>Ga0265300_10000306_pt1 | contig 51114 bp, 37 predicted proteins | sample AusTroGonzalo_MG_FD_193482 | JGI IMG/M metagenome (GOLD analysis project Ga0265300, IMG submission 193482) | Bovine rumen microbial communities from tropical cattle in Woodstock, Queensland, Australia - Gonzalo_03 | ecosystem: Host-associated > Mammals > Digestive system > Stomach > Rumen ... | reverse complement strand
AAAAAATAAGCAAAAACATTATATAATGCAAACAGAACGGACAACATTGACATTAATACACCCCAATATACCATAAGTCTTAATGGCTTGTTCGTATTGGTAACAATCAAGTTAAATGCAAATTTCAAAAGTTTCTTCAATGAATAAGAAGATTTGCCTTCAAGTCTCTCGCTATGATGTATAGGTATGGTTGCAACCTTATAACCTAATCCTCTCAAAAGAATCAAGAATGCCTCACCCCGCTCTGATAATCTATTGTATTGGTCAATCACGTCTCGCTTATATATACCAAAATTTGAAGGTCTTTTATCTGAGTCAACATCACATAAATAAGAGAAAACCTTATTGAACAAAGTAGATGATAGTCTTTTTAAGAAAGTATCATGTCTTTCTACTCTTAACCCCAAAACCATATCAAATCCATCCATTGCTTTTTTGTAAAGATTGGGAATATCCTCAGGATTATCCTGCAAATCGCAATCCATTACTACCACCCATTGACCTTTTACATACTGCATACCCGCAGCAATAGCACTTGGCTGTCCAAAGTTACGACTAAGATTGATTCCTTTTACGCGTTTATCGTTCTCACACTCCTTCATAATTTCAGCCCATGACATATCAGGAGAGGAATCGTTTACCAAAATAATCTCAAAGTCTTCTGAGATCTTAGAAACACTTTCGGTTATTCGCCTAACCAGTTCATGAACCATTTTCTCTCCCCTATAAACAGGAGAGACTATAGATATTAGTGGCATATTTACTCTACAGAATAAAAAGATTTGATTTTACTAATAACAAACTCGACATCCTCATCTTTCAAGTCAAAATACATAGGCAGACGCACAAGTTGATCTGCAAACTTGTCGCAGTTTGGCAAATCAACTTCTTTGCCACCATGACTCACATAATATTCACTCTTATGAAGGCTTAAATAATGAAATACCGCCAATGCATCATGCTGTTTTAAATAATTGATTAGATCAGTACGTTCATTAAGCGATCGACATACCATATAAAACATGTGACCATTATTTGTGGCATAGTCAGGTATGTTTGGCATACTTACACATCCCTTTTCAACAAGATTTTTTAGTCCGTCATGATACATGCTCCAAATATGCTTTCTGCGACTTTGAATCATCTCCAGATTTTCAAGCTGTGCCCATAGGAACGCACTATTAATCTCTGAAGGAAGGAAACTTGAGCCTGTATCTACCCAGCCGTACTTATTCACCATGCCACGGAAAAACTCTGCACGATTAGTTCCCTTCTCCCAAATAATTTCAGCACGACGAATAAAACGCTCATCATTTACAACAAGTAATCCGCCTTCACCACCAGCAGTAACGTTCTTCGTCTCATGGAAAGAGAAACATCCGAAATGGCCTATGCCTCCAAGTGGCTTCCCCTTATAATATGAATCAATAGCCTGGGCAGCATCTTCTACCACAAAAAGATTGTGTCTATTGGCGATATCCATGATTTTATCCATGTCACAAGCAATACCAGCATAATGAACAGGCACAATTACCTTTGTCTTGTCTGTAACAAGTGCCTCTATCTTATCTACATCAATATTTGGGTTATCAGCATAGCTGTCGGCAAATACAATCTTAGCTCCCTGACGAACAAAAGCAAGTGCGGATGAAACAAATGTATATGAAGGAACAATAACCTCGTCGCCAGGTTTCACATCGCAAAGGATTGCAGCCATCTCTAAAGCATCTGTTCCTGAAGTAGTCAGAATACACTTCTTGAAACCATATTTATTCTCAAAAAACTGCTGACATTTCTTTGTAAACACACCATTACCTGACAGTTTTCCTGTATAAACTGCCTGGTACATATAATGCGCTTCTTTCCCCGTCAAAAATGGACGATTAAAATCAATTTTCATATTGTTTCGTTATAGTTATTCTACTAAGTCTCTACCCCAAAGTCTTTCAAACCGCTGTAGTAGCATCTCTTTCTTAAAATCTTCTAAATACGAAATATAATCGTATTGGGACTTATATCCAAGGTACTTTTTAACCTTACTCATGTCAAAGACATACTCAACTGCATCAGGTTTTGTTGGATCATACGATATTTCAGATGGTGTATTTTTGGGAGAGAAGATTTCTACAATACCCCGTACTTGTTCCTCCATTGTGGTACCAACACCTGTTCCCACATTATAAGTTCCATTAGGAGCATCCGCTGTAGAAACACACTTTTCAATAATCTGCGAGCAGTCTTTCACATAGACAATGTCACGTACCTTTTTAGGATTACCCCAAATACTTAGAGGTTCACCATGCATGGCTTTATGAATCATTAGCCTATATCCTTGCCATCTTTTCTCCCCATCTACATAATAATAGGGGTTAGGATGATAAAGGTATATATTGGGAAATCTCAATATAAAGTGCTTAAATCCGTACTTTGCAGAATAATGCTCCAAAAGCGATACTGCAGCGTTCTTTGTGATTGAATAGACACTATGGTCATTATTCAATGGGAAACTTGTTGGCGCATCAGAGCTGATTGGTTTTGGACTGCCACACAAACGAGCGACATCAGAAATAGATTGCGAGTAAATAACTCTATTTACATTTGCCTTTGCGCAATATTCTAGAATATTCAGGGCACCTGTCATATTGATATCAATATATCGCTGGGGGATATATCCCTCCATACGAGCAGGCAGCATTCCTGCTAAATTAACGACAGCATAGATATCTTGATATGGCAATTTGTTAAACTCAGACTTATTCCGGACATCTACCGAATAATACTTAATGCCATAATCTGAAAAAAAACCATTATCTGAGCCCCTACTTCCTACTGCAATAACACTATAAAAATGCTCAATTAAATATAAGCATGTATATGCCCCTACTGTTCCAGTCGCCCCAAACACAACAACATTTTTCATCATTCTGCCTATATCAAACATTAAACTTTGAGGAGCTTTTGTAAATCAAATACCCACTCCTATCTCCACTACATTCTATGTGGCGAAGTTCAGAATCCGTTATATCCGCTTCAACTATCTCTGGGTAATCTCTCCAATTCTCAATAACAGGCATTAATGACTTTGTCTCTTCAGACAAGAAATACACTCCAGAGTAATTATGTTCAGTGATTTGTGGTTGATGAAACTCACCCAATGCCACTTCTATCACTCCTTTTAAGAAATCATAACCAGTGGAAAGTTGAACTAAATTAGAGCCAATAAAATCACCACCCATACGAGCTCCTATCTCGATCACTTTAATATCGCCATCTTCCGTTATTTTCAATTCAGAATGAGAAGCTCCATATTTGATATGCAGGACATCCAATGCATGTAGCACAATATCTTTTATCCGTTGTTTTATTTCTTCTGATAATGATGATGGCTGGTGATGCTCTAACTCCACAAAAAAAGGAGCACCTGTTGTCACTTTATCTGTAATCTGAAGAATAAAATGTACTCCTTCATTAGAGATTGATTCAACACTAACCTCTCTCCCTGTAACAAACTCTTCTATGATAGCTTTACGCTCAAACGATTCTTTCCTTGCCCTAATTATCGCTTCATCCAACTGTACAGAATCGAGCACCTTCTCCACGCCACGACTTCCTGAGCGATCAGTTGGCTTGACAATCAAAGGAAACTTAAATTCTGTTATTTGATAATGATTATCATCATCTACCAAGGTAAATTTAGGTGAAGGTACACCATTTTCTATGAAGCACTGACGCATCCTATACTTATTGGTCGTTACTTCTGAATAGTTATCAGAGTTCGATCGTAATCCCAAATGGGATGCCACATAATTCACTGTGAGAACGGCAGTATCAGAAGCTATTGTGGTAATCCCATCAATTCCAACTTCTTGACACTTTTCTAAAATATGTTCTTTTTCAATAATAGATATTGGATAGAAAAAATCCGCCACATCGGCACACACAGCACCATCACGCCATGAAAAGCAGTGGGTTTCTATACCCATTTCCTTGGCTTTCTTTACAACTGGCAGTTGAAGATAACTACCTCCAATTATTGCTATTTTTTTATTTGGCATAATGCATTGATCAAAAGTAAAATGGCAATTCTTGTTTTGGAAAGCGTCACTCTACAAAATGCCAATCAAGTAATGTACTCAAATAGCCTCCCCTAGAATCTCCACGATAACTTCTATCATCGTATATACTAAGCGCACATATGTCCTTTGGAGAATCCACATTCCATCCACCAGCATTCTGGTTGCTAGTAAAATTTAAATAAATATTATATTTCCCAGCTCCTAATGATCGTTTCGGAACACGAATCTCTACCAATGATTTCCCAATAGGGAGTTTCTCCAATTTATTAAATTCAATATCATTACTGTCCGATATCCAAACAGAAGTTCCATCTTGGCGAATAAAATCAAGATACCCATAAATGCCTGGAACACGTTCTCTAACATTAAAATACATCCGAATAATAAATTCTTCATCACATGAATAATTATTTCGAATGTTTCCTCCCATATCAATTATTTCTGCTTTATACATTTGAAAGTTTTTGTCAGCCAATGGGACCTCCCATTCTGCGCCTAAATTATTCACTCCGCTTTGTAAGTAGAGATTACATATATTATCGGCCTCACCTATAGCTTTTACAGTACCATTTTCCATTAAAACACAATGATTGCATAAGGAACGAATGCTGGCCATATTATGACTGACAAACAGCACTGTTCGTCCCTCACCTTTTGACACATCCTGCATCTTTCCGATGGCTTTCTTTTGGAATTCTGCGTCACCAACAGCCAGGACTTCATCAACAACCAGGATCTCTGGTTCCAAATGAGCTGCAATAGCAAAGCCCAAACGAACGGTCATACCTGAAGAGTAACGCTTTACGGGTGTATCAATGTAGCGTTCACAGCCAGAGAATTCGACGATCTCATCTAATTTGCGGGAGATCTCCGCCTTGGTCATACCCATAATAGCACCATTGAGATAGATATTCTCACGGCCTGTCATTTCCGGGTGGAAGCCTGTTCCTACTTCCAATAAAGAAGCAATCCTTCCTCTTGCCCTGATCTGACCAATAGTTGGGGCAGTCACTCTCGAAAGAAGTTTCAGCAATGTACTCTTTCCTGCACCGTTTTTTCCAATGATACCTACGACATCTCCTTCTTCAACCGAGAAATTAATGTCCTTCAAAGCCCAGACATAATCACTCTGTCCTTTATGCGAGCGATCGTTGGTTTCTCCAATCTTCAGGTAAGGATCCTCTTTATGGAGGACATTCATTGCCCACCAACGATTCAGATCATGACTGATCGTACCCGTAGATACAAGACCTAATCTATATTGTTTGCCAACATTTTCAAATTCTATTGCCTTCATATCAAATCTTTAGCATCATCAAACAGTATCCATGAAAGAGCGTTGCACCTTGTTAAATATCACAACCCCAATCACAAGTAAAACACTCATAAATACAAAACTATAGCTAAGGGTTGCCCACGAGAAATAACCCTGACCAAGGGTTGCATATTTAAAGCCTTCAATGACAGGAGTCATCGGATTTGCCAAAACCAGCATTCGGAGTTTTCCTTCGGGTACCATACTTAGAGGATAAACAATTGGTGTAGTGTACATCCATAACTGTACTATAAATGTGAAAAGGACTGTAAGATCACGATATTTTGTGGTCATAGAAGACACCAAAATACCAAAGCCAAGTCCCATTCCTGCCAACATCACAATATATAACGGAAGAAGCAGGATATACCAATTGGGGCAAACACTTGAACCGATAAAGAAATAATAAAGATATAGCACTACAAATAGTGCGAACTGAATGACAAAACGTAAGAGATTGCTGAGAACTGTAGAGATCGGAACTACCATGCGTGGGAAATAGACTTTTCCAAACATGGCCTGATTATCGACAAAGGTCTTTGATGTCTGGTTCAGACAGTCAGCGAAATAGAACCAACAAACATTTCCTGCTAAATAAAACAAAATCTGTGGCACGCCGTCTGTTCCCATTCCAGCAATTCCACCAAACACCACCATATTCATGGCAACCGTCAGAATTGGCTGAATGATATACCAAAGCGGACCTAGAATCGTCTGTTTATACTGTACCACAATATTTCGTTTGACAAACAATTCTATCAAATCACGGTATCGCCATATCTCTCTAAAATCCACACTCCACAATTTCTCTTGTGGTTTAATAACTAATGTCCAATTTTCTTTCATCAAATTATTTGTATAAATCAACTTCAATATCAAAGGAGCTATAGAAATCCTTTAGTAAAGGATGCTTGGTATCTTTCTCCGAAAGGATTGCTTTATCCGTTGGGATGCGCCAATCGATTCCTAATGATTCATCAAGGATACTGATACCACCATCGGCTTCAGGATGATAGAACTCGTCACACTTGTATTGAAAGACTGCTGCTTCGCTCAGTACAGCAAAACCGTGGGCAAAGCCTTTGGATATAAAAAACTGACGATGATTATCTTCAGTCAACTCTACGGCTACATGTTGACCGTAGGTAGGAGATCCTTTACGAATATCTACAGCGACATCCAAGACTGCACCCTTGACACAGCGAACCAATTTGGTCTGCGTATATGGTGGGCGCTGAAAATGGAGACCACGCATTACACCATAGCTTGATTTGCTTTCGTTATCCTGGACGAAAGTGATCTTGCCAACTTTCTCATCAAACTCTCGTTGAGAGAAGGATTCGAAGAAATAACCGCGCGAATCTTCAAAGATTCGTGGTTCAATAATAAACAAACCATCAATGGCAGTTTTAATTACTTCCATAAACAAAGACAAACAAAAATCTTCCTAACACATAGGCATAACCAACTTATAACCAGAGCGTTAGACACGTTACAATTAAAAAAACATCTCCAAAAAGGTACTACTTTTGGAATCGATTCCCTTTTAATGCCGCAAAGGTACGACTATTTTGGGAATCTACCAAAGAAAACTGTAAGTATTTTCAGTTTTTATAAAGGTCTAAAAGAATTAAGGCTATCAACGATAAGCTTAGCTTCTGATTCTTTTAACACTTGATTCATTGGTATCGATAACTCCAGATTATGAATTTTTTCCGTGATAGGGTAAGTGTGATTGTTCCATGTCTTGTAACATTCCTGCTTATGAGGGGGAATCGGATAATGAATCAAAGTCTGGATACCATTATCTTTCAAGAATTCCTGCAACCTATCTCTTTTTTCACAGAAAATTGGAAATTGATGATATACGTTATTCTCATCAGCAAGGCGCTTGGGCAAAGTAATCAGTGGATTTTTGATGTTTTTATAATAATATGCAGCCAGTTTCTGACGTGCCTGGTTATCCTCATCCAGATACTTTAATTTAACATCCAAAGCTGCAGCATCCGTCTCAGCCATACGACTGTTCATACCAACATACTTAAATTCATATTTGTGCGGGCTACCATAGTTAGCCAACGCTCTGACGACAGAGGCCAGTTCCTGATCATTGGTTGTAACTGCACCGGCATCACCCAAAGCTCCAAGATTTTTAGCGGGATAAAAACTATGGGCTGCAGCATCTCCCAATGCGCCGGTCTTTATACCCTTCCAAGCGCAGCCATGACTTTGAGCACAGTCTTCCATCAATTTCAGCCCATATTTTTTACATATCTCAACTAATTTGTCATTGTAGGCGATACGTCCATAAAGATGAACAGTCATCACGCCCTTAGTTCTCGGCGTGATATGTTGCTCTACCTGATCAATATCCATTTCAAGATGATCAAATGTAGGTTCAACCAATATCGGCACAAGGTTATTATCCGTTATAGCAAGAATGGTTGCAATGTAGGTGTTTGCAGGTACTATAATCTCATCAACATCCTTCATGATACCTATTTCTTTATAGCCTCGGAGTATCAATCTCAAGGCATCTAAGCCGTTAGCCACAGCCACACAATGATCTGTGCCTACATATTTTGCAAAATTCGATTCAAACTGTTGATTCTCTTTTCCCTGTAGGAACCAACCAGAGTCTATGACGCGATTAACTGCCGCCTTGATTTCATCACCATGCATAGCCGTGATAGCCTGTAAATCTAAGAATTTAATCATTTTTCTCATTCTAAAGCAATTGATGTCCGATATTTTTTAAAATTACCACAGATATTCTTCAACGTAGCCGTGGAAGGTGGGCTCTTGTGTCCAGCCATAGTTTTTGAGGGTCTTGCGGACGTAGCGTTCCACATCGGGCGTCATGGGACGGGTGCCGTTGTGGTACTCGTAGTAGCGTTTGCGGGAATAGACATGGATGAGGTGGTTCTTGATAGCACGCTCCATACGGCCAGGCATATCATAATAAACAGTGGAGATCCCTATAGGCATGCGGATGGGCTCGTCCTTGCTGAACAGCGGACAATCCTCACGCTGCATCTGTGGATTATTCAAGTTGACACAGTTGGTGTATATTCTGTCTTGGGGTTTGTAACTGGCAAGGATACTGTGGAGGCAGTGCTCACGAAGGGGACAGATCGTGCTATAGCAGACACCGTAGTTATCTGCCTTCTCTGCAAAGATCTGCTCTTTGGTCTTTGGGGGTTGCTCTTTTTTCTTCATATCGGCAGCAAAATTAATACATTTGTTGGAGATAAACAAATATTCTCAGCTAAAAAGTTATAAAACTCTATACATTTCTACATATCACTCAAATAATACTGAAAATATAGAGGTTTTCATGATGTATAGAGCTTCGAAAAGTTAAGCATCTATACACTATATAGATAATAAATGCTATAATTGAATCAAAACACAAGTTAATCTACTGGTTTTTAATATGTTCCTTATTCGTTTTAGTCATGGAAACAATTTGTTTCGTAAATGGAAACACTTTGTTTCATAGGCAGAAACAAAGTGTTTCAAAGATTGGAACACCTATGAAACAAAGTCATCTTTCCATCGGAGATGATACGTGAACAAGCCGAAAAGACGTCAGGAACGACCCGTAGTTCATTTACTATGTATAGATGAATATGAGAATGAAGTCTCTATACATTTATTAACTATCTGAAAGACATATAGATAATATAAAAATGTAGAAATGTATAGAGAAATATAAAAGTTTGGATGAAAATAGTTGCATTAGAATTTGGTCAACAAAATAATTATTCGTACCTTTGTGGACGTTTATCAATGATTGCTATCACATGACCAAAGTTACTATCGTCAAGAACTACCGCAACACCGTGACACTCAGACAGGTAGATCTGTCCGAGCTCGTACAGATGATCCAAGAACAGGCTTATGAAGAGCTGTGCAGACAGCTGCGTGACATCTATCCGTTAGTGGAAGTGCGTCAGAAGTATGACGCCATGGACGGACTGTTCCATCTCTATACGAAGGACATCCCCAAAGTGTGTTTCTCTTCACTGATGGAGAACAGGAACAAGCAGCGCATGATGCGGGCTTACAACGGACTGGTGTTGTTGGAGGTAAACAACTTGGCCGGTTCGGAGGAGGCCGATGCCGTTCGTAAGGGTGCTGCCCAGATTCCACATACCCTACTCGCCTTTGTGGGAGCCAGTGGACGGAGTGTGAAGATCGTGTGTCGAGGTGAGTTGTTCGATGGTGGACTGCCTGAGAGCGATGACGATATCAATCACTTCCATACGAACCTCTATGAGAAGGCCCGTGTAGCCTATAACATGCAACTCGGTGTGACCATCGAGAAGCTGGAGCCTACACTTGACAGGGATTGTTATATCAGCTGCGACCCCAACCTCTATTACAATCCTTCGGCACAGGCTTTCTATACCGATTGCGACGATGTGACCAAGGCCGTGCGGCCCGTATCTCTCTATGCCGAGAAGCAGGAGAAGCTGATGCCTGGCTCAGACAACGGTCATGCGATGAACCTCATCTATGAGTATTGTCTCTCGAAAGCCTACGACGACACGGTGGGCATCACAGAGGAGGAAGGGCGTACCCATCTGATTCTCACGCGGTTGGCAGGCTATTGTCAGGAGTCAGGTCTGGCGATGGCAGTGGCTCAGCGATTGGCGATGTTCAGTCTCTCGCTCGGCAAGGAACCCGATGTGGTGAAGAAGGTGTTTGAGAATGCCTATCGTGAGGAGCACGAGAAGAAATATCGTCAACGCAAGCATATCACAACACCGATGAAGCACATCCCTGCGGAGACGTTGATGATGATGAAGGTGGATATGTTCCTGAACGCCAACTACGAGTTGCGCAAGAATGTGATGCGAGGGGTGGCGGAATACCGTATGCGGACGGGTTATGGCTTCAGCTATCAGGATCTGACGGAGGAGGCACGTAACTCCATCACGATGCGAGCCTTGTCGCAGGGTGTAAAATGCTGGGACAAGGACATCAACCGCTACGTGAACTCCAATGACATCGAACTCTATGAGCCTATGACGGACTTCCTGGATCATCTGCCCAAGTGGGACGGCAAGGATCGTGTGGAGCCGTTGGCAAAACGTGTAAAAACGGATTTTGAGGAGTGGCCTTACCTCTTCCATATCTGGATGCGCTCGATGGTGGCGATGTGGCGAGGCAAGGGACAGTTGACGGGCAACGCGCTCGTACCTATTTTAATAGGAAGACAGGGGTGTGGCAAGACCTCATTCTGTCGCATTCTGTTGCCCAGAGACCAGCGCGAATACTACAACGACCGCATCAACTTCAAGAATGAACATGACCTGAACCTGGGACTGACCTCGTTTGCGCTGATCAACCTCGACGAGTTCGATAAGATCACCCAGCGCCAACAGATTGTGTTGAAGTACCTCGTATCAACCTCTGATCTGAAATACCGCCCACCCTACGGCAAAGCCTTTTCGAGTCATCGTCGTTATGCCTCGTTCATCGGTACCACGAATGAGAGTACGCCGTTGACGGATCCCAGTGGTAGCCGACGGTTTATCTGTGTGAACGTGGAATGTGACATTGACTTCGAGACACCGATAGACTATCCGCAGCTCTATGCACAGTTGGAATATGAGGTATCACGCCAGCGGATGCGTTACCATCTGACCCGTGAGGAAGAGCATGCCCTGATGGAGCACAACCTGCGTTATCAGAAACTCAGTCAGCTCGGCGAACAGCTGTTGTCACTTTTCGAGAAACCTGCTGGCACGCCAGAGACCAATCCCGACGGTGGCCAGTGGATGACGCTGAAGGATATCTCCGCCCGACTGAAGAAGGTCTTCAAGGGTGCCTACACCGAGGATGAAGGATCCTATATTAAAATAGGTAACTTCCTCAACCGTCCCGAGTGCAAATTCCTCAGTGACCGCAAGTCCTTCGGTATGGTGTATTGGGTGAAAGAACGGTGATCATCAAGAGAGACCGAGGAGCGGTTTCAATTGATGCTCTTTGTAAAGCGCATAGATGGTGGTACAAAATACAGCTAAGAAAAGAAAGCCCGTCATGATCATTCTCGTGTTAGGACCAGAGGGGCCTAAAGGCACTGTAGCTGACTGGATGGGCGTGAAGGCCGGTGTATCTTCTTGAACTTTTGCCTTCGCAGCCAGCACCTGAGCACTAGTGGCTGTAAAGTTATTATACGCCAACTGAAGTTCATTTTCCAAGTCATTCCGTCGTTGGGTGGCTGACAATAGCGAGACATCCTGATTGGCATCCATATATTCATAATAAACCTGGCGGATACGTTCATAATCTTTCTTGGCTTGTCTATTCAGCATAGAAAGATATTCCAAATCATGACGCGCTTTTTTAGTCCGATACTCTGTTAAATAATCTTGCAAATGAGCTCTCACAGAATCAGCTAATAACGCCACCACATAAGGATCCTGTGCCGTCACATCAATGGTAATCAAATTGGTCTTCTTATCAATTCTACATACAACATTCTTAATTGCCAAGCCTGCAATGCGCGTCTGTTCACCTGTCAACTCAAAAGTATTTACTATTGTGTCTTTTTGGGGTTTGGGTGCTCTTAATCCAAACCAATCTTCCCACCAAGGCTCTTTCCACTCATTTTTCAAGTAGTCATAATAGGTCATCGTTTTCTTGTCGGCTTTCCGTTTCACCTTTATTGAGAATAGTGATGTTTTAAAATCAACACTTTTCATCAAATCAGGATAAATCATTGGCGTAATCGCATCTCCGCCTTGTGACCCTCCTCCAATATTCACACCAATAGAGGATGCCAAAGCAGCTAATCCACCTAAACTACTTGCTCCACTACCAGACTCAGGAGCTAATATAATTTGACAGCTATAGGTCTTGGGGAGAGATAATCCTATAATTACCGCAACCACAAAGGCAATACCCAATGTCTTACAATAGAGTATTTTATGTTTCAATATAGCAGCCCAAATAGCCCCAAAATCGATTGGAGTCTTGGGATGTTGAGCTTTCACAAACTGATTATCATCCATAGTCACAAACATTTAGAAAGACTTGATCAAATTGGTCACCGTCGCAATCATGGTTACCATCGTGGCCAGTGAGGTTCCCAAAGATGCAATCATAGAAATGGTCTCATTAGCTGAACGCGTCTTGTTGGGCACAATGATTTCACAACCCGGCTCGATCTCACCTTTACTAACCCTTGATACGAGACCATTCTGGTAAAGAATATAAGCCTTAGACTTCTTGGCACCATTACCATAACCACCAGCCTTGTTGATATACCACTTATACGATTTACCCTCCATATAAGCTACAGTGTTCGGATGCATCACGTTACCATTGATTTTGACTGTTCCAGAATATTCCGGTACGACCAGACGGTCACCTTCTCGAAGGACGACGTCATAATCGCTACCAGGATTCGCCAAAGCTTTATCGAGTTCGATACCCACATAATAAACGGTATCCTGCCCCATCTTGCTGGCATCCAATCCTGATCCGCCCTGTACTTGTGCCATCTTCAATAGATGTTCCAAGCGGAACTTCTCATCTTCATTGAGTGGACGCTCGATTCGGGCACCACGGACATAGGCCTGATCGGTGACACCACCTGCCATCGCGATCACGTCCGAAAGACGCAAGTTTTTCTTATTTAGTGTATAGACACCTTCATAGAGCACCTCACCAGATACCATAATGTTACGCTGCGGCATATAACCAGGGCTACTGCGTACAATCACCTCATCATAAGGCATCAGCGTAAAACTGCGATCACCATCGACCAAGAGACCATCCTTCAAAGTGAAGGAGAAGTTCTGGGCAATATCCTTTCGATAGGTCGTCGCCTTCGGATCAATGATACGACGAGAGACATCAACACGGGCTGTAGAGGCAGCATCGGTCAGACCACCAGCCTGAATAATCAAATCCTCGATAGTTTCGTTCTCTGCATAGTCATAGGTACCAGGCACCAAAACCTCTCCTAAAATTGTGACGATTCGTTCATTCGTCTTATCCTGACGGACGGCAATGGTAAGGACATCCTCATTCTCCAAAGGGATATCGGCTAATGTGCCATTAAGAATTCTTTCGAGATCCACAGAGATTACACGCCAAGTACGATCGGGTTTCATGCGATGTAATACTGCACGACCTTGAAAGGCAATCTCTGTGACACCACCTGCACTCTCCACCAAGGTACGGACGGTTGGATTACTGCCCAAGTCGTAATGACCAGGATGGAAAACAGCGCCTTCGACAGTGACCGTATTCTCATAACGTTTAAAGATGGAATCGACGGTCACAGAATCGCCATCAGCGACCTTGAAACCAGCCATTTCAAATTCGGGAACATTATATGCAGAATAATGGTCGCCTGCCACACGATTCACACGCACCGCCTTACGATAGGCGCCAGAAGCAAAACCGCCTGCATATTTGAGCAGGGTAGCCACACTCTCGTTCTTCTTCATCTCGTAAGCCATCGGGCGTTTCACAAAACCTGCGATATCTACAATACAATCGAAGGGGCCGACCATGATGACATCGTTGTCAGCCAAACGGACATTGCCCGTAAGCTTGCCATTGAGGATATAATCATAAAGATCGACCGAAGTCACCTGGCGACCACCACGGAAGACTTTGATATTACGCAACGTACCAATGCCATTGACACCACCTGCCATATAGAGGGCATGGAAAACTGTAGCAAAGGCACTGAGGGTATATGTGCCAGGGGCAGCAACCTCGCCCATGATATTCACGCTGATGGTGCGTGTCTGGCCAACCGTCAGACGAACCTCTGAACTCTTATAGCGGGTACCAAGGGTTTCCTTGATACGGGCATTAGCCTGAGCCACTGACAAACCGCCAATATGAATGGGGCCATAGCCAGTGACCTGGATGGTACCATCAGGAGAAACTTGCAACTGCTCAGACTTCTGAGAAGCGCCATAGACATCGATGAAAACTCTATCGCCAGGGCCCACGACATAGCTCGTCGGGGTGGCGATATTCATATTCGGCTCGAAAGAGAGAGCCTTCTTATTAAAGATGTCACGGCCAAAGACGACTTTACCATTGTAAGTATTGTCATCCAACTCAGCTTTCTTTATTTTCTCACGAGTTGTTTCATCCAAAGCTGACGTAGCTTTCACCTGTTGGGTAAAAAGGACATTACCTGCTGAGTCCACTAAGATGGCGCCATTGTTATCTCGCAGACGGCTATCCTGAACCAATACGTCAGAATTGTTACCCGAAGAACGGGAGGATGTTCCACCATTGAGCGCTTCATATTGTGAGCGTACGCGCTGGAGCTGTTGCATCGTGACACCTTTCTGCATCAAGCGAGTGGCAATCTGAGACTGAGACGCCCCCGACTTCATCTCACGCTGAATCTGCTGCATCACCTGGGTATCACTCATCTGTGCTTGAACCATAAGGGTTAAGCACGATAAAAACATCGTAAAAAGATATTTTTTCATTATCAAATAGCTATTTTTCTATATACCTTTTTTTATCTTAGTGCACAAAGATGGGTGCAAAGGTACAGATATTTTTTGAATTTGCAAAATTATTCTTTAATAATTCATAATTTTACTATTAAATTGTGATTTCTGCGGAGCCGAGGCAGCGGTGATGGTTCTGATCATAGATGACGCAGAACTGACCTGGGGCGACACCATGGATGGGATCCTGGGCATGGATGATGAAAGCATCATCCGAGGTTTGCTCCAATGTACCAGGTAAGTACTCAGGAGTATGGCGGATTTTAAAGGTAATATCAGTCGTTTGTACTGGCATCGTCAACCAATGGATGTCATGCACTGGGAAGTCACTTTTGTAGGCTGTGGCAGGGTTATAACCGTGGGAGACATAGAGGATGTTGTTAGGAACATCCTTTTTAACGACAAACCAGGGGCCACCGGAGAAACCCATGCCCTTGCGCTGACCGATGGTATGGAACCAGAGACCACGGTGTTCACCGATGCGATGCCCCGTCTCAAACTCAATGACCTCACCAGGGTTTTCACCAAGGTAACGACGGATATAATCGTTATAGTTGATCTTACCCAAGAAACAGATGCCCTGGGAATCTTTGCGCTTGGCATTGACCAGATGTTCCCGTTCTGCGATCTGTCGCACCTCGTCCTTCACGTAATGGCCGATGGGAAAAATGGCCTTACGCAACTGCCAGTCGTAAATCTGCGCGAGAAAGTCGGTCTGGTCCTTCACAGGGTCAGGACTGGTGACAAGCCACTTCCTACCCGCCTCATCAAGTTCCGTCTGGGCATAGTGGCCAGTGGCAATGAGATCGTAGTCATGGCCCCGTTTCTCATCAAAGGCGCCGAATTTAATCAATCGGTTGCACATCACATCAGGATTGGGCGTAAAACCGGCCCGAACTTTCTCCATCGTGTAACGGGTGACCTGATCCCAGTATTCACGATGACAGTCAATCACTTCGAGGTTGCAGCCATACTTATGGGCGACAGCCGTCGCCATCTCCAGATCCTCCTCAGAAGAGCAGTCCCATTCCTCCTCTTCCTCAGGCCCTATCTTGATATAGAAGCAATCGGGATGGAGTCCGAGTTTGGCGAACTCATAGACCACGACACTGCTGTCAACGCCTCCTGAGAGCAGAACGGCGATACGTTTAGAATCTAAATCCGAATGCTGCATATACTTTCCAGTCATAAAGTCGTCCCCAAGTGATGTCACTACCATAGGTAAAGCGGTTGAAATGGCCAAAGACACGCAGATAAGTGCGTTGCCAGTTATAGACCAGTGCCACTCGCGCGTCAAAGTTCCACGTCACCTTATTGGGTGTGGTGATCTCGGTCTCGTCCTCCACTTCAAAAATTGCATCCGGGTCTTCCAAAGCCTCCTCATCGGTCTCCTTATCTGAGTAACAATAAATGGTATAATCATAGAGGGTGGTACGGTTATATAAGGCGAGCGTAGGCATGGCCATCACGTTGATCAGCCACCCCCTGGCAGGTACCCAGTTGTAGGCATAGCCCACACCGATGCTGGCCTGGGTGAACTTGATCTTCCCCACCCCCTGCATCTCATAGACCCAACCCCAGTTGGAGTCGGCACTGTAATCGGCACTACAATGATGGTACATCGCACCTGCCATCAACGAACCTGCCGAACGACGCTGAATCAGGGACTGGTCGTAGGCTGCTGCGTAAGAGAAATGCTTACGATTAAAGAGATAGTAGCCATCGATGAAAAGGGAACGCACCTTGATGGGGTCGTCGAGTTCTTCACGAAAACGTTCACTATATTGCTCGCCATGGTCGTTGAAATTATAAATAAACTCCGGTGTGTTACTACGGTAAGTGTGGATACGCAGATTGATACCGAAGCTTCCGCCTGCTGCACCTATAGAGAAGGTAGTGCCATCTCCTCCTGTCAATTCCTTTGACCATCCAAGGCCATAACCACGATAACCAACCCAGGCACCTAAAGAAGTGGTAAAGCCATTACTGGTCTTCGAGGACATCTTCGTACTGATATCATTCTCTAAGTTGTAGTCGGTATGCATCTTCAGCGTGGACTCGCTGGCATCTGTCCGCACCTCAACAGCCCAAGAACGTTTGGGCTGTTCAATATAGGTACGGTCCACACCTCGCACCGCTGAAGAATCGATGAGCGTCTTTACCCAGTACAGACCTTTCAGGATAAAGGACTGTTTCTTGGGCTCGGACTCTTGGGCGGAGACCTGCAACGTACCCAGGAGCAAAACGATTGTTATCGCAAACCTATACATTGTTTCACTTTTTTACCTTTTTACTTTAATATCCTTCTCTATATTTTCCTTCATCTTTATCCTCCATCATGGAGAGATAGGACTGATAGCGACTTGGAGCGATGTAATGCTCTTCGAGCGCTTTGAGAACCGCACAACCGGGTTCGTGGGTGTGGGTACAGTTGGAGAAACGACAGTCTTTCGAGAAGTGGAAGATCTCGCGGAAATAACTGGTGAGTTCCTCGGGTTCCATGTCGAAGGTGCCAAAACCTTTAATACCTGGCGTATCGATAACCCACCCCCCACCCAGGGGTATCATTTCAGAAAAGGTGGTGGTGTGCTGACCGAGGTTATGGGCATCGGAGATCTCTGCGGTGCGCAGGTTGACATGGGGAACCAGACAGTTGATGAGCGTGGATTTACCCACTCCGCTGTTGCCACTGAGGAGAGTGATCTTCCCTTCAAGCAGGGGACGTAAATCTTCAACACCTTCACCTTTGGTGGCGGAGATCTGTTTACAGGTATAACCAATCGTCTCGTAGAGCCGGACCATCAACTGTTGATAGCGAAGTTCATCGGCATCGAGAAGGTCGGTCTTGTTGAAGATCAGCACCACCGGCACACGATAAGCCTCAGCCGATGCCAGGAAACGGTCGATGAAGGTGGTGGAAGTCTGGGGGTAGTTGACGGTGACCACCAAGAAAGCCTGATCGACGTTCGCGGCAAGGATGTGACTTTGTTTGGAGAGGTTTTGCGACTTCCTGATAATATAATTGCGACGATCTTCGATATCGGTGATGAAAGCATCTGCCACCGTCACACGATCTCCCACCGCCACAGGGTTGGTGGAGCGGATGCCTTTGAGGCGAAAGTTACCTTTAATTTTACAATCAATCAGCTGGCCATCGTCCGTGCGGACGGTGTACCAGCTGCCTGTGTTTTTGACGACTAAACCTTTCAAGGGGTTATACAGTCATGATTTCCTTATGCTTGGCTGCCATCAAGTCGTCAAGCTTCTTGATGAACTTATCATGGAGTTTCTGCAACTCCAGCTCAGCATCCTTCTCATTATCCTCTGAGAGACCGTCCTTAATGGCTTTCTTCAGCTTGTCCTTGATGTCGGCACGCACATTACGCACCTCGACCTTGGCTTTCTCACAGATCTTGTTGCACTGTTTTACAAGATCCTTACGACGCTCCTCTGTAGGCACAGGAATGTTCAGACGGATGATCTCACCGTTGTTCTCTGGGGTGATACCTACATCAGAATCCATGATGGCTTTCTCGATGTTACGGATCTCCTTACGATCCCACGGTTTGATGGCGATAGTACGAGGATCAGGCACACTGACGTTTGCCACCTGGTTCAATGGCACTTTACTGCCGTAGAGTTCTACACGGACACCATCAAGGATGGCGACATTGGCGCGACCTGCACGAACACGATTCAACTCCTCCTCGAGGAACATCGCAGCCATCTCCATGCGCTCTTCGCTTTTCTTCAAAGTTTCTTTTACATCTATCATAATCTTACTAAGTTTTAGCGTTTTCTGATGACAAAAGTAGCGTTTTTCTGTCAATCCGCCAAATATTTTGCCATTTTTCTTTGTTGTTTCGCAAAAAATGATTAATTTCGCCACCAAAAACCTACCAATAATATCAATATAAGGTTATTACTGACATGACGAAAATATCAACGACCCTGCTGATGCTACTCTTCTCTGCAACGGCTTATGCCCAAGCTGAGAACTGGAACACGATTGCAGACCCGTATCACCTCTCTGCCTATCTGGTGGCGGTCTTATTGATTGGTGTGTTCGTCTTGATTTTCTCGAATCGCCTCTATTATTATCGTGAACAGGAAGTGAGCAACCGTGCCAAACAATTGAACACCCAACTGGCACTCGTGCTGAATTCAAACAAGACCGAGGTGTGGACCTATGATGTCACGAAGGTCTTCACCCTGATCTCCAGCGAGACCGTCACAAGAACCGTCTATGCGCCCATCGACTTTGCGCAATTCTTTAACCATGATGACTTCGAGGAGCTTCGTGCGAAGATTACGAACGTTCTCATCGAAAACAGTCTCTCAGAGACGCTGCTCGTCAGGAGTCACAATGGGCAAAAAACTTATGAGATCAACGTTTCTGTACTGAAACGAGACCAGAAGCATCATCCTATGATGCTGTTAGGTGTTCAGCGCGACATCACCGAGAGTAAGCGTAGAGGAGAGAAGACCCATGACCTGTCGTTGCAGTATCAGACGGTATTCAACTCCTCTTTGGTGGACATGATCTTTTATGGTCCTGACGGCCGTCTGATGGATCTGAACGAGAAGGCCTGTGAAACCTTTATGATTGCCGACCGCAACAGTTTCTTGAAGAAGAACGTGCATATCAACGACATCCCATCTTATCGCCATATCAACATCAATGAGTTGTATGACAGTATTCGGTTGTCATCCATCACTGACATCGACCAGGTGAAGAGAGAAGACGAGCGTATCCCTGACCTAAATCTGAAAGGCACCTGTTACTACGAAGCCATCCTCAGTCCGATCCGCGATGAAAAGGGGCAGCTCCATGGCGTGATGGCAGCAGGACGTAACATCACAGAGATGGTGGAGTCGCATCACAAACAGGAGGAAGAGGTACAGTTGCTGCAAAAGACCACCGAACAGATCCAGTCTTACATTCAGAATATCAACTACACCCTCAGGGCCAGTGGTGTCAGGCTGATCACCTATCACCCAAGACGCCATGAGCTACAGATCTTCAGTGACCTTAACAAGGTACAATACCGTCTCTCGCAGATTCGTTGTGCTTCACTCATCCATGAGTCAGATCGCAGGAAGCTCAGAGGGTTGTTCATGAGAATGGATCAGGGCAAAACAGGTAATATCTCGGAGGTGCTGCATACCATCTTCCATGACGAACAGAGGCGGGATGTCTATATGAGCTTCAGTCTTATTCCCATGACAGACAAAGAGGGACATGTGACCCAGTATTTCGGTCTGTGCCGTGATGAGACCGAGATGACCTATACCGAGATGCGTCTGATGGAAGAGAGTAAGAAAGCACAGGAGACTGAGGAGTTGAAGAACACCTTCCTGCTGAACATGAGCTACGAGATCAGAACGCCACTCAATGCCGTCTTAGGATTTGCAGAACTCTTCAACAGCCCCCACGACGTGGAGGACGAACCCGTGTTCGCAGAAGAGATCAAGCGTAATACCGACGAGCTGTTGAACCTCGTGAACGATATTCTTTTCATCTCCCGACTCGATGCCAAGATGGTGGAGTTCCCCAAGGAAGCGAGTGACTTCGCTTCTCTCTTCGACGGCTGGTGCTATCTCGGATGGAGTGCCTTGGGCCCCAACGTGAAAGCCGTCATCGACAACCCCTATAACCACCTGGTATTGAATATCGACGAGCAGCACCTCGGACAGGCCATCCAGAAGATCTGTACCTGTTCGGCCAGCTACACCAGCGAAGGAATGGTACGTGCGAAGTATGAATACCACCATGGGGAACTGAGCATCGTCATCGAAGATACCGGTAAAGGTCTGAGAAAAGAGGTCCTGCCCCATGTCTTCGACCGCTTCGTCAAAGATGACCAGAACAAAATCAGTGGTACGGGTCTCGACATGCCTATTGTGAAGGAACTGGTGGAGCAGATGGGTGGACAGATTGAGATCCAGTCGGAGCAGGGCAAGGGCACCACGTGTTATCTGATGATCCCCTGTGAGATGATCAGCAGAGAGAAGAAAACAGAAATCATCAACGAAAGCGCCACATGAACAGTATGATCCTACATAACACTCTTCTACAGATAGGATTCCTCGATACCCCATCGGTATTGATGATCACGCTGACAACCATGGCTTTCATCATCACATGGGGTATCAATCACTTCAGTATCCGGCGAATCCGCAGACGTGTGAAGGATAGTAAGGAAATCAATGACATCATGCAACATACCCTCGACGTGAACGCCAACTACGTGGTGCGACTCGACCTGCGCCAGCGGTGGGGCTATAACCTCCATGGAGATTTCTTGCCAGAGGCAGGTATGGGGTATGAGGAGAGTTTCCAATATATGCACCCGGAGGATCAGCAGCACTATCGCCGCTTTATCGCCAAGCTCTATCATGAAGGGGCTGAGACGGCCGAGTGTATCTTCCGCTGGGATATCAGTGGGGACCAGCATGCCGGCGAGTGGCGTTATATGCACGACCAGGGCGTGGCAGAGTATGTAGAAGGTCTCAAGACACCCATCAACATCTTCTGTACGCTGACAGACCAGACCGAACAGATCCTCCAGGAACGGGAGGAACAAGAGCTGACCGACAAATATCGCAAGACCTTTGAGCAGTCATTGGTGGGTCTGGCCTTCTATGACCAGGAAGGACACCTGCTCACGGTCAACCAGAAGATGCGAGAAATCTTGAAGTTCCAGTCGGAGAATGATCCCTATTACTTTGAGAAGACACTCTATGACATGCCGACCTTCAGGGAAGTGCTGGTCAACAGACATATAGAGGAACTCTATTTCTGTTCGAAGACGATTATCATAGACCGGGATGTGAACTGCTATACGGAGATACGTGTACACCCCATCCATGACGAACAGGACGAACTGGTGTATATCACCTTCTCCATCCGTGATGTCACCCAGGAGCGAGAACTCTATCTTCAGAGCAAACAGAACGGTCTGGAGATACGAAAGGCCAATGAGGAGATTCAGAACCTGGAGAACGAGATCCAGTATCTGATGGACAGCTGTGACATGCGTTTCTGGCGTACTAACTTCGCTGACAAGACCGTGATTTTCTATAAAGGTCTGAAGACCGCCATGCCGCCGATGGACTTCGAAGAACTGCGGGCGCACTTCGTGCAGAGTACCTTCAAGGACGACCTGCTCGACCCGGAGAACAAGTTGCAAAAGCCTAAAGCCGAGCTGATACTCTGTCATCCCTTCTTCCATGAAGGCGAGGAACTGCAGTGGAACATCATCGACAGTGTGCCTTATCACGATATGAACGGTAAGCAGTTGGGTACCTATGGTATCATCCGTAATGTGACACCGCTTATCCAGAAACAGGAGCAGTTGAAGCAGGAGATGGAGCGTGCCCAGAACTCAGGACGGATGAAGAGTGTGTTCATGGCGAACATGACCCATGAGATCCGTACCCCGCTGAATGCCATCGTCGGTTTCAGTGATGTGCTGTCGATGTTGGAAACACCTGAGGAGAAAAAGGAGATTGTGAGGGTGATCATGAACAATTGTGACATGCTGCTCAGACTGATCAACGATATCTTAGCCTTATCGGCCATCGACGGTGGTAGCAGTATTTATGTACATGCCGTGGAGACGAACTTCGCAGATGACTTTGAGGCGATCTGTAAGTCACTGGCCCAGCGCATCGATAATCCCAACGTCACCTTTATCAAGGAGAACCCCTACACCACCCTGATGGCTGTACTTGACAAAGAGCGTATCCAACAGGTGATTACGAACTTCGTGACCAACGCCGTGAAATATACAAACGAAGGCCATATCAAGGTAGGCTATGAACAGAAGGATGGTGGGTTGTACTTCTATTGTGAAGATACGGGTGCCGGTATCCCGAAGGAAGACCAGAACAAGATCTTCGAGCGATTCGTGAAGCTGAACGACTACATACAGGGTACCGGTCTGGGCCTGAACATCTCGAAGGCGATCGTAGAGGCCTTCCACGGTCAGATCGGCGTGAACTCCGAGGGCGCAGGCCAGGGCTCCACCTTCTGGTTCTGGATCCCTTGTGACATAAAGACTAACATATGAATATATATAATATAAGGTATATAGTCATGGCGTTTGCCTGTCTGTGGTCTTGGCAGACAGTGATAGCCCAGACAGGACAGTCAGACACGACGAGAATCTACACCACGGAACGTCCCCTGATCTATGAGGATGCCTGGGATCTCTGGCCTTACGTGTTCCTGAATGAGAATGGAGAGCCCGACGGTTATAACATCGATCTCCTGAAACTGATCTTCAAGGAGCTCGACATCCCCTATGTCATCAAACTGAAGCCCACTTTGGAGGCTCAGGCAGACTTAAAGAACGGGAAGAGTGACCTGATGCTGCGTATGGATGCAGAGTACTCCCGTGAGAACAGTCTCTACAGCAAGAACATCGTCCAGCTGTTTACACATAGCATCTTAGTACCTAAGAGCCTGCCTGTCCATATCCGTCAGGAGAAAGACCTCAAGAACTACCGTGTCATCGTACATGGCGGCAGCTTCAGTCATCACTACCTCAAGAAACAGGGTTGGGCCAAGGAGATTGTGCCCTATGACGACATGAAGAGCGCTATTCAGGATGTCATAGACAAGAATAACGGCATCATCCTTTGGAACACGATGTCGCTGAAATGGCTCATGCGGAAATACCGGACTGACAAACTGACACTGATGCCGATCGACATGCCCTATGGCGAGTATAAGTTCATGTCGCGTGACCGTCATCTGCTGGAACGTATTGATAGCGCCTATGTGGTGCTGAGAGCTGCCGACAAGCTGCAACCCATTCAGAATAAATGGTTCTACCCTGACCGTCGCGATACGGGTATCCCGGCATGGGTATGGTATCTGGCTGCCACCCTCGCTGTCATTGCCGTCATCCTGTTGCTTTATTACACTGTGTACCGCGCCAGAGAGAGACGTCTGACCTTGGCTGTACGTAAGAGTAATAACCGTTTGTCGCTCATCCTGAAGACGAGTCATGTAAGTCTGTGGACCTATAACATCCTGACGAAGCAGTTTACCTGGATGGACGAACAAGGCAAAGGTCAGCAGAGTATGCCCCTCGATGCCTTTGTGTATCGCTACAGAGCCAAGGACGTACAACGCCTGCAGCGTGCCATCGACGATATCAGCAGTGAGAAGGAGGAACAAGTGAACCTCGACATCCAGGTGTTTGAGAACAATGACGAGACCCAAGCCCACAACTATACCGTGGCACTGAGTGTCCTGCGCCGCGACAAGGGCGGACATCCCACGACCATCCTCTGTACCCGCAGTGACGTGACGAAGGAACTGCTACGCCAGATAGAAGCGAAGAACATGCTGTTGCGCTATCAGGCGATCTTCAACACTGTCATGGTGGATATGGTGGCTTATGATGCCCAGGGCTATATTGTGGATATGAACCAGAAGGCCCTCTCGGCCTTAGGGGCTGACATCCAGGTAATCAGAAATATGAAGATCTCCATCAAAGACGTGGTGGGTGATCCCGACCTTGATATAGAACACTTCGAACATATGTACCTTACCCAGATTTACAAAGGGGAAGATAGCCGTCCGTTGCACAGGATGCTGAAGCGCGACAAGCTCTACTATGAGTTGCAGTTGACCTCAGTACGCGATGCGGAAGGGAAGTTACTCGCCATCTTCGGTACAGGCCGTAACGTGACGGAGATGGCAGAGTCCTATCAGCATGTGTTGCAGGATATCCAGGAACTACAAAAAGCCAACGCCGAGGTGTCGGAATATATCCAGAATATCGACTACGTGTTGAAAGTCGGTGGTATCAAGATGGTGAAATACGACCTGACCACCCACACGCTCACCCTCTTCAATGAGGCTAACAGAGCTTTGCTCTCACTGACACAGACCAGAATGCTGAACCTGATCGACCCGGCGTGGAAGAAGGCTACGGAGCGTATCTTGAACAACATGGACAACAAGACCGCCACTCGCGTACAAGCTGACGTGAGGACCACCATCAGACGAAAAGGCCATCCCCTGCATCTGCAGTTCCACTTCATCCCCTTCCACGATGAGAAGGGAGACCTGAAAGAATACTTCGGTATGTGTCGTGACATCAGTGAACTGAAGGCCATTGAAGAAAAGCTGGCACAAGAGACCTTACGTGCCCAAGAGGTGGAGGTGGTGAAGAATGCGTTCCTTCACAACATGAGCTTTGAGATCCGTACCCCTCTGACGACCGTCGTGGGATTCGCAGAGCTCTTCCAGATGGATCACAGCGCAGAAGACGAGGCTGTGTTCATCGATGAGATTAAATCAAGTTCGGCACAGTTGCTGAAACTCATCAACGACATCCTCTTCCTTTCACGACTGGATGCTGAGATGATCACCATCAACCCGCAGCCTACCGACTTCGCCACCAGTATCACCGCACGTTGTGAGCATATATGGACGAATCAGCGGAAACCTGGCGTCTCCTATATTGTGAAGGCACCTTTCAAGAAACTGGTAGTCGATATCGACATGAATCATATCAGTATGGTGATGGAGAAGATCCTGACCAATGCCGTGCAACATACCAATGAGGGGACAGTGCTGGTACATTACGACTACTTAGGCGACCAGCTCGCCGTGTCAGTGGAAGACACGGGACATGGTATCCCGGAGGAGCAGATCACGCACATCTTCGACCGTTTCGTCACCGACTCCACTACCAGTGGTGCAGGTCTGGGACTGAGTATCTGTCAGGATCTGATCCAGCATATGGGGGGAAAGATCAATCTGACCTCAACTGTAGGCAAAGGCACCAATGTATGGTTCACCATCCCCTGCAAGTTGATTGAAATGGAACGAAACTAACCGGCAAAAGAGATTCGAATGATGACAAAAAAGATCATAATCCTCACCTGTCTGACAGTGTTCTGCAGTCTTTTGCCTGCAGAGGCACAATGGGCACGTGAATATACCGAAGAACAGCCTCTTGTCATTGTGAGCGACTGGGAGTTCCCGCCATATGAGTTCCGCAATGACCACGGTGAGGCTGACGGCTATAACGTGGAAGTGCTCGACCTCATCCTAAACACCCTGAAGGTGCCTCATAAATATGTGATGCAGGAGTGGTATCTCTGTACCAAGACTTTTGAGAACCATGAGGCTGACCTTATCCACGCCCTGACCATGAACTACAAGAAACATCCGTATGTGATGACACAGAATCTGATCACCTACTATCCCGTGAAGTTGGTCAGAAGGAAAAGTCAGAAGGCCATCCAACGGCTCAGTGAGCTCACGCCCCAAGATACCCTGATGGTGAAGAATAACGACTATGTGGCGCTACGCGTACAGGCCATCCACGACAAACCCTACCTTACAGAATATCGTTCCCCCAGAGAAGCTTTGGCTGAGATACGTTACGGAAAAAACACCTATTATGTATGGGGTGAGATGCCGTTGAGAATGAAGATTAAGGAGTATGGTCTCGACAGTCTGTTGCTCGATGACATCGACATTCCGGCAGGTGAGTTGCGTATCATCGGCTATGACAAAGAACTCATCGAAGCGATCGACGACACCTTTGCCCGACTCGAACAGGCGGGAGAGTTGCAACACATCCACGACAAATGGTTCAACCCGGAGCGTATTCATAACGACTCGTCGCCCATCGCCCTCTTTGCCTTGATTGGTTCTGTGATCGCCATCATCATAGCCTTCCTGCTAAGTCGGTTGATCCATTCCAAAATCAAGTCCACTGCCGACCGTTCCGAGGATATCAACAGTATGATGAAACAGGCTCTGCAGATGGGTAATTTCTATGTGTTTGAATACGACATCAAGACCAACCACATGCGTAACACCTATGGGATGTTGATTCCTGACGAAGGGCTGTCGCTGGAAGACTTCATCAAACGGTTAGACCCTGCCATCCAGAAAGATTTCGAACATCATACCCATTCGCTGATGGAGGGTAAGGAACAGAACAGATACTTCAACCGCCGCTTTAATATCGGTAGTGAGGAAGCACCTGACTGGCGCCATCTGGAAGGTACCGCCATCACGGAACAGGAAGACCGGAAGCCCCGTTATATCGTCTATGCCGTGAAAGACATCACCCTTGATGTGGAGTCAGAGCGTATTAACCAGGAGATGAGTAACAAATACGCCCGGATGTTCGAGACCAACCTTATTGCCATGTCGTTCTACGATAAGGACGGTTTCCTGATTGATGCGAATGAGAAGATGCGCCAGCTCTGTGAGTTTGAAGAGAAGAGTGAAGCGTTCTTCCGACAGACCAATATGTTTGATTTCCCCATGCTTCATGGTGCCTATGAGCATGGATCCCGTGAACCCCTGCATATCTGCAGTCACATGTACTACCCCGAAGTCGGTCTCGACAAATATATCGAAATCAGGATCCGCCCCATCTTAGATGACGAGGGAGAGCAGCACTCCTATGTAGTCACCTCGCGTGACGTCTCTGCTGAGCGTACGATGTATCTTGAGAAGATACACCATGACATCGAGATCCGTAAGACTTATGATGCCATCAATGACTATGAGCATCAGCTGACCTATCTTTTGGAGAACAGTGAGATGTTCGTTTGGCGTTCAAATCTCCAGACACGTCAGCTGACCTTTTCCCGTTCATTGCGTCAATCGGAGTACGAGGAAACCTTCGACGACTACATCAACCGTATCTTCCCTGATGAAAAAGAGGAAATATTGAAAGCCTTTAAGGATCCGGACACGATGAGCAAATCGTTTAATATCATCCATCATTTCCGATACACACAGTACAGTAAGAAACCGGCCTGGCATGCAGTCAGTGGTATCCCAACCTACGACAAAGAGGGACGTCAGATCGGCTACTTCGGTGTGTCACGTGACATCACCAAACTCATCGTAGCCCAACAGAAACTGATGAAAGAGACGGCCCGTGCCGAGGACTCCGGTAAGATGAAGAGTGCCTTCCTGGCGAATATGACCCATGAGATCCGCACACCACTGAATGCCATTGTGGGCTTCAGCGATCTGTTGCCGATGGTGGATACGCACGAGGAACGTATGGAGTTCATCCGTATCATCCGCAACAACTGTGACATGCTGATGCGCCTCATCAACGATATCCTCGAAGCCTCGAACATGGGGCAGGCCTTGGCTATCAAACCCGAGGAAGTGGATTTTGCCACTATCTTCGATGATATCTGTCAGACCCTCGCCCAACGTGTGCAGGAGCCAGGGGTAGAATTTATCAAGGACAATCCCTATGAGCACTATGTGACAACACTCGACAAAGGACGTGTGCAACAGATCCTCACGAACTTTACGACCAATGCTGTGAAATATACCCACGAGGGGCATATCAAGGTAGGCTATCGCTATGAGCGCAGACTGACCCTCGATGAACAAGGAGAGGCTGACGGACTGCTATTCTATTGTGAAGACACCGGCGCCGGTATCCCCAAGGAGAAGCAGGCCAGTGTATTTGAGCGTTTCGTGAAGTTGAATGACTTCGTACAGGGTACAGGATTGGGCCTCAGCATCTGTCAGGCCATCACAGATCGCTGTAACGGTCATATCGGCGTCACCTCAGAAGGTGAAGGCCATGGCTCCACTTTCTGGATGTGGATTCCCTGTGAGAAGCGCTGATATCTCGACTAAGCGTGTCTTCTTTCTTTTCTTTCGTCACCGAAATGAAAAGAAACAAAAGAAAGGTGCGAAAACGTCCTGAGCTCGGAGGCCGAAACCCTATTTTTTCAAATCACTCAATGAACTCGCTTTGCTCAGACAGCATTTCGTATTTCGTTGCTCAGATTGCTTATCGCAATCAGAGACTCAATATCGATTCAAAAAAATAGAATTTCTCTGAAGACCTCCTCGTGCGGAATGTTTTCGAGGATTTTATTCGAAGAGCTACCGCGACGATAAAACACGAAGCGCAGCCAAGATCAAAAACATTCCGCACGAAGAGGCATTTATAGGATGTACTATTATCGGAATCTTCTTCGATTCTTGTGTCGCGTACGCGGCACAAGTAAATCGACATGAGAAGCTGTCTGAGCGTAGCGAGTTCTTCGAATGATTACGATAATCGGACAACCGGCCTCTGAGACAGGACGTTTTTGATCTTGGTTGCGCTTCGTTTCTTTCAGTATGAAAGAAAATGAAGAAGATCCTTCCTTAGAAAAGGAAGGTCTTCTCAGCCCAGTAGCAGAAGATACCCGCGAGGTAGCCTGCAAAGGCCACCCACGTAATCTTCTTCATATACCAGCCGAAGGTGATCTTCTCCAGACCCATGACCACGACACCGGCAGCAGAGCCGATAATCAGCATCGAACCACCGACACCAGCACAATAGGCCAACAGCTGCCAGAAGATGCCATCCACCGCCATATCACCGGCTGCAGCGACAGGATACATACCCATGCAGCCAGCCACAAGGGGCACATTGTCCACAATGGAAGACAATACACCGATGATACCTGTCACCAGATAATGGTTACCCTCGAAGGTTGAATCAAGCACACCGCCCATCATGGTCAGCACACCGACTTCCTGCAGCACGGCAACCGCCATCAGGATACCTAAGAAGAACATGATGGTAGAGAGGTCGATCTTCGAGAGGAGGTCTGACACACGCTTCGCCATCGTATCGTCTTCAGCGGTGTTATAATGGAAGATCTCCGTCACGGTCCAGAGCACGCCTAAAACGAGGAGGATACCCATGAACGGCGGGAGATGGGTGAGTGTTTTAAAGATCGGCACGAAACAGAGACCACCGACACCCAACCAGAAGATGATGTCGCGCTGCGCCTTCGTAAACTGGGTGACATCCGCCTTCGGCAAGTTGTTCTCCTTATCAAACTTACCCTTGAGCTGATACTGCAGGATGAAGGCTGGAACGAGCATCGACACCAGTGAAGGGATGAAGATTTCGGTAATCACACCCTGCGTCGTAATGACACCCTTGATCCATAGCATGATGGTGGTGACATCACCAATGGGCGAGAAAGCACCACCTGAGTTGGCAGCAATCACCACCAGCGCCGCATAGATCAGACGGTCGCCACGACTCTGCACAAGTTTGCGGAGCACCATGATCATCACAATCGAAGTGGTGAGGTTGTCGAGGATGGCTGAGAGGAAGAAGGTCATAAAGACCATACGCCACATCAGTTTCCGTTTGGAGCGCGTCTTCATCGTGTCGCGCACGAAGTTGAAGCCACCGTTGGAGTCAACAATCTCCACGATGGTCATGGCACCCATCAGAAAGAACAAGGTACCGGCGGCATCACCTAAGTGATGCTCAATGACCTCAGCAATGTGGTGAACCACCTCCTCGCCAGGAACTGCGGGGTAATAAGCTGCCGGCCCCATCATGAGCAGGGTCCAACAGCACACGCACATCAGCAGGGCAACAGCTGCCTTGTTGACTCTTGTCAGGCTCTCCAAGGCTATACACAGGTAGCCAGCACAGAAAACACAGACAATCAGAACTGTTAATGTTGACATTTGATTTGCAAATTTTTAAATATTGTTTGAATTTGCATGCAAAGGTACAAAAAAGAAGTGAGAAGTGTACATTCGAAAACAAAAAAAGCCAAAATAATTTTGTATTCTCTGCAAAATCTTGTAACTTTGCACACAATATGAACAACAATTTACAAGAGGTCAGATGGAGTGAAAATGTAATCCTTGCCGATGCCGACTACATCGACAGGGTCGCATTCAACCTCATCGTGAACTTTGAACGGATGTTAGGGCGCAGGATCCCTCAGGCAGACATTGCCCGCTGGATTGACTGTGTGGCACTGGATGGTGGCATCCGGGAGGGCGAGCACGAGACATTGGTGGTACTCATCCACCAGAAAGGAAAGCAAAGTCTGGAGAACTTCGTGCCAGGCACCTTTGAGGAACTCGACGGCAAAGCCTTCAAAGATCATCTGGGTGAGTTTGCCATCAATGCCTACCCCATCGAACAGATCGCCGGTGGTGAGGACTTTTTCACCGAGGTATTGTCACTGGTGACAGCCCAGAAGGAGGTGAAGCGTGTGATGGTGATTCCCAATCTGGAGGATGAGACCATATATAATAAGGTACGCGAAACACTTAGACAGGTGGATGACGAGGAGAAGCGTGTGACACTCTTCGCCATGCAGCCCCTGACTGGCGGAAATTATCGTCAGGAGATCCTGGGTTACTCGCTGATGGCAGCCCTTGGCATCAAGGGAGATGAAGTGAGAAATGTGAAGTAAAAAGTAAAAAGGTAAAAAAGTAAAGATATGGCAAAAGTATTAATGATTGGCGCCGGTGGCGTCGCTACGGTAGCAGCATTCAAGATTGCCCAGAATGCTGATGTGTTTACCGACTTTATGATCGCCAGTCGCAGAAAGGCGAAGTGCGACAAGATCGTGGAGGCTATCCACAAGGCAGGTTACAAGATGGACATCCAGACGGCACAGGTGGATGCGGACGATGTGGAGCAGTTGAAGGCCCTCTTCAACAGCTACCAGCCAGAACTTGTGATCAACCTCGCCCTGCCCTATCAGGATCTGACCATCATGGATGCCTGTCTGGCTTGCGGCTGCAACTACCTCGACACGGCCAACTACGAGCCAAAGGACGAGGCACACTTCGAATACTCCTGGCAGTGGGCTTACAAGGACCGTTTTGAGCAGGCTGGTCTGACCGCCATCCTCGGCTGCGGTTTCGACCCGGGCGTGAGCGGCGTCTATACCGCCTATGCCGCCAAGCACCACTTCGATGAGATCCACTATCTCGACATCGTGGACTGTAACGCCGGTGACCACCACCATGCTTTCGCCACGAACTTCAATCCGGAGATCAATATCCGCGAGATCACCCAGAAGGGCCTCTACTATAAGGACGGCCAGTGGATTGAGACTGAGCCGTTGGAGATCCACAAGCCCCTCACCTATCCCAACATCGGACCGCGTGAGAGCTATCTGCTGCATCATGAGGAGCTGGAGAGCTTGGTAAAGAACTACCCCACCATCAAACAGGGGCGTTTCTGGATGACCTTCGGCGAGCAGTATCTAAAGCACCTCGACGTGATTCAGAACATCGGCATGAGCCGCATCGACGAGATCGAATATGAAGCACCGTTGGCTGATGGCTCAGGTACAGCCAAGGTAAAGATCGTCCCCCTGCAGTTCCTGAAGGCTGTACTGCCCAACCCCCAGGATCTGGGTGAGAACTACGAGGGTGAGACCTCTATCGGCTGTCGTATCCGTGGTATCAAAGATGGTCAGGAGCACACCTACTATGTCTATAACAACTGCAAGCACCAGGAGGCTTACAAGGAGACGGGTATGCAGGGCGTGAGTTACACCACGGGCGTACCTGCCATGATCGGTGCGATGATGTTCGTGAAGGGACTCTGGAAGAAGCCCGGTGTATGGAACGTAGAGGACTTCGATCCCGATCCGTTTATGGAACAACTGAACAAACAAGGTCTGCCTTGGCACGAAGTGTTTGATGGCGACCTCGAATTATAATTAATTATTAACGCTTAAATTTCTAAAAGCTATGGCGAAAGAAAAAGAAGGCGAGGCTTTGAGCCCGCAACAGGAGAAAATGAAGGCGCTGCAGGCTGCCATGTTGAAAATCGAAAAAGACTTCGGCAAAGGCTCCATCATGCGCATGGGTGAAGAGAAGATAGAGAATGTGGAGGTGATCCCCACAGGTAGTATCGGTCTGAATGCAGCACTCGGCGTAGGTGGCTACCCCAAGGGACGTATCATCGAGATCTACGGTCCGGAGTCATCCGGTAAGACCACCTTGGCCATCCACGCCATTGCCGAGTGTCAGAAGGCTGGTGGTATCGCAGCCTTCATCGACGCAGAGCATGCATTCGACCGTTTCTATGCCGCGAACCTGGGTGTGGATATCGACAACCTGTATATCTCTCAGCCGGACAATGGTGAACAGGCCCTGGAGATTGCCGATCAGCTGATTCGTTCAAGTGCCATCGACATTATCGTCATCGACTCTGTGGCAGCCCTGACACCTAAGAAGGAGATCGAGGGTGACATGGGCGACTCTGCCGTCGGTCTGCAGGCACGTCTGATGAGTCAGGCCCTTCGTAAGCTCACCTCAACGATCTCGAAGACCAACACCACCTGTATCTTCATCAACCAGTTGAGAGAGAAGATTGGTGTGATGTTCGGCAACCCTGAGACAACCACTGGTGGTAACGCCCTGAAGTTCTACGCTTCTGTCCGTCTGGACATCCGTAAGTCACAGTCGATCAAGGACGGTGACAATGTGATTGGTAACCTGGTGAAGGTGAAGGTAGTGAAGAACAAGGTAGCGCCCCCCTTCCGCAAGGCCGAGTTTGAGATCACCTTTGGTGAGGGCATCTCAAAGGTCGGTGAGATCGTCGATTTAGGTGTGGAGTATAACATCATCAAGAAGAGCGGCTCTTGGTTCTCTTATGAAGATGCCAGATTGGCACAAGGCCGTGATGCCACCAAGGCGCTGTTGCAGGACAACCCTGAGCTCTGTGACGAGCTGGAGGCCAAAATCATGCAGGCCATCACCGATAAGGCATAGACAAAAAAGAATTCCCAACCGCCTGGTTGGGAATTCTTTTTAAATTGTTTATTCGATAGGCGTTCCTTTACCACCCCAGCCCATAGATGATCTGGCAGCCTGTCTGGCAGCACTGCTACTATGACGACTAGTTGCAGCAGCACCACCTCCCGGTTTGGCATTATTATCACGGGTATAGGTCTTCGTCACCATACCAGAACCGTCAAAATCCACATAGAGCAGCTTATTGTTCGAACGCTGGTAAACCCAGGTATAAAGACCGTTTTCGCCATTGATCACCCTGTCAGGTTCACCGGCAGCCATCATCGTCTCATCCTCAGTGAAGCCGATACCGACGTGTCCGGCACGCATCATCGCACGGCTACCCTCGGAGGTCTCGATCTTCTTTCCAGGGCCAAGGGCGAAGACATAACCGAAATACTCCGACTGATCCTGTGCAAGATGCTCATCCAACAGCATATCGATATAGAAATAAGTACCCAGTGTCGTATTCTTCAACTTCAGCGTGAATTTATCATCGTTCTTATGCGGGTTCATCGCCTCTATCTGATATTCGGTCAGACGGGGAATCGACTGCATCTTCTTAGAGAACTCGTTCAACAGCTTCGTGGGGAACTTCGTGTGGATAATCTTACCCAGGAACTGTTTGTAGTTGCCACTGTTGATATTCAGCACATCCTCTACTAACTCAAAGGAGTTGCCAAACAGATACTTGGCATTCTCATTCACAAAGTCATCGTCATTCAGGCTACAGTTGGTCTTCGAGATGGCGACATTCTGATAGAACTCATTACCATCCTGATCTTCCACGATGATCTTCACGGGGAAATCACGCGTACCGACACCGACGGTCTTCACTTTTACCACCATATCCTTATCCACCAGCACGTCTAAATAGCCATCACCATCCAGTTCTGTGTCAACCCGATAGAGGTTGGTCTTCGTATAGACATCTTTACCGACCAGTTTCTCGCGGGCGATATCCACATCACCCAGATAGGCCAAAGTGGGAACACCCAGATTATTAAAGCAATAATCGTCGAACTTCTCACTCGGAATCTCATAATAGTAGATTCGCTTATCGTCCTGACAACGGAAATTAATTCGCTCATGGCCATCCTTATCCTCCTCGTGGCCCAAATAGACCATGATCTTATGACGCAACTTCACACTGCTCACATCCTTATCGGTGCGCGCATCCGTGAAAGTCTTCACCACCATATCATACTCATCGGGGATCACCATGAACTTCATACCTTCCTGCCAGTCGCAAAGGCTTTGGAACTTGAAGTTCTGACTGATGAAATCGATGGCGGTCTCCTCCTCCTGGTTCGCAGCCTCCAGGCGCGTGCCATCCAGCACCCCACTCGTCTTCACGATATAGGAGTTCTCCTGCGCATAGGCTGTCGTCAAGAGGAAAGCCAAACAGGTTGCTAAAAGCGTTCTTTTCATGACTATCGACAGTTTTATAAAAATAGAATTCTGTGTGCAAAGATAACATAAATCAGCTAAACTCCCAAATAATTTGTGCCAAAATGACGTGACAGGTGATAAATTTCCTCATTTTCGCCATTTTGGCACATGGTTTGCACAACGGTTACTGACATTTTGAAATTAATAACAAATAAAATATAAGAATTATGGGAAAGATTATTGGAATTGACTTAGGAACTACCAACAGCTGCGTTGCCGTATTCGAAGGAAACGAGCCAGTAGTAATTGCCAACAGCGAGGGTAAGCGTACTACACCTTCTGTCGTTGGTTTTGTAGAGAATGGTGAGAGAAAGATCGGTGATCCTGCCAAGCGTCAGGCTATTACCAACCCGAAGAACACGGTTTACTCTATCAAGCGATTCATGGGTGAGAACTGGCAGCAGACCGAGAAGGAGATTGCCCGTGTGCCTTATTCTGTAGTGAACGAGGGTGGCTATCCCCGTGTGGATATCGATGGCCGCAAATATACACCGCAGGAGATTAGTGCTATGGTGCTACAGAAGATGAAGAAGACCGCAGAGGACTACCTCGGACAGGAGGTAACAGAGGCTGTCATCACCGTACCTGCTTACTTCTCTGACTCACAGCGTCAGGCCACTAAGGAGGCTGGTCAGATTGCCGGTCTTGATGTGAAACGTATCGTGAACGAGCCCACAGCTGCCGCTTTGGCATACGGTGTCGATAAGGCTAACAAGGATATGAAGATCGCTGTGTTCGACCTCGGTGGTGGTACCTTCGATATCTCTATCCTCGAGTTCGGTGGTGGTGTGTTCGAGGTGCTCTCTACCAATGGTGATACCCACCTTGGTGGTGATGACTTCGACCAGGTGATCATCGACTGGCTCGTTCAGGAGTTCAAAAACGACGAGGGTGCCAACCTGAAGGATGATCCGATGGCTATGCAGCGTCTGAAGGAGGCTGCCGAGAAGGCTAAGATTGAGTTGTCTTCTTCTACCTCTACAGAGATTAACCTGCCTTACATCATGCCTGTAGGCGGTGTACCTAAGCACTTGGTGAAGACCCTGACTCGTGCGAAGTTCGAGCAGCTGGCTCACGATCTGATCCAGGCTTGTCTGGCTCCCTGTCAGAAGGCCATGGCAGATGCCAAGCTGAACACAGCCGATATCGACGAAGTGATCCTCGTAGGTGGTTCAAGCCGTATCCCTGCCGTGCAGACCCTCGTGAAGAACTACTTCGGCAAGGAGCCTTCAAAGGGTGTGAACCCTGACGAGGTGGTAGCCGTAGGTGCTTCTATCCAGGGTGCTATCCTGAACAAGGAAGGTGGCGTAGGCGACATCGTGCTGCTCGACGTGACTCCTCTGACACTGGGTATCGAGACCATGGGTGGTGTGATGACCAAGCTCATCGAGGCCAACACTACTATTCCTTGCAAGAAGAGTGAGACCTTCTCTACTGCAGCTGACAATCAGACAGAAGTGACGATCCACGTGCTGCAGGGTGAGCGTCCGATGGCTTCTCAGAACAAGAGTATCGGTCAGTTCAACCTGACAGGTATCGCACCTGCCCGTCGTGGTATTCCTCAGATCGAGGTGACCTTCGATATCGATGCCAACGGTATCCTGAAGGTGTCTGCCAAGGATAAGGCCACCGGTAAGGAGCAGGCTATCCGCATCGAGGCTTCCTCTGGTCTGTCACAGGACGAGATCAACCGCATGAAGGCCGAGGCTGAGCAGAATGCCGAGAACGATAAGAAGGAGCGCGAGCGCGTGGATAAGCTGAACCAGGCCGACTCGATGATCTTCCAGACTGAGAACCAGTTGAAGGAGATCGGCGACAAGATTCCTGCAGAGCACAAGCCCGCTATCGAGAACGCTCTCCAGCAGCTGAAGGATGCCCACAAGGCTGGCGACGTCAACGCCATCGACACTGCCATCGCAGCCCTGAACAATGCTTGGCAGACAGCCAGTGCCTCTATGTACCAGCAGAGTGGCGCAGCCGGCCAGCCTGGCGGCGACACCTATCAGGGAGGTCAGCAGCAGACCCAGCAGGATGCCGGTCCAAAAGCCGACGACATTCAGGACGCCGACTTCGAGGAGGTTAAGTAAGTTATTAACTATATAAAGGAAAAGGTGCAGATTCATCGTCTGCACCTCTTTTTTATTTCGTTGCTACCCAAACCTTATGCGAATGACTTCCGCGAGTGGTGATACCAGAATCGGCATCAGCCACCAGTCGCTTGAGATCGTTGGAGGCAGCTGATCTGGACTGATCTGTTGCCAGAGCATAATCAGTAAGTGTCATATATCCATACTTCCCGATGATAGCTTTGGCCTTTTCCATACGCTCTTCACGACTGTACTTGCACTTCTTTGGAACAACTACACCAGTACTGACGCGATCGAAGGTCGCCTGCTTGTTCATTTCCTTCAGCAGTTTAGGGTCAGGCTTGAAATTGATGCCATTAATACACACATGTCTGTATTTTGCCTTGGGATTCTCACCGTCCTGCTCCTTTGAAATGGCTTTTTCCGAAGCGGTAGATGTATCGAATCCCAAAGACAGGGAGAACACGCCCAGTCCATCGATCTTGATACTGTGACCCAAAGGCATCCAACTCTGCATCGTTGATACCAGCGCATCCAAGACAGCCCGGATCAGTCCGTCGCTGATGCTTCCCGCGTAGGTGCGCATGTGTTTGATAACGGTGTCATAGTCGTGCAGCGAATAGGTCTGCATCTTTGGGAAAAACCACTTTCTTTCCCTCACTCATTTCCTCAGGAAGTTCCTGTAATACAAAATTTGCCATATCTTAATTCTATTTTATGTTTATGCACTGTAGACTTATATTCACAGTCATTGTACATATATTCAACGCCCATGAATTTATGTTCACCGTCCGTAAATATAACTTTTCACGTTGCAAAGATACATATTTCTGCCGATTCTACCAAATAAAACTGCTGTAATTCATCAAAAAAGCATCAAATTCCGACAAGAAATCTGTAAAAAGTTGTTAAATCTGTTTGTATTTCAAATACTATTGCTTACCTTTGCAAGGTAATGTGTACACAACTATAGATATGGACGGATTTAAGAGTATAGAAATCAAGAACTTCAGGGGCATCGACCACCTGAAAGTAGATGACTTTTCGCGTGTCAACGTGTTCTTGGGACAAAATAACTCGGGAAAAAGTACTGTGCTTGAGGCTATAGCATTAGCATTAGGTATGTCAAATCCTGATATGCCTCAAGCAATCAATTCTCTTCGTGCTCGAAAATCATTTAGCAACTTCATTGACCTTAAGTATCTCTTTTATAATTTAGACACCTCCAACCCTCCTGAGATCACTATGGAGCAGGCAGATAGTTCATTAAGACATTTGAAGTTAGAACTCAACTATGTCTTTGACGAACTGGCCGAGCCAAAGAATGAGCCACTTCAGCAAACTGGAGTTGTCAAATATGTCAATACTTTGGAAATGGATTTTGACATATCCTCAGGTGCTTCTAAACAATATTATAAAAGTTGGCTGCGAGTAAACCCTCAGGGGATAGTTGTAAATAAGAAATCAGCAGAAGGATATATGGAATCTCTCAGAGGATGGTTGATTTCTGCAGACTTGATGTCTAATAACTTGGTTAATGATTTAACTGAATTGTTTAAGCGTAACCAGAAAAATATTATAATTTCTTTGCTCGGATTGTTTGATTCGAGAATTACAGGTATTGAGATTCTGAATGATGATGTCTATATTAAATTTGAAGGTGTAACCGAAATGCTGCCGTATCGGATGACTGGTGATGGTTTGCGTCGCTATTTGAATATTGTAGCATGCGCGGCAAATTCTATGACAACCATAATTATGTTAGACGAAATAGACAATGGCCTGCACTATTCTGCCTACAAGAAATTATGGGAGGCTATCTTTGCCTTAGCAACTTCCACGAATAAGCAGGTCTTCGTGACAACCCATAGCAAGGAAACGCTTTATAAGCTTTATGAAATGCTGGAAGAAAAACCCGACTATCAGAAAGAATTGAGGTTATATACCATTGAGAAGACTTTAAAGATGGGTATTCAGGCATACAAATATACTTATGAGGGTCTGTCAGGGGCTTGTGAGAATGACATCGAGATTAGAAGTACAGTCCTATGAAAAGATTCTTGATTATTGTTGAGGGTGAAGCCGATAAGAAGTTCTTCTGGGACTACTTCCATCATTTGTTTGGTGAACAAGCACCAAAAGACAGCATCATACATTCAGGCAAGGACAGTGATACTGGTGGTTATACAAAGTTGAAGTCTGAGGAGGCTTTGCAAGCCATGCGTAAGAATACCAACCAAGGCGGTGTAAACCTTGTTATATTCGATGCAGACGAGAACCCAGAGGCTCGCCGTAAAGAATTACTTGCCATCAAAGATGAGTTTGGCGTGGAATTCGAGTTGTTCCTTTTGCCCAACAACAAAGATGCTGGTGAGTTAGAAGATATGCTGGAGCAAATCATTAACCCCAACAATCAGCCCGTGATGGATTGCTGGCAGACTTACGAAGGTGAATTGGAAAAGGTGAGAATTCCAACAAAAACACCTCCAACGCTGACTATCCCTGCTAAGAAGACCAAGATATATGCCTATCTCGAAACTTTGTTAGGGAAGTCGAGAAGTCAGAAGAAACTGATTAAGGATGCAAACCGCAATTACGAGAACGCTCAGCACTGGAATCTGGATGCAGAGTATCTAGAGCCGTTGAAGGAGTTCTTGAAAAGAATTATAGTGTAAATAGTATGGAATCAAGAAATTCAATAAATAAGGGTTGAAATCTATATATGAATGCTCAGGAACAAATATTAGAAATCTTTTCTCAAAGAAACATAGATAAAATTATCTATGTTGATGATATATTTGGTAAAGATTCTTATCATGACAATATCCTTGGCAAAGTTGCCTCTTTAGTGAATCAGGGTATTTGGGATCAGCAATATCCGTTTACTATGGAAACAGATATTTGGCAAGAACAATTTGAAGATTGGTGGAAAGATGCTACTTTTGATGATGTGGAAAGCTTTGCAAAGAAATACGAAGTACAACGTACAAATCCTTCAATAACTGAACAACTGCTTGAGATATTATCTGTGTGTGAAGTGGAATTACTTTCACCAGAGCAATTTGATGATGGATATAAAGAAAATTTGCTAAATGAAATTGCTAGAACAGGCCATTCCTGTATGATTTTAATAGATTATGATTTGAAAGGTTCTGCGCATAATGGTGACCAAATGTTAGCATCTGTCGCTGATTCTGATAAGATATTGTGTGGTGTCTTCTCCGAAACATTTGATATAAATGCAGAGATAGAACAATGGGAGAAACGAAACTTTAATAAGAATATATATCCAATTTCAAAAAAAAGATTTGATGGAGATGATGAATCATTAATGGTTCAGGGGATAAAAAATGTTATTTGGCTAAAGCAGATTGAAAAAGTGAAGGAAATGGCAGGAAATGCCGTAAATGAAGCTTGTGCTGTCTTTGAAAATGGACTGAAATCAATAGATCCCGCCACATTCAATCGAATGGTGATTGCTAGTTCTAAAGCTGAAGGTTGTTGGGAGTTCGAGTCTCTTAGTCGAATTATTATGATTTATTTGAATAAGGGACTAAAACAAGGAATTAAGAAGCAATTTGTCGAATTCCAGCAAAATACTAACTCTATTCGTGCCTTAGATGGTCCAAACTCATCAGAAATCATAAATGATGATATTTTAAATTGGATAAGGGATGGAGAATGGTTTGATGAAATTGATTATGTAAATCAGGTATATAGTCCTGTTTCTAATGGGGATATTTTTCAAATCGAATCGGATTATTATATTCTTTTGAGTCAGCCTTGTAGTTTAAGTATCCGGCCTCAAGGCATACGAGATTATAAATTAGATCAAGCGTTTCTGATTCCGTTAGCAACAGAGGAGAAAGTAAAAGGAAAATCAAATTTGAATAGCTCTCTAATCGGTAAACTCCAATACCCGTTTATGGATTATGAGTATTCCATATTTGCAGATCGTAAGAGGGTATCTTTATCAATGTTGGATTTGGTTTCGTATAATGCTAATGGTGTGGCTTCAATTGATATCAGTATAAACTCGAAACAATTGGAAGGCAGAGAGATTATGCAAGAAAATATGTTGTTGCGATATGACAGAATAAGATCAAAAATTGAAAAATATAAATGCGCTTATGATTTGTTAAATGAGAATCTTGAAAAAAAGCAAAAAAAACAGATTTCAGGATTCTTTTGCAAACCATATGAAATGGGAGGCGAAAAAGTCGCTAAAGTACCTACTGTCACAGGAACACGAATTGTCTTTAATGTTAGGCGGGTAGGTCGATATAATGGTTATGGTGCTCATGTCTTGCTGCAACAATTTATGAGTTATATGTCACGGCCAGAGTTCCCTAGTGATTTAGGACGTTGCTAAATGGTAAGATTATGATTGATTCGAAAATGTTGAAGGATCTTTTAGTTCGTCTATGTTCCATCAAGGAAAATGGTACTTTAGATGGGGAGGAGGCAGACCGCAGTGAGAATTTACATCGTTTGTTTATGTATCCTGCGATGATGGTGCCTGCAACTCAAAGTGCGATGATTGAGGCTTTAACTCATGTCCTTCCATCTGGCAGTACGGCTATTGATCCATTTATGGGTTCTGGAACATCATTGTTATCCTGTATGGAATTTGGATTTAATGTCTATGGGCAGGATATAAATCCATTTGCAGTACTGCTTTCAAAAGCGAAGGTTACAAGTTATGATTTGGAAGGATTTAGAAAATCTCTCAAGTCTATTGAAGAGCATATTGGCAATGACAAGGCCACAGATATTGATGTGTCTTTTGATAATATTGATAAGTGGTTTAAAAAAGAAGTCCAAGTATCGCTATCAAAGATTAGAAGGGCTATTCAAGCGGAAGAATGTCCTGATTACAGGAACTTCTTTTGGGTTGTTATGTCAGAGGTTATTCGAATAGGTAGCAATGATAGAACATCAACGTTTAAGCTTCATATACGCGATACGGAAGATATCGCCAATAGAAATATTGATATTATAAAAGAGTTTCTAAGTTATAGTGAACGTGGAATAGAAGACTTGTCAAATTATCGTGATAAGTTGCAGGAGGAACACTTGTTGGATGGGTATCGTTTCTCAGGTGTTTATGAAGTCCTATGGGGGAATAGTCAAAAAGAAATAAAGTCAGAAAAGAAATTCGATTTGTTAGTTTCATCACCTCCATATGGAGATAATCACACAACGGTAACTTATGGCCAGACAAGCTATCTTCCATTACAATGGATAGACCCGAAAGATATCATTTGTCCTTATGATTATTTGAAAACCACTCAAGAGATTGACAGACAGAGCATGGGGGGGCATATTAATAGTAAATCCCTACAAAAGGATATGGAAAGACTTTTTGAAAAGTCTTCATCGTTAGCGAATTTCTATGCAGCTATACCTGAGAAAGATCGGGGTAAATACAAAAAAACCATATCATTTATTGCTGATTTTGATGACAGCTTAGATGTCATTACGAAATCGATGAAATCAGATGCTTTTTATATTTGGACAATAGGAAATCGTTTTGTTGATGGAAGAGAGGTTCCCAATGACAGAATACTAAATGACTTAATGGAATGTCGAGGAATAAGTCTTTTCTTTGATGCAGAACGTCGAATATTAAACAAGAAACAGGCAAAAAGAAATAGTTCGTCGCAAACAATGGAGAAAGAGCATATTCTTATTTTCCATAAAACAATGAAGTAGCTTATGGCAGATAATAGACAAGAACGAGAGCCGCGATTTGATATAAATCCGCATGTCATTCGGCAACTTGGTGCTGAATTGGTAACGGATCAGGTTACAGCATTAATGGAGTTAATTAAAAACTCTTATGATGCTGATGCCAATTATGTAAAAGTGACAATAGATACTCAGGCGACATTGCAGGATGCCAATCTGTTTAATAAAGACCACAAAGGATACATTGTTGTTGATGATGACGGATTTGGCATGGATCGAAAAACTATCATGCAGTCATGGCTTGTTATTTCTTATTCCGAAAAGCGTGCAGTGGAAGGCGTGAAGCCAAAAACGCCTAAGGGAAGGACTCCTTTAGGTGATAAAGGTTTGGGCAGATTAAGCACGCAGAAGTTGGCAGATATCTGTGAAATCTATACAAAAAAAATAGATGGCGAAGCATTGCATGTGGGTTTTAATTGGAATGACTTTGACAAGGTAAAAAGATTGTCTGATGTAAACGTTGAATTTCAAAATGTTTCGTTTAATAGAAAGGAGGGAACAAGGCTTACTCTTTTGGATTTGTCTGATGTGAAAGCATGGGAAGGAGCAAATTTTGAGCGTTTTAAGGCATTGCTTTGCCAATTGATTTCTCCTTATCAAGAGAACAGGCCTTTTAAAGTGTTTTTGACAATAAATGGAGAGAGTATAAATCTAGACCAGGAGAGTAATAAACTGCCTCAATTGAGTATTGCTGATATTCATTTCAAATATCAAGATGGAGTTTTTTCATGGTATGCAGATTTGAGTATGCGAAAGCTTATTGGCAATGATTTTGATACATACGAGAAAATAGTTCTTGCAGATAGTGGGAAACGTTTTATCGAGTGTTTCTTTAATGATAAGAAAGGACGTGCCTCAAACTATAGAAGAGATATAGATAATGCTTGGCTTAGGGTTGAAATGTCATTCCCTCTTTCTGCTACAAAGGAGCCCAAAACGCTTTTTAATATGGAAGAGTATGATCCAGGAAATTTTTTCGGTCGTATTCAGGAATTTACGTTTCAAAATAATACAAAAAACGAGGAATGGTGGTCGTCTTTATATAAAAAATTTGAGGACTATAAGTCTTTCATTGAACCTCAAAAAGGAATAAAGATTTATCGTGATGGTTTTGCTATCCGACCTTATGGTATCAATTCTAACGATTGGCTGAAATTGGGTTCAAGTTGGACTGGTGGTAGTTCTTATTATGGATTGAGACCTGAAAATGTTGTAGGATATGTATCTATAGATGAAGGCGTAAATTGTAATCTTAAAGATAAGACAGATCGTGAAGGGCTTATTGAAAATGATTATTATCGCGTCTTTATAGGGCTTTTAGATTATTTTGTTAAAACTGTAAATCGTGAGTTTGAGAATCTGAGACGATTTTATAATGACTATAGGAAAGACATGGTTCAAGATAATCAAAAGGTTAAATCTTTGACTGATGCTTTTCATGCAATCCAGGAACAGGGAACACGTGGCAGTGAGATTTCTAAATCATACGATGAGGTTCAGAAGAAATTTTCTTCTATTCAGACGCGGATTCAAAAGGTCGTAAAATTAGAGGACGGGAATGTGTTTTCTCAAGGAACAGATTCCTTGACAGCCCAAACATTAAATGAGGTTTCTTCTTTATTGGATAATTCTCGACTAATTTTAGCACAGGCTAATGATGTCCTTAAAAATTCTGTTTATCTGAATGAGGCTCTTGTTGTATTGAAGCCAAAACTTGATACGCTTGAGGATAGTTTACGAGATATGACAGAATTGGCATCTTTAGGGCTTATTTCAGAAATGGTCTCACATGATTTGGGACAAATATCTGACCGTATGCTTGGAAAAGGAAGAGAATTAGAGACTCAATTGAAAGCAAATAAAGAGGTGACAACAGAACAGATATATTCTATTATTTCTTTTATTAAGTCAACGGTTTCCTCATTGAAATCCCAAATGAAACATTTGGATTCGTCAATGAAGTATAGTCGTTTGAAGACAGAAGAATTTTCAATAAATGAGCTTCTTGAAAAAGATGAAAAAACCTATTATGATGAGAAATTGAATAGTAGAAATATAATTTTGAAGATAGAAAATAAGAACGATTTTGTTATTAAAGCGAATAGAGGAAGAATAATACAGGTATTTGATAACCTAATGAACAATTCTATTTATTGGCTAGAGGCAAATGAAGGAGAAAAGAAAGTGCAAATAACAATAGATAAGCCTTGGGTTTATTTTGAAGATAATGGACCAGGTATAGATATATCTGTTGAAAACACGCTGTTTAATCCATTTGTAACATGTAAACCTGAAGGAAAAGGGAGGGGGTTGGGCTTGTTTATCATTCAGCAATTGTTAGATGATTGTGGCTGTGATATCGTATTAGATCAAAAAAGAAATAATTATGGACGCAAATACAGATTCTCTCTTAATATGTACGGACTGATTTCTAATAAGAAATAATGTGATTTTTGTTTGTAAAAGAAACTCGTAATAATAGTAAAGGGTATGGCAAGAGATAATTGGACAGAAGAACAGATTACGATAGTACTCTATGAGTATTGCCGGAATCCTTTTGGGCAATTTTCAGCAACGAAGCCATTCGTAAAGGAGTTGGGGAAGTTGTTGGGGCGTTCGCCTGGGGCTATAGTCCGTAAGGTCGGAAATCTTGCCAGTTTTGACCCTCAGATGAAAGCAAGAGGTGTTGGAGGGCTTGGTCATACCGGAAAACTTGATGAAGTTGTTTGGGATAAGTATTTTGGTCATTGGGATCAACTTGCTTATGATGCAGAAGTGCTGTTGGCAAAGTTCAAAAACAAGGAATTGGAAGAATCCTTGGCAATTGATCTTAACGATTTGCCAAAAGGGTCTGAACGCATTCAGGAAGTTAAGCAAAGAATTAATCAATGCTTTTTCAGGGATACGGTATTGTCCTCGTATGAGAACAAGTGCTGTATAACAGGAATAAACAACACCAAGTTACTTCATGCTTGTCATATTGTAGGGTGGAGCGAAGATGAGGCAAATAGAACAAACCCGCAAAACGGCTTATGCCTTAATGTACTCTTCCATAAAGCGTATGATGAGAACCTAATTGGCATCTCACCGGATTATGAGATATTCGTTTCAGATGAATTCTTTGGAGCAAAATTAGAAAATGTAGATTCTTCCACAAAAGAATATGTGAGGAGTTATAATAATAGAAAACTAATAATGCCAAAAAGGTTCCTTCCTGATAGGGACTTATTGGCTGTTCGTTTTGAAACATTTTGTAAATAACTCAACAAAGTTATTATGTAAATGAGAAATCAGAATAAAGGTGTTAAATACATACAGATGGATGTTACTTATTATGGGAAGTGTTTTCCGAAAATAAAGTATTATCCGACAAAAGAGGAGAACGCAAATTTCTATTCTCTTAGGGAAGATGATGGACTTTGGTTCGGACTTGATTTAGGTGGGCATATTCCTATAAATGTTCATCTATTTTTCTTTGAAAGAAGATGGATTACTAATTGCGAATACTGTGAACTGGATAAGGATGGTGAATGGAATCACTATTTTGACTCCAATATTTATTGTGAAAATGTCAAAGTGAAATATATTCGTTAATTATGGACACAGGAAATGTTTTAAGAATTGGTGATGTCTCAGATAACGGACAGGTAACGATTGTTGACGAAGACAGACTTTGCTTTCTCGTAAGATCAGAAAGCCGTGGTTCTGTTGGATTGCGTACTATCTCAAAGACTTTGTTAAATGAATACATCGATTATTTTACAGAACATCCCAATGCTAATGCTAATTTAGCGAGGGACTTTCTGAGTGGAAGAAGTGAAATTGACAAATTCGAGTATGGCTATACATCCACTTTGACAGTAATGGCCAAGATGGCTATTGAAGGAGCAAGGAACATTCCTGTAAATGCGGGTAAAAAACAAGATAGAGATAAGTTCCTCCAGCAAATATACTATGGTGCGCCTGGTACAGGAAAGTCGCATGAGATTAAAAAATTGACTAAGGGAAAGGAAGTGATTCGTACGACATTCCATCCAGACAGCGATTACTCAACGTTTGTGGGCGCATATAAACCTACGACAAAAAGCGTTCCTATTTATTCTACTTATGGAGAAAAAGCTGTCGAGGTAAAGGATGCAGATGGGAAACCTATGACGGAAGACCGCATTGTATATGAATTTGTAGAGCAGGCTTTCCTACAGGCATATATCAAGGCTTGGAAGCTATTTGCTAAGGCAGATGAGGGCAAGGCTGCGGAAGAGGTGTACATGGTTATCGAGGAAATCAATCGTGGTAATTGCGCACAGATATTTGGTGATTTATTCCAGTTGCTCGATCGTGGAGAAGATGGTTTTTCTGAATATCCTATCGTAGCTGATAAGGATTTGCAGAAGCAATTGGCAAAGGCATTTGCAGATATGCCGTTCTTGAATGCTCCTGCTGTCTGTGGCATGAGTGCAGAAGAGGTTGCTGTAAAAATCAGAAAAGGCGAAATATTGCTTTTGCCTAATAATCTTTATATATGGGCAACAATGAACACTAGCGATCAAAGCCTGTTCCCAATAGATTCTGCCTTTAAGCGTCGCTGGGATTGGCAGTATATGCCTATTGCCAACGGCAACAAGGACTGGCGCATTTCTGCCAATGGTAATGAGTATGACTGGTGGGAGTTCTTGGAGAAGATAAATGCGCTGATAGGCGAGAAGACCAGTTCAGAAGACAAGAAGTTGGGCTATTATTTCTGTAAGCCCAAAGACGGTCTGATTGATGCCAAGATGTTTGTAGGTAAGGTCATCTTCTATCTGTGGAACGATGTATTTAAGGATTATGAGTTTGAAGGTGATGCGTTTAATGATGTTGAAGGTAAGTTGACCTTTGATAAGTTCTATAAAACCATTGATGGTACGACTTCTGTCGTAGAGGAGAAGGTTGCATTGTTCTTGAAGAACCTAGAAGTTAAGATCGTTAAAGAAGACATAGTTGACGATGAAGCAGATGATGTTCCCATTGATGGAAATGGTGTGAGCAAGCACAAATCACTTCGTTCCGTTAAATTCCAAGATGGTACTTTGTTCTCTACAGAAGAAATGTCCCATTTCGATGTTTATTTAGAATCTTTGAAAAAGATTGGATTGGAAAGAGTACAGCCTATTGTAGCAAACATGAAATATAGGCGTAAGAATTGTCCTATGATATCCCTTGAGGAAATGCCAGATATTGTAAATTCTAATTTCAAATATCATAAAGAAGGAGATTATTATATTGTAAAAGGTGCCATTGATGATACTCTCATCAACATTTTGAATGAATTGAACTCTCAACTTAATATTGGATATATAGTAAATTACGAGTAATGCGCATACTGATAGAAGAATATCAATACGCATACGAGGATGTGAGCCAGATGGCTCCAAGCCTTGATATCCAACACGATGCGGAAGGCAAAGTGAGTCTGAGCCGTGTGGGTTATTTCTTCTGCCCGGAGGTGGATGATTGCGTGTTTGTTCTTCCAAAGGTGTTGCTTGAAGGGGAGTTCGGTCAGGAATTGGTGTTTGGACATATTCCACCTCGTGATCTGATCGTTCTTGACAAATGCGAGAAGTTGACTACAACAGAACGTGAGTTTATTTACAATCTTTCTGTATGGATATACAGGGCTATCTGTGTGTTTAAGGAACATGAGCATGATCGTTTCGGTGGAAAGAAGAAGACGCCATCGATCGTGCTTTATAAACAAATGCCAGTAGCCGGACATTCGAGAAAAAGAAAAGCAAACACGTTTTTGGATATCCTGTTGGCACTCCAACAATGGAACAGGGATAATCAGCAGTTTGTGATGTTTATCGTCAAGAATTTGCATTCAGGTTATAACAAGATCAATTGGACGAGAACAATCTACCATTCGCAGGCCATCATACAGAATGAACATTCTTCGCAGTCGGTTGTTTATTTGAATCCTGTCAATAGAAAGCGTAAGATAAATTTTGATGAAGAGTTGCTGGTAATCTATTACAGCATTCTCTATTACATCAATGATACTTATGGACTGCCCGTTATTATGAATGTGAACTTTCCCCTGATAAAAGGGGAGAAGTTTAAGACCTATCTGAAAGGCTATGGAGTCAAACGGCTCCGGCAGATTAAATATAAGTATTTCTCGGATAAGGCATTGGAACTATGGAATCTGTGCTTCGATTTCTTTGACCGTCCCTCTCATGTAACGATGAATGTTGACAGGAGGGAGTATTTGATGGTTAAGAGTTTCCATGTTGTCTTTGAGGCCATCATTGACGAACTGATTGCTGGTGATCAGAAATTGCCCAAAGAATTAATTGATCAGGAAGATGGCAAGGTGGTTGACCACATGTACCAATATAGGGAACTGGTCAATGATGAAAGTGACGAGGATATATATTATATAGGTGACTCGAAATATTACAAGCGTGGCCGTAATCTGTCAAAAGAGTCTATATATAAGCAATTTACATACGCAAGGAATGTGGTTCAATGGAACATAGATTTGTTCAATGATGGTAACGAGATAGATCAAAGAGGTCATATCAAACTACGTGATGAAGTGACTGAGGGATATAACGTGATTCCAAATTTCTTTATTTCTGCACAGCAGAATGAACTGGAGAAAAAGGACGACATTCACTTGACAACAGATAAGACTCCTTATCATTTGAGTCGGCAGTTTGAAAACAGGTTGTTTGACAGAGATACATTCTTGTTGGCTCATTATGATGTTAACTTCCTGTTTGTGTTGGCCTTATATGGGCGAAACAAGGAATCTGCAAAAGTGGCGTGGCGAAACAAGGCAAGACTGTTGTTCCGCAGTCAGATACAGGAGATGCTTAAAGAACACTTTACTTTCTATGCCATGACTGCGCACGAAGATGTAGATGCAGAGTTATATGTCAAAGAGCATTTCCAGTCTGTATTAGGTAAGGTGTTCCGTCCTTTTGACGACAAGGATAATCAGCAGTATTTCTCTTTGGCATTAAGAAAGCCTGAGAGGATAGAGTTAACAGATAAGACTAAAGAAGCAGAACTGAGGACCGAAGTACGTGAAGAGAATGAGGCGTTGCTTTTCCAACTAAGGCAAAACTTCTATGTAGAACTCTGTCCCTTAGGAGAATTGCCTTATGAAAAGTTGCCTGTGGTTGTACCTCATGTCAGAATGGAGATTCCGAAGAAGTTTATGACAATGCATTATTTGGAGAATTATCCAAATACATCATTCTTGATTGGTGCAGTCAATGGTGAAGAACATATCAGATGGATTCTTGGCAGAGAGGGTGGAAAACGAGACGATGCCTATAATGTTCGAATAGGCAAAGATGTTCATGGGGGTGTGGTTAAAAGTCGTGATGAGATTAAACATGCCAAGTTTGTCATACTATATATAATAGGTAGAGAGCACAAAGAAGTCTATAAAGTGTTTCGGGTAAAGAATATTGGTGAAATGTCAAAAAACCAGATGATAAAAACGGGTTATCATGACCCGCATCATGACAGATACCTATGCTATTTCTTTGACGAGGAAGTCACGCTTGGTAATATCAATATAGATAAGATTATTGAGGATGACAGAAAGAGGTTTATGGAAGATACAAGATATAATCATATGTTGGAAGAATACCCTCAAGGACGTCCTGTATATTTAGATGGTAATCAATTAATAGCTTATAGGTATTGATGGATAAGCTCTCGGCAGAACAACGGCACAAGAATATGGCAGCGATCCATTCGAAGGACACGAAGCCAGAGATGATTGTGCGGCGTGGGCTGTGGAAACGGGGCTTCAGATACAGACTAAACCATAAGCGGTTACCTGGTCATCCGGACTTGGTGCTGAGGAAATATAGAACGTGCATCTTTGTGAATGGTTGCTTTTGGCATGGCCACCTGGTGGACGTGCAAACGCTTGATAATTCTGGGTGTTGCAAAATTCCCAAGACGAACCGGGACTTTTGGGTAGCAAAGATTCGGAGGAACAAGGAGCGAGATAAGGAGGAACAGCGTAAATTGGCTGAAATGGGCTGGCATTGCATCACAGTTTGGGAGTGCGAGTTGAAGCCATCGAAACGTGAGGAGACGTTGGACTCAATAGCCTTTACCCTGAACCATATCTGGCTTCAGGATCATGGGGCAAAAACGACTCTTTATCCGCAATTGGAAGAAGAAAATATGCAGATGCCGATGGCGGCAGAGAGTGAGGTGTGATGGACTAAAGCAACTGGAACAAAGTCGACAGCTTTATAGGGCTTACCCAATTGCGAACACACTGCGTTCGCAATTAAATTTCGTTGCTTTGTCGTGGTAGACC
>Ga0265300_10000305_pt1 | contig 51361 bp, 29 predicted proteins | sample AusTroGonzalo_MG_FD_193482 | JGI IMG/M metagenome (GOLD analysis project Ga0265300, IMG submission 193482) | Bovine rumen microbial communities from tropical cattle in Woodstock, Queensland, Australia - Gonzalo_03 | ecosystem: Host-associated > Mammals > Digestive system > Stomach > Rumen ... | reverse complement strand
AAATCAGCAATGTTACGGACAAAATTTGGGAACCCGAGAAAATGCGGTTGGGTGAAGTCCTTATCCCTTCCTACGATCGTGGACATGTATATCTTCGTATTCAGGCGGAGATTGTGAACGAAGGTGATACGGCGGTGCCCATTTCCAGCTTTGATCGCGATAAAATGACTCTGGTGTACCGAAATCCCAATCCATCAAACAACTTGCCAGAAAATAGCATGGTTTACAGCAGGTTAGGAAGAATGGTGAGAGGTTGTTACGTCATTGAACCCGTCATTCAGCCTCAGGCATGCAGATACGACGACTACAGTGATTGGATAAATGTCAATCGATTTCGAGAGATGCGTCCCTTGTACTATGTTTCCGCCGCCGTACCCACCATGCGCCTCTGTATGGAAATCGCCGGTCAAGGACTGGTCTATTCCGACGCGCCCGAGGAAATCATCGTCAACGGCCGGAAAATCGACTCCGACTGGCGGAACTTCGACTACTCTGACAACGCCTACCTGCTCGTGAACAACGAACTGATGCGGGAGTTCATGCTCGAAAACCCTTACCTCTTCGGTAGCTCCTTCTCCGAAGACCTGCTGATGAAAGAATTTGTCAGCAATATGGCCTTCACCTACCACAGTTCCCCCATCACCAATCCATAACCTTTTAACCCTTAAACCCATATGTCCTGTTTTATCATCCCCATGGCGCAGGCCATCGCCACAAGCGCCTACAGAAAAGCCAACGCGAAAGCGATTGAAAGTTCAGAACACGCGCTCACGCGCAACATCCCGGCACTCGAGAAGATGCTCTGGGGCGGCACCGTGATGCTCATCGTCGATCACATCATCAATGGCGAGCTCACCTGGCAGTACCCCTTCTTCACCGCCCTCGAAACCGGCGGCTTCCCGGTTATGCTCCGCGAATTCCTCACCGTCGGCGTCCCCATGTCCCTGGTTCTCACTGCGGTCTGGGCGATTTACGCCATTTTGAAGGAACGTCGCACCCGAACCGTCGGTCTGTAGAGACGCAATGCATTGCATCTCTACAAGAGATTCGCAAGGGCATCATATATGAGATATTGTTCCTTGAGCAGCCTCGGAGAGGCAAAACGCGCAAAGCGCAATTAACCCCACACAAGGCAAAGCCGCAGTGTGGGGCAGGCAGTCACAAATCACCAATCAATAAAATAAAACCGCTATGTTTTTCCAAGTCTATGGGGCTCACGCCCTGGCCCAGTGGGGGATGCTGCTCGTCGTCCTCGTGGGTCTCATCCTGTTTAACGAGTTCGCCCGTCGCACTAAGTTCGGCGGCATCTTCACCTTCCTGATCATTCCCGTCGCCTTGACGGCCTACTTCCTTGCGATTGCCGTGGGCGTTCGTAACGGCGCGCAATGGGCGTTGGAAAACCAAACCCACGTCTATATGCAGGGCTGGTTCCACTACGCCAAGCTCTATGCCGCTACCGCCGGATGTATCGGCTTTATGATGATCAAGTACAAATGGGGCATCGGTGCCAAACATTGGTTTAAACCGTTTCCGTTCATCATCGTGGCCATCAACATCCTGATTGCCTGCGCTTCCGACTTCGAGAGTGCCGCAATGGGTTGGAACCAATGGTGGCTCACCTCTGAAGGCGTTTGGCAATATGGCGGTTGGCACAATGTGATGAACGGCGTGGCCGGTATCATCAACATCTTCTGTATGACCGCATGGTGGAATGTCTATGCTTCCAAAGACAAAAAAGACATGATTTGGGCCGACATGACGTGGGTCTATATCGTGATTTACGACATCTGGAACTTCGCTTACACCTACAACTGCCTGCCGACGCACAGCTGGTACTGCGGTGTCGCTTTGCTGCTCGCCCCGACGGTGGCCGCTCTGTTGTGGAACCGCGGCGGTTGGATCCAGAACCGTGCCAACACCTTGGCTATCTGGTGTATGTTCGCTCAGGTGTTCCCGCTCTTCCAAGAGACTTTCAAAGACGGTCAACAGTGGTTCAACTGGGCTACGCTTCCCGTCCTCTATCCCGAAGGTGTTGCTACCGTCGAGAAACTGTACGTTGCCGGCGGACAAGCTGCCATTGACGGCGTTGTGGGTACCACAGTCGATCCTTCTGTAGTGGCTGCCAACCCGACCATGATGACCGTCATCAGCGCTCTGGCACTCGTGACCAACATCATCGCGTTGTGCTACATCATCGGACAGTCCAAGAAGCGCCATATCAACCCGTACAAGGAAGACGTTTTCGTCAACCAGAAGTACTACAAGGATGCTATGGCCCGCGCCGACGTGGACTAATATTGAATCCATTCATCATGCAAAAGCGCCATCGCCGTTGCGGTGGCGCTTTTTTTGTCAATAATTGTAAATATTGCTTCGACGAACGTATTCATATTTTATATACATTTGCGGCTTAAATTTTTTATAATGATGAAATTAGGTTTTCTATATCATAAGCTCTCGGTGTTAAGCATGGCAATCGTTCTTTGCGGTCTGTTTTTAGGCTGTAAAGATAAAGTAGAAATGGCTGATTACCATGTAATTCCATTGCCAAAGGAGGTCAAGGTGACCAACCATATTCCCTTCACCCTTTCCGAGAACACCATCATTTTTTATGCGGAAGGCGACTCTTTGAAGCGCGAGGCCGAGTTCCTGGCGGAGTACATTTCTGATCTCTTGCGGATGAAGCTGCAGTTGCGACCGATAGCGCAGAAGACCGCCGCCGGCATCTACCTGATGTTGGACACGAACGTCTGCACCCAGCCGGAATCCTACAAAATCAGCATCACCTCCGACAAAATCATCGTAAAAGGGGCCGATGCAGCCGGTGTCTTCTATGGTGTCCAGATACTGCGAAAGAGTATTCCCGTCGGCGAAAAGGCTGATGTGGTGCAATTCCCTTCTGGCACCATCGTAGACTACCCGCAGTTTGCCTACCGCGGCATGCATCTCGACGTGGCCCGCCATTTTATGCCCTTCGACTCTGTGAAACGCTACATCGACATGATGGCGCTCCACAATATGAACAATTTCCACATCCATCTGACTGACGATCAGGGTTGGCGCATGGAGATCAAGCGCTATCCCGGACTCACCTACACGTCGGCGTGGCGCAAGGGCACGGTGCTCGGGCGCAACACCAACAACTACGACACCATCCGTCACGGCGGTTTCTACACGCAGGCGCAGTTGCGCGAGTTGGTGGAATATGCCGCCGAACGTCACATCAACATCGTTCCGGAAATCGACCTGCCTGGACACATGCAGGCAGCGTTGGCCGCGTTCCCGCAGTTCGGCTGTACGGGCGGTCCCTACGAGGTGTGGCGTCGTTGGGGCGTCTCCGATGAGGTGATCTGCGCTGGCAACGAAACGGCGATGCGCTTCCTCGAAGATGTGCTCAACGAAGTGATGGATGTCTTCCCGTCCGAAATCATCCACATCGGCGGCGACGAATGTCCGAAAACCCGCTGGCACGAGTGTCCCAAGTGTCAGGAGAAAATTCAGGAATTGGGATTGCGCACCACCGGCCGTTGTACTGCGGAGGACTATCTGCAGAGCTATGTGATGAACCGCATGGAGAAGGTGGTGAAGGCGCGTGGTCGTCGTGTCATTGGCTGGGACGAGATTCTGGATGGCAACATCAGCAAGAGTGCGATGATCATGAGCTGGCGCGGAACAGCAGGCGGCATCACTGCGGCTCAAAAGGGTCACGATGTGGTGATGACTCCCGGCGATTACCTCTATTTCAGTCAGGGACAGTCGCTTACGCCAGAAGAGGAGCCCGTTGCTGCCGACGGTTACCTGCCCGTGGAGCGGGTCTATGCGTTCCGTCCGCTTCCTGAAGAGCTGAACGAGAAACAGCAAAAGCACATTCTCGGTGTGCAAGGCTGCATTTGGGGCGAGTATGTCCACAGTTTCAAGGATGTGGAGTACGACGCGTTGCCGCGCATGGCCGCCCTCGCAGAATTGCAGTGGTGCAAGCCGCAACAGCGTGATTACAAAGATTTTATCAACCGTTGCTTCCGTATGGCGAAGTTGTATGATGTCTACCACTACAACTATGCGCATCACATTTTCGATTTGCAGGCTGAGGTTACGCCCGATTATGAGAAGGGATGCATCAACATTGTATTGTCCAAATATGGAGATGGGGAAATCCGCTATTCGTTGGATGGCGGCAACCCGAAGAGGGGAGAAGTTTACACGAAACCCATTGAAATTCGGGAAAACACTGACTTTCGCGCGATACTGATTCGTCCAGACGGGCAGACTTCCGAATACAAAACGCAGTTCCGCTTCTCGAAGTCGTCGATGAAACCGGTGACCTTGAAGGAACCGCCGCACGAGAACTACGCCTACGAAGGCGCTCCCACGTTGACAGACGGTCTGCACGGCAGTCAGAACTACCGCACGGGTCGCTGGATCGGCTTTTGGGGGACGCCGTTGGAAGCGACCATTGATTTGCAACAACCCACAGAGATCCGGAAGGTGGCGTTCAGCTCCATCCTCAATATCAACGACTGGATATACAATCCGAAGAGTTTCACCGTTTTGATTTCGGATGACGGTGAGGAATTCCGCGAAGTGGCCAATGCGGAATATCCATTGGCGGGTTGGGACCAAATCAACGGCATTGAAAACCACGAATTGAAATTCGATCCTGTAAAAACCCGCTTTCTGCGTGTCGTTGTCACAGGGCATCAACTGCCTGAGGGTCACACGGGTTTCGGTTATCCGGCTTGGATTTTCGTGGATGAAATCGAGGCGGAGTAAAAATTGGAAAAAAGTTTGTAACGTTTGAGGTGATATTTCGTTAATAGCATTATCAAGAGAAATTGTTTAGTATGAGAAGGAATATTATATTGCTGATTTTTAATGTGTTATCATTGTTATCCGTGGTTGCGCAGAATCAGAATCTCACCGTCTCGTCCTTGGTGGGCCAGTCGGTGGAGAACATTTTGCAGGCACATTTGGCAGGTGAAGGGGTGTTGATTACGGGTTGCGACTGTCCGAATGTTTTCAGTGCTCCGGCCAAGTTCAACAACCAGACGGGAAATGTCACCTACCCGCAGATCGGCACCTTTAACCGGAACGGATTCACCAACTTCCCGTTTGCATCGGGTCTGGTGTTGACCACCGGCAATGTGATCGTGGCGGCAGGGCCGAACAACGGCACCTCTGTTTCTGCGCAGGTTACCCCCGGTTACACGGAAAGTGCGCTTAGCTCATATACCACCAATACGGTTTACAATTCCGCCTCTTTGGAGTTTGACTTCATCGCGATGGCGGATGAATTCGCCTTCAATTATATTTTCGCTTCCGAAGAGTATTGTGAATACGTGAATTCCTCATTTAATGACGTGTTCGCCTTTTTGCTGACGGGCATTGACCCTGTGACTTATACCACAACTACAAAAAACGTGGCCATTGTTCCCGGTACGGTCAGCACACCGGTAACCATCAACAACGTGAATCACGGTTACCACAGTGGCGGAACGGGTCCGGGTACTTCCCCTTCCAATTCGAACTATTTTGTCTGCAATGCCGGCAATTCCAATGGTGTGCAGTATGACGGTTATACCACCGCATTAGCCGCCCAGTCTGTTATCTTGGCCTGTCAGACCTACCACATGAAGTTGGCTGTCGCCAATGTGGGCGACAATGGGTATGATTCCGGGGTTTTCCTTGAGGAGGGCAGTTTCTACAGTCCGCGCGTGCAGATCGACGAGTTGTGGGACAGTCCCGAATATGGTGACACGCTGATTCAGAATTGCAGGGAGATGGACTTGGTTTTCTCCATCGACCGTCCCATGCTTACCTCCAACACCTCCATCATTATCAATGCGTCTGGCAGTGCCCTTTTGGGTCAAGATTATATCATGACGAAACCTGATGGAACACATATTTCGACAGAAGACAACACCTTCTTCTTTCCGGAGGGGGATACTGTTCAGATGGTTCATGTGAAAATGTTGCCCACAGCGCACTTTCCTCAAGGAGTGAATACGAAATCTGTTGTTCTCTATGTGGTTACGCAGGGTTGTACGGGCAACGGTAATTTGATGCCCTATTTCCACGAGGAGGACACTATATACATGTGGCTTCGCGCCAACGACACCATTATGTTGCGCGATACTGCCATTACGGTTTGCGAGCAGTTGGATTCCATTGCCGTGGAGTTGGTGAGAGGTACGCAACCTCTTACATATCAGTGGCTTACTGAAGATGGTGATCCTGATCCTGCCGGCATCGTCACTCCCGATTCGCTGGCTACCGCTTGTGAAATCACGCAAAGCAGAAACTATAAGGTCGTTGCACACGATCAATGGAATTGTATGAAAGATACGGCAGATGCGCAAGTCACCATCGTGCCGAAGCCTGAGTTCACGCTCACCTACACGCCTGACCACGGGTGTATGCCGTTGCCAGTCACGTTGCAGACGCAATATTCGCCCGATTACGCAAATCTTTATTGGACCATCAATAACGATTCATTGTTTGTTTACCAAGACTCTTCCGCTACGCTCCATATTTCGTTGCCCGAGCCTGGGTACTACGACATCTCCTTGGTTGTGGAGAGTGCTCCTGGTTGTGCAGATTCGATTTCCTATCCGAATGTCATCCATGTCGCCGATTTCCCACACGCCGATTTCATGTTCAGTCCTTCAGAACCGGAGAATGGCGAGGAGGTCTTCTTCTACAACCTCTCCACGGGTGAAAATCTCTCCAATTTCGTATGGAATTTCGGTGACGGACATTCTTCGTATGTGGAAGAACCGTCGCACGCTTACCATCTGACTGAGAGTGAGTTGATGACGGTGCATCTGACCGTCACCAATACGGATGGCTGTTCTGACGACACCATCCAGGTGATTCCTGTGGAGGACAATTTCGCCTTTTATGTGCCGAACAGCTTCACCCCTAACAACGATGGCAAAAACGAGATCTTTTTGCCGATGGTGAATGATGTGGCCAATTATGAATTGGTTATCTACAACCGTTGGGGCGAGTTGATTTTCTATACTAACGACACGAAAGTCGGCTGGGATGGCTTTGTGGATGGCAAACCCGCGCCGGAGGGAGTCTATCTGTGGAATATCCACTATGCGAAGATCGGTACCCCTGAAGAGATGATGGTGAGAAACGGCACGGTCACGCTGATTCGGTAATTCACCTGTAGAGACGGTGTGCACACCGTCTCTACAATGTATTCCATATAACGTCCGGGCAGAGTTCTGCTCGGGCGTTTTTTATGGTTGTAGAGACGCGATTAATCGCGTCTCTACAACCATAAAAAACACTGCCTTACATATTTAAAAAAATTATACTTTTGCAGTTTGTTATTTTCGGAATAATAGGAATCAATAAAATCAACAATCAATGGATAAATTGTTACACATTTCAGGATCACCGCACGTTCACAGTGACGAGTCTGTGAAGAAAATCATGTGGTCGGTGGTTCTTTCATTAGTGCCGGCATTTTTGGTGTCCGTCTACTATTTCGGACTGCCGGTCATCATCCTGACACTCGTCTCTATTGGATGTTGTGTGCTGTTCGAGTACCTCATCCAACGTTTCATGCTGCATCAGAAGCCGTCTGTGGACGATGGTTCCGCGGTGGTCACGGGTCTGCTGTTGGCCTTCAACGTGCCTTCCAGCCTTCCGATTTGGATTATGGTGGTGGGTGCGCTCGTCGCCATCGGCATTGCGAAGATGCCCTTCGGCGGTTTGGGCCACAACCCCTTTAACCCCGCATTGGTGGCACGTGTCACCCTGCTCATCGCCTTCCCGGTGCAGATGACCACTTGGCCGGTGCCGACGCCCATTTGGGGTTTTGCCGACGCTGTGACCGGTCCCACGACCCTCGGTCTCATCAAGGAGGGTGGCGACTTGACGCAACTTCCCAGCTACGTGGATATGCTCATCGGTCAGATGGGCGGTAGCTTCGGTGAGGTGTCTGCCATCGCTCTGCTGATCGGCGCGGCTTTCCTGCTCTGGAAGCGCATCATCACCTGGCACATTCCCGTGTCGTTCATCGCAACGGTATTCGTCATCGCCGGCATCTTCCACTTGGCAAATCCTGCCGAGTATGTCAACCCGATGATCCACCTGCTCTCCGGCGGTCTTATCCTCGGTGCCTGCTTCATGGCTACCGATATGGTGACCTCCCCGACCTCCCCGTGGGGTATGATCGTGTTCGGCTGCGGCTGCGGTCTGCTCACTATCATCATCCGTATCTTCGGTGCTTATCCGGAAGGCGTCTCATTCTCCATCCTGCTGATGAACGCTGTGGTGCCGTTGATTAACAAAGGCTTCAAACCGAAACAATTCGCTCACTAACCCTAAAATTCTATCGATATGGCAAAGAATGATTCTATCTGGAGATTAGTGATTGTGCTGACGTGCATTTCACTGTTGGCGGCGCTGGCACTGACCGGTGTTTACGCCCTCACCAAAGGACCTATCGAACAGGGTCAACGTGAGAAAAAGGAGAAAGCCCTGCAATCCGTGCTGCCTGCCTACGAAGGCACTGTGCGTGATACTGTAGTGGTGGATGCCGACAACGAGGAGATTCCCGTACACTTGGCCATTGGCAAGAACGGCGAACTCTGCGGTGCGGGCATTGAAACCTATACCAAGAAAGCCTTCGCGGGCCGCTTCGATCTGATGGTCGGCTTCGACGCGGAAGGTACGATTGTTAACACTGAGGTCATCAAAGCGGGCGAAACCCCTGGCTTGGGTGACAAAATCAACAAAGACAAGAGCGAATTCGCCATGCAGTTCAACCAGCAGAATCCTGCTGAATTTCAGCTGATGGTGAAGAAAGACGGCGGCGATGTGGATGCCATCACGGCAGCTACCATCTCTTCCCGCGCTTACTGCGATGCGGTGCAACGCGCTTACGACATTTATATGAAAATAAAGGAGGAATATCATGAGTAACAGCAAATTAAATATATTGACCAAGGGTTTCTTTAAGGAAAACCCCACCCTGATTTTGGTGTTGGGCTGCTGTCCGACGCTGGCCGTCACCACTTCTGTGGTTAACGCCTTGGGTATGGGCGCAGCTACCACCTTCGTGTTGCTGATGTCCAACATGCTCATCTCCGCGCTCAAGAACGTCATCCCCGACAAGGTGCGTATCCCGAGCTACATCGTCATCATCGCCACCTTTGTGAGTATGATCGACCTGCTGATCCAGGGCTTCCTGCCGTCATTGTCTGCCAGCCTGGGTGTCTTCATCCCGTTGATCGTGGTGAACTGCATCGTGTTGGGCCGTGCAGAGGCTTTCGCCAACAAGAACACCGTTTTCGATTCACTGCTTGACGGTCTTGGCATGGGTATTGGTTTCACCATCGCGCTTGTGCTCATCGGCGGCATCCGCGAGATTCTCGGTTCCGGCTCATTCCTCGGCTATCAGTTCATCCCGGCGGAGTACAACATGCTGATCTTCGTGCTCGCTCCCGGCGCATTCCTCGTCTTCGGTTTCGTGATGGCGGCGGTGCGCTTCATCGTGAACAAGAGAGAGGAGAAGAAGAAACATTGTGCGGCGGAATAAGACGTAACGAATAACAAACGAATAAAATAGAACAATGGAATACATTATAATGATCATCGGAGCTGTACTGGTCAACAACATCATTTTGGTGCAGTTCCTCGGCATTTGCCCGTTTTTGGGCGTTTCCAGCAAGGTGAACACCGCTCTTGGTATGGGTGCGGCCGTCACCTTTGTCATGGCGCTTGCCACGCTGGTCACCTCGCTGCTGCAGAAGTATATTCTGGAGCCGCTCAGCATCACCTACCTGCAGACCATCGTCTTCATCCTGGTCATCGCCAGCTTAGTGCAGATGGTGGAGATCATGCTCAAGAAGGTCAGCCCGTCGCTCTACCGCGCTTTGGGTGTCTTCTTGCCGTTGATTACGACTAACTGCGCTGTGTTGGGTGTTGCTATCAACGTTACCCAGCAGACCATCATTCCCGGTCACGGTTTCTCTGTGATTGATAACACGTTGTATGCTGTTGCCATCGCTATCGGTTTCACCTTGGCCATCACGATTTTCGCCGGTTTGCGCGAACAACTCGAATTGGTGGATATCCCGAAGGGCATGAAGGGCGTTCCGATTGCGCTGATTACCGCCGGCATTCTCGCTATGGCGTTTATGGGATTTGCGAATCTGGTTTAAGGTTTAGGGTTTATGTGTGTAGAGACGCGATTAATCGCGTCTCTACGATAATCGAGAAAGAAACAAATGGAAGAGACAAATTCCTCTGTAGAGACGTTTCATGAAACGTCTCTACAATCGCAAAACGACGCCGTTCAGCAGAACGCGAAAAAGATTCGCAAGAAACGCAGCCTTTGGAAATCCTGGAAACGGCTGAAAGGCAGAAGCAAGTTCTACCTCATTATGGTTCACCTCTTTGCGCTGGTGGGTGCAGGCATCCTTGGCGCATGGGCGTTTTATGAGCTGGGCTTCACCAACAACAAGGGCGGTATGGACAAGAATAACCGCTATCTCTCTGAAAAACAGAAATATGTGGCGGAAGTGGATTCGGCCAACAGTCAGGAGGCGGCTTTGAACGGCTATCGCTCCCTGTCGGTGTTGCGTCAGTTCTATCCGAAGAATGCCGACCTGATTTTCAACGCCGCAAGGTTCAGCGACCGTCCCACGGCCGTGCAGGAGATGATCTATGCTGCCAACATGTACATGCAGGATGACGAACACGCCACCGCTTATCAGAAGATGCTGAGCGATGTGGACAATGTTCTGAAATCCAATAAGATGAAACCTTTCGAGGGCAACGTGATTCCCTGGATGAACGACTCCGCATGGCCCGCGCTGAAGGCCGCCATCCTGAAGGACACGGCTGTGATTTACGAAGCCGCCCGCCTCACGGGTGTGGAGCCGCGCCTCATTGTGGGCTGCCTCGTGGGCGAGCAGGTTCGACTTTTCAACAGCAAGCGCGAAATGTACAAACGTTACCTTGGTCCCATGAAGGTGCTCTCCGTGCAGTCGCAGTTCTCGCTGGGCGTGAATGGCATCAAGGATTTCACCGCCATGCAGGTGGAGCGCAATCTCACCAATGACACCTCCATTTACTATATGGGCAAGCAGTACGAGCACATCCTCGACTTCCAGACGGCCGACCACCAGACCGAGCGTTTCAACCGTCTGACGAACTATCATAACCACCTGTATTCATATATTTACACCGGTTGTATCTTGCATCAGACGATGCTGCAATGGAAACGGTCTGGTTATGATATCACCAATCGTCCCGACATTCTGTTCACCCTCTTCAACCTCGGTTTCCAGGCCTCCAAACCGGGTCCCGACCCGAAATGCGGCGGCTCGCACATCACGGTGCACGATGAGGTGTATACCTTCGGGGTGATCTGCAACGACTTCTACTACTCCGGCGAGCTGGCAGAGTATTTCCCGTTGAAAGCGCAACGCTTTGCCAATGAGTAAAATCGAGCTGCTGCTGCCCGCCAAGGATCTCTCTACCGGCAAAACCGCCATCAACCACGGCGCGGATGCCGTCTATATCGGGGCGTCCGCTTTCGGGGCGCGACAGGCGGCAGGCAACTCTCTGCAGGACATTGAATCTTTAGTGCAATATGCACACTTGTACGGTTCAAAAGTACACGTGACCGTCAATACGGTGCTGTTCGACAACGAGTTGGAGGGCGCACGCAAGCTGCTTTGGGACTTATACAACATCGGCGTGGATGCGGTTCTGATTCAGGATTTGGGGCTGCTAAAACTCGACATTCCGCCCTTGACCTTTCACGCAAGTACGCAGTGTCACAACCATTCCGTGGAGCGCATCCAGTTTTTGGAGAAGCTCGGTTTCACGCGGGCGGTGTTAGCACGCGAGACCGATTTGCAGACCATTCAACAGATTCACCATCAGACAAATATCGAGCTGGAGGCCTTCGTACACGGGGCGCTCTGCGTCTGCTACAGTGGACAGTGCTACATCAGCCGGATGATGACGGGCAGAAGCGGCAATAGGGGTGAATGCGCCCAAATCTGCCGTACCCGATTCGATCTGCAAGATGCTGACGGTAAGACTCTTATCCGCAATAAACACCTGCTTTCATTGAAAGATATGTGCCGTGCGGATTATCTCGAAGAGATGATGGACGCGGGCATTGTCTCCTTCAAAGTGGAGGGGCGGCTGAAGAACGAGAGTTACGTCAAGAATGTCACCGCCTACTATCGTCAGCGTATTGATACCATTTTGGAGGAACGTCCCGACGACCAACGTGTTAGCAGCGGCACCACCCGCTTTTTCTTCGCCCCCGATGTGCAGAAGACCTTCAACCGCGCCTTCACGCCCTATTTTCTGGATGGTCAGCGCGAAAAGATGTCCTCCTTCGACACCCCCAAGGCCAAAGGGGAGTATATCGGTGTTTTACGACAAGAACGTGGTCACTATTTCCTGGAATCTTCCACATCAACGGTTTCCAATGGCGACGGCCTGTGTTTCATCAATGCAGAGGGCGAACTGGAGGGGTTTTTGGTCAATGGGGTGGAGGGAAACCGCCTCATCCCGCAGAAACCGTTGTCGCATTTCGCGAAGGTGGATCTATACCGCAATATCGACAAAGCTTTTGAGAAAATATTGTCGGGCAAAACCGCCGAACGGAAAGTTGCGGTGGATATGCGCTTCAAAGAGCTGTCCGACAGCGTGCGCCTCACCGTTACCGACGAAGACGGCTGCACAGCAAGGGTGGAAGAGCGTGTCGAAATGACTCCTGTTCAGCAGCCCGGGAAGATGTTGGAAACCTTGCGCACCACGCTCTCCAAACTGGGCAACACCCCCTTCGAGGCGCGCAGTATGGAGATTCCCCAATGCACCGCTTTCTTGCGTGCCGGTTTTATCAATGAACTAAAAACCAAAGCGGTGGAGAAGCTGACCGCCGCCCGCATTGCGCATTTCCGTCCGCAGGACACGCCCCTGCGCTATGCTCCCAAACCGCTCTTCCAACACGCCGACTATCTGCGCAACATCACCAACCAAGCCCACAGGTCCGTGTATGAGGATTTCGGGGCGAAAACCATCGAGTACGGGCTGGACAAGACGGAGGATTATGCCGGCAAGGCGTTGATGACCTGCAAATACTGTCTGCGTCATGAACTTGGCTGGTGCAAAAAGAACCCCGCCGTTCCCAACGCCCCCCAAGATACGCTCTCTCTCGTCTCCGGCAACCGCCGTTTCCGCCTGGAGTTCGACTGCGGGAAATGCGAAATGCGGATATATTCATAATTTGTGTAAATTTGCACCCTCTTTCAACAATTGCCCTTTATGATCACCAAAATCGTGCTGACCGGCGGTCCGTGTGCCGGCAAGACCACCACCAATGAGCGTATCGAGGAGTTCTTCTCCAAGGTGGGATACGCCGTCTTCACCCTCCCCGAAGCCGCCACGCTCTTCATCAAGGCTGGCGCAGAGTTCCTCACCCAAGACCCGCACCTTTACTTCGAAATCCACCGCAACATGATGACCTTCCTGCTGCAGATGGAGGATTCTTTCTACGAAATTGCGAAAGCTTCGGGTAAACCGGCGCTGATCGTCAACGACCGCGGTGCGATGGACCTTTCCGCTTACATGAAGCCCGAGGATTGGCAGGCACTGTTGAAAGCGGTCGGCAAGACCGAACAGGAGCTGATGGCACGATACAAGGCTGTTTTCCATCTGAGTACCAGTGCGAAAGGGGCTCCTAACAGCTACACCCTGAGCAACAATTCGGCTCGCATGGAGGAGACCTTGGCCGAGGCCATCCGTGTGGACGACAACCTGATCAAGGCTTGGGAGAATCACCCTAACCTGCACATCATCGAATCTGAAGAGTTCGTCAAAGACAAAATCGACAAAGTTTTGCTCGGCATCGCCCACGAATTGGGAATTCTGGATTCGGTGAAGGATATGATTCTGTAGCGTTATCCCCTTCTTGCAAGCACATCCCGAAATGTGCTTGCAAATGAAATATACGGTATACGGTTAACGGTTGGTGGCTACCACACATCCGCAAAAAAAATTGCCCTTCGTCGTAATATCGCAAATCGTAAACCTGTAAACTTGTAAACCTCTAAACCCACTACGGGGCTACTTTCCGGATGCAGCGCACGCCCTTCCGGTCGCCTTTCGGGTTGTGCTGGAATTTGGCGTCGGGACAGTAGTATTGGAGGACGAAGTTGTTGACGGTCACACCGTCGGCGGTTGCGCTTTCGGGCATCCAGAAGTGGGCGCCGGTGAGCAGGTCTTCGTAACGCTGCGACACGCTGTTGTAGAAGCCGTTGCCGCGGGCGTTGAAGCCGCTGTTGGGCAAGGTGCCGCCGAAACTGGGCAGCCAATAACCATCGCCGGCATCCTTCAGCGGTTCGCTGTCACCAACTGTTGCCAGGAGTGCGGTATAGTCTTGCAGACTGCCCACTGCCCAACCGTTAGGACAAATACCTTGCACGTAAGGCTGGCCATTGTCGCCGATAGAGTAGGTGAGGGCGGCGCTGTTGTCGTTCTCCGTTACGTTCATTGCAGAGTACCAAGAGTAGAGGTAGCCGAACTTCGCTATGTTGTCAGAGTTCTCCTTGTAGGCGTGGTAGTTGGCAATCGTCTCCTCTTGGCTGTTCAGCGTATTGCGCAGGTTCTCGGTCATCCAGCATTGGAAGCCGATACGTTCGGCGGTGTAGAGATGGTCGTAATATTCAACACCCACACAAGGCGTGTAGACCACTTCAACCGTCTGGTAGCAGGTGTCCATTGCCGTTTGACACGTGTCGAAGAGAATCCACGTAATGGTGTGTGTGCCGGCGGTCAGCGGATTATGTTCGTCGAGGTCGTTGGAGACTACACCAACACCAGCTTCCAGAAGGCTGCAGTTGGGTGTGCCGAGCAGCGACTGGGAAATGAGCGTGTCGTAGGTGTCTTCGGTCAGGGTGATGTGGAGCGCGTTCGGAGAGGTAAGTCCGTCGGTTTCACGTGTCACCTTGAGCAGACCATCCACCGTGGTGATGTTGTAGCTGGAGGTCACATCCACACCATCCGATTTGTGCAGCACTTTCACCGAGGTGATGTGGTTGGCGCTCTCGCCTACGCAGGATTGCGAGCCAGTGCGCGTGATAATCAGCGTGTCGGTGGGCGCAAGGGTGGTGCCGTTGGTCAGGGTGTAGTCGCTTTCCGTGAGCGTCAGCGGTTCGCCGTCATAGTCCTTCTCCGCACTGGAGGCAGTGATTTCGAGCGGACGTTTCGTGATGGTGAGCGTCACCTGGAACTGCGGTCTGTAATTGGTCATGCTGTTTCCGGCCGAGTACTCATCGCTGGCACCATGGATGATGCTGAAGTTGTGCTGGCTGGCCACTCCCGTCATGTCGGTTGCCATAAAGAAACCGTCGTTACAATGGTAAGCGCCTGCCGTGTAACCTTCCGAGATGACGTAACCGCTCTTGAGCGTGTCGCGGTCAGCAAGCGTGGTGATGTCAATGTTCTCGAAATCCACCTTCAAGGAGTCGCCGTTGTACATCATAGTGGCATGATCACTGGGAACCGTGATGGTGACCTGACGTTTGCGAATCACCAGTTCACCTTCCACCAGCTCGGTGAGGAACTGGTCTGTCACATCGTTGCCATACTCGTCCAAAACCGTCGGCTCGCCGTGAATCGTGTTCGGATAGCTTCCGGCATCGAAGGCTGACACGTTGGCCGAAAGCCACGTAACGGTGTAGGGATGTCCGTCTGCAGTGGTGAACGTCAGCGACACAAAGTTGGAAGCGGTGTGCTTCAAACCGTCATAGATAATCGGACTACCGTTTGCCTCGGGGTTGGATTTGGAGACGACGGTGATTTGATAGAGCAGAGAGTCGGGACGCTTATCCACATGCAAAGTGCCGTACGATTTGGTGATTTCGTAGTTTTCAGCCAAAGTTCCCGGATTCAACGTGTAGTCGAACAGATTGGGTGCAGAACCCGGCAGCAGCTGTCCGCCGGTCACCAGATAAGTGGCTCCTTCTCCGTTCACGAAGCCGTCGCCGGTCACCTTCACGCTGTCATACCTCAAAATATCACCATTATATATCCGCGTGGAATCCATAGATTTCAAATGCACATTGCGTTTGTGGATGGAGAGGGCGTAAGTACACGATTGGGGCATGTAGTTGGGATTCGAGCAACTCACTTCCACAAACAGGATACCGAAATCCGTGATGGAGGGTGGGGTGGAGGACCAGTCGCTCCAGGTGCTTTGACCTTCAAGTTTCGTTTTGTACTTGATGTCAAACACGTCGTTTGGAATCGTGCTGGAAGCCGTTGCTGCAACGGAAAGCGGGGTGCCGTCATACATCTTTGAGATGGTGTCGCCGCTTGGGCAGTGCAACGTCAGGGCGGAGGCGTTCGGCGTAATCGTCTGTTTGCCGTCCGTAATCGTGAAAATCACCTGGTGGAAGTTCGGATTCGTGTTTACAAACTGGCTTTCGTCAAGTCCCATCCACGTGGTGCCTTCTATGATTCGCTTGGCCGTGTCGTGGCCGTTGAAAGTGAAGTCGTTGGCGGTGTATAACGACGGGCTGATCTCAAGGTCGTAGCCCGTTATAGAATGTTCAGTGCCGTCATACTCCCGCGTGTCTGCGCGGCCGGTAACCTTCACGGTCGCCTCGATACTGTTGATTTGCTGATAACCGTCAGACTGCAACACGAATGTCACATCATGGAAGTTGGGATTCACATTCCGGAACATCGTGTCGGAAAGTCCCATCCAAGTGATACCCGCATTGGTTCGAGTGGCTGTGGAATCTTCCCAAGTGCCTATAAACTCGAAATCGGATGCCGAATAGTTGTCGGTGATGCTGATAATTTCGTAACCATAGACAGAATGCGACTGACCGTTATAATCGACCATGCTGTGTCTTCCGGCGAGGATGACAGCGGCACCCGTATCCGGCGTGATCAAGATTTCACCATCGGTTATTTCAAAGTTGACGGGAGCGAAATCGTGGTTCAAATTGGTGAATTCACTGGCTTGAAGGTTCATCATCGTCTTGCCTGAATCTTGGCGGGTGGCGATAGAATCTCCGTTGTATTCAAAGTAAGAAGCTTTATAGAGCGAATCGAGTATATACACGGTATAACCCGTGACCGATTGAGGATAGCCGGTGTAACTCTTGATTTTCGCATTCCCCACGATATGAACATTCACCGATCTGGGCAGAATCTTCAACGTTCCAAACACGGTGTCACGTTTACCCGCGAACCAGTCACTATGCTGCAGTGTATAGGTAAACGTGTTGTTAGAATCGGCATTCTCGGAGATGTGCGTGATTCCATTAAATGTGGGCGTGATGGTCAGGGTGTCCATTGTGGGAAGTGCGAATTTCAATCCGTTTGTGCCCGGAATGGCCGTGCGGGCCACATTCTTATACACCACTCGATACTCGTCTCTCCGATGGGTTTGGTTGTCGAACACCCATTCTCCGGGCTTCGATTCGATGACCAGGGAGAAGGTGTCGGGGTTCACCGTCAGGGTTCCAAACTGGGTGCTTATGAGGTAGTTGGAAGCCAATGTGCCTTCCTTCAGCGTGTAGGTGAAGGTGTTGTAGCTCATACCCACATACCGTTGCGAACCCGTGATATGATAGATGGCGCCCTCGTTTCCTACAAAGCCGGCACCCTCCACGATGACGTCGCTTTGTGCGTTTCGTGTCAAAGCGATGCTGTCGTAGAGTTTCACACCGGGTATGCTTCTCAGCAGAATGGAACGCGGTTTGATTCTCAACAAACCGTTGACGAGGTTAACGTTGAATTGATTCGTCACATCATTGCCATGAACGTCTTTCACCACAGGCGTACCGCTGAGGGTGTTCGTCATCTCGCAGACATTTTTGCTGCTCGGATTGCTGGTCGTCAAGCCGGTCACCGTGAAGAGGTGGTCGTTCAGGTGTACCACCGTGTCGTAGCCGATGGCGTAGTGAGTGATGCCGTCATAGATGTTGTTGGTATCGCTCTTCGCCACCACATTGAGGGTGTATTTTTCGGAACGGTTGACAATGGTCAAGCGGCCGGGCGTCATGTTCGTCAAGTTGTAGTTGGCGGTCACGTCTGTTGCGCCTCTCGTCACTTTGAACGATTCCGTTACATAGTTGCCCACATATTCGCCCACCACGATGCCGTGTGCCGGGTGATAGGTGATGTGAGGCGTTTGGCCGGCCACCACATTGTGGAATACGGGCTCTTTGTCGCTATGGTGCTCGCTGCCGGTGTATTCAATGTTGAGGGTGTCGGCCACCGTCACGGTTACATCGCGCTTGGTGACGGTCAGGGTGGCCGTGTCGCTTGTCGTGTAGGAGGAGATGGAGGCTTCCACCAGGTAAATCAGGCTGCCCGCATTGGTGATGCTGGGGGCGTCTGTCAGGTAGTCGCTCCATGTGTCGCCGCTCTTAACCTTGTAGCGGATGGTGGGCTGGGATTCATTCGATTCATACGTGTAGGAGGCGAGAAGCGCCAGACCGTCGTAGATTTTGGTGGAATCCTTGGCCGTTACTATCAAGGGTGCCGGATTGATTTTCAGTTTGCCCTTCGTCTTTAAGGTAAGGGTGTAGTTCGAGGTGACATTGGTCTCGCCCAACGTCACTTTGAAGTTGCTGCCATAGCTGCCGTTGTTATACGGGGTGGGGGATTCCGTTGTGCCGTTGGCTGCCAGATAGTCAATCGTTGCAGTTTGCCCGCTCACCACGTTGCTGAACGTGTAGTCGGTGCTGCCGTACTGGACGCTGCCGTTGTAGTCAACCGTTTTGTCGGCTACGCTCACCGTAACCGGACGTTTCAAAATTTCCAAGACACCGTTCAGTGTGGTGACATTGAACTGTGAAGTCACATCGTTTCCTTGGGCATCGTTCACCACGGCAGTTCCGCTGATGGTGTTCGCCAATTCGCACACATTCGCGCTGCTCGGGTTGCTTGTCGTCAAACCGCTCACCGTGAAGGGGTTGCTGTTAAACGAGAACACAAGCGTCTGGAAGCCCGATGCACTCTTCACCGTGCCGTCATACACGTTGCCGGTGTTGCTCTTGGCCACCACGGTAATCGAGTATTTGTTGGTGCGGTTCTTGATGGTCAATTTGCCCGTGGTCTGTTCCGTAAGGGTGTAGTTCGAAGTGACATCCGTCGTTCCTGCCATCACGGTGAAGTTGTCGTCATAGCTGCTGTTGTCGTACGGGGTTTCCGATGGCAACAGGCCGTTTGCCGCCGTGTAGCCGATCGTCGCGGTCTGGCCCGCCACCACGTTGTTAAACGTGCAGGCGGTATTGCCGTTCTGCACAGCGCCGTTGTATTCCACCGTTTTGTCGGCAACACTCACAGTCACCGTTCTCGGGGTGATTACCAGTGTGCCGGCCATCGGTGTGATGGTGTAGTTTGCCGTCACGTCTTGCGTGCCGTGCATGATTTGGTAGCCTTCCGCGACTGAGTTGTTGTTTTCTGCCGTTTCCCACACGTTGGTCACGCTACCCGTGGCGGTGGCCACCAACGTGTCGCCGGTCAACAGACTGCCGCTCGTCACCGTGACGGTGGCGTTGGTCAGCGCGGTGCCGTCATAAGTCTTGCTGTCGCTTGCCGCCGTAATGGTGATGGGGATGTTGGCAGGTGTCATCGTCAGCTGGCCGTTCACCTTTGTGACGCTGTAGTTGCCGGGTGTTCCGGCTGTGAATTGGTAGCTCGTCAAGGTGTTCGTTGCCGGACTTTGGCTCGGGAAGGTGATGCTGCCGGTCACCACGGCGCTGATGGCGTCGCTGCCCTCCAGACCGTTCACAACATAGCCGTTGTTGCTGTGCGCGGTGCCGTCGTAGGTGAAAGCATCGCTGTTTGCTGTCACCGTCACCGCCTTCGGCTTGATGGTCAGCTTGCCGAACTGAGTCGTGAATACGTAGTTTGCCGTCACGTCTTCCGTGCCATGCATCACCTTGTAACCGGGAGCAATCGGGTTGTTGCTTGTGGCATTGTCAGCTACGGAGGTCACGCTGCCCGTCGCGGTCGCCACCAGCGAGTCGCCCGTCAATAGGGTACCGCTCGTCACCTTTACCGTGTCGTTGGTGTGGGCGTCACCGTCGTAGGTCCATTCCTGGCTTGCCGCCGTGATGGTGATAGGCACAGCGGCATTCACCATTGTCAGTTGACCGGACTCTAACGAGACGGTGTAGTTGCTGGCGGCTCCTGTCGTGAACGAGTAGCTGTCCACCACATTCGGCACCGGACTTTGGCTCGGGAAGGTGATGTTGCTGGTTATCGTCGCGGTGATGGCATCGCTGCCGACCAACCCGGAGACAACATACTGGGGCCAGCTCTGTGCTGCGCCCGTGTACACAAAGGATTTGTTTTCGGCTGTCACCGTCACCCCCTTCGGTTTAATCGTCAATTTTCCATTCACCGGCGTAATCACATAGTTTTCCGTCACGTCTTGCGTGCCGTGCATGATCTTGTAACCCGCCGCAATCTGGTTGTTACCAGCCTCTGTATCTTCCACATTCTTCGCGCTGCCCGTGGCCGTCGCCACCAGTTGGTCGCCCGATAGAAGCGCTCCGCTTGTCACGGAGACGGCGCTGTTGCTGTGTGCATTGCCGTCGTAAATCCACTCGCCGCTCGCTGCCGTGATGGTAATCTCCACAGAGTCGTTCGTCATTGTCAGCTGGCCGTTAGCCGTCGTCACATTGTAGTTGCCAGGTGTACCGGATGTAAATTGGTAGTTCGCTAGAGCATTCGTCACCGGGCTCTGGTTCGGGAAAGTGATGCTGCCCGACACCACCGCATTAATGGCGTCGCTGCCCACCAAGCCGTCCACGTCGTAACCTGGATTGTTGTGCGCGGTGCCATCGTAGATAAATTCCTCACTCTTCGCGGTCACCGTCACAGGTCTCCGGTTGATGGTCAGGGTGCCGGTCGCACTCTTCGTGATATGGCTGAACTGGTTGGTCACATCTGTGCCACCCTTGAAGATATGGAAGCTCGTTACAGCGTTCACCGCCTTCTCATCCGCACCCGGCGTCACGTTCGTCACCGTGCCGTCAGCCGTGGCCGTCCAGGTGAAGCCTTCCGGAACACCTGTCACCGTGAAGTCTTCATGTTCCGTCTTGGTCAACGGCGAGCCGTCGTAAGTCTTGCTGCCGCTGCCCGGAACCACCGTGATGGTAGCACTGTTCTGGCCGATGGTCAGCGTGCCTTTCTGCAGCGTGATGTCGTAGTTCGCCGTGTTGCCGCCAATGGCGACGCTACCTTCCGTGATGGTGATGTCATAGGAGCCTGTTGTTGTGCCGGATCCCGTCAATGCAATATCCGTAATGCTATGACCGCTAGCAAGACCCTCGCCATCGGTAGTAGTGTTCATTATCGTGTAATAGGGGCTCACTGCATTGCCTGCCGTAGCGTAGGTGATGGCACTGCCAGTATATTCGTTGCTGGCATTGTTGGCTTTCAGCGTAATCGGACGGGCGGTGATGGTCAGCGTGCCCGTGGTGCTCGTGTCGATGCTTGAGAATTGATCCGTCACATCTGCGCTACCCTTGAAGATCTTGAAACTCGTCACCGCGTTCACCGCCTTCTCGCCAGCGCCCGGTGTCACGTTGGTCACAGTGCCGTCGGCCGTGGCCGTCCAAGTGAAACCGTCAGGCAAGCCTGTCACCGTGAAGTCGTCGTGCGCCATCTTGGTCAGCGGGGTGCCGTCGTAGGTCTTGCTTCCGCTGCCGGGGACCACCACAATTGCAGCACTGTTCTGGCTGATGGTCAATGTGCCGGGTTGACGGGCGATCGTGTAGTTCGCCGTAACATTGTTACCGGAACCGTCCTTGACAGTGACGCCGCCTTCCGTGATGGTGATGTCATAAGAACCTGCCGTTGTGCCGGAACCTGTCAAGGTGACGGCAGTGATGTTGTGGCCGACCACCAAGCTGCCACTGCTAAGGGTATAGTATGGGCTCACTGCATCGCCTGCAGTGGCGTAGGTAATTATGCTGCCAATATATTCGTTGCTGGCATTGTTGGCTTTCAGCGTGATTGGACGAGCGGTGATGGTCAGTGTGCCTTTGGCAGTCGTGTTGATGTTCGAGAACTGATTCGTCACATCCTCGTTGTCGGTATTGAAGATATGGAAGTCCGTCACAGCGTTTTCCGCCTTCTCGTTTGCGCCCGGTGTCACATTCGTCACCGTGCCGTCGGCCGTAGCCGTCCAGGTGAAACCAACAGGAACACCTGTCACCGTGAAGTCGTCGTGCTCTTTCTTGGTCAGCGGGGTTCCGTCGTAGGTTTTCTCTCCGCTACCAGGGGTCACATTGATAGTACTCGTGTTCCGCGTTATGGATAAAGTGTAACCACATTCAGCTATATGGTAATTTGAATTCGTAGCTCGAACCAAAACGGGCTTAGTACCGAAATACGTGATGCCAGGAACCGATGTGCTCCAGGTTGTTCCGTTATCCGTGCTGTATTCTATGTTCATCACATCACTTGAGAGAACTCCTGTTGCGGTTGCAGAAGGATGCAGCTCGCTTCCATCAAAAGGCTTGGTTATGTCCGTGCCGTTCGGACAAATCAACGTGATGGTAGCGGGATGAATCGTTAAGTTGGCATAGGCATAAGTGATATTATAGTTGCCCGTCACGTCAACATTGCCTCGCTTAATTTCCGCATTGCTTGATGCGATATCATTGGCATAGGTGCCTGCGTTGCGCCGTGATCCGGCGAGCGTGATGCTAGACAATTCGTCACCCGTGGCAAGTTCACTCCACGTTACGTAGGTGCCAAAGCCGTTCGTGTATGTATTGGCAGGACCTTGGTCTGTGCCGTTATAAGTGTACACTTTAGGTATGGGAGCAATTGTCAAATCCTTACGCTTGATGGAAAGAGTTCCATAGTAGGCAATTACCGACGAGTAGTTGCCAGCATTTTCCAAGACATAGGTGTAGGTGTTGTTATTGTTATTAGCGGCGTTATTGTTATAGTATGTCACACCTGCTGCCGTGGGAGTAATGGTTAGTTTGTCGTGGGTAGGCAACGTGAACACCTTACCCGTTGCATCATCAGGATTCACTGTCGCACCGTCATAAATAACTGTATAGACCTCGTCTTGGTGGGTGGTGCCGTCATAGGTCCATGATTTCGTGGAGGAAGAGATGACCACCGAAGAAGTGTTCTCTGAGACAACCAACATATAATCACAATTAGCCGTTATGTAGTTGCTATGCGTGGCCTGAACCAAAACAGGCTGTGTGCCGACATCCGTGATACCAGGTTCTTCTGTGTTCCAGGTTGTCCCGTTGTCCGTACTGTATTCTATGGTAATCACATCACTTGAGATGACTCCTGTTGCGGTTGCCGAGGGATGGAGTTCGTTGTTATCGTACACTTTAGTGACGGCCGTACCACTCGGACAGGTTAGCGTAATCTCCGCAGGATCAATGGTCAAGTTATTTTTCGTATAGGTGATATCGTAGTTGCCTGTCACGATGTTATCGCCGCGTTTGATCACCGCTAAACTCGGTTCTATATCATCGTTATAGGTACCGACGTTGAGTTCCGATCCAGCAAGTGTGATGCCCGACAGCACATCGCCTAAAGCAAGCGTATTGCACGTCACGTAGGTGTTGAGATTTTCAGTGTGCGTACCCGCAGGACCTTGGGCGGTTCCTGTATAGGTGTACGTTTCAGGCAATGCCGAAATCGTTATTGCTTTGCGCTCAATGGAGAGTGTTCCTGCATTGGCTGTCACCGTTTGGTATTGGTTTGCATTATCCAGAACATAGGTGTACGTGTTGTTCTGGGCAGCGTTATCGCTATATTGAGTCACGCCTGATGCAGTCGAGGTTATGGTCACTTTGTCGCCTGTGGGCAAGGTGAAGACTTTACCCGTTGCATCATCAGGAGCCACTGTCGCACCTCCATAGCTCACCATATAGATCTCATCTGTATGATTGTTGCCATCATAAGTCCATGATTTAGAAGAAGAGGTGATAACCAATGCACTCGTATTCTCCGTGATGGTCAATAAGCCTTCGGTTTTGGAAATGGCATAGTTGGAAGCTTTTGTGCCGCTTTTCAACGTATAAGCAAATGTATTAGCACTATGTCCTTCCGTAAGCTGGCTGCCTGTGAAACTATAGGTGGCGCCCTCGCTTCCAACCCAGCCGGTCTCCACGATAAGGCCGTACAGGTTCTTGCCCTCCACCTCTGCATTTGTCAGAGCTGTACCGTTATATTGGCGTGTCTTGCTGCCGCTGGTGAGCGTGACTGCACGGGGCGTGATCTCCAGAGTGCCCGTGGCGGTCGTGTTGATGCTCGAGAATTGATCCGTCACATCTGCGCTACCCTTGAAGATATGGAAGTCCGTCACCGCGTTCACTGCCTTCTCGCCTTCGCCCGGTGTTACGTTTGTCACGGTGCCGTCGGCCGTAGCCGTCCAGGTGAAGCCCTCGGGCAAGCCTGTCACCGTGAAGTCGTCGTGTGCTGTCTTGGTCAGCGGAGTGCCGTCGTAAGTCTTCTCGCCGCTGCCCGGGGTCACCTTGATTTCAGCACTGTTCTGGCTAATGGTCAGCGTGCCGAGAGCCTCGCTCACCGTGTAATCGCTTTCAGCTGCCGTGCCATTCCAAACCAAGCTGTAACTGTTCTCAATAGGACCGCCCACTTTCGTGATGGTTCCTGTCACCGTGAAGGTCACTGTTTCCTGCACACCGCCCGTCGGCGTCACTAACCCACTGATACTTCCGTCCGCCGTCAACGGCTGACCATTGTACTGGCGGATGGCGGTGTTCGTAGTCACCGTCAAGGCTGCCGGATTCACCTTCAGTTTGCCCACAACATCTGTACCCTTCGTGTAGTAGGACTCGTTCGTCATCGTCCACGTGAACGTGTTGGATACTTCTCCCTCTGACACGTGTGTGACCTTTGCGGATGAGGTTGGCGTGATAGTCACCACATCGCCCGTGCCCAGCGTGGCCGTGTAGGTTCCTGTAGTTTCCCCTGCCATCGCATTTATTGCCGCATCACCGAAATGCACCACATACTCATGGTTCGTGTGAGGATTGCCTGTGTAGTCCCAACTCTTGCTCTTCGACTCCACATACAGTGTCGTTGTATTCTGTGTTATCGTCAGCTTGCCAGATGTCTTGGTCTCCAACGTGTAATTGTTAGTCACGACAGTGTTGTTGGCATCCACCACGGAGAAATTTTCGGGCGTGAAAGCGCCATTCGTATATTCGCCAACCTGCGTACCACTTGCAGGCGTGTAACCCATCGTTGCCGTATGACCGGTCAAGAGATTATTGAAGTTGTATGCGGTATTACCGTATTGTTCACTGCCATTGTATTCAACACTCCTGTCGGCAACAGAAACTGTAACCCCCCGTGCTGCAATCTCCAACGTGCCATTTTGCGTCGTTACATTAAACTGATTCGTCACATCGTTATTTGCGGCATCCTTCACCACCGCCGTGCCGCTGATGGCGTTCGTAGAGCTGCCTGCATTTGTTCTATGAGGATCGCTGGTCGTCAGACCGCTCACCGTGTAGGTATGGCCACCAACATTGAAGGAGGTTGTCTCAAAACCTGCCACACTCTTCTCCGTTCCGTCATAAACATGGCCGGAGCTGCTTTTCGCCACCACAGTAATCGCGTATTTCTCCGTGCGGTTGGTGATGGTCAGCTTGCCAGATGTCATGGTCTCCAACGTGTAATTGCCAGTCACATCATTGTTGTTGGCATCCACTACGGAGAAACTTTCGGACGTGAAAGCGCCATTCGTATGTTCGCCAACCAATGTGCCGTGTGAAGGAGTGTAAGTGATGGTGGCGGTATGACCCGTCAGCAAGTTGCTGAATGTACATTGCGTGTTACCGTTCTGTTCATCACCATTGTACTCCACACTCTTGTCTTCCACGGACACCGTCACTATCTTCTTGTTGATAGTCAACGTACCGTCCACTGTCGTGATGGCGTAGTTTTCCGTCACGTCTTCGGTACCGTGCTTGATCTTATAGCCCGCTGCAATCGGGTTGTTGCCTGTTGCGTTGTCTGCTACGTTCGTCACACTTCCCGTCGCAGTGGCTACCAGTATGTCACCAAACAAAAGTTCACCACTTGTCACCGTCACCGTATTGTTACTGTGTTCGTCACCATCGTACGTCCACGCTTGGCTTGCCGCCGTGATGGTGATCGCCACAGAGGCTTTCGTCATGGTCAGCTCACCATTCGCCGTCTCCACGCTGTAGTTGCCAGCCGTGCCGGACGTGAACTCGTAGCCTGTGAGTTCGTTCGTCACCGTGCCCTCGCTCGGGAATGTGATGCTGCCCGTCACCACTGCAGTGATGTCATCGTTGCCGATCAGACCGTCCACGTCATATTCCGGCCAGCTTTGTGCTTCACCCGTATAGACGAATTCTTTGTCTTGAGCTGTCACCGTCACTGTCTTCGGGTTGATGGTCAACGTACCGTCCACTGCCGTGATGGCATAGTTCGCCGTCACGTCTTCCTCGCCGTGCATCACTTTGTAGCCCGCTGCAATCGGGTTGTTGCCTTCCTGTGTATCAGAGACATTGGTCACGCTGCCCGTGGCTTCAGCCACAAGAACGTCACCATCGAACAATGTTCCTTCCGTTACTGCCACGGTCGTATTCTGGTGTGCGTCACCATCGTATGTCCACTCATCGCTGGCCGCTGTAATGGTAATGGCCACTGCAGCGGTCGTCATCGTTAGCTGTCCGTCTTCAGTTGTGACACTGTAGTTGCCGGAATTGCCGGCAGTGAATTGGTAGCTTGTCAGCTCGTTCGTCACCGGGCTCTCGCTCGGGAAGGTGATGCTGCCCGTCACCACCGCAGTGATAGCGTCGTCGCCCAGCAGACCGTTCACGACATAACCGCTATTGCTGTGGGCGTTTCCGTCGTAGGTGAACGCTTCACTATTAGCCGTCACCGTCACAGGTTTCGGGGTGATGGTCAGCGTCGCCGTGTCGCTTACCGTACAGTTGCCATAGGTGGCTTCCACCAGGTAGTTCAGCGTACCCGCATCTGTGATGCTGGGTGTGGAGGAAACGCCCCACTCGTCGCCGGTTTTTACCTTGTATTGGAACGTGGGATTAGCCTCGATATCGATCGGGGTATAAGAGTAGGTGGCGTCGAGAGACTCTCCATCGTAGGTTTTGCTGAGGGTGTCGGCTTTCACGGACAATTGTGTCCAGCGGTAGGTCACTCGCACGGTGTCAGCCTTCTGCCCGCACTGGTTCTGATAGGTTGCCATCCATGTGAGGGAGCACTCGATGCCGCTTGTGTCTCTATGGGTCAGGGTTACCTTGGCATCCGGCTTGCTGTTGTCCTCCACCGTGAAGCTATCCACCGTCATGGTCGGGATCGTCGCCGGGTTGCAGCCGAGGTTTCTGACCTCTGTTCCGTTCTTGGCCTTGATTACGGGCTTGGTCACCACGGTCACCGTTGCGCTGTCACGCAACGTCCATCCACAGAATTTCACGGTGGCATAGTATTTTTGGGTGGCAGAAGGGCTGACCTGCATCGTGTCGGCTAAAGGATTGCTGGAAGCGACAGCGTTATTATTATCCCAGGAGATACTCAAATCGAAGTCGCGGACGGGGCGGATGTGATACGCCCTTTTTTCGCCATTTTTTTCTACACTTCTTGTTTGAATATCGCCATTTGGGAAATACATGCATCCAAAATCAGTGGTTTTAGTGCCCGTACTTGACCAATAGAAGTTTTCGCCACTCCAGTTAGGCAACTTTCCGCCATTGGCTTCAATGATATCCTTGATGACAGGGAAGAGGGAATACCATTGCCGTAGCTGCATCATGTCGGGGATATACCAGCCGTCACTTACCTTGTATGAACTACTCTCCATTGCATTGGTGGCAGCTGAGTTGTTATTAAACAATTTCGCGGTGTTCTCTTTTCCAAAGAACTGCCAATCGTTCAAATTGTAACGAGCGTATGGATTCTCATTGTTCCAATTATTCGATGGTGCTGCTATTGAAGGATATATTGGTGATATTCCGCAATTTGTCGGCGCGAGTATTTTGATTAAGCCTAGATCTTTGTCATTGTCCGGGTTGTTGATGTCTTGCAATGCGACTGCCCATCCCTTATAAGGATTGTCAGGGCTCACGTAGCAAACTACGCCCTTGGAACCGTCTTTAAAACCAATCAGGTCACCTACATTGCAAACCAATTCGGGCTGTGACACAGTGAGATGGCATGAATAGACAGCGCGAACGTTTTTTGTAGTTGTTTTATTAACATTTGAATACTGACCCTTCTGATTCAAGAATTCAGCCTGATAATTGTTATAATCTGTTGAAGACCAGTAGCCAAGGTTAAAATCTCCATTTTCCACTAAAGGTATGGTGGCTGAGTATGAAGAGAGTTTCTGCAATGTTTGATTCACTTGCACTCGCTGTGCAAAATAGATACTTAATTCTCCTGCAGCAGGCAGATACCAACCATACTGTTCATTACCTGTTCCAGACTTTGTCAGTGGGTTGTAGTAATAACAATATTGCGCCGCCGGAGCAGTAGTGGGTTTTGTCGTCGCAGTTGCAATCATACTTGCTGTATTGCTATATCCATTAATATCGTAAGCGGCTTTTAGGTGTGAATTATTGTTATCGTTGTTTCCATCATTAACATCTTTATTATCATTTTCCGACCATTTACATGGGGCCGAACACGCGTCCACCAACGCTAACGCTTTAACCAGCCAGTTATCTGCGGGGTCCACGTAGAAGACCACGCCGATGGGGGTGAGGGCGTCCGCAGTGGCTCGCGCCACGAAGGTGTCGGGGCGGAGCACCAAGGTGTCGTATGGAGCCGCCGTGCCTTTCAAACACAGCACATCGCCCACGGCCGGCAACACAGGACGGTCCACATTGACGATAAGATTGGCGGTGCCGCCTTCACAAATCGCGGTGTCGGTTCTGTTCGTGTGCAATACGGTGATATTCGCTCTGTCAATGCTACAGGAATGACCAATATTGTTGTCTTCGCTTTCCACGGTCGTGGATTCGTTGTAGGTGATACCCTCCCATTCGAACGAATTCAACACGAGGCTGTCTCTCTCTTGAACAGGCATGCCTTCAGGAATCTTCACCTCTATCTTCGTTCTGGCACTATGGTTACAAGCATCCGTTACTGTAATGGTTATGCTGTCTGTGCTCGTGATTATGTTGCCATCAGTTGCGCTCGGATAGAATATGCTTGTCGACAAGTCTTCTGTCGGTGTGCAATTGCCTGAAATGTTCACCAGAGTGTCAAGGGCTTGCTGATTTGGTATGAAGTATTGGCAATAAGCATTGGGTGAGAGAGTTATGGATTCTTTCTTCCGGGAGATGGTCGGGGGCACGTTTATCATCAAAATCGAGTCGGAAACTGTCTTTTGGCACCCGCTGCTGTCTTCGAGAATCAGCGTGACGGGGTAGTAAATGGTTGCGCAGTTTTCCGGTACCAGCATTGTGAGTGTAGGCATAGCTGAATGCTCGGTTCCGTTAAAAGCGGCATCTTTACCAGTTATCCAATAGTAAGTGTATTCCGGTTTCTTGATTTCGTCGGTGATGTTCGCCTGCAATTGTTGCACGTTATCCTCGGGACAGATGGGGGAGGGCAACACAAGCTCTACAGAGGGTCTCGGATTTCGTGTCACTATTTGCGATCCGGTGCTGATGCAGCCGTCAAGGGAGGTTACCGTCACCGAATAGGTTCCCGGTTCGATAACGGTCAGATAGGACTTGGTGTAGGGCAAAATGCCGTCGGAATTCGCCCATTTGTAGGATTTGGCATCCGGATCCACGGACAGTCTGGTGCTCTTGCCTTCACAAAACACGGTGTCGCCGGAGATGGAAACCGTTCCTTCCGTAAAGGGTAAGATCTCAATAGAGACACTGTCTTTGGTGACACCGCAAGAGTGATCCTGGCTGGAAGCGGTTAAATAATACTTGAAAACACCTGCTTGCGTGGGGGTTCCTGAAATGACAGAGCCATTGTTTTCGTCGTGGCGGGTTACCCCGGCGGGCAAGTTACCTGAAGTCTCAAGGTTGTCGGTATAGAGAAGCGTAATGTAAACATTGGAGATGGAAGCCCCAAAACAGATGGTTTGGTTTTGGTTCGTGACCGTGAGTTCGGCACTGGGCTTCACGGTGACGGAGGTTTCGCCGGTGGCCAGACATCCGTTTTCCACCACTGTGGCCGTAAGGGTGTAGGTGCCGTGGGCAGTGGCACTGAATGTGGTGTCGTCTGCGTATGTAAACAATCCGGTGGCAGGTTCCACCGTCCAAGTGATGGTTGAACCACTGCTTGTCCCGGTCGTGGCGGCGGTGACGCGGGTCGTGTCACCAAGACAGAACTCGGGCTTTTTAGCCGTCGGGGTCACCGTCGGGCGTGCCGGAATGGTCACGGTGGTGTTCTTCGTGGCGGTAAGACCGCACTTGTCGGTAGCCGTCAACGTGATGGTGACCACAGAATCCTTGTCGATCTGTCGGATGTGGTCGGTGGCGGAAGGCGTTTGCGTCACTGTCACCAAAGTCGGGTCACAGTCTGAAAGGGTGTACCCGATCTCCGGTATCTGATAACGACAAAAGTCGATTGGGGTTGGAGCAGGAACCTCGGTGATGGTGATTTCAGGCGCCTGCTTGTCCACATGATAGACATAATCCCAATACTTTTCCTTGCCTTCACAGTCTTCATATTCGTACGTGTAGGTAACGGTTCCGTCGCAGGTGAGATCGGCTGGTTCCACAACCGTGTTGTATAATGTGGGAATCAGCGTGTTGCCGCAACCATCTTGAACAACCGGCATAATGCTCGGCTCAATGGTGTGTGGCCTCACCGTGTCCTTTACGCAATCGATGGTAGAGGCCTGGTTAGCCGGTATATTCCAATCTGCGATGCGCACCTTGAAGTTCTTGACCGCATTCACATGGCACTCTGTCACATCGGCGTAATAGACCTCCACGGAGAAGTCGCCTCGGCAGGTGTCGGGCATCTGTAGCACACGTATGACAGTATCCACATTTGCCGATTGATTTCGGAGAACAGTGTCTCCTTTGAACACCCACTTCAGCGTATAATTGTCATGGTATATTCCATCGTTCACCCGAGCCGTGACCTCCAAAGGGGTTCCGCCACACAGGGTGTCTGTGGCGGCGGAGATTGTGATTTCAAAGGGCGGGTAGTTGGCCGTGGAGACATCAATCGTCGTCGGGACGTCTCCCAACTCGCAGTTTCCAAGGATGGCATGGATTTTATAGGAAACGGATGAGTCAGCGCTGTTTTCAATCGTACACAAAATGTACTCTTGTGGGTCGTTGTTGTTCGCCGTGTCCGGGAAAACAACCGCACCCTCTCTCTTGGTCGGTTTATCCCACAAGTACCTCACATCGTCGTTCGAGCTGGGCTTGATCACAAACGGAGAACCTTTACACACGGTCGCGATGGGGTTGTCCCATGGAACTTCCACGGGATTGAGAAACACAGCCGTGTCCTTTTGCACCACACATTGGGAGCCGGTGACCACCTCCACGCGGTAAGCTCTATGGTGGAGGTTGCTGGCCGTGATCTGGGTTCCGGAACTAACCACCTGCCAGACAGTGTCTTTATATTCGTTGGAGGCGTTAAGACCGATCACGCGATAGGTGTAGTTGGGCATTGTGATTCCTTCAAGACGGATCTTAATGCTGCCGGGATTGAGACAGGTGGCGCTGTCGGGGGAGACCACCAGTGTCGGATTCTCGCCTTCCCATTTGGCATACAGGTCAATTTCAGCGCCATTAACGGCAGTGAGGTTTAGGAGCGCCTGTTGGTCTGAGTAAACCACTTCGCCATCAGCACTGGTTGCCCAACCCAAAAATTTGTGGCATTGATAAAGGTACCCGATTTTGGAAAGATCCTGTTCCTCTCCGTATTTGAACACCTGATCGGGCATATCCCCCGTTACGCTGGGATCAGTCGTGTTTTTGTCAAATCGGATGGTGTACTTAATCGGTTCCCAAACGGCATAGAAGTAGTCGTAGGGGGTCACCTCGTCGGCGCCTACGCCGTATGCCCGGTAAAATTCGAGGCTGTCAGGGTCAAGGGTGGAGTAGTCTTTGGAATAGTAGTGTCCGTCTTCAGGATTATACCAAATGGAGTTCACCGTGGCGGTGTCTCCCAACAATCGGTCTTCAAAAGTGTTTTCTTGCCCGCTGCCTTCAGGACCATAGCCCTTTTTGTGCCAGCCCTTGTAGATGTAGCCTTCGCGGGTGCCGACCTCTTCCGCCGAGGGTATCGGGACCATCATATTGATATGCAACGTGTCTGGCGCGTCATAGCGTACCGTATCCCCGTCAAGTTTTCCCCAGTTGCGATACCAGACGATAAACGTGTGGTCGTCCTCAAACGACTCTAACTCCGCACGCAGTTGGTAGAGGTAAACAACGCTGTCGGGCGGGATTTGTTTTCGCCGGGTGTAGGGCAGGTGCAGCGTGTAGGGGCCACCGGGGTAAACGAAAACGGGTTTCCCGTTGGCGTCCAAGCTATCCACAAAACTTGCGGACGCGGGGTTCCAGTTTTGCAGCACCCAATAAGCGAAAATCTTGTTGTTGACGGCAGAAGTGGCGGCAGGTCGCGCCACCATCTTCGATTTGTCCAAATAGAGGTGTTCGTCTGCTTGGGGCATGGTGGAGGGTTCGCATTCGTCGCAAACATACTCCACCTTCACACCTTCGGCGCCATCCAATTTATGTCTCCATCGAGCATACAAATCCAATTTCTTGGTAATCCAGAAACGATCGACAGTATCTTTATTACTAATGATGTCTCCGTTGCTGTTATACACAATGGTGTCGCTATTGTAGGCCACATAAGGAAAAATGTCAGGATTATGAATGACTCCCCATTTGTCCATGTTGTCTGTCATATCCACATTCTTGACATAGGGGGTGGTGACGTTCTGCTCGGTGAGGGTGGAGACTTCCGCGAAAAAGCGATTCTGGTAGGTGGAGTCGAGATACCAACCGCCGAACTCATACAGGTCGCGTTGGCCGGTGGGGGCGCTGACTTTGCCACCGTAGCTGACACGGAAGTTCATGGCTTGGGAGTCGTTACCCCAGTTCAAACTCGGATCTGTGCCCGCCTGCGGGTGCAGGAAGACGCGGTACTGTATCTGGCGCCACCGGGCATACACCACCAGGTTGCCCATAGGCATCTTATCAAACTCGTATCTTCTGGAGCAAGCTTCGTCCATATACCAACCGTCGAACACAAACCCGCCCTCAGTTAGAGGGAGTGTCGGCACATAGGAGTTGAGGGTGTCAATGTTTGCACCGTGTTTCACGCCTGTCATAATGCGCAAAGGGGTGTTGCTGCTGTTGTTTTGCAACTCGTCTCCGTTGCCGTCCAGATAAGCTCCGTCTCTGAACGTGATGCTGTAGGCTTTGCGACGGTAGTGATATCTGAGTACGTAAGAAGAACCGTTGGTTCCGGTAGTAGAATCTGCATCATAGGTGTATCCTTCAAATGAAGGTGCCTTGTCTAACAGGAACTCATAGTTATTCTGTCCGGCTCTCGTGAAAACGGTGTCCGAGGGAGTGTCGGGATAAGATCCGTCGGCATTGGCAAAATAGTAATAAAAAGTCGCATCGCAATAGGTTGGTGCATATCTGGCCAGCAGCAGATTGGACGTGGAATCGTCCAGACGGCCCAATATTTGTTCATCCAGGATATGCACCTCCCCTTTCAAGGTGTTTCCGCCAGTGCCATTGCCCGTCCCGTTCGCTCCGGGAACAAAAGCCTTTGCCGTGGACATCAAAAACCAGCTGATAAAATAATTGCTCCCTGAGACGGTGATGTTGTTATGCGTCGGCCATCTATCTTTGATGTTCTCTCCATAATAGGCGGTTATCGTGTCGTAGTAGTAGCGATAGGAACCCGAAACATCATAAAAGGGGGGTATGTGGTCGAAAAGTTTGGGGATTGCGGAAAGGGTAACAATCTTGCCGGAGCCCCAGTCTCCCAAAAAATAAGGTGCTTCCGGATTTAAGGACTTGCCTATGCTTGTTCCTGTATAATTCCCGTTTCCGTTGGCGTTTGTCCGTACCACATAGAGTTTCAGCTTGTATTTCATGCGGTCGAAATAGATGTTGACCACTGCTTTGCCGTCGGTGGTCACCGCCTGGTCCACGATGGGGTTTACGGAGGAGATCGTGAAGCCGGTGTAGGGGTCCGACTCTTGACCGTTGAGGACCCACTTGATGCCGCCCAGCTTTTTCCCGTTCACGGTCACGTAGTCCAAATCGCCTTCCTTGCCTGTGACGATGGCCTGGCTTGCGATGGAATAGCCCACGTCGCCTTCAAGCGAGAAGGATTCCGCAAAGTCATACCCGTTTCGAGCCACATTCTGCCGCCAAACGATAATCGTATAGTAAGCCTGCTCTTTGGTCACCCATTTGGCGTGGATAATGGTGTCTTGATTGAGGTAGCCTTTGAACACAAAGGGAGTGTCGAAAGTGGGGTCGGCGTACCAACCGCCGAAGTTATAGCCGTATCGGGTAGGGGGGTCGGGCTGGGCTTCCGACAACGTGTCGCCTGCGATGCCGGCATCATTCGATTTAAGGAATTTCGGGGCAGTGTAGCTGGCGCCTTTGCCGTTTTCGTTGAATACCAACCAATAGCCGTAGGCCAGTTCCTCCATAAAGATGACAGGACCCTTGATTTTGATGGGGGTTCCGTTCGGGTAGATGTCGTCCGGCAGTGTTCCTTCCACAATGTTGGTGTCGCCATCCATGAGGAGCCAGCCCTGGAAATTGGCATTGGCTTCGGTGGGGATATACGATTCGTTGACAATGTAGTCTTGCACGGGATTGTCGTTGAGGAGGTAGAGCACCTGGTCAACGCCAATGACGACATTGGGGTTGCGCAGGCTTCGGTAGTTGATGGTGTGGGACTTCAGCAGCACGGAGTAGAACATCATGGTGTCGCCCAGGTCTTTGGTGATTTCCTCGCCGTTTTTGAGGCGGTCATAGACGAGCTCGCGCACCACATCGATGGTCATACGGCTCTCGGGGGCCGCGGTGTAATTCCGGCTTTGCGACCATCCGAAGAAATTCGCTCCCTTGGGGATGTAACCCGGGTTGGGCGGATACACGAGACGGGTCATGAATTTGCCGTTGTAGATGGTGTCGGCGCGTTTCACCAGCATGTAGAGGGTGTCGTATAGCAGGGAGTCGGGGGAGGGGTAGGCGTCGTTGTGCCGTGTTTTGACGAAGGCGACCGCCATGCGGTTCTTGCCGTTGGGGGTGCCGATCACATACACGGAGAAGTGTTTGGCGGGGAAGGTCACGGTGTTGTTCACTGAGACCACGGTGGTCACATATTCGCGGCCCTCTTCGGTTTCGTGGAAAATGTCGAGTTTTCTGCCGTTGCCGAAGCCGGGGTCGGTGATGGTCACCTGGGCGGGTTGCCCGTAGGCGGGCTGCCACTCCTGGTTGTGCTCGTCGGTGAGGGTGATGTCGTAGGCGGCAAGCATGGGGTTGCCCTCCTCGTCTTCGCGCTCCACGGGCGTCGCGTGTACGCGCGCGTGCGCGGGCATGCGCCCCGTCACCGTGAAATCCACCGCGGCACCCTCCTTGGTGATGCTGCAGCTTTTTTGTTGAGGAGAGGATAGCGGTGCGTTTTCTCTTTGGGCCATTACCTGATGACTCAATCCTGCCATGAGCAAGAAAAACGCCCCGAAGGTGACCATAATTCTCTTAGTTCGCGTTGGGAATCCTTGCAATTTGCGAATTGCTCTCCATTTTTCCCAAAAACCACTAATGTTCATATATCTGGTATTTTTTATTCCAATTTGACAATTTCAATATAAATTTTTGACTATCAGTGTATTAGTGACAGCCGATAATTCCCCCAAATTAATCAGGGACGCAAATTTGTAATTTTTTTCCATAGGTTGTAACGATTTTCTTATGATTTTTTTTCGGGTTATTTTGGCCATTTTTCCGTACTTTTGCGGCAAAAATATTTGGCAATGAAACACCCCCTCCTGACCCTCCTCTGCTGCGCACTCTGCCTCACATGCGCGGCGCAGAACCCACAAAACCGCCCCATCGACGGATTGGCGCACCGCATCCTCGGCGATATGGACACCTGGTTCGTCTTCGAGTATCAGCCCGACACGGTGGACTATTTCCAGATAGAGCCCATCACCGACAAGCTCACCTCCCTCAAAATCCGCATCACCGGCAACAACGACAACTCCTTGGCCGTGGGGCTGAACTACTACCTCAAGCACATCGCCGGCGTTCACGTCTCCTGGCTGCTGTGCGAACCCATAGAGCTGCCTGTAAAGTTCCCCATTTCCCTCAAAACCATCCGCAAGGAGGCGCTCGTGAAAGACCGTTTCTTCCTGAACTACTGCACCTACGGTTATACGATGCCGTGGTGGAAATGGCCGCAGTGGGAGCGTTTCATCGACTGGATGGCGCTCAACGGCATCAACATGCCGCTTGCCATCACCGGGCAGGAGGCCGTCTGGTATGAGGTGTGGAAGGAGTTTGGGATGACCGACGAAGAGATCCGCAGCTACTTCTCCGGTCCGGCGCATCTCCCGTGGCACCGTATGGCCAACCTGGACGGTTTCGGCGGTCCGCTGCCGATGTCGTGGTTGGAGGGACAGAAGGAGCTGCAACAGCAGATTGTCGCCCGCGAGCGCGAGTTCAACATGACCCCTGTGCTGCCCGCCTTTGCCGGACACGTGCCCAAACGCTTTGCCGAGATGCACCCCGAAGCCGACATCCAGCAGCTGAGCGCCTGGTGCGGTTTCGAGCCCACCTACTTCCTCAATTCCGCTGACCCGCTCTTCCCGAAAATCCAAAAATCCTTTATGGACAAGGAGATAGCGCTTTTCGGTACTGACCATATCTACGGCGTGGATCCCTTCAACGAAATGGATCCGCCCAGCTGGGAGCCCGACTATCTCGCCAACGTCTCCCAAAACATCTACACCTCCCTGCAGCAGGCCGACCCTGCCGCCCGTTGGCTGCAGATGACCTGGGTGTTCTACTACAAACGCAAGTCATGGACTCCTGAACGACTCCGCGCCTACCTCACTGCCGTTCCGCAGGACAAACTCGTTTTGCTCGACTACTTCTGCGAGAAGACGGAGGTTTGGCGCACCACCGACGGTTTCTATGGTCAGCCCTTTATCTGGTGCTACCTCGGCAACTTCGGCGGCAACACGATGCTCGTGGGCAACATCAACGAGCTGGAAAAGAAGCTCTCCGCCGCGTTCAAGGAGGCCGGACCCAACATGACCGGCATCGGCTCCACGCTCGAGGCTTTCGACGTGAGCCCGCAAATCTACGAATACCTCTTCGACCGCGTATGGAATCCGCAACAAAATGTGCATCAGTGGATTAGCGATTGGTGCAATGTACGTTCGGGGTCGTATCACCATAGTGACAATTGGCGGCTTCTTATAGACAGTGTCTATAAGGACTGGTCGTTCTACGGGCTCGGCACCCAATTGGTGGCTCGTCCTTCGCTGGAAGGTCACGGCACTTACTACACCAAGCCATATTATTCTTACAATAACGACACTCTCAAAAGCATTTGCGAGGCTTTTGTGGCAACACTTGTTCTTGAACCTTGTCAAGGATATGTCGGAACGAATGGCGAAGGTGTGTTTAGAGATGCGTATAAATACGATATAGTCAACCTCTTTTCGCAATGGATGGGAAACCACTTCATGGACATCCGCAACGACTTCACGTTGGCGTATAAAAAACGCGACATCAAGGAGATGAAGCGACAAGTGAAGCTTGCCAACCAGCTGTTTGACGATGTGGATGCACTGCTCAACACACATCCGGCCTTCATGTTGGGACCGTGGATTGAGGATGCCCGCGCGTGGGGTACAACACCCGAAGAGAAAGACTACTACGAACGTCAGGCGCGTACTTTGCTTACCATTTGGGGCGGTCCCATCCTCAACGACTACGCCAACCGAATGTGGGGCGGATTGGTGAAGGATTACTATGCTAAACGATGGAACCTTTTTTTTGAGGCGGTCATTCAGGCAGTAAAGGACGGCAAAGAATTTGACGAAAAAGCCTTCGGAGAGGAGCTTTCCAAATTCGAGCACGCATGGACACTGAAACACACGAATTATCCTGTGAAGCCGCTGAAAGCGAAAGAGAAAGTGACCCGAGGCGAGGAGGTTCTGCCTCGCTTCGAAATGGCGTTGAAGATTTATAACCGATGGATGAAACCGTAGAGACGCGATTAATCGCGTCTCTACAACGTGACAAATTTCGTATGTCGGCAATAGAACCAATGAACATTCAAAACCTGTACATTCCCTGCACTTTTACCTCCGTTTTGTGCGGTTTGTCGATTTCCGTTAGGCCGCTGCTAATGCTTTCCCTGTTTAGATAGTGGGTCCGAGATATGCGCAGCCAGATGCTGAAGCGCTGAATCTTGTAACGCAGCATCAGATAGGCACGCATCCCTTGGTAGTAGTACGACCCCACCGTGAACGTGTAGTAGACGTCGTTCTCGTAGGCGTACAGCCGCTCGTCGTAGCTGTCGGTGTCGAAGTAGGCCACCCGCAGGTAGAGACTCAGTTGTGGTCGTTTCATGGTGAACACCAGGTCTTGATACATCAGAATGCCTTTTCTCCAAAGGGAGTCGGGACCTTTGTTGAAGACCATGCTGACCTCCGTTCGCGTCCTCATGAAGGCAAACGGCTCATAGTTCCACTGTAGTCGTAGCTTGTGCCGACATTGTTCCTGCAAACGGCGCATATAGAGGTCGTCGCTTTCGTTCTTCGGACGACTTCTCCACTGGTAACGGACCAGCAGGTCGCTTTTCCGCGACAGTCTGCCCATGAGCGACAATCCCGCGTCCATTCCCTGCACGGGCGCGTCGGTGCGGTAGCTGAGCCACAGCAGCCGGTAGTAGTCACAGAAGAGGTCCGCCTCCACACTCTTCGACAGTACGAGATGTCCCGCAAGGTAGGTGCCGAACTCGCCGCAATCGACTGAGGTTGAGCGGAATCCGCTTCCCATCGGCGATTGGTAGTCTGTGGCGTAGTAGCGCACCAGCGTCGCGAGCTGGAACACAGGCGCCACACGGAACACCGCCGACTGCAGTACCGCAGGCTTCCCCTTCTCGTTGACGGCTACTTCGCCGAAAAAGAGTTGTCGCCCTGCCGCCGCCTGGTACGAGAGGCTGGCATTCCACTGTTGCGGCTGTGTCAGAGACAGCCACTTGTCGCCCCAAGTCGCTGTGTCGGCATACTCCCCGAAGCAGACGAACTGTCCGCCAACCGTAAACTGCGCCCGTCGATGGTAGAGAGCCCCTCCGAAAGCGCTACGGTTGGTCTCTGTCACGGTGCCGGCAAAGCCCGTGCCCGCCCACTGCGCATTGCCGAGTGTGAAGGCACCGCCGCGAAAGAATTCACCCTCATTGGTGGTGGACACCGCCCGCACCCCATCGGTGAACCGTCGCAGTGCCGACACCCCTCCGCCCTTCCCTGATATCATGGAGGAGCCGAGCACCAGCCCCTGCCCGAAATTGAGTCGATAGTCACCTAACACCGCATATTTCAGCCACTTGAGATTCTTAATATAAACCGAACCCGAATAGTGGTCGAAACCGTACTTTTGCTCTCCGCGGAAGAACTGCTCTCCAGCATCTTTCTCTCCGGCAATACGGAATCCGAAATGCTCGCGGTTGCTGTAATCGTAGCGAAACTGCAGTCGCGCTGGCGAACCGAGATAGTGGTTCGCGCGGTTGGTGTCGTAGCCCGCCTGACGTTCCACCACCTGACTGTAGCGAAACCACAGCACGTTCTTTCCTGATTTCCAAAGCTGCTTGAACGTTGGACGTTGTTCAGGAGGCGGTGCAACCACCGACAGATACGCTAATCGTAGCCGTTCCGCTACGGAAAAGCCATCGATGGCGTCCAGTTCGAAAATGCTGTACAGCGGTCCGTGTGTTTCAATATACAGTTGCAGTTGATAATACTGATAATCAGTGAGCAGCAGCTGCTTTACCGCCGTTTCGTAGCTCAAGTTGTTAAGATTGGGTTTCTTACTCGATTGCGATAGTTCCATCTGTTCCAACATTTCTTCAAACATCCCTTCCGAAACAATCTCCGTCTTCTCCAAATCTTCCATCTGGAATTCCATTTCATCTACCGCATCCTCCATCAGCCAAAGACTATCCTGCTGCGCAAATGTATGCGCAGGCGCTGTCAGCGTAATCATGCAGCACAAGAGCCATTTGACCCTCATGCTCCTAAGACAAAGAATTTTCATACGCCTATCCTCCTTTCTGGAAAGTAGTAACCGCCGATTTGTGGGGAGACGGAGATGCGGTAATACCACGCCGCCTCCACGGATATCAGGAACTTTTTGTAGATCAATCCGAAAAAGAGACTCAGTCGTGTGTTTGAGCCGCTGGCAGCAACTAACAGCGGGGGAATAGGCTGTGTCAAGAAGCGACAGTCCACCTCCCACGCTCCCGGCAAATTTTTCGCCACAGACAGCGCCATCAGCAGTTTCTGTAAGGGTAAATAGGTGCATCCCACGCTAAACCGCATCGGGATAACTTCTTGACCTACAATACCGTATCGCATCATAAACGGATTGTATACAGCTGCGTCGAAATAGAGCTTTGGCGACACTTTGCAGGCGATGGAAAAGTCTGTGCTGAGCGAGTTCCGCACCGGATACCCTCGGGCGTGTGCCATCAGGTAGAAGACCCGAGCCGTCATAGCGAAGCGATCCCCAAAATTTCGACCATAGCCGACCGACAACTGCATGTCTCCATAATTTGCATAACCATAGTGGTTTATCGTTGCTATAAGAGCGTTTTTGTTCCGCAGCCACGCCCCAGATAATTCGGCAAACATCATCTCCTTCATCCCGAAGTCGTTTCGAAAATTGAAGCCTGCGAAAGATGATGAAAAGCAACTCATCGCGGGCGTTTCCGCAAGATTTTCGATTACAAGAGCACGAAACAGACTCTCCTGCGAGTGTCCGCTATGCCAGGTTGTTATGTACAAACAACTGAAAATCAATATTTTTGAATTTATTAAAGTTTTCATAATTTCAATAAATTGTTTCACGGCAAATATACAATACCAAAACGCGTTTGTCAAGTTAAAAATTGTTAATAATTCGCACACTATCCGTTAATATATATTGTGGTATAACAGCTTCGATAATTTGTGTACTTTTGCCGCCATGTTAGATTTGAACCGAAATATCCGCATTGAAGATTACGACTACCCATTGCCGGAGTCGCGCATCGCTTTCTATCCCGCTTCTCAGCGCGACAGATCCAAGCTTTTGATTTACAATAAGAAAGAGAATAAAATCACCGATGATGTTTTCTATCAACTGCCCGATTTCCTGACCGAAAATCAATGGTTGGTGTTCAACAACTCGAAGGTGATTCACGCGCGGTTGCTCGTGCACAATACGACAGGTGCAGCTATCGAAATCTTCTGTCTGGAGCCGCTTTCACCCACCAATGACCCTGCCGTCGCTTTCACTTTGAGCGGTCAGGTGACTTGGAAATGTATGGTGGGCAATGCCCGCAAGTGGAAGCATCCCTTGGAGATAGAAGTGCCTTTGAACGAGCGTGTTATCCGTATCAAGGCGGAGCGCGGAGAGGCTGTTGAGGGCACTTTCGAGGTGACCTTCACCTGGGCGGAATCCGAAGTCTCCTTTGCGGAATGGATTGAGGCTTACGGTAAAGTGCCATTGCCGCCCTACATTCATCGCGATGCAGAAGAGAGTGACACAGAACGTTACCAGACGGTATATGCGCGCCACGACGGTTCTGTGGCTGCCCCCACCGCTGGACTCCATTTCACGGACGAACTGCTGCATACGCTGAATGAAAAAGGCGTTGAAACAGAATATGTTACGTTACATGTGGGCGCGGGTACATTCAAGCCGGTCTCTTCGGAAACCATCGGCGACCATTTTATGCATGAGGAGAAAATTGTGATTACCGAGGATTTTATTCGTAAACTGCTGAGCAATAGGGATAAACAGCTCATTGCAGTGGGTACGACCGTTACTCGCACGCTTGAGTCTTTGTTTGTGATTGGGGCAAAACTGCACCTCGGACTGGAGAATCCGTTGTTGGTGGAGCAGTGGGAGACATACGACAATCCGGCTATTCACGAAGTGACTGTGAATCAATCGTTAACAGCCATCCTTGACTACCTGAAACAGCACGATACGGATCTGCTTCGCGCCAGCACGCGACTCATCATTCTGCCGACTTACAAAAGGCATATTGTGGATGGGTTGATTACCAATTTCCACCAACCGAAAAGTACGCTTTTATTGCTGATTTCCAATTTTTTAGGAGAAGATTGGCATCGCATTTACCAACATGCATTGGAGAGCGATTACCGCTTCTTGAGCTACGGCGATTCCAACCTATATCTGCCCTAAGCCGACCATGCTTTCCCAACGTTTGAAAGATTGGGACTGAATGTCGTAGAAGACGTTGTAAAAGGTTCTGGCCCAATAGTTTCGGGTTCCAATGCCCGCAGGTTTTTTCAAGAATTTTTCGCAGAGCACTACTTCGTGGGTCTCAGTGGCAACTATTACCACCCAGATGGCGGCGCTTTTCACGCTTGCATTGAACGACTCGACAATGTAGGTCAGCGCATATTTCATTGTGGTCGGAAAATTCAGTTCTGAAACATATTCGCAAATCTGTTCATCGTTGAAAGTATCCTTGATGCTGACGTAATTGGTCATGATGTCGTTGAGTTTCACCGATTTGTTGAGCTTGGTGGTGACCGACAAATCGTATTGCATCACTGGCTTGCGGAAACTCATTCGAACGTCGTATTTTTTCTGGTCGTTGAGAATCATCATGTTCCATTCGTGAAACAGGCGGTGCATGGATTCCTGCGTGAGTTCGAATCCGTTGCGAGTGAATTTGGCCTTTGAGAAGTTGATGCCGACCCACAGAATCTCCTTCGTGTTGAGGAAATCGATGAAAAGTTGTTCGTTCAGATACATGATGGGTCGGTGTTAAGTAGTTGTGAATTATTGGTTTATGGATTCCCAATCGGTGAGGATGCGGCAATACTCTTGATTGTTGTCGGGCGAGTAGAGCACGGTTTGGTAGCCGGTGTCGGACACGGGCTGCGAGAAGACGGCATAGCGGTCGCCCAGCTTGGCCTGCGAGATAAAGTTGACCGTTACATCTGTGATTCTGTGGGTGTTACGGAATTCCTGACTCACCGCATCGAAGGTCCATTGGATGTAGTGGGCGTTGTTGACGTGGCGGTTCATGTCGATGTCGGAAGGCGCCACTTCTTTGCAGTAGATGGGCTCTTCCGGAAGGGCTAACGGACCGATTTTCTTGGGTCTTTGGTCGATGGCGTCGCGATCTTGCGGCAGGAAGCAGCCGTCGAACATCTGCATGTGTTGCGGATGGCTGTTTGCGATGTCCAGAATTGCCCAAATGGAGCTGCCGGCCACCAATACGTTCCCCTCGGCGTCCACCATCTCGTAGTCGCGCGGGGAGGTGGCGGCGTTCGATTTCTTCACCCATGAACGCAACGTCACCTGCTCTTCCCATCGGGGCAGCCGATGGATGTTCAGCTGTATCTTGGTGATGACCCAGAAATAGCCTTTTTCGCGCAGCTGGTACCATCCGGCGCCCAGGAGGCTGGCGTGTTTGTTGCTCATCTCCTGAAGGAGACGGAAGAGGCAGCTGACGGTCAGCTGCGCATTCTCATCCACAAAGTAGGAGGGGATGACGAATTTTTCCTCTAATATGGGTAGGATGTCGCTCATGTTCGCTGCTGTTTTCTACCACATGCCGTCGAAGTTGGTCCAGAGGTCGTCGCCCAGTTTCCAGGCGCGCTCCACCGCCTCGTTGCCGCAGATATCGGTGAAGTTGGTGAGCACCTGGATGGCGTCCTCGTAGCGGTCTTGCTGAATGAGGTCCAGGGCCTCCTGTTCGATGACAAAGTGCTCTTTGATGAACTCTTTCTGGAGGGGCGCCCAGGTTTTTTCGACCATCACGTGCATGTCGCCCCAGCGTTGGGCGGCGAGGGTGCCCACGCGGTTGAAGGCCCACCAGGCAGCCTCTCTGCTGAATCCGGTTATGCGGCCGTCGGTTTTATAGGTAGAGGGCAGATCCGTAACATTCGCATAGATAGGCACATAGATGGAAGATGCCACGTTGTCAAGGGCGAACCAGCAGAGTGCGCCGACTTCATCTGGCAGCCAGTTGCGGCATTGGATGATGGTGGCGTAAACGGTGAAATGGACCGCGATGCTGCGCTCGCCGCGTTCGTTCCAACCGCCGTTGATGCGATGCAGTTGCAGCTCATCCAGTTTCATAAACGGATTGGCCATCGGCGAGATCACGGTTTTGCCTTCTTTGTCGGTGACAGTCAATGTTTTACGCATATCGTAGGGCGTGCCTTCATAATAGTCTTTGAAGGTGCGCATCATCTTCTCCAGGGTGACCAGGGTGTCGGGTTTCACGGAGAAGGGGTAGTTCTCGGAGTTGGGGTCGAGATGCAGGGACGGCGCCATCAGGTCGAGGACGCGCCACTCGCGACGGCGGCAGGCCATCGATGCGCGGGTCTGCGGCGCGTAGGCGTACGCGAAGCGGAACGTCTCTTTGCCGTCCCACCAGCCGTTCTCGCGGGCCAGCGTATAGACGTTGTCGGAAGCCATGAAGTAGTCCTTGTCCTTGAGGTTGATTTCGCGGATGGTCGAGGCATTGGCATTCACGGCCACGTGGTCGTCGGGCACGCGTTGAGCCGCCCATACGGCCCCTAATTTGCCCTTGCCCGGACCGAGAATTTCGAGATGCCACACTTCGTCCTTGTCGGCAATGGTGAGGCACTCGCCCGCATCGATCCAGCCGTATTTCTTCAGCAGTACGCCCGCGGTTTCGATGGCTTCGCGAGCGGTACAGCACCGTTGCAACAACAGCATACAGAGCCGTTGGCAGTCAATGAGTCCGCTATCGGACTTCAGCTCCGGACGACCGCCGAAGGTCGATTCGCCGATGGCTAGTTGTGCCTCGTTGACGCACGGATAAGCGGTGTTGAGGAACTGGTAAGTGTGCTCCACCTGCGGAATCTCGCCGACAGGGATGTTGTCGTAGCGCAGCATCTGTCCAGGCAGTTGCTGTTTCGCCCATTGGCGCTTGTAGAGGGTCTGGGTTGCCCCGCGTTCGTAATCCTGTTCCGGGGTTACGTAGATGTTGGTGCGCGAGCGATGGCTGTCGTCGGTATGCGAAGTCATCACCGAACCGTCTGCTGATGCTTTCTTACCCACCGTGATGGAGGTGCATTCCATGCCGTCTGACTCGTAATCGGCAACATTTTGCGCCGAAACAGAGGCCATCCACAAAATTGCCACAAGGGATAGTACTATTCTTTTCATATTATGAACTTTGACTTAACTGCTAACTACTAACTTAGTAAATCATGCCGCAAAAGTACAAATTATTAATGTTAAACATACGCTCTGTAGGATTTTTTTTTATAATTTTGCCGTTATTATGAGCAAGCAAAAAATGGCGATAGAACATCTTGATAATTACCGCGAAACAGCTGTGTTGATTGCCGTTTCCACCCCTGATGTAGCGGAGGAAAAGACGATGGAGTATCTCGACGAGCTGGCCTTTTTGGTGGAGACTGCCGGCGGCAGGTGCGTGCAGAAGTTCATCCAGAACCTGGCGCACCCCGACACGCGCACCTATTTCGGCTCCGGCAAAATACGCGAGGTGGCCGACTACGTTCACGAAAACGACATCGACATGGTGGTGGTGGACGACGAACTGCCGCCCTCGCAACAGCGCAACATCGAGGAGCTGATGAAGTGCAAGGTGATGGACCGCACCCACCTCATTCTCGACATCTTCGCGAAACACGCGCAGACGGCACACGCCAAAACGCAGGTGGAGCTGGCGCAATACAAGTACCTGCTGCCCCGCCTGACGGGTATGTGGACCCACTTGGAGAAGCAGCGCGGTGGTATCGGTATGAGGGGCCCCGGTGAGAAGGAAATCGAGACCGACCGCCGTATTATACGCGACCGTATCTCGTTGTTGGAAAAGCGCTTGAAGGATATTGACCGGCAGAAAAAGACGCAGCGAGGACATCGCGAGCAGTTCGTGCGCGTGGCGTTGGTGGGCTATACAAACGTCGGAAAATCAACCATCATGAATCTGCTGAGCAACTCGGACGTGCTGGCCGAAAACAAACTCTTCGCCACATTGGACACGACGGTCCGCAAGGTGGTGTTCCAAAACCTGCCCTTCTTGCTCTCCGACACGGTGGGCTTTATCCGCAAGCTGCCCCACGGGTTGGTGGAGTCGTTCAAGTCGACCCTGGACGAGATCCGCGAAACGCATCTGCTGCTGCATGTGGTGGATATCAGCCACCCCGACTTCGAGGAGCAGATTCAGACCGTGCAGAAGACCTTGGACGAAATCGATTGTGGCGACAAGCCTACCGTCATCATTTTCAACAAGATAGACCAGTACACCTGGGTGGAGAAGGCCGAAGACGACCTCACGCCCAAAACGAAGGAGAATATCACCTTAGAGGAGCTGAAAGCCACCTGGATGGCGAAACTGGGCCCGAAGACGCTCTTTATCTCCGCCAAAACGAAGGAAAACATCAACGAGATGAGGGATTTCCTGTATGAGGAGATCAAGAAGCTGCATATACAGATTTACCCCTACAATAATTTCTTGTACTAAACAAAGTGATATTAAAAGAAAATAAACGGCGTGAAAATCAGCGTATTACAGCGGTTTGCACGCCGTTTTTGTGTACTTTGATATACATTTAATATCACTTTTTTTGTCACTCGTTTGTCACTTGTATTGGAAAATTTGTATTTTTGCACCCGGTAACAATTGACAATAACGATATGGCAAAGCAAGCGAAACGGACGGCCAAAGAACCCGTTAGAATAAGGGTTAGGCAGCTGGCAAACGGCAACCAATCTATTTACCTTGACTATTACAGTGAGGGCGTGAGGGAGCGCGAATTTTTGAAAATGTACCTTATCCCGGAACGCACCCCGTTAGACAAACAGCAAAACAAGGACACTTGGAACGCGGCGCAGGCCATACGGGCGCAGCGTATAACCGACTTGAACAACGGCGCGGCGGGTATCAAAAGAGACCGCCGGGGTGATATTCTATTGGCTGAATACCTCAACGGCCACTTGGCAACCCTTGACAAGCTGGCACCCTCAACCCGGAAACTAACGGCCTTGATGATCGCAAAGGTGTTGGAATACGGCGGGGAAAAAGTCAGATTAAGAGACGTTGACAAAGATTTTTGCCGGGGCTTTGTCAATTACCTATTGGCCACCGATAACGCCTACACGGGCAAGCCGCTGACAAAATGCACCGTTGACAACTATTTCACCCGTTTCACATTCGCAATGAATGAGGCCGTTAGAGGCGGCTACATTGACAGCAACCCGGTACACGCTTTGTCGGCTACTGACAAGGTGAAGCCGGAGAGCAGCACCCGCGAATATCTTACCATTGATGAGGTGCAGCGGCTTATCGAATCAGATTGCAGATACAGTGACTTGAAACGGGCGTTTATGTTCAGTTGCTTTTGTGGGTTGAGGTTGTCCGACATACGGGCGTTGACGTGGGGAGCGATAGAGGACACCGGGAACGGCGGGGCGCGGGTGGCTATTGTGCAGCGAAAGACGGGCGAAACCCTATACCTTGACTTATCCACGGAGGCCGTCAGCTGGTTGCCCGTCAGAGGCAACGCGGGCGATCATGTTTTCAACTTGGGTTGCTGTTCGATGATCAGCCGCAATGTTTCACAATGGGTGGCGGCGGCTGGTATAACGAAGCACGTCACATTCCACACGGCGCGTCATACATTCGCCACAATGATGTTGACACTTGGGGCTGACATATACACCACCAGCAAGCTATTAGGCCACACCAATATACAGACTACACAGATATACGCCAAAATCATTGACAGCAAGAAAAAAGAGGCCGTGAACCTCGTGAACGGAATTTTCAAACATTAAAATATTCGATTATGAACACCAAACAGCAAAACAGACAGCCACGGCCAACGTGGAGACAGTACAGAGCTCTAAAAGATTGGAGTCGCACCATCGAAAATGAAGCGCGTTTAATATTGGATGAACGCGACCAATTGAGAGCGGAAAACGAATCTTTGAAGAAACAATTACACATTGAAAAAATGGTCGCTACTTCTTTGGAGGCGGTCAACAGAAGCAACCACGAAGCCGGGATGAGGTATTTAGAAATCATCGGCAACCTTACTCAAAAGCTGGCAGGGTTGCAGCAAGCCAAATAGAGCCACTTAACGAAAAGTGACTATGGAAACCCCGTATAATATAGACCAAAAGCAAGCCCGGCGAATATTCGCCGGGTTGGCTAAATATGGCTATTTATACAACAACCAATTTTTAAGGTGGTGGGAGACGTTTTGCGACTTTGAAAGCGAATATTTTAAGCTATTGAACGAGACCGGGATACTAAAAACACAGAAGCTAACTTGGCACGGTACACTTGGGGAACTTGGGTTTATGGCCACGGAGCTATACGGCGTTGACAGGTGGAAAAGGTTAGAGTATTTCTACAAACTCCCTAACGGAAAATTGAACGTAAGGGCGGTGCAGGCCACGTTATCCCGAATAGGACACAGGAATTTACCGGACAAATACCCGCATTTGGCAGCGATTTTTGAGGGCATAAAGAAGAGAAACACCTAAAAACGCTTTTTTCTCATTTTTTCATACTTTGTTTATAAGCTGACAACAACTTAACACAATATATTGATTGTCAGCTAGTTTGTTTATTGTCTATAATGTTAACACCGCATATCTTTTTATGTTGTTATTTTGCCAAGCAAACAACGATTAAAAAGACAATAATATGAGCGAAGAACAATTTAACAAGCTGTATGCAGCACTAACCGGGCTGGCATCGGTGCAGGCCAAAGAGGTGTTGAATATCGAAGATGTTGAGCTACTAACAGGACTTGCAAAGAGCACGATTTACAGGTTGTGTTGGGCGCAAAAGCTACCCTATTACAAAGACCCGCAGGGGCGCACGCTCCATTTCAAAAAATCGGAAATTGAAGGATGGATGTTGCACCACCGCACACCAACGGCGGCAGAACTTGCAGAGCAGGCGCGGGCGCATTGTGTAAGCAATCCACGATAAACCCGGAACGATGGCAAAGCGGCAATCAATCAAAGATTTTGAGATGGCACAGATGGCGCGGCGGCTTGAACGTCTCCCGGCCAGCTATCCACGCAACGCGGTTGTATATCCCTCATACAGCGACACCACGGCCAACGGCCTAACCCGTCTAATCATTGACTATTGCAAGGCGCAAGGATGGCACGCGGAGCGAATCAACACGCAAGGCCGGGTGATCGACCAGCGGCGCGAGGTTACGGACGTATTGGGCCACCGCCGTATCATCGGAAGCGTTAAGCGCATACCAACCGCCGGGATGAAAGGTAGTGCAGACATCCACATACTGAAAGCGGGGCGGGCTATCTTCTGTGAAGTGAAGATAGGGCGCGACCGTCAGAGCGAGGCGCAAAAGGCGTTTCAACGAAGCGTTGAAGCGTCCGGGGGTCTGTATATCATCGTACATGACTTTGACGATTTTTTGAGCCAAATCCGCTGAAAAAAACAAAGATTTACAGAGCAATGGAGAAAGGACACACCAACAACCCCAACGGACGGCCAAAGGGGAAACCGAATAAGATAACGCAAGACACGCGGGCTTGGTTGTCATCGGTCATTGACAAGAACCGCCGTCAGATGGAACGAGACCTAAAAGCCCTTGAACCCAAAGAACGGTTGCAGATCCTTGAACGCCTCATGCAATACGTTATACCCAAACAGCAGGCGACAGCGGCAAATATCGACCTCAACCGTATGACTGACGACCAACTAACAACTGTTATCACTGAATTGGCTAAAACGATAGAGGATGAATCCAAGTGACCGCATAGAATTGGACACCCGCGAGAAAAAACTCATATTGTTGAAGTGGTTACAGCGCGGGTGCATAATCCCGTCAGAATTCCCGGAACTGATAACCCGTATTGAGATTGAAATAATAGACAAGGCGGGGGATGTGAGGAGAGACGGGGAGGAATTGAATTAACCACAACTATTGGGAGAAAACACACACATAATTTAACACACAAACACACAAAATTATTATGGAAAAATTTTATGTCGCGCCGGTTGAATATTATCGGCATTTTTTAGAACACCCCGGAGCGAGCGTGGCAAACATAGTGTTGCAGCACAACGAAAAGAACGATCCCGAATCAGTAGCAAATGCAAGATTTATACTTGGGTTAGACAACAACCCGGATTATGCAAGAGCAGTTGAAAGGATAGGCAATGAATTGAGGGCGTACGAGCAAAGCGGGACTACAATGTCGGCAAGGTGGAGTACATTGAACGACATCTATTTTCGAGCAATGAGGATAGGCAGTTGCAAACAGACAGACGAAATTCTATTGTCATTTTTGGCCGAAACGGCGTGCAGCTCAATGTTAGGCAGAAATCCGTATTGGTTGGCCAACAGTTTACAGATGTTTGCACGAATGGCGGGTTATAGTTCATATACAGCCATTCCCGGCCTCAAAGTTGAGAGAAGAGAGAACGACAAAGGGTTAAGGGTTGGATTATTAAAAGAAGCTAGTTCAATTGGTAAGATTAGAAAATATTGCACCCGTTACCAAAGCGAGAAATTAAGGCGGGAGGTTGATTGTGGTTTCAATGGTATGCGTCTTTATTCACAAAGCCCATATAGAGGGTTTATTATATTGGATGAAGAAGCATTAGGCATATATTGTGATGACGATTTGAAACCAGCGGTGCAAAGAATATTCGACCGAAACAAGAATAAGGACGAGGCAACTGATAGCGGCCTAAATCCGTTTCCGTAATTTTGTGTTTTGATACCGTCAGCACCCACAAACGCCGGCGGTATCTTTTTATATTGCAGGCAGCAATATTGCAAAACCGCTTACATTGTAAGCAGTTTTCTAAATACCGCCACGAGCGGCCTCCATCGCCAAGGGCGCAATTCTTGCCCGTGGATGAGGTCTGAACCGCCTTGCGACACCTCAACCGCCAAGGGCACAATTCCCGGTCAAGAATGCAGCCGGAACCGCCACGAGCGGCCTCCATCGCCAAGGGCGCAATTCTTGCCCGTGGATGAGGTCTGAACCGCCTTGCGACACCTCAACCGCCAAGGGCACAATTCCCGGTCAAGAATGCAGCCGGAACCGCCACG
>Ga0265300_10000301_pt1 | contig 52231 bp, 46 predicted proteins | sample AusTroGonzalo_MG_FD_193482 | JGI IMG/M metagenome (GOLD analysis project Ga0265300, IMG submission 193482) | Bovine rumen microbial communities from tropical cattle in Woodstock, Queensland, Australia - Gonzalo_03 | ecosystem: Host-associated > Mammals > Digestive system > Stomach > Rumen ... | reverse complement strand
ATCTTGATCTCGGGAACGCCATAATCGGGGAACCGGACGATGTCCCCAATGCAAAACGCATTGACCAGATGGCGCATCCGTTTCTGCCCATCGACGAAAACTCTCCAATCGACTGGGATGGCAAAAAGTGCCAAGATTCTGAGAAACGCGGTTCTGCAGATCCTTAAATCTTGTAAAAATCTTATAATTGCTCTTGGTTATCCTCCGAGGGCTTTTTTTATTAAATTACAATCAATGCGTGTCTTTTTGCTAGTCCTTTTGCTGATTTTGAACGTTTTTGCCGAAGCCAAGGGTTCCGGTACCGCTCAAGGTGGTAAATCGACGAAAAAAGCCAAAACGACCGTCGTTGCCAAGGCAAAAAAGCCTGCGCAAAAGTCCAAGCGTAAAATTGAGGACCGTTCATCATCTTCGGTTGCCAGTAGCTCCAGTGAAGACGATCCTCTGGAATCAACGGCGCTTAACGAAACGGACTCGCTTGCAGCTCCCGTAGCCGATACGACCAACGATGTCGTCGTTGTGCGAGATACCATTGTCGATACGGTTTACGTCGTTTTCCCGGATACGGCTAAAAAGCAAAAGGAAGAAGTCAATATTCCTTTGCCGCACCAGTCCGCATACCTAAGGGAAGGCATTTCTGTAGGTATCGGCGCTGGCCTTTTCAATGCGACGGACGACTGCGACTGCCTTGGAATCTGGCAAGGTAAGGTCGAATACCACTACAATGAATTTATTACGGGTGGCTTGGATGTCCGATTCTTTGGCGGAACGCTAGATCATGATGTGATGTTACTTTATCAGAGATATCGCTTGAACGCCCGCTTTCACAAGAGTTTTTATGGGGCTGACTTTTATGCATCGGCCTTGCTAGGACTTGAAACGACGGACCTTTCTGAGTTTCGAAAGGAATTGCGAGAAGGCATCCGGAAAAATCGTACGGACTATGGGGATTCTAGCGGAACGGTTGTTGTGGACGAGACTTCTAGTGACGGTTCGGTAGACGAAATTGTCCAGGATTCACTTGATTCCGAAAAAAATTGCGAAAAAATGTTTGCTCTGGACGGTTTTACGTTTGGTCTAGAAGTGGGCATGGGCGTACTCTTGTCGCGTTATATCGGTTTTGTGGGCAGTGCGACTTACGAGTTCAACCTCTCTTGGACTCAGCTTGTGGCAATAAGTCCTGGAGTCGCCTTCAATTTGCGTGAAGTATGGCCATGGGCTAAGCGGAACCTCCGTTCTACATGGATTTCTCTCGAAGTGGTCTTCCAGCGCTACTTCAACCGCGATGTCAAAGAGTGGGCTGTTGCCGGTTTTGTCGGGGTCCAATTAGGCATCTAGATTAAACCGACCCCTCGGGTTTGACATCGAAAACGGTTTTTTCTATATTAGGCGCACCGATTTTAATCGGAACCCTCCCGGAGCCAATGTCGGTTTTCCGGGCGATAGACCAAAGGGACTCATTATGAGACAATACGAAACGATGGTGATCATCGACGCTATGATCTCTGACGACGCTATCAAGGCCGAAATCGAGACTATCGCCGCTAACATCACCAAAGGCAACGGAGAAATCCTCCGCCGTGACGATTGGGGCAAGCGCAAGCTCGCTTACACCATCAAGAAGCGTCAGCATGGCTTCTATGTGATCTTCTACTACAAGGCTGAAGCCGCTACGGTCGCCTCTATGGAAGCCGCTCTCAAGCTGAACGAAAACGTCCTCCGCTGGATGACTCTCGCTGATTATCCGATGAGCGAAATTGTTTACGACCAAACTCAGACCCAGTCCACCGAAGAAATCATTCCGGTTGACGCAGAAGAAGGGGAGGCTGAATAATGGCTTTTGAAGATAAGAAGCAGGCAACCCGTATCCGCCGCAAGAAGACTTGCTGGTTCACGGAAAACAACATCAAGTTCATTGACTATAAGGACGAAAAGACTCTTCGTCGCTTTATCTCTGAACGTGGTAAGATCATTCCTCGCCGCATTTCTGGCACCTCTGCCAAGTATCAGCGTATGCTGAACGAAGCTATCAAGCGTGCCCGTCAGATGGCTATTCTCCCGTTCGTTTCGGACAGTCTGCGCTAAGGAGGAACTAGACTATGGAAATTATTCTTAAGGCCAATGTTCCCCACCTCGGCAAGATGCTCGACGTGGTTAAGGTTAAGGACGGCTATGCCCGTAACTACCTCTTCCCGCGCAAGCTCGCTGTTCGTGCTACCAAGGAAGCCAAGCTCGAAATCGAAAACAACCGCGCTGCTGTTGAAGCTCAGTTCCAGAAGGAACTCGCTGCCGCTGGTGACGTGGCTGCTAAGCTTTCTCAGATTTCTGTTAACCTCGAACGCCGCGTTGTGGAAGGCGAACGTCTGTACGGTTCTGTGACCGCTTCTGACATCGCTGACGCCATCACCAAGCAGGGCGTTAAGGTTACCCGTGCTCAGGTTGCTCTCGAAGAACCGATCAAGCAGCTCGGTGTTTACACCGTGACGATCAAGGTCTTCAGCGACGTTGAAGCTCAGGTCAAGGTTTGGGTGGTTGCTGAGAAGTAACTTTTATTTTAAAAGTAATTCTCTGAATCACTAAAAATCTTACGGACCGCTCCTCAAAAGGGAGCGGTTTTTTGTATAAAAAGGCCCTTTTTTACAACAGTTTATAATTGGTCGAGTTGATATGAAAATGAAAAATTTATATTTTACAAAGGATAAGATTAAAAAAGAGAGTGCTATATGGTGAAAAGATTTTTATTGCTAGCTTTTGCTGTTTCAACAGCGTTTTCGAATGCATTCGCGGCTGATTCCGAATGCACCGTCTCATTGTCGGGTTCTACAGTTTTTACGGGCAACCAGATAAAGCCGACTGTTACAAGAGTTGTCTGCGGTGATGATGAATATACTGAATTTTCAGCAAGTCAACTCACTTATGGAAAGAACATCGATGTCGGTAAAGAATCTGGCTCTGTGACGATATCTCTCCCCAATGATGTTAAAGTCACGAAGAATTTTGAAATCAAGAAAAAGAGCATTTACATAAAAACGGATAACTGCGAAAAGGAAAAGGGCGCCGAAGATCCTGATTTTTCGTGGAGCATCGTTGATAGCAAAAAAATTGATTTCGATACCTTGAAAACAATTTATAAGATGGATTCCTTGAAGTATCTGGCGGATATCATAAAAATTAATGCCGATACTTTGAGCAATTTGCAAACCGTCCTTGCCGCTAACATCAAACTGAAAAGGGTGGAAGGTGAAGAAATTGCAAACTCATCTGGAGATGTCATTAAGTATTACATTACTTTCGCAGATGAAGTTGCTAATAAGTTGAACACGCTCCTGCCGAATTACCGTATTGGCATGGATGAAGATCCTGGTTATCTTATCATCACGAAAACTAAAATTACGGTGACTGCAAAAGACACATCCAAGGTCTATGGTTCGACAGACCCGAAATTTGAAACCGTCATTACCGGTAATATCAAGGCTTCGGAATACAAAAAGTTGGGAACCATTACCTTGACTAGGAACAAGAGTGCTGCCGCTGATGGCAACAACGTCGGCGAGTATGAAATTGTTGTCAGCGTTCCCAAGGACACGACGGATGATTATATCATCGAGACAAAGTCGGGCAAGTTCACTATTACTCCTGCAAATGTATCCGTGAAAGTCGATAACGTGACCAAGACCTATGGTTCGGCAACTCCTGAATTTACTTATAAGGCCACCGGACTTGTGGGCAAGGATGTATTGAGCGATGTAACGCTTTCTTGTGCGGATTGCTCAGACGATGGTCTTGAAGATGTGGGCAAGTATGAAATTGCTGCAAATGTCAAGGCCGCTTCGAACCCGAACTATAAAGTAACTGTGACAGACAATGGTACGCTTACTGTTACACAGAAGGCTGTAACGGTGACCGTGAAAGATACCGTCAAAACTTACGGCGACAAGGACCCGAAGTTTACTTATGATGCTGTTGGTCTTGTTGAAGGTGGTGCAGCCCTTAAGTCTGAAACGATCACCCGTGCCGAAGGCGAAAAGGTGGGTACGTACAAGGTTGATGTCGCATTTGAAGATGGTGCTAATCCTAATTACAAACTCACACTCAAGTCAGGAAAGCTTACGATTACCCAGAAAGCTGTAACTTTGACTGCGGACAACGTCACGAAATTGTTTGGTGAATCGGATCCTGAATTAACTTATACGGTTGAAGGCCTTGTTTCCTTTGGTGGCGTTAAGGATACTTTGGCTGGTGTCAAGCTTGTTCGTGAAAAGGGTGAAGACGCTGGTGAATATGCTATTACCGCAACAGTTGATGCCAAGTCCAATCCGAATTATGTTGTTACTGTTGCCAAAGGTGGTACGCTTACAATTGCACCGAACGACGGCAAGATTGTTGTTACTGTAAAGGGACATGTCGATACAGTAAAGTACGATGGCAAGGTTCATGTTGTAAAGGGCTACGATATTTTGTCTAATAGTACGGCGTATCCTTTGAAGTTCGTCAAGTTTACGGGAAAAGACACTGTGTCGGGTACAAATGCAGCCTCTTATGCAATGGGACTTTCTGCAAAGAATTTCGAAAACACTTCCGTCAACTATCCGAATGTGGAATTTGAAGTTACGGACGGTTCGCTGACCATTTTGCCGAAGTCTCTCGTGATTACGGCGTTATCCGATTCCATTACGTATGGCGATGCGACTCCGACTGAATTCAAGTGGGTTGCTGACAGTCTTTTGAAGGGTGATTCTTTGGACAACATTCATGTGGGACTTTCCAAAACGGGACTTCTCCCTGCGGGCGAATATGCACTTGATTTTGACAAGAAGAATCCGTCGAACAAGAATTATGTTGTTACGGAATATGTTCCTGCGGTTCTCAAGGTGAGCAAGAAACTTGTGACCGTTACGGTTGGCGATACTTCGAAGGCTTATGGACAGCCTGACCCTGAAACATACAAAGTTTCTGTAACTGGCCTTGTTGAAGGTGATAAGCTTGCTGATTATACCGTGGGCCGTGAACCGGGCGAAAATGTTCTCCGTGATTCCGAAGGTAAGGATTCTACATATCGCATTTCTGTAGCGTTTGCATCAGCGGAAGGTGATCCGAACTACATGTTGAAAGTAAAGCAAGGTCACTTTACGATTACGCCTTACACGGAAAAGATTACCGTCTCTATCATTGGTGAAAAAGTTTGTCAGGAATACATATCCAATGACAGCTTGATTACGGTTCCGAGAAGTTATGATGTGTTGCCGTTGTACTTTGGCGAAAACCAGTTGCCGGACTCTCTGTTCTATAGAAAAGAGTTTGTGGCCTATACTGGTGTTCCGACCATCAGCGGTGCAAGAAAGTATCTCTATCCAATGAATTTCAAGGATACCAATTTTGTCAATATCTCGCCGAACTTTACGAATATCGTATTTAATATCGGTCGCGATGGAACCTTGATTATTAAAGATGAATGTGAAGTTGTTCCGACTAGACTTGCTCCGGTCAAGGTTGCAACGAAGTTCGGTCTTTCTGCTATTGGCCGCAACGTTCGCATCAGTGGTTCTACTGTGGGTAAGAAGTTTGCTATTCTGGATATGCAGGGAAAAGTCGTTCGTTCCGGCATCGTAAATTCTGCAAACTTTGAAGTGCCGGTTGCTAATGCTGGCATTTATATGGTACGTGTCGGTTCCATGACTCAACGTATTCGCATCAAGTAACTTTTCGTGAAATTTTGATGTAGAAAGCCTCGGATTTTTATCCGAGGTTTTTCGTTTTACATACAATTTTTGCTATTTTAGAGTTATATGCGCAAGTTTGCTCTTTTACCTCTATTTTTAGGTTTGTCTCTCGCTCAGCTCTCTTTTGGCCAAGTGCGAGACCTTTTCGCTGAATTTGAAGAAGAAGCTACGGCTAAAACGCCTGCTACGACTCCAACGAGTTCCGCTGCTGCTAAGGCAACCGTTGCTCCCGCAAGTTCAGCCGCTAAGGAGGCCGCTCCTGCAAGTTCCGCTGTGGTTGCGCCGTCGAGTTCGTCGGCCAAGGCGGTGGCGAGTTCCGCTTCTAAAAAGTCCAAGGCGAAGTCTTCTAGTAGCAAGGCGGTTTCTAGTTCGTCTGCGATTCCTTCGAGTTCTTCCGTTGTTGTTGTGAGTTCGTCGTCCGAGACGGCTAGCGTTCCTGCAAGTTCGTCGTCGGTTGTTCCAGTGGAATCGAGTTCTTCGATAGTTGTAGAAATCAGCTCCTCGGCTGTTGCGCCCGATGTTGCTGTTACTGACACTTCTGTTTTGGATTCCGCTGCACGTGATTCTTTGATACGTGAAGCTGCAATTGCCGAAGCCGAAAGAGTGCGTGCGCTTGCCGATTCTGCTCGTAAAGCGGATTCCTTGGCTCAAGCTCAGGCGGCTGGCCTTACGAATGTGAGCAGCAGTTCGGAGGCATCTTCGTCCAACAGCATGAGCCGTCGCGATTTGCTGGGACCGGTAAAGGTTTCCAAGGTGAACGGCATTGATGAAATGAAGGGCCGTTACAAGAATCCGCGCAAGGCTTTGTTCCTTTCGCTTTTAGTTCCGGGGGCGGGGCAAATCTATGTGGGCGGCAGTACAGCGACTTATGTCCGTGGCGGTGTGTATTTGGCTTTGGAAGTGTTCATGTGGAGTGGCTGGGGATATTTCTCCATCCACAAGTACAATGAACAAGTGAAAAAGTATAAGAACTATGCCAAGGAGCATTATTCTATTGGACGCTTCGAAAGAGCGATGCGTGACCTTTACAATACGGATGCCGATCTTTATGGCAGTGAATTTAACACCCGCTATATGGGAACGCGCAAGTCCTTCTGCGAAGCGATTTACGGCTCGGCTTCACATGGGGGATGCTATCATGAAAATGCTTTGTTCTTTGATGATGAAGTTCATTATGGTAACTTTGTCAGCAAGTACGACAACAATAAGAAGATTACGTTGGGTGATGAAATCAAGAATGTCAAAGGTTTTAATAACGAATCCGAAGTATTCCAATTGATTTCAGAAGGTTCCTATGTGCTGGGTTGGGATGATGCCGATGCGGCAGTGGCGAGCAGCCTTAATCTTGGCGACCCGAATTCTGAAACGGTCTCGCTGGGTGAATCTGAACGCTTGAAGAAATACCGCTCGATGCGTAGCGATGCCAATAGCTATGCGGACATGCAGGTGTGGTTCATTGGTGGTTTGATTTTAAACCATATCGTCTCTGCAGTTGATGCGGCCATTACTGCGAATGCCCATAACAAGGTTCTTTACGAAGAAGACGTTTCTTGGTATGATCGTTTGCATTTCGATAGTGGCGTATCGTTTACGGATTCCTTTAGTTGGGGCGTTCGAGCGAACTGGGGATTCTAATGCGTTTTATTCTGGCCATACTGCTTGCGGCAGTTGCCGCTTTCTCGCAAATCGTGGTGAGCGTCAATGAAAACGTCTATAAAAATAGCGAAAAGAATGTATTCCTCGCTGTTGGTGCTTCGGCCCTTTTGCCGGGTATGGGCGAGTTATACTTGAACGAAAAGGATCTTGTGCGTCCATTTGTGTGGACCGACCTTGCGTTGTGGGTTGTCGCTATTGGTTCGTATGTGGTGGGTGACCGCTATGTGACGTCTGCCCATAATTACGCTGTGCGCCATGCGGGATTTACAGGGGGCAAAAATGTTTCTTTGTTGAATACCGTGGGGTCTTACCGCAGCCGTTCTGGTGTGTTCGGTCAGAACTCTTCGCCGGATATGGACGAGGATTACAACCAGGCGATGCTTCGTTCGGACAAGAAAATTGACGAGGAATATTCAAACGATATCCAGTGGGACTGGGGCAGTTCTGACAACCCGGAAACAACGGAGCATATCGACGAATTCAAGAGCCGCATGCGTCATTATCGCATAAGCCGCATCGTATTTCAGGTGTCTGTGGGAGCGTTGATTCTGAACCGTGTGATTTCCATGCTTGATGCCGTGCGCGTTTACCGTGCGACTTCCAGCAAGTCATTCTCTAGCCGAGTGCAGTTCGAACCTGAATTTTATCAGGACGGCGGAGCACTCATGATGAACGTCAAGTTCTAGAGGGAAGCCCGCACGGCGGGCTTTGAGCTGTGAGCCTTGAGCCGTGAGCTAAAATTGGAGCCATGGGCTCGATTATAAAAACTCATAGGGCCGAAGGCCCGATCTCAAAGCGAAGCGACCTCAATGCTCATTGCCATAATCTTCTTGCAACTTTTTTGATAAGCTGTTCATCTAAATACGCGGAAAATTCTAACCACTGTTTACTAACCACTAACCACTTCCTACTATGAATAAGCTTCTTCTTGTTACATTGATTTCTCTACTTCTTATCGCTTGTGGCGGCAAGGATGGTTCTGCGAAAGGTTCGGATAAGGCGGGTGGCAAAGGTGGTGCTGCGGGTAAAGGCGGGGCTGGTGGCCGTCCGGCTCGCGTGATTGCGGTTGAAGGTTATATTGCCAAGACTCACGTGGCAAGCAACAATTTTACGACGATGGCGACTTTGGAAGCGCTCAACAGTGTCTCGCTTACTGCGGCGACTTCGGGCAGGCTCCAAAAGCTTTATGCTAAAGATGGTGCTCGTGTACAGAAGGGAACTCTCCTTGCTAAAATTGACGATTCCGAATTGCGTGCCCAGTTGAAACAAGCGCAGTCGAATCAGCAACTTGCTCAGCAAAAATTTGACCGCGTAAAATCCCTTTTTGAAAAGAATGGCGCGACCAAGGCCGATTTGGAAAGTGCAGAGGCTTCGCTTAAATCAGCTGAAGCATCCGTGGAACTCATCAAGGCTCAAATTGCAAAGACCGAAGTGTGTGCTCCATTTGCAGGAACGCTTGGCTTTGTGAATGTGTCGGTTGGGACTTGGCTTACGACAGGAACATCAATTGCCACTTTGAGCGATGTCAGTAAACTCAAGGCGAAATTCGCGTTGCCGCAGCGTTATGCTTCTACTTTGAAGGTCGGTGATCCCGTGACGCTTTCCGATGAAGAACGTTCTGTAGAAAAGAAGGCGACAGTTAAGGCTTTGGATGCAACTTTGTCCGAAAGTAGCCGTACGCGCCAAATTATGGTGGTGGTCGATAACGCCAACGGTGATCTTTTGGCGGGGGCTTTTGCGAAGGTGACTGTTTCGATGGAATCGGGGCGCGTCAAGAGCATTCCTGTTCCTGCGGAGGCCCTTACGCTTGATAAAGATGGCGCTTATGTGTTTGTCGCTACCGATGGCAAGGCTAAAATCAAGCACGTTGAGACGGGCCTCAGAACGCCAATTTCGGTTGATGTGGTTTCAGGGCTTGCCGAAGGCGATACAGTCATTTCGTCGGGGCTTATCAGCCTTCGTGAAGGGGCAGCCGTCCGCATTCGCGAAATTCGTCACAACACCGATTACGAATTAGAATAGGGGAGGTTCGTCAATGAGTGTTGCGAATCTTTCGGTACGTCGCCCGGTGCTTATGACGGTGATGGCTTTGGTCATCGTGCTGCTCGGGGCGTTTGGCGCTAGTAATCTGGGTATCCGCGAATACCCGAACGTCGATTCTCCGATTATTCAGGTGCGTACTTCTTATCCCGGTGCAAACGCTGCGGTGGTTGAGGCAGAAGTTACGGAAATTTTGGAAGCTTCCATCAATAGTGCCTCTGGCATCAAGGCTTTGACATCTACGAGCCGAGACGGTTTCTCTTATATCAGCATTGAATTTGAAACGGGCATGGATTTGGAAGCGGCTGCAAATGAAATCCGTGACCGCGTGAGTCGTGTGCGCCGCAAGCTCCCCGACGATGTGGATGAACCGACGGTCTATAAGTCCGATAGCGATTCCGATCCGATTATCATTTCGAGCCTCGTGAGCGATACGCACGATGCTATGGAAGTTTCTGAAATCGCACGTAATCAAGTGAAAGAACGTTTGCAGACGATCCCGGGTGTTTCCGAAGTGATGCTGTGGGGCGAAAAGCAACCGACGGTGCGTTTGTGGCTCGATCCGATGCGTATGCAGGCGTTGGGGGTTTCCGGTGCAGAAATGTCTGCGGCGTTGAAGAAGGGAAATCTCGAACTACCTTCAGGAAGTATTGAAGGGAGCGAGACCACGCTTTCAATCCGTACGCTGGGCCGCGTCATTGATCCGACGGAATTCAAGAATATTGCGGTGAAGATTGCTGCCGACGGTACTGTGATTCGCATTTCGGATGTCGCTGACATTCATTATGAACCGAAAGATACGCGTACAGGTTTCAAGCGCAACGGCAAGAATACGATTTCGATTGCATTGGTGGCGCAACCCGGTTCAAATCACGTTGAAATTGCAGACGAGTTTTATAAGCGTGTTGAAGATATTCGTCGAGAACTCCCTGATGGCGTGTTCTTGCTGTATGGCCGCGATACGTCCGTCAATATCCGTGCTTCTATCAAGGAAGTTGTTCAAACGATTTTCATTGCGTTTCTCTTGGTGATTGCAATTATATTTGCGTTCCTCCGCGAAGCTCGCACGACGCTTATCCCGATGGTGGTGGTGCCTGTTGCGATTATCGGTAGCTTCTTTGTGCTGTATCTTTGCGGGTTCAGTATCAATGTGCTTACTTTACTTGCGATGGTTTTGGCGATTGGCCTTGTGGTCGATGATGCCATCGTGATTGTGGAAAACATTTATCATAAAATCGAAGGTGGCATGACTCCCAAACAGGCTGCTGTTGCGGGTACGAATGAAATCTTTTTTGCCGTGATTGCGACTTCTATTGTGCTTATGACAGTGTTTGTGCCGGTGCTTGCGTTGGGTGGCACGACGGGGCTTTTGTTCCGAGAATTTGTCGCGGTGATGATTGGGACCGTGTTCCTTTCTACTTTGTGTGCTCTTACGCTCTCGCCAATGCTTTGTTCTAAATTTTTGCGTCATCAAAAACAGGGCTGGTTCTTCCGAGTGACTGAACCGTTTTTCGATATCATGAACAGAGGTTATTCCGTATTGCTCGGTGGATTCTTGAAGCTTCGTTTTTTACTGTTCCCGGTTGTGGCTGCATTGCTTGTGGCGGCGTATTTCTGCTTCAATAACATGAGTAGCGAAATGGCTCCTACAGAAGATTCTAGCGCCATCATGGTGAATACTTCGATGCCCGAAGGCGTTTCGCTGACTCGTACCAAACGTATGGCCGATGCTTTTGTCGAAGAAATGACCGCTATTATGGATACGAATGAATACATGGAAGTGCAGTCGGGTGCTCGTAGCGCAGGCAGTTCCATGATTCGTATAACGCTCAATAAAGACAAAACGGCGCGCCGTCCGCAGAGCGAAATTGCGCATGCCATTCAGGTGCTCGGAAACGAATACCCCGATTTGCGTGTGATGGTGTTTGAACCGCAGAGCATCAGTACGCAGCGTGGCGGGCTTCCAGTGCAGTTTGTGTTACAGGCCCCTTCGATTGAAGTTTTGCGTACGCTTGTTCCAAAGTTCGAAGAAGAGGCGAGCAAGAGTCCTGTATTCAGCGTGGTGAACAGCAACTTGCGCTTTACCAAGCCCGAACTCCATATCGAAATTTTACGAGATAAGGCAAACGAAGAAGGTGTTTCCGTCAACGATATTGCTCAGGCGGTGCAGCTTTCCATCAGTGATTTGACTTATGGCGAGTATTATAAAGACGGTCGCCAGTACGATATCATTGGTGCGGTGGGATACCAGTATCGCAGTTCTCCGACGGATCTGTCGATGCTTTCGGTCAAGAACGGCAAGGGTGAACTTGTTAGTGTTGATAACTTTATCCGGTTTACTGAAAAGTCCGCTTCGCCTTCGCTCCCGCGTTATAACCGCTTTAGTGCAGCGACGATTCAGGCGGGACTTGTGCCGGGAAAGACGATAGGCGATGGCGTTGAAGAAATGCGCCGTGTCGCGAAAAAGTTGTTGAAGGATTATCCGAACGTGAGTACGACTTTGACGGGTTCTTCCAAGGAATTTGAGGAAAGCTCTAGCGGCCTTTACATAGTGTTCCTTTTGGCGCTTGCGCTGGTGTTCTTGGTGCTTGCGGGGCAGTTTGAAAGCTTCCGTGCGCCGTTCGTGATTTTCTTTACGGTTCCGCTAGCTTTGGCGGGGGCTTTGGCTTGCTTGTTCATCACGGGGCAGACGCTCAACATCTTTAGTGAAATCGCCTTGATTTTGCTGATTGCTCTTGTGACGAAAAATGGCATTCTGATTGTGGAATTTGCAAACCAGATTGCAGAAAATACTGGATGCAGCAAGCTTGAGGCGGCGAGGCAAGCGGCGGAACGCCGCTTCCGCCCAATCCTCATGACGAGCCTTTCGACGGTATTGGGCGCGGTGCCGCTCATCATGACTGGCACGCCGAGCCGTATAGCAATGGGTGTCGCGATTGCGGGGGGCCTTACGTTTGCCACGTTCATGACGCTCTTCATTGTGCCTGCGGCATACAGCTTCTTTGCCGGGAAAGTCGAAACAGTCCGCAGTGATGCCAGCAAAATGGCGTAATGTGACCTTCGCATTGACATTGTGTCAACAATTTATTTGAAATAGCTTCTTGTGAGAGATGAAATTAAGATAAATTGTATATAGATTCATTGAAAAAGGAGGATTGCATGAATATCCGCAAATTTTGGCGATTGAGTTGTTTGACTGTCGCATCGCTTTTTTGGACGAGTTGTACGGATTCTAATTCTGATGCTATGGCGACTTTGGGACCTCAATCGTTGTCCCCGGAATCTTCATCGGCAAATTCATCTGCTGTTGAATCTAGTTCGGCAGAGGCCCCTGCAATGAGTTCGGCTGAAACTGCACCACCGTCAAGTTCTGCTGATGTTCCTCCCGCAAGTTCTTCAGATGCCCTGGCAATCAGTTCTGCTGAAGTCGCAAGTTCTGCTAGTGTCGCCAGTTATGTTTTGGCAAAAGATCCATCCGTGACTTGCAAGGATAGTACGTATAAACGTAGCAATTGCCCTGAAGATACGCGAGCTTTTACCTGCAGTGATTATAAGATTTGGTTAGGGAATGAAAAATCTTTGTCTCAAAAAATTTTGACGGAATGGGAAAACAAACTTCAATCGTGTGGTGCGATTCGAGAACCTGAGCCTGTTTATGGAATTGTAACTCCTGTTTGCTATCCATCTGCTTTTTATGATGCCCCTATGATTAAATGCTCTAACGGTAGTTTATTCAAGAGCTATAAAATCGATGGAAATCTTGTTTATGGAAGTGAAGATGAATACAATGAAGCTCGCGGAATTTTCCCTGAAGATTTGGTAAAAAATTGTCCGCAGAGTGAATTTGCTTTGTTTACGGATGTTCTTGCCGATGTACAGACGACTTTGTACGAGAAACTTTCCAAGCAGCTCGAAGAAGATTCAACGTTGACCGAAAAAGGCAAGGAATATTTAGAAGGTCTTTTGGACAATGAAAAGAAAACATTGAAAGGGCCGTTTTCGCCTTATCTCCCTGTTGATTATACATCGGATGAATGGCTTTTGAAGGAAAAAAGCAGTTATTGGTTTAGTGGCTATATCGCAAAATTCAAAACCTGCGATGATGGAACTCCTTCAAAGACGGAAAATTATCTGAAAATTCGCGGTATGATTCTTGCTGAGGCTCTTGACCTTATCTCGAAGAACGTAAAAGCTGCGGAGTAGGGGAAACGGGTATGGGCAATGAGGGCGCTTCGCTTTGAGATGGGGCCTTCGGCCCTTTGTGCTTTATATAATCGAATTTTACTTTATTGTCACCCCGGCTTTAACCTCAAAGGCACGGAGTGCCGACCTCATACCTCATAGCCCAAAGCGGCTCCGCCGCCTAATTTTCTCTGATACTTGACCCCTGATCACTGAAACCTAGTTTCTTCCCAGCGTTTCGCGGTAACTATGCACAGCATCCTTGTACTTGCAGACTGCTTCTGCGATGCGTTCGGCGAGGTCTTGTTGACCCTTGGCGGTTATCATGTAATTTTCATCTTCTTCGTTGCTGATAAAGCCAAGTTCGATCAGCACTGCGGGCATCATAGCACCGACGAGAACCATGAACCCTGCGCCACCGACACCCGTGTTCATCTTTTTAATTTTTCCATCTTCAAAACTGTCGAGCAGTTTCTCTGTAAAGAGATAGCTAGTTTGTTTGTACTGTTCGAGTCTGGCTTCGAGCTTGAACCATTCCAATGGTGAAAGTTCGTCTTTCGTGTTCTTCTCTCCGTAGAGAGTTGCGACCGCGTTTTCACGGCGGGCTATCGCTTTGTCTTCTTCGCTTTCCGGTGCGCGCAGTACGTAGAACTGGTAGCCTTGGATGATTCGCTTGCGTTCTTCGCTTGCGTCAATGGCGTTGCAGTGCAAGCTGATGAACAAGTCTCCGTCCCACTGGTTTGCGAGATTGGCGCGTTGTCCGAGCTCGATAAAAACGTCCTTACTGCGGGTCAGCTTGACGTTGAATCCTTCGTCGGCGAGGTTCTTCCTCAAAAGTTTTGCGACCGCAAGAACGATGTCTTTTTCGTTGGCTTTCTTGCCTTGTGCACCGGGGTCCTTGCCGCCGTGGCCGGGGTCAATTACGATGGTGCGGACTTCGCGGGAACCTGCAATTTCTGCCTTGGGTGGCGTTGGCTTGACGACAACCGGCGTTGCCGGTTTAGATTCCGCTGGTTTTGCATCGGCCTGCTTTGCAGCTGTATTCGGTGTCTCGACAACCACTGCTTTGACGTTAGAAGAAATTTTTCTTGCGTCATTTTCGGCAAGCCAAATGTGACCGTTATCCAGTTCCGGGGCCTGTGACAGTTGCGTGGTGCGGCTGTTGCGGGACATGTACGGAATGCCGATGGCAAACTTGATTGTGTCTTTGGGGGCGACAATCGAAAACGTTTTTTGCACCGGGTACCAGTGGAACGCTCCCTTGACTTCGCGGGCGATAGACTCCACATCGACCCTTGCCGACGCGGCGAGGGCGAGGCTGCATGCAGTTAGCAGCAGCGCTAAAATTAGCGATGGGCCTTGGCGGCGCGAGCCATTTCCATCTTGGCGTCGCGGACTAAGATGTCCTGTCGCTTGTCGTGTTGATCTTTGCCTCGGCATATACCTACTTCAAGTTTTGCTATACGATTTTTAAAGTACAATTTTAGCGGGATGATGGTGTAACCCTTCAAATCCTTTGCCTTGCGCATCTTCTGGATTTCGTGCTTGTGGGCAAGGAGTTTGCGGCGGCGTGCCGGAATGTGGTTGAATCTGTTCGCGAAAAGATATTCGTCGATGTGTGCACCGACAAGCCAGAGTTCATCCTTGTTTTCGTCGATATCAATCCATGCTTCGCCCAACGTGCATTTGCCATCGCGGATGGACTTGACTTCGGATCCGATGAGCATGATACCCACTTCAAAAGTTTCGTCCACAAAGTATAAGTGGCTTGCCTTTCTGTTCTGGATTACGGGCGTACTAGATTCTTTCTTCGTCATCTTTTGGGACAAAAGCCTCTTTTTCTAAGTCGAAAGGAACCTTATTGATTTTTTCGATTAAATCCTTGCTAGGTTCGAAAACCGGACGCACCTTGGCGGGAATGTTCACGAGTTCGCCAGTCTTGGGTATCCGGGTACGGCGTTCCTTACGCTGTTTATTTTTGAAGCGACCGAATCCACGCAACTCAATGTTATTTCCTTCGATAACGGCATTAGCAACCGCGTCGATGAGACCTTCCACGATGACTTTGGTTTTTACCTGCGTAAAACCAGTCTGGGAAGCGATTTCATCAACGAGTTCCTTCTTAGTTATGTTGGACTGAGTCGCCTTCATATTAAAGAATTTACAATATTTTTTTGCTACCGTTACGTTTTTTTGCTCCATCCGATGCTTTTTTTGTGCATATGGGGCACTGCTTCGTCCAAAGCCTGCTGTAATTCGGGGCAACCTTCGCCTGTAATGGCCGATGTGATGACCACTTTTTGGCGATGTTTCTTGAATTCCTTGATTGCGTTTTCGATACCGAGGTCGCTCTTGTTGAGCGCTACGACGAAGTTCTTTTCGGCAAGTTTCGGGTGGAACGCCTTGAGTTCTTCCTTCAGAACTTTAAATTGTTCGTAAGCGTTTTCGGCAAAACCGTCAATCACAAAGAGCAGCGTGTTCGTTCGTTCGATGTGCTTGAGGAACTGGTGGCCAAGGCCCTTGCCTTCGCTCGCACCTTCCAAGAGACCCGGAATATCGGCGACCACAAAGCTGTGGCCGTTCACTTGCACAATGCCGAGCACCGGTTCGAGCGTGGTAAACGGATAGTCGCCAACCTTCGGACGACCGCTAGAAATCTTGTTCACGAGGCTAGACTTGCCTGCGTTCGGGAAGCCGACCAAGCCCACATCTGCCATGAGTTTGAGTTCCAGGAACAGTTCGCGGACTTCGCCCTTTTCGCCCGGCGTGCACTTGCGCGGAGCCTGCACCTTCGGCGTTGCGAAATGCTGGTTGCCCATGCCGCCTTTGCCGCCACGAGCCGCAATCCACTTTTGACCGGGAACGGTCAAGTCCGTGAGAATATGGCCTTGTTCGTCCTTGACAATCGTTCCGCGAGGAACACTGATGATGAGGTCGTCTGCGGATGCTCCGGAGCAGCGCTTTGCGCCGCCCGGCTGGCCGTTCTTCGCCTTGTAAATTCGTGTGTGCCCCATGTCGAGCAGCGTCGTATATTGCTCGTTCACCTGCAAAATGACATGGCCGCCACGACCGCCGTCGCCGCCGTCGGGACCGCCGAGCGGAACGAACTTTTCGCGATGGAAACTACAGATGCCGTCGCCGCCTCTGCCAGAACGTACTTCAATGGATTTTTCGTCTAAGAACATGCGCCAAATTTAATAAAAAGTGGGGAGGGCGTTTCCGCTAAGTATGCCGATGGTTACTGAATTTTTGTATATAATCGGTTTTTTGCAAACAGTTGGTTGCCAAATGAGTGGTCAACAAAGCGACCCCTTGTTATATGAAATAAACAAAGGACGTGTTATGGCTAGACCCATCAGAGAAACTCCTTTTTATTTGGTGAAGATGCTCGTCTTTTCTTGGTTAATATGCAGAATGTAGAGCCGGAACCTCCGGAAGAATTCGAACGTATGCAGCGGGACTATGAAATGATGAAAAAAGCTTATGAACGTGGTATGCGGGAAAAACGCGCCCGCGAAGCTGCAAATGGAGGAGTTGACCCGTGTTTCAGAAAAGTGTAAAATTGTGTCGATTAGGCGTTGATGTTTCTGTCAAGAAACAGCGAATTAGAGCAGCTTGTTGAAACGTCTAAGTGGAATATTGCCGTTGATAAATCCCAAATATACAAGTCCTATAAGTGTGATGGAATAACATTGTCGAAATAGTTTATTTTCAAAAACAGCTGAGATTTATATCTACTTGAACAAATCGTCCAATGTTATGGTTGATTGAACCTCGTTCCAGTAACCACTACGGTCTAGCCCGATTGTCGTAATTAGAGTTGTGTGAATAGCTTTGTTCGTTTTTGTCACTTCGCAGAATGTTGAAATACGGTTAACCAGTTTTTCGTATTCCTCTTTTTCTAGGCGGTAAGGCTTGTCGGAGTATTTTATTTCGCACAAGTTTATGGTATCATCTCTGCGGTCGATTAGCAGGTCGATTTGTGCACCATCATGGTCGTCGTCGCCTTTGTAAAGCCACGAGCAGATATTGGTCGATATTCCCGATATGCCGAGAGCCTGTTTTATTTGAGGAAGATGCCACAGGCAGAGTCGTTCGAATGAGAATCCTTCCCAGGCATATTTTTGAGGAGTTCCACCTAAGTTTGTCCAGAAATTTTCATCGGGGCGTTCCCCTTCGATAAACTGGAAATGGAACAGCGTAAAGTTGTCCATCAGTTGGAAAAGGGCGTCTTTTTTCTTTTTCCCAATTGAGTAATATTTTCGGATGAATCCGCATTCTTCTAGTTCTTGCAATGCTTGGGCGAAAGTGTTGCTACTCGAAATTTCGCAACTATGCAGGAGCTCGTCGCGACTCATTCCCGATTTTTTTTTCGAAAGTTGTGATACAATTTTTAAGTAGGGTGACCATCCCTGAAAAAGGTTGACACTTTTGGGGTGATTTTACGGACCGGGTTGAATTTTTACAAATTTTTTGAGGACAAAAGCGCCTAAAAAAGTGAGATTTGGTAACATTTTTTGCTATACTCGTTACCAAATGTGGTTAAAAAGTTGACTTTTGGCGAAAAATAAAGAGGCTTTTATAGTAAACGACAAAAGTAAACTCTCATAAAAAAGCCGACCCCGGCACAGGGTCGGGGTGACAATAGCAAGCGTTAGGATGACAGCGCATTATTCGGCCAGCATCCCTAACCACTATCTACTTCTAACTTCCTACTAAACGAGGCTTGTAGCTTCGTCGATGCCTAGAGCGATGTTCATGTTCTGGATAGCTGCACCGCTGGCGCCCTTGCCGAGGTTGTCGATAATCGTCGTCACCTGCATGATGTTCTCGTTGCCGAATACCTGGATGCGGGCGTTGTTCGTGTCGTTCTCGACTGTCGGGTCGAGGCGTCCGTTGAACAGCACCGGGGCGGCTTCGTATGGCATGACCTTCACAAAGCGGCTACCTTCGTAATGCTTGGCGAGAATTTCGGTGAGGTCTTGCGGGCCGAGCTTCTTGGTGAGCATGTTCGGGAAGATGGCGACCGTCACGGCCATACCTTTATAATATGGGCCAAGCACCGGGTTGAAGAACGGGGCGTAGTCAAGGCCGCAGACTTTCTTCATTTCGGGGAGGTGCTTGTGGGCGAGTGCGAGAGCGTACGGGGCCGGAGCCATGATTGCTTTCGATTCACCAGCCTTGTGGCTCAAGTTTTCTTCGGCTTCGTATTCAGCGATGAGCTTCTTGCCACCGCCGGAGTAACCGGTAATACTGTAGGCGGCGAGGTTTGCGCTCTTCGGGAGGATTCCTGCTGCAACGAGTGGATACACACCGAGGATAAAGCCCGAGGCGTGGCAACCGGGGTTCGCAATGCGCTTGCTCTTGGAAATCGCTTCGCGCTGGGCAGCCGAAAGTTCCGGCATACCGTATGTCCAAGCCGGGTTCACGCGGTGGGCCGTCGAGGCGTCGATGATGCACGTGTTCGGGTTTGTGCAGAGGGAAGCGCTTTCGATAGACGCTGCATCCGGGAGACAGAGGAACGTTACGTCCGAAGAATTGATCATCTTCTGGCGTTCGTTCACGTCCTTGCGGAGTTCTGGATTGATTTTGAGAATTTCCAGATCGCTGCGCTTGGCTAAGCGTTCGTAAATTTGCAGGCCGGTCGTTCCTGCTTCGCCGTCAACAAAAACTTTGAACATTGTTTTTCCTTCGGAAAAAGGTTTTGAGGTCGCACCAGTTGGTGCTTTGAGCTGTGAGGTCGCTCATTACATTCGCTATGAGTATTTTATAATCGAGCCTTATGGCTCTTAACTTTACTCATTGCCCACAGCTCATTGCTCAAAGGGGCTTTAGCCCCGAGCTCATACCTCGAAGCTACTTATTCGCGCCGCAGCACTTCTTGTACTTCTTGCCAGAACCGCACGGGCACGGGTCGTTACGGCCGACAACCGGACCTTCGTGGCGAACGGTTTCCTGCTTCACGGCACGACCGTCGTAGAAGTACCATGCACCGCCGACCTTGTGGAATTCGCCAAGTTCGTGGTGATTGCGGGTGATGTTGCCCTGCTTGAAACGGGCGACGAATTCGACCCAGCCGATGTTCTTTTCTTCTTCGGTCTTGGTCTGCTTGATTTCGATGCCGAGCCATTCGGACTCGCGGCTCCATGCTTCTACGCTCGGTTCGTCAAAGTCGTCACGCTGGGTGGCTTCGAGGGAATCTTTGAGCCATGCGATTTCGTGCTTGGCGTAAGCGGTGTAGCGGGAACGCATCAATGCTTCCGGAGTCGGAGCGAGAGTCATCTTCTTAATAATCGGTTCGCAGCAGTCGCAGTAAGCTTTGCCAGAACCGCAGGGACATAAATCGTTTGCCATAGTAAAAATCCTTATAAAAAACTGGTGCAAAAATACAAAAAATTGGGGCGCCTGTGGAGTGCTACGTGCAATTTTTACAAGCCTGCGGGGTATAAAAAAAGACGAGAGCAATCTCTCGTCTGTGGTCGAGCGATATGGTGTTGGTATGGGTGGATTTTTTTTTGTGTTACATACTAAAATGTCGATTTTTGAATTTTAGTATGTAAAATAAGGCCAAAAACATGCTTTAGAGTTGATTTTTGGGGCCTTATAACCGTTTTACTCCTAAAAACATCCCCATAATAGCTCTTTTTTGGGAAAAATTACATACTATATTGCCTTAAAAATCGTTTTAGTATGTAATGCCGAAAAAGCAAACCCTTTGATTACATACTAAATGAGTGGAAAATGGATTTTAGTATGTAAAACGATTGTGAATCCAGTTATGGAATGGCTGAAAAACGTCTTTTTTGGCCCATAAAAAAAGATTCCCGCTTGGGGGCGGAAATCTCGATATACATTTGTCATTCTGGAGGGGTGAAACCCCGATAGAATCCATTAAGGTATTGCTTGGATCCTATCACTTCACTACGTTACGTTCCAGGATGACGCGCTCATATCCTCAAAGAGCCTTCGGCTCGGCCTCACGGCTCATAGCTCAAAACTACAGGCATTTCTTCAAGAGCCAGAATTCTTCCTTGCCTTCGCGGCCCGGAATGCTGTTCGTGGGCTTGATGCGTTCGACGATGTCGAATACGCCGTCAAGGCGTGCCATGAGTTCGCCTTCGCTCATGCAGTGCGGAGGACCCTGCATGGTTTTGCCGTTCATGAGCGGGTACATGAGGCAGATGAATACGGCGTCATCCTTCATCATCTTGTAGCAGACTTCAAAGAATTCGTCGCGGCGACCCGGATGGATTGCCGAGAACGTACCGTAGTCGTAAATGATGTCGAACTGCTGGCCGCCACGCTTGGCGTCCTTCGGCGAAAGCGTGAACAAGTCAAGGTCGAGCGAACGCAAGTTCTTGTGCTTGCGGCTCAAGTGGTCCAGTTCATCGACTGCGGTCGGGGCGAAATCGACGGCGAGAACGTCATGTCCACGCAAAGCCCAAGCCTCGGCATCATAGCCGAACCCGGCACCGGGAATCAGTACTGAACCGGTTGCGGGGCATGAGGGGTGCTTGAAAAATTCAAGCAGGGCAGGGGTCGCCTTCTTGAAATTCCAGTAGTCCTTGCCTTCGGCATAAAGATTGTCCCAGAATTCCGGGAGGTTTTGCGTTAACATTTCTTACCTTCCTTTTTGTACGCTAATTGTCCACACGCAGCGAGAATGTCCCTACCGCGTGGATTGCGGATCGTTATTTGTATTTCGGCTGCTCGCACGGCGGCGAGAAAGTCTTCCACCTCTTCGGGGGTGGGGGCGTGGAGAGTCGGGTCATCCCCGTCGTTAAGTACGATGGCATTCACCTTTACGCGGCGCGGGGCGCAGATGCGGATGAGTTCCTTGGCGGCCTTGGGCGTGCAGGTGATGTTCTGGATGAGCACGAACTCGAACGTCACATAATTATCGGTTCGACGGATGTATTCGTCAACAGCTTCTAGAAGTTTTTCGATGGGCCAAGTCTTGTTCACCGGCATCACGGACGAGCGGTACTCGTTGTTTGTGCTGTTGAGGCTTACCGCGAGGCAGCAGGGCGTATTGCGATCGACTAGTTCCTTGATTTTCGGGACGACTCCCGAAGTGCTCACGGTCATGCGCTTTGCGCCCATGTTAAAGAGCTTTTGGTTGTGCAGTGTGCAGCAGACGCGGTGGACGTTTTCAAGGTTGTTGAGCGGTTCGCCCATGCCCATGAAGATGATATTGGTGACTTGTGCGACTCCGCCTTCTTCGTTCTGGAAACCGTTGTCTTTCAAGTACCAGTTGACGTTGATGATTTCTTCGAGAATTTCGCCCGCTTCGAGGTTACGTGTGAACCCCATCTTTGCAGTGCGGCAAAAAGCGCAGTTCATGGCACAGCCGACCTGGGTCGAAACACAAACGGAATAGCGGCCATTGGCGGGAATCATGACGGTTTCGATGTGGTGGCCATCTTCGGTCTCGAAAAGCCATTTGACCGTTCCATCGACGGATACGGAGCGTTGATTTTCTTTAAGACCACAAAGCGAAAATTGTTTTGCTAATTTTTCACGGAGCGCAGGGGGGACATTCACCATCTCGTCGTAACTACGCACCTGCTGGCAGAAAAGCCATTTTTGAATTTGGTCAGCGCGGTAGGGCTTCTCGTCAACGTCCCGAAGCCAAGCTTTGAGCTCGTCGGTTGTCAAAGTTTTTATGTTGCGCTGCCATTCCATATCCTGTAAAGATAGAAAATTTTAAGCTTCTTGTTAAGGGCTAAGGCTTATGTCTGTCCCTTGCTTTGCGGATGTATTCCATGCTAGGGCTGTTGTTTTCGGCGGTGCATCCGGCGGGGAGATTCGTAAGATCCAGTCCTTGTTTTGCATGCCTTTGCCAAAGAAGGTGTTGGTAAATTCGGTCTAGCTCCGACATGAGGGAACTGATAGTTGTTTTGAGAGTTATTGCAAGCTGGGATAGTGTATCGATGGATGGAATCCTCTTTCCGCATTCCATCTGCGATATGAACTGCCTCGAAATCCCGGATTCGATGGATAGAGAACGTTGTGTGTAGCGTCGCTGCTGCCGGATCGAAATAAGGAGTTGCCGGATGGCTTCATGTAATAAGAGTGTCTCGTAATTCATTGTAATGAAATTTTAAGAAAATTTGTGTAAATTTCGTGCATGCAACTGTTTGCAAAAAATGTTAATTCTTTGTTATTCAATTAAATTATTTTGATTTTATTTAAATTTATGACATAATTTGACGCTAAAATTTTATATACAAAAGCTTTTACCATTGTAAACGGAATTGTTTTGTGGGGTTGTTTTTTAGGAACATTTGTTGATTATTTTTATAACAAAGATTGTTTCATCGCTTTAAGGGAGCTGCAATGATTGATGTAAAAGGAAAATGGTGTCTTGTGACCGGTGGATGCCGTGGTGTCGGGCGACTCATCGCTATTGAAATGGCGAAACTCGGGGCTAACCTTATTTTACAGGGGCGTGACAAGAGCCACGCTGAAAAGGTAATAGCTGAGCTTGCTCCGTATGGTGTACAAGTGAAGGCGGTGGGCTGCAACCTCGAAAACGAAAAGGAAATTGATGCGGCCCTTGCCGAAATCGATGCTATGGGTGTTTCTGTGGATTTGGTATTCAACAATGCTGGCCTCATGAGTCATTACTTTGTCGATTACACGACAAATACGATGGATGATTTCCGTCAAGCGATGGCGGTGAATTTCTTTGCGCCGATGAAAATCGCGTACCATTTTTTGCCGGGGATGATTAAACGCGGATTCGGGCGAATGCAGCTTACGACAAGTGGTATCGCGAATGAACCGGAACTGGCTGGTTATGCTTGCGCGAAGGCCGCTCTTACAAAATTTGTGAAGGATTTTGCTTGCAAGTTGAATGGCTCGGACGTAATGATGAATGTGATGGATCCGGGGTGGCTCCGCACGGATTTGGGCGGCCCCAATGCACCAAATGCACCGGAAAGCGTTGTTCCCGGTGCTCTTGTAAGTGTGCTTCTCGATGATAAGTTGAGTGGTCGCTGGTTCAGCGCTCAGGATTACGTGGGCATGAGTGTTGCCGAAGCTGTAGAAGCTGGCCGGAATAGAACTTGAGCAATGAGGTCGTTACGCTCCGAGCTATAAGCCGAGCTACACGCACACGAACCTGTTCAATCAGGTTCGAAACCCTTTTGAACAGTGACTCCATTGCTTTTGTTGGATTTTTTTACCGTCTCAACTTTGCCAAACTTTCAAAGGGAAGCAATTCCCCATCGTTGGTGTCGTTGCATATATCGTTATAAATGTTCCTGCAGTTGGCGCAAATGCAGTGGAAATTTTTGCGAGCGGATTTGACTGGGCGTTTGCTCGGAAAAAAGTAATAGATATTTTGGACACTGACACAATCGAGGGGTGCCAAGTCAAAAACTTTTTCGTAATCGTAGCCGCAGATTTCGCAAGCCGAACCCCGTTTTTTCGCAAGATCCAGTTGAAGCGGCTCCACCATGCTGTAGTGATATCGTTTGGCGACGCTTTCGCTATCTGTATCGCAGAGATTGCAAGCAAAGTTCTTTTTTCCGGCGACACTGAACGTGTTATAAAGAAATTCGACCCAAAGCCACTCCAACTTTGTACCGAGAGCATCGCTTAACACCATCCCCGAATGGCCTTCTTTCCATACATAACTCGGGAACGCCTTTTCGAGATCGTGGATGCTGAGGTGTGCTCCTCGCTCTGTGTCTATCAGGAAATCGGGTTGAATATTCACATAGTACGTCATCCGCCCCTTGCCGGACCAGTCTTCATCATGATAGGGGTCGGACACGATTTTTCCGCTCATGACCACGCCGGTTTTGCCCTTGCCGACTCGGAGCATGAAAAAGCGGTCCCCGCAGTGAACCTTTTCGTGCTCCCACACGCTCCAGTTCAACATGTAGCTTTGCGTATTCCGGGCTTCTTCAACGGCTTTTTTGAAACTTTCCATGCGGTAACTGGAAATTTCTGGATTCCATCTCAAAATGACGACGCTCATAAGAACCTCCTGTGGGATTGAACCTATACGAAAAATATATATTATGAAAATGTCATAAAATGACAAATTGTAATTATTTATCGTTTTCGTAATCGCTGTTTACGAAATTTGATATACACAGAGAAAAACTTTCTGTAAAGCGTTGATCTTAGTACGGAATCTGCTTGTTTTAATCTTCGTAAAACATCGTGTAGGACGTACCGAGGGCATCGGCGAGTTTCTTTGCCGTCATCATTGAGATAGGTCTGGAGCCTCGCTCAAGCGAATTGTAGTTCTGTTTTGCAATGCCAATTTTATCTGCAAGTTGCTTCTGCGTAAGGCCGGCGTTGGTTCGCATGATTTTGAGCGACTTTGCTGGCGTCATCCTTGCCTTAGCCTTTTTATACCAGTCGGTATCCTCGACAGGAACGAGGTCCTCGTCGTCGTCGATACGGACATGATCCGGGAACAACGCGTTAAGGAACGCAAGAACTGCTTTGGGAATATTCTCGCCCTCGACCCTAAATGACACCGGCTTTTCAGTGCGCCGCATAGGGGGCGCTTCTACGACTGCCCGCATAAGTAACCTCCACTGTTATGCCTTTTTCCGTTTCTACCCAACAAGCCACCCACTTGTGCGAAAGATGACAATCCTGCTGGGCTTTGGGCATCGTGGCTACGGCTCTCGCAACTTTTCTTGACATAAGTATGTTGTACATATTGTAATATATATTACTTTTTATTACTTGTCAGTAGGTGTAATCGGAAATAATCAAATTACGTTTCCCCAAAAAATCCTTATCTAGGATATTTATTGACTTCTTAGCCATATAGCCTTTAGGTGGTCAAAATTTTATTTCTTCGCTACACCTTTCGAGCGCTCTTTCTTCAACACTTTCGCACTTTTTTCTGGAGTAGGGAGATTTTCGGGCATCGTTCCGCCAAGTTCGGCAATCGTCTGGCGGACTTTTTTACCGACCGCATAATGGGTTTCGTTCGCCTGTTCCTTGCCCTTGATGTTTTCACGACGGAGTTTGTCGTCCGTTTGCGTAATGCGGAACAGATTCGCGGCAAGTTCCGTAGCGCCCATGTGGTCCAGAATCTGTTCATTTTTCTTGAGTCCCTTGCGCTTGTGGATGTCCTTCATTCCCAAACCGTTGTAAAGCCCCTGATAGCCGCGATTTTGGAACACAGCATAATCCGCTGGCGTTACGACACCGGCTGCCTTCGCTGAACTGGCGAGAAATTTGTTACGAATAGTAACTTCGTCGCGGATTGCCAGACGCTTGTCGTCTTCCGAAAGCTGCGCAACATTGTCCGCAATTTCTTGCTGACGGGTCTTTACGGCAAAATACGTTTGACCGAGAGCAATTACCTCTTTACGAGGGTCGCCATTCATTACAATCAAGTAGCAAGCGTAACGGGAAAGCTTGTAGCTTTCCATTTTTCTTTCCGCACCGCTTCCGATTCTGACCATCTCGCTCACGTGGGCGAAATGGTTTTCTTCATCAAAGCCTGTTTTCCGACAAGCTTCGATAGCCTTTTCCACCACAGGCAGAAATTTGCCATATTCTGTGTATTCCAAGGCTTTTTGCAGTTCCCTAGCAAGCCAAAATTCGGCTCCGTTTTCATCGATGTGCTTGATGCTCTCAAAAGTGTTCTGAGAGTATGCTGTTACTTCTTTTTTGACCATATAGCCTCCAGGTTGTCAAAATTTTTGACCAGTTGATGTTTAGAGGCGTCCCCTTAAATCCGATTTCTCAGAATAAAAAAAGACGCGTTTCTCCATTAGACAGAGAAACACGTCATGCATTAATGTACCTAAAAGTCTGAATTATGGCAAGGGGTCTAACAAAATTTTACATTAACAATCGAGTTACTCAAATTTCAAACTTACTCCAACTCAAATCCGCCTTCGAGGATGAATTTTCGAAGATAATCATCGAGTTTGATTTTTTTGATCTTAAAACTTTATTTTGGGTAATTCCTTCACGATTTTCATGGTTTCGAGGCTGACGGTGATGATGCGAAGGAGGAGGTTGAAGATGTATTTTGGGTCATCGTGTTCAATCGCCCAATCATTGGGGTCGTTCGTGATGCCGGACGCTTTGTCGGTGGTGACGGCATAACGTTCCATGATCCATTCGATGGCGGATTTGCCGTTAACGACGTATTCATAGGCTTCGAGTGGGATGTTCGCAACGGTGAGTTTGTCGTTATAGACGATGCGGGTTTTGTCATCTTCGGTTTTCATTTTGCCATTTGCTGCCTTGACCTGTTTTTTCGCAAAACGCATTTGGCGAACTTTATACAGCGTTTCGGGAGCTTCGGCGCTAAAGAATGCACGATTTTCACCAGCAGCCATACCGAACAAAGGTAAATCCGCTGAAGTGGATTTTGACGAGACTATGAGAACTCTGTAGGGTTCGGCGGTTTCGTAGTTCAGGTGGATTTCGGCGAGCTTGCGGCCAGCATTGCTAAACGCCCAAAAATCGTTAGCAGAATCAACAAGCGGGATTCGTGGGAGCATCTTTTTGAGGTCGGCGGCGAACTCGGTGCGGTAATCTTGCGAATGGAGGAATCCATAGACATAATAGAATATGTCTTCTTTGCTGATTTTGGAATCGTTGTACTGTGAGCGGGCTTGTTTTAAAATGTAATCGCTGATGGCATCCTTGCGGACGTATTTGTCCTTGGATGCGAAAAGGTCGTTGGTTTTAGGTTCTTCGTAATAGTAGAGCGGGAAGCATTGTGTTGTTGCCGTCAAATGTAAATCAGGTATGCAATCAGAAATTAGCGCCGTAAAGTGATTGTCGCCTGCGCTCGTCGTGCATATTACTAGGTTTTTATGTTCTGATGTGGGGAAAATTTTATCAAGTTGATATGTCATGTCGTTCATAGCAACATTGAAGTATCCATTCTGTTTGCAGAACGGCCTGTATAACGACATTCGCTTGGAATCATGATCGAACGAAATAGGCTTGTTTCGGTCGCAATAATTTAGAATGCCTCGATTCCACGAAAGTTTGGTTGCATCGTATTGCACAAATTCTTTTGCAATCAGCTTTGGATTATTTTTCTTTGCTTCTACAAATAAGTTTCTTTGTTCGTTGTAGAATTTAATTGATTTCTTTAAATACTCCTCAAGAATGTCGCTAGAAAAATTATAGCACCAAGAATCGCGAGCAGTAGCTAAGCCACGGCTATACACTGGCATAAACCAAGTTTTGGTATTAGTCTTATTATCCTTATCGCCTATCGGCGTCCATTTCCCAAACGACTCATTTCGCTGATTAATCCAGTCGCCGTGTTCATTCGGGTGAAGCACCGTCATTTCCAAATGCGTGATGCTTTCGGTTTCTTGGATAATTTTCAGTTTTTGCTCGCGGGATAGGTAGTCACCGATATCGTAGTATTTGATGACTGCTTTACGAGTGTTCCCTTCGGTTGGTTCGGCAGGCTCATCAACCTTTTGAGGGATCTTAGATACGGGTTGTTTGACAAGGATGGTGATGGAGACGGGGGTGCGGGTGCCTTGCCCGAAAACATTGTCACGTTCTTTTCGGCGAAGTTCTCCCTGAGTACGTGCGTTTCCACGCAAATTAAACACATATATCTTGCTGAATTCTTTTTCCAGACATTTGCGGAAACCATCGGTCGCGTTGCCGTCTATCCAGCTACCGTTCGTGATAAAGCCAATCACGCCACCATTCTTGGGGTCGATTCGGTCAGTTGCCCAGCGGAAAGCCTTGATATAACTATCGTAAAGCGAATTCTTGTTTGTTGCTGAACTTTCTTGAGCGTATTTTCTATCGACTTGAGCATCCAAATCCGGGTACTTCTGATTCTGGGCGTTATCATTTGCAGATTTCTGCCCCACAGAATACGGCGGGTTGCCAATCACCACTTGAATCGGTACACGCTTCTGTGCACGGGCGCGCGGACCGTTCACCGGGAAAATATCTTCGCCACAGTCTTCCTGATCAATCTTTTCTCCAAGCTGGAAACTATCGGTAAGGCAAATTCCTTCAAACGGAGTGTATTCTTCGGAACCCATAACATCGTGGTAGGCGTTTTCGATATTCACGCTCGCGATATAGTATGCCAACAAAACAATTTCGTTGGCTTTAAGTTCCTTCTTGAACTTACGTTCCAAATCCTTCTTGCCGATAAGCCCACTTTGGATAAGTCGCGTTATGAACGTGCCTGTTCCCGTAAACGGATCGATGATGTTCACGTTTTCGTCGCTGAGCTTGCGGCCAAATTCTTGACGCAAAACGTCGTTCACGCTATGGATGATAAAATCGACACACTCCACAGGCGTATAAACAATTCCCAGTTTTTCAACGGTCTTGGGAAGCGCACTCTTGAAGAATTTATCGTAAAGTTCGATAATGATTTTCTGCTTGCCTTCAGCGCTTTCGACACCTTCGGCACGGAGTTTCACGCTCTTGTAGAAGTTTTCAAGACTTCGCTTATCGACATCTTCGGTGGTACTTTCGACCGCATCAATCACTCGCTGCAACGCCCGCGAGACGGGGTTGTTCTTTGCAAAGTCGTAATCTTCGAACAACGCCTCGAATACGGGCTTGGTTATCAAATGCTGCGAAAGCATCTCGATTGCTTGCTCTGCATCTACGCCTGGGTTCAAGTTTTTCTTGAGCGCCGTAAGGAATTTATCGAACTGCTTTTTCGGCTTGCCATCGACGGCGATGAGTTTGCGGATGCGGTCTTCGTGACGCTTGGCGATGTCCGCCACATCCTTTGCCCAATCTTCCCAATAGCGACGGCTACCGACCTTTTCGACCATCTTGGCATAAATTGCACCCTGCAATTCTTGGAATTTCAGCTCCAACTGGTCTTGAATTTCCTTTTGTTTTACACGCTTTGCCGGGTCAAGGTTTTCGGTATCAGTTTGTCCGTGATTTATGCCGTCCGATATTCCGACGCGTCCACCTGTAAGGCTTTTACCGGGTTCACGTTTATTGAACTGAATCTTGTTCACCATCGCATTGAAGCGGTCGTCGTGTGCGCGGAGGGCGTTCAGGATTTTCCATACCACCTTGAAACGCTCGTTGTTGTTCAAGGCATCTTCGGCCTTTTCGCTTGCTGGGACAATCACGGGGATGATGATGTAGCCGTACTTTTTGCCGGGAGCGGTACGCATCACGCGACCCACGCTCTGTACCACATCCACTTCGGAATCACGAGCGCTCAGGAACAGCACCGCATCAAGGCTCGGAACATCTACGCCTTCGCTCAAACAACGCACATTGTTCAAAATGCGGCAGTCGCCATCGTCAATATCGGCTTTGAGCCATGACAGCAATTCGTCACGGCTAGATGCTCCCATACCGCCATCGATATGCTTTGCTTCGACACGAACCGTTTGTTTTCGAGCTTCAGGTTTGAGAGCTTCATAATAGGATTCTTTTAATTTGTTGATGATATCTACAATTTCTTTAGATATCTTGATGTTCTGCGAAAATGCGACAGCTCGCTTCATCGGCTGCGGGTCGGTTTCCTTTAGCTGATGGTCATCGACAAGCGTAATCTTGGAAAGAGCGTTGAAACAACCGATCAGTTTTGCTTCGTCATCAGAAAGCATTTCGCCTGAATCGGTCGCCAACGACAACTGCAAACTTTCGGTCATTGCCATGGGATCAATCGTCAGCACCAACACCTTGTAATCGGAAAGCAACTGTTTTTCAACCGCTTCGCCAAAACCAATGCGATACATTTCTTCGCCGTAAAGTTTCGGGTCGTCCATGGAGCAAATTTCAACAGAACCTTCTTCTGCCTTTTTCTTGCTGGATTCGCTGAAAAGACGCGGCGTCGCCGTCATGTACATTCGCTTTTTCGCTTGCAAGAAATTGTTGTCATGAACTTTAACAAAGTTTGATTCTTCGGTCCCTGCAAATGTCGCTCTAGTCGTGCGGTGGGCTTCGTCGCAAATAATCATGTCGAACACGACACCCATCTTCTTTTGAGCTTTCGAAATCACTTCGATAGACTGGTAAGTGCTAAACACAACAGTCATGCCGCCTTTCTTGTACTTGGCGAGTTCCAGTTGTTTTATGATTGTCGGAACATTTGTTGATGCCGGTAGCGCAAGGTCGGTAACACTGTAGCCGTCACCTTCGTTGTCGTTCTTGCGGGACATCTTTGAAACGCCAGAATCGCTACAGATGCAAATTGGCTTGATGGGTTCTTTTGCATCGGCAGTCCATTCGCGAAGAGTTTGTCCTAAAAGTGCGATGGATGGAACCAAGAACAAAATAGTTCCCTTGCTGTCGGTCTCTTTTTCGGCAATGCAAAGCGAGGTGTATGTCTTGCCTGTTCCGCATGCCATGATGAGCTTACCGCGGTCGTGCGAATCATCCTTGAAATATTCGTGAACCTTTGCAATTGCCTCTTTCTGGTGGTCTCGCGGAGATTTCTTTTTGACCTGAGCGTTTTCACCATAGGAACCTTTGTCGAGTCGATCCCAATCGACCATGGCGTTTTCGAGTTCCAAAAGCCCCACGCGATGAAATTCTGGATCTTGGTTTTCTAGCGAATTGAGCGCTTCGCGATTGAATCCATGCTCGGTGGTGTCGAGCCAAAGGCGGAATGCAAAGTGAACTTTGTTCCCATCCTTGTCTTTAAATGTTTTGCCCGATGTAGCAAGGAATGTATCTACCGCAGGCTTGTCAATTTTCGCATCGGCCTTGTAGCACTTGCACTGGATGGCCCAAAAACTTCCGCCCGTCGTTTCTGCAACGAGGTCGATGCCCACATCCTTGCCGCCAAACTGGTCCTTGGCAAAGAAGTCATCCCACAGCCAGACTTCCGAAAGCGTGCTCGCATAAATCGGGTCGGTTTTCAGGTAACGCAGCATTAGCAACTCGAACTTGTTGCCCTTGTCTCGCTGAGAAATGCTTTCGTCACGATACTTGTCGAGAATGCGTGTGAACGACAACTTATTCTGAAGCGGCTTGTCCTGTGGCATCTAAAAATCCTCTTTGAAAGGATTCTTCTCTTAGGCACTTAAGCTGCCACGGATTTTAATGCGGAGAAAACTGCAAACAAAAAAGGCGTGGTGCCGAAGTGCTTGTCATCGCTGCGGGCTACCACACCCTTTCGTACAATAAGCACAAACGGCCCACGCCCAATAGGGCGTGAGCGTTCGTCTTATTCTCGTACGATTTGAAAGTGGTAGTTTCAGCGATAAGAATAAGAGACGAATCTCAAAATTTTCCGGTCGCCCAATGCTGTGAGACAAAGGGCTATGTCTATGGGGAAATGTAGTAAAAGGCGACCCCGGAACAGAGTCCAGGGAGACAAAATGGGTAAATGGCGTTAGATTTTTCGATTACGCCTTGCGGCTTCGTTCTGAATGACACAGAAAAAGAGGAGATTCCCCCCTTTGCGGGAATGACAAGTGTGGGCGGGGAGGGACAAATGTATTCGTGATGCTGATGAATTTGTGTATGCTGATTATCAAAAGTTTGTGATATCAATTTGAAATTAATTAGTTATATTAAGTTCAGATAGACTTGAAACCGCCATGGGAGCCTTATGTTACGAATAAAAAAGAATTGTTCGATTCTTGCGGCATTGTTCTTTTGTGCGCAGGTTTTTCTTGCCTGTACCGAACCGAATCCGTCACTTCCGATAGAAGATATTACAGGATTCCAAACTATACCAGCAGATTCCGTATCCAGCTCTGCTATAAAAGATTCTACAGACTTCAATACCACACAGAAAGAGGCTGTAAAACCCGATACAACAGCAAAGGACTCTACAGAATCTGATACCACCAAAAAAGACACTACAGAACTCCATACAAATTCTGAAGACGGTGATGTTGTTCGCACTGTCATTTTGGGGGATAGTACGGGGGAACTCTACTCTGGCAAATTGTATCTCGATTATCCGGCGGATTCCTTCTTGACTAAGTTCGAACTTGGTGATATTGTGACTGTGGCGATAGACGGCTACGATACCCTTGAAATGCCGGTAGCGGAGTCTTCTGGGGACGTGCCTATTGCATGGTTCATGGTTTCGGCAATAAGTGGTTCGGAAAATGTACTTTTGACAATCCATAACGGGCTGTTATCTGATGCTCTTAGAATAAAGGATTTAACGAAACCCATAAAAGTCACTATCTCCATGAAGAAAAAGGGCGGCTTTCTGTTTGGCCTCGAAATGCGTTATGCCCAGTACATGGATTATTACATAGAAAATTATCCAGAACTTTCCGTTGAAGAATTTGCAAACTTTAGGGAAGTCCGCACCACGGGCATGGGTAAGAACAAACTCTATCGTTCTTCTAGCCCCATTGACAATTGTCTTGGACGCAATCTCAAGGCGGATTCTCTCGCGAAAGAAGCGGGGGTTGCTACGTTTATAAATCTAGCGGATTCTGAGGAGAGTGCCAAGTCATTTAAGGGTTTTGACTCATCTTATTATTCGTCGCAAAACGCAATCTTTTTAGCAATGCCCGTAGAATTCTTTACCAGGTCGTTCCAAAAGAGACTTGTAAAAGGGTTCCGCTTTATGATTGAGCATGATGGGCCGTATTTAGTGCATTGTACTTATGGCATGGACCGCACCGGTTTTACGATTTCCGTTCTGGAAGCGCTGATGGGGGCAACTTCCGAAGATATTCAGGCTGATTACGCGAAGACGTTTAGCAACTACTATAACGTTGTCGAAGGCAGGCAAGTTCCTTTGAATGAACAGCAAGTGGATTTTTTCAAGAATGTTGTTACAAGAAATTTGCAAGCGGTCTATCACGCAGAGAAGATTGAAGTTCCTGATATAGACCATGCCGATTGGGCGACCGCAACGGAGAAATATTTGAGAGTACTCGGAATGACTCCGGAGGAAGTCGCTACTTTGAAAAGCAAGTTGAAGTAATAGATTCTTAATACCAAATTTTCTCGTCACCGATGGTGGTCATTGGACCGTGGCCGGGGAAAACGATGGTTTCGCTAGGGAGCGTGAGCAGTTTGCTTTTGATGCCGCTTACTAGGGTGAATTCGTCGCCGCCAAAGAGGTCGCTGCGTCCACGGCTGCCTGCGAATAAAATGTCGCCGGGGAAAAGTAGCGGTGGCACGTTGTCTTGTCCGTTCACTTTGCCGGGATTTTTGCAGTAGAACGCGAGACCGCCGGGAGAGTGGCCTGCGACGTGAATCACCTGCAATTTGATTTCTGGAATTTCGACGGTGTCGCCTTCGTCAAGGTTGTTGCCGAGTGCGGGGGCGATGTCGTTGCAGGGGAGGCCGAATATTTGCGCCTGTTCTTGCTGCAAACCTAATAGAAATTCGTCGTCTTTGTGCGCTTCGGCTTTGATGCCGTAAGTGCGTTCTACGAATGCGTTTCCGAGCACGTGATCGAGGTGCAAATGCGTGTTCAGAACGCGGCGAACTTGGAGATGCTCGCTCTTGATGTAATCGGCAAGTGCCGCCTGTTCGCGGGCGTTGCTTACGCTGGGGTCTATCAAGATGGCGTCGCCGGCATTGCTGCTTAAAATGTAGGCGTTTACACCGAACGGATTGAATGAAAAAGACTTGATTTGCATGTTAGGAATATAAAATATTTCTAATATAAAACCATAAATTTTTTTCTTACACAAGCTTTATAGGTTCCATAAATGCAGGGGTTCTTTTTCATTGTTTTCTTTGCAGTGATGTTGGGTGCTTGCTCGCCCGTGTTTGCTGTAATGGAATCGGTGAATCGCTTTTTTGACTGGCTTGATAAACGGGAATTGGCTCATTGGGATTCCTCCTACGTGACACCGTACAAAACTCATTGGGTTGTGGCGGCAGAGCCGATTGCTTTCCGCAATGTTTCCATAGATGGAGGAACATCCGAGAAAGATGCTGTAGATGGTGTATTAAAGTCTGATTTGGCTTTAAAACTAGCTTTGCATGTGGGGTATCGTGCATTGGGCCTTTCTTATTCGTTTGACTTTGTTGACCATGACCGCAATATTATGCTGACTTATTATGACAATGTATTTGGGGCTGAATTGTTCTACAACCACTCGTCAAATGTATATGGAGCGATGTCAGGAGATGTTTATGTTGAAAAAAATAAACTTCGTCGGTATAATTTATTGATAGATGCGTATTATGTTATTAACAACAAAAAGTTTTCTTATCCGGCGGGTTTGTCTCAGGCTAATTTGCAAAAGAAAAGTGCAGGAAGCCTTCTTTTGGGGATAGCCTATGCTCGAACAGAGATAAATGTTTTGGATATCGATTTGTCGAAAGATTTGTTGGGCTTGGAATGGATGGAGATCAGTGAGGTGGCAATTGGTTTTGGATATGCTCACAATTTTGCATACAACATAGGTGAAAACCATCATTTTTTATTTATGTTTTCGTTCTTGCCGCATTTGACGCTTGTTAACGATTATAGATCTAAAGGGGATGACGGCGAACCGTATGGCGGTGTATGGCGTTCTTGGGTGTGGAATACGAAATCTTTTAAAGATTTACAGATTATTTGGATGTTCAGAAATAGCTTTAGTTATAGTTTCCGAAACATGTTCCTTGGAATGAACTTTACGGCTTTTTTTCAAGAAATGACTAATGACGATGTGCGTGTCGAAAATAGGGTTCTGATTCTCAGAGGGTTTGCCGGGGTGCGTTTTTAACGTTTCTTTTTGCGCTTGCGTTTTAGACGTTCCCGCTTGACGCTTTCCATGGAAACTTCGTGGAGAATGTCTAGGACGCGCTCGCGTGCGTAAGATTTGTTGAGTTTCTTGTGCGTGACATAGTCTAGCAGCAACACGCATAAAAGCAGTAATCCGACGAAGATGGAGAGTGAAATTGGCCAAAGATGGACGGAAAATTTGACAGCGACGAGGCCGAATGCGGGCGGCATGAGGATGGAACCGACATAAGAACCTGCAAGCTGGATGCTGATGGCTTGACTCGAAAGTGCTTCGCCAAATCGTGCCGGAGTGGCGTGGATGAGCGAGGGATAAACGGGAGCGCAGCCGAGGCCGAGCAAGCAAATGCAAACGGGTAACATCCAAAGTGGGAGCGGGAGCGAGAGCACAAGACAGCCTGCGGCGACGATGAAAATTCCTGCATAAATTAAACGGTGGTCTGTGAATTTGATGGCGAAAAATCCACTCACGATACGCCCAATCATTACGGATGCGAACATGAGCGATACGCAGAGGGCGCCAGTTTCGGGTTTGAATCCGCATGCGATGAGGTAGGTGCCGCACCACAGTCCTGTTGAAATTTCAAGTGAAGAGTAAAAGAAAAACGTGAGGAACGAAAGTTTCATTCCGGGGACGCGGAGGGCTTCGCGAATGCTTGGCGCTTCAGCGCTGTTTTTGTTTGCGGGGGCGTTGGGTGTGCTTGAGGGTGTTTTGTTGATGGCGCCGTTTGCTTCGATTTTTCGCCAAAGCGGGAGCGAAATGAGAACCATTGCAAATATCACTGCTAGAAGAACGGCTACTAATTCGTAAGCGCCCCGCCAGCCGAACCCAAGCATGATGGAACCTGAAAGAATTGCGGGACTTAGCGTGGCGCCAATTCCCCAACTCGCATGCAACCAGTTCGTGTGCTTGGATTCCAGATAAACGGCGGCGAAGTTGTTCATGGCGACATCGACCGCGCCTGCTCCAATGCCCATCGGGATGGCGCACAAGCAAAGAATTGCGAATGTGTCTGCCAATCCGAAACCGATGGAAGCGATTGCTGTGAGCGCGATGCTGTAAGCAACGAGCTTGCCCGTGCCCAAAATGCGGAGGAACTTTGGCGTGAGTAAGCTGGAGATGATTGTTCCGATCGAGACGATAATAGAGAGTATGCCTGCCGCTGAAATTGGGGCGTTAAGGTCGAGACGCATCAACGGCCAAGCGGCTCCGAGAATGGTGTCGGGGAGGCCTAGTCCAATGAATGCAACGTATATGACGACAAGCAAAAAAATCATCGAAGGTAATTTATAAAAAAAGATTCCGGCTCGGGGGGCCGGAATGACGAATTGTGCTAGAGACTTCGATCAGGATGACAGTTTCTCCGTCAGGCGTGTGAATCGTCTTGTGCTGCGGTTGTTGCGGACGGCTTGGTAGAATGCGCCGGGTGCAGACAAAATCCATACGTGGCCTTTGGCTCGCGTGATGGCGGTGTAGATGAGGTTCCGCTGTAGCATGATGCTGTGGCTGGAATCGAGCACGACGATGACGGCGGGGTATTCGCTGCCTTGGCTTTTGTGGATGGTGCAGGCGTAGGCGAGGATGAGTTCATCCACTTCGTCGGATTCGTATTCTACAGTTTTGTCATCGTAAAAGACAGTGATTTTTTTGCTGTCCTTTGCGATTTTGTAGATGATGCCGACGTCTCCGTTGAACACGTTCTTGTCGTAGTTGTTGCGAATTTGCATCACGCGGTCGCCGTTGCTCCAGTTGCCGCTTGCGATTTTGATGCGTTCTTTGCCGGGGTTCAGCAAGTCTTGCAAGAACGTGTTGAGTTCGTAAATGCCGAGCGGTCCTTTGCGCATGGGCGTGAGGAGCTGCATTTCCGAAATGTCGATGTTGATTTTTTCCTTGATGCCGTATGTGACGAGGCGGGCGATGAGGTCTTTGGCTTCGTCCGCAGTTTCGTATGGCAAAAAGTGAAAGTTCGGGCCTTCGATGGGCGAGGGACTGATGCCTTGATTGATTTTGGCTGCTTTGTCGGCGATGTCGCTCCCACCGGCTTGGCGGAAAATGTGCTGGAGCCGCGTGCTCGGAATTTGTGTGCAAAGTAACAGGTCGTTCAGCACGTTGCCGGGGCCTACGCTGGGGAGCTGGTCGGCGTCACCTACGAGGACGATTCTCGCGTTGAGCGGAGTCGCTTCGAGGAGCGACATGGCAAGCCATGTATCGACCATACTGAACTCATCGACAATCAGCAAGTTGCATTGCAGTTTGTTGTCGCTGTCGCGGTGGAACTTGCCTGAAATCGGATCCACTTCGAGCAGACGATGGATGGTGCGGGCTTTCTCGCCGCAGCATTCTCCCATGCGTTTGGCGGCACGCCCTGTCGGCGCTGTGAGGCTCACGCATTCTTCCATTTGGCGGGCGAGGTAGAGAATCCCCTTGAGAATTGTCGTCTTGCCGGTGCCGGGGCCACCTGTGATAATTGAAATCTTTCGCGAAAGCGCCATTTGTATGGCTCGCCTTTGAATCGGGTCAAAGCTGAATTGATGTTCGCGTTCCCACTGCGCAAGGTCGTTTTCGAAATTGTCTATAGGCAGTTCGTTGTAGCGCAAACGGATCTTGATGTTGTCTGCGATTCTCTGTTCGGCATTGTAGAGCGGCGGAAAATAGCAGTCGTCGCCAACGCGCTTGATGCGTTCTGTTTCGTAAGCATGTTCAAACTGCTCCAGAAGCCTGTTGATGGAATCTTCTTCGTCTAGCTGCAAACGCAAATTTCGGATGGTGCGTTCTAGCAAGACGTTCTTGGGAAGATAAACGTGTCCGTCGCTGATGGAGGCTTCTTGCAATGTGTAAAGGAGCGCCGCTTGGAATCGTTCGGGACTGTCTTTCGGGAATCCGACTTTTTGAGCGATTTCGTCTGCTTTCAAGAATCCGATGCCCCAGACTTCTTCGCAAAGCATGTACGGGTTTTGCGTAATCCGTTCGATGGTCGTTGTACCAAATTTGTTCCAAAGGTGCTTGGCGACACTCCCTACAATATCGTGCTTGTACAAGAAGAGCATTGTTTCGCGGCTGTGCCTAGCCTCTTGCCAACGCACGAGAAACGCATCTACCTTGCGGGTGGGGAATCCTTTTATTTTCGTTTCACGGAACTTGTCTGGATGGTTGTCTAGAATGTCAGCGGTGTTGTCGCCAAAAATTTCGACGATGCGTTCTGCAATTTTCTGCCCGACTCCAGGGAACTGCCCGCTGGCGAGATATTCGACGATGTCGTTATCGTCTGTCGCGAGGTATTCAAAAGAGGTGGCTTGGAATTGCTTGCCGTACTTGGGGTGGCTGCCCCATTCGCCTTCGATGGAGAGTGTTTCGCCGGGTTGGAATGCGGGGAATGTTCCCGTGACGACAACGACTTTTTTGCTTTCGGTATCGTTAAGGCGCATCACGGTAAACCCGTTTTGCGGGTTGTGATACGTGATGCTTTTGATGCTGCCTTTGATGTTCAATTTTGCGCTTTACGTCATGCCCGATCTAGTCGGGCATCTCCGTTCCTTTATGAATAATGGATTGTTTCGTCACTATTGTTCCTCGCAATGACGTTCTTTGGGAGATTGCACGCAGTGCAGTGCAATGACATAATGTGTTTTACTATTGAGCCTTCGGGACCTTTCCTTCATCGAGTTCAGGGTTCCAAACATCAGGATCGAAACCTTCCATCTTGGTGAGAATCTTTCCTCTTGTGCAGAGCAGGAATCCGATAATGGCTGCGTCATGGAGTGCAATTACGAGTGCTGTCTTGTAGTCAAGGCCAAAGCCGAGCGGAGCGCCCTTGAGGTTTTCTGGGCTTACCCAGAGGATGTAATCCGCTGTAATGAACGTCATGAACATGCACGGTATAAGCGTAATCCAGTAGTTCTTCTTTTTGCTGCGGAGATACACGGTGGCGACGCACAAACTGCAAACGGCCATGAGCTGGTTGCTCCAGCTAAAGTAATTCCATAAGATGTTGAATCCTTCGGGGTTCAAGTTGCTCCAGAAAATGAGCGCTGCGCAGAGTGCGAACATCGGAACTGTAAGGATGAGGCGGTTTCTCACAGAAGTCTGTTCAAGTCCTGTGAGTTCTGCTATGGTGAGGCGCAAACTTCTAAGGCTTGTGTCGCCGCTAGTAATGGCAAGGATAATCACGCCCACGACCACGAGAATCGAAATCGGAGCCCAGGGAATCACGGTCGAAACGAGAACGCTCAAGACCTTCACGCCCGAAGCTCCTGTCAAAAGTTCCGGCATCTGGTGATAAATGAACATGCCGCCGGCGGCCCAAATCATGCCAATCAAACCTTCGATAATCATCATGCCGTAGAACGTCTGGCGCCCCGTCTTTTCAGTCACTTCAGTACGGGCGACGAGCGGGCTTTGCGTGCTGTGGAATCCGCTGATGATGCCGCAAGCAATCGTCACGAAGAGCATCGGGATAATCGGTTGGCCTGCCGGATGCTTGTGGAAATTGCTCATGATATCGCTGAAGCAGAATTCGTCGAGAACGTTCAAGTTCGGGATGATGCCCACGAAAATCGCAAGAGAGGCGAGAATTAAAAGTGCGCCGAAAACCGGGTAGATGCGACCGATAATCTTGTCAATCGGGAAGAAGGTACTGATGAAGTAGTAGGCAAAAATCACTGCGACGGCAATCCAGAACAGCGTCGGCGAAACATGGCTACCGGCGAGAATCGGCGTATTCACGAGCGCTGCCGGAGTGTTGGTGAAAACCGCGCCGACGAGGATGAGCGCCACGGAAATGAGAGCCATTACGGCTTTTGCCGGGCCTTTGCCCAAGAACTTGCGGGAGAGCGCCGGGACGTTGTAACCGTTGTTACGCATGCTGATCATGCCGCTGAAGTAGTCGTGCACTGCACCGCCGAGGACGTTACCAATCGGGAGCAGAATAAACACGATGGCGCCAAACTTGATGCCGAGAATCACGCCAATCACGGGGCCGATACCGGCGATGTTCAAAAGTTGAATGAGAACGTTTTTCCAGTGCGGCATCGGGACTCGGTCAACGCCATCAGGATTTGCGAGTGCCGGGGTTTTGCGGTCGTCGGGGCCAAAAACGTGTTCGACGAACTTGCCATAAGTGAAGTATCCCAAAATGAGGATTGCAACACCAATTAGGAATGTTATCATTTTTTGCCTTCTTTAGTTAATTAAAACTGAACCATCGCACTGATGGAAATGGACATGTAGGTCTGCCAGATGTATTTTTTCAAATCTTGTGTACCTGCATTTTTCGTATTGACTGCTTTGTACCAAGTTTCGTAAATGCGCAATGTCGGGTTCAGACAAAAGTAATCTGTGATGTAGTAGCGTACGCCTGAGATTATGGCGATTGCTGAACCCATCAAGTCCGAATCATTAAGTCCCTTTTCCGTACTTACCGCATTATCCTTGATGTTTAGCGAGGAGAACGAATAACCAAGACCCAAACTTACTTGGAAAAATTCAGGAAAGAAAAAGTTATAAGTGAAGTCGGCTCCCAGCCTCCAAAAACGCATCTTTTGTTCCGAAATATTGTTGGGGAGACCGTTGATGGCGACATTCATGGACCAATATTGGAACGTCGCTGCGAGTGTAAATTCACGGATGTTCACTCCGATACTGTATTCGGGGGACATGAGTACTTTTGTTTGGGGCAAATTGACGGTTTCGATAATGTCGTCGTCGCCTGTTACTTTTAGTGTCCTATCAAAAAAATCACCACGGTTTGCGATGACACTGAAACCGATGGTTGCAAAATAAGAGCGCGGCCACTGGGCTAAATCGCTATCGGTGGGTTGTGCAAAAATAGTAGCGCACAATAAAACGACGGCCAATAAAATTTTTTTCATCTTTTCCTCCCAAGAGTTTTAACAATCCCGATTGATTTGTTGCAAAGATAGAATTTTAAAGGCCGTTTGTTGTGAACTGTAATTTATTATATGGGGTTATTCCGCGTATTTGAACATCGCGTCGATGCACTTCTTGGCTTGAACGCGCACGCTTTCGTCGAGCGTTATGTGTTCTGCCTTTTCGGGGTGGCGGAGCGCTTCCAAGATGTTTTCGAGCGAGTTCGATTTCATGTACTTGCACATGCAGCAGCTACCGATAAAGTTCATGTCGGGGTGTTCGTAGTGCATGCGAGCGTTGAGGCCGCATTCCGTGAGGAGCAAAATGCAGCTGTCTTTCGGTTGCTGATTGATGTAGCTGACCATTTGGCCGGTACTTCCGACGTAGTCGCTGAGCATCGCGACGGACGGATTGCATTCCGGGTGGCTAATGACCTTTAGCCCCGGGTTTTGGCTACGGAAGAACTGGATTAAATCCGGGTCATAGTTTTCGTGAACGTAGCAGCAGCCGTTATAGAGCTTGATATCCTTCTTGACGCCGCGACGCTTCATTTCGTCGATGATGTTCTGACCCATGAGCGCATCCGGAACAAAGTAAATCTTGTCGCTCGGGATCGTTTCGACGATGTGCATCACGTTACCGCTTGTCACGCAAACGTCGCAGGCGGCCTTCACATCGGCAGTCGTGTTGATGTAGCAAACGAACGTGTAGTCCGGATTCTGCTTGCGGAGTTCTTCGACGTCTTTGCCGGTAATGGAATCGGCGAGGCTGCAACCCGTGAGCGGGCCCGGAATAATCACGTCTTTCTGCGGGTTCAAAATCTTGGCGGTTTCGCCCATGAAACGCACGGCGGAGAAAAGAATCGTCTTTTGCTGGACGGTGGTCGCGTCCTTGCTGAGCTTGAAGCTATCGCCTGTGAAGTCGGCTACGCCCAAGAGAATTTCGGGAGCGCAATAGCTGTGGGCGAGGATAACGGTATCCTGCTGCTTCTTGAGCTCGTTGATTTCGTTGATGAGCGGGAGCATCTTTTCCACCTTTTCCATGGTGTAAGTGCAAAGAGCTGCGCCCGGCTTGACGGACTTGAGACGATTGTAAAGTTCTTCTGCGGTCATTGTTGTTCCGTGGTTAAATGCCTAGTGTAAAGATAGTAAATTGAGGCTAGTAGGAAGTAGGAGGTAGGAAGTAGGAAGGGTTTATAATCGCGGCTTCGCCGCCAAACTATACCTGTCTACTGTCTACTGCCTACTGTCTACTGCGGCGAAGCCGCTCTAGTACCCGGCCCATTCGGCGCTGATGGAGGGGCTTGCTTCGCGGATGTTTTTTTCTTCGGCAGTCTCGTTTTTGTACGCGATGTCGCCACTCGCGATGCGTTCCTTGATTTCGTCAAAAGTTTTTGGCGGTACGGAATTGGGGGTGTTGTCGCCGAGCACTTTGCAGGGTGCGACTTCGGATTCTTTGGCCTTGTCTTTGACGGGCGTGTATTCGCGGAGGGCGTTGACGGTGTAGAATTTGTCTTCTTCGGGGCACCAGGCGGTGAGCGCCTTGCCGTAGCAACAACCGGAATCGAGGCCGATGAATCCTGGAACATGCACAAAGCCTTGCTTCGCCCAATGTCCAAACACAACAGTCTTGTTCCATTTGACTTGTTCGTACCACGGTTTGTCATTCCAGTTGCGGATGGAGAGGAGCACTTCGGGGCTCATGTCTTCGAGGCGTGTTTTGCCCGGTTCAAGCCCGGCGTGCACCAGCAATGCGTGCGGCGTGTCGCGCCAGAGCGGCCATGTCTTCGCGAAATCGCGGATGTAAATCCAGTCGTCAAGCGAAAGCGCCTTAAAGCGTTTCTTTTGTTTGTCGGTCCACTGGCTTTGAGGCGTTTCCATCATGCGGATGAGATGTTCCTCGTGGTTCCCACGGACGGTGAGGATGCCGAGTTCTTCGACAATGCGGATGGAACGCAATGTGTTTGGGCCTTTGTTGATGATGTCGCCGGTCTGGTAGAGCGTATCGCTACCACGGACGAATCCGAACTTGTCGATCATCTCGGAAAGTTCATCCGCACACCCGTGCACATCGCCAATATATAAAGTTCGTTTCATAAGAAGGTTATAGGGGTCAGGTTATAGGTTAGACGAAAGACCGCTTCGCTGGTAGACGAATGACGAAAGAGGAATAGTCGCGACTTCGTCGCCCGAAAAATCTAAAGATGCTCGATCAGGTCGAGCACGACGAATGCATTTCCATCGCTCGTTACTCATTGCTCACTGCTCATAGCTATATTCTTTCGTCTTTAGTCTATAGGCTCGCAGAGCCGTTCTTTCGTCTAAAGATGCACTGCCTGGCGTAATTTGTTCAGTTCATTTGCTGTGAGTTCGCGGTATTCGCCGGCGGGCAAGTCGCCGAGCTGGATTTGGCAATAGCTCACGCGCTTGAGGTCGCGGATTTCGTAACCGACGGCTCGCATCATGCGGCGGATTTCGCGGTTCTTGCCTTCGATGAGCACGAGTTCTGCAAATCCGTTTTCGAGATAAACGTCAGTCGCGAATGCGATTTCTTCTTGTGCGTCCGGATCTTCGGGGTCGCGGATATCGACTCCATCGACCAAGCGTTGGGCTGCCGATTCGCTGAGCGGTCGCGTTGTCCACACGTAGTAACTGCGCGGCACTTCGAAGCTCGGGTGCGTGAGGCGGTAAAGCAGTTCGCCATCGTCGGTGAACAGCAAAAGTCCACGGCTTTGCAAGTCGAGTCGTCCGACGTATTTGAACGTCTGGTATCCCGGCGGCAAGTAGTCATAAACCGTGCGGCGACCCTGCGGATCGTCCTTGGTGCAGACGCAACCGGCAGGCTTGTGCAGCATGATGACTTTGCTTTTCTTGTTCGTGGAAACTTTGAGGAGCTTACCATCGACCGTCACTTGGTCCTTCGTTTCATCTACTTGATGACCAAGGTCGGAGATTGTTTCTCCGTTCACTTGAACGCGGCCTTCTGCGACGAGTTCATCGGCGGCGCGGCGGCTAGCGAAACCACTCAGAGATATGTACTTGTTGATACGCATAATTATTTGTCATCTCCGGCAGTTTTAATGTTATCCCCGACCTGTTCGGGGATCTCCTGCTCGTTTGGCTGAGTTTTCTTTGCAAAATTGAATGTGCGTTTTGCTTTCGGCTTGGGTTCCGGTTCTTTTTCTGGCGGGTAGAGCAAGCCGAAGCGGAGCCCTGCCGTGCTGATTTTGAATGTATTGACGCGGAGTTTTTCAAGGAGCGAACGCAACCAGAACAAACCGCAGATGATGACTTCGTGGCGACCGTTTTCAAGTCCCGGAAGCATCGCACGCAGTTCTTTCGAGAGGTTCGTGATTCGCGTGGTGACGGCTTCGAGGTCGGAGAGGCTCATTTCGAGCCCTTCGATGGCTTTGTAGTCGAACACTTGCTTGTTCAAGAACACCATTGCGAGTGCCGTGCCTGTTCCACCGATAAGGTAAATTGGCTTTTTCGTCATGCCCTTGAAAGACAAATCCTTGAACGTTTCCTTGATAAACTTCTTGTATTCCGGGCCGGGAATCGGACCCATTGCCTTGAACATCTTGAGTGCGCCCACAGGAATCGAGAATGTCGTTTCGCCGTTGCTGAGTTCCGTGGAGCCGCCGCCGATGTCAATCGTGACAAAGCCTGAACCGTGCCATTCCTTGACGGAACGGTAAGTGAGCTTGCCCTCTTCTTCGCCGGTGATGACGCGGGGCTTGACCCAAACTGCTTTTTCGACGGCTTCGATGACTTCGTCCGGATTTTCCGCTTTGCGCATGGCTTCTGTCATCGCGACTGCTTTGAGGTCTGCGCCGAGAGCGTGCAAGTCCATGCGGAATTTTGTCATGATTTGCACAAGTTCTTGAATGCGTTCGGGCGTGATTTTTCCGTGTTCGTAAATGTCTTCGCCCAAGCGGCAGACTTCGACTTTTTGCAGTTTCGGGACGAGAATTTTGCGAGTCGCCGGAGTGGCTTGTGATTCAGATGTTGTTGCTTGAGCCGCTGGAGTCGTAGATTCGTTATTTTCGTTTTCAGAAGTTGATGGCGTTGCTGATTCTGTCGATGCTACAATTTCTGCGGCTTCCTTGTTTTCAGCGGGAACTTCCGTTTCGCTTTTTACCTCGGCGGAATCCTCTGGCTTAGCGGCTTCTACGGGAACATCGTCGAATGCCGCAATCAGTAGAATGCAACTGTGACTCCCGATGTCGATGGTTGCTTGGAGTCTATTTTCCACTTTGATCCTCGCTAGTTTCTTTATTTTCACTCTCGCTTTCTGTTTCGCTTTGTTTCATTTTCAACATGATGTTCTTCATCTTTTCGGCGAGAGCACCCGGATTGGTGAGGAATTGTTTTGCGTGTGCAATGGCTTCTTCGACAACGGATTCCGGGTATTTAGAACTCCAACCGGCAACGATGTCGCCAGTGGTGCTGCCAAGCGGTTTCTTTTCGCGGATTTCCTGACCCATCTTGAGTGCAAGCAAAAGTCCTAGCTCAAATGCTTTCGGCTCTGCTTCGGCTTCAATCATTTTTTCAACGCGAGCGATGCGTTCTTCGTACGGAGTGTTTTGCGAGTTGGTCAAATCTTTTTCTGAAATCATGACAATAAAAATAGTAAAGGTGAGGCGTGTCGCCAAAGGTGCAAATTTGTTTAAGGGGGTAAAAAGAAAAAGCCCGCAGAAATCTGCGGGCCATAAATTTTGGTGCAAGAGAACTACTTCTTTTCTTCAGCCTTCTTCGGAGCTGCCTTCTTCGGAGCAGCGGCTTTCTTCGGGGCAGCGGCTTTCTTCGGGGCGGCGGCCTTCTTCGGGGCGGCGGCCTTCTTCGGGGCGGCGGCCTTCTTCGGGGCGGCAGCCTTCTTCGGGGCAGCGGCCTTCTTCGGAGCAGCAGCCTTCTTCGGAGCAGCGGCCTTCTTCGGAGCAGCAGCCTTCTTCGGGGCGGCGGCCTTCTTCGGAGCAGCAGCCTTCTTCGGAGCAGCAGCCTTCTTTTCTGTCACCTTCTTGGCCGGAGCGGCTGCTTTCTTAGCAGCAGTCTTCGGTGCAGCAGTTTTCTTTGCAGTTTTTGTATCAGCCATTTTTTTTCTTCCTTTTATGTTATTTTATTGTTTGATATCTGAAAAATAACTTCTTTTTCACAAATAATCAACACTTATTTTAATTTTTTTTAAAATTTTTTTGAAAAAATTTTGTATCAAAAAAAGTGAATAAGGAAAATTTAGAGTAAAAGAAAAATCGACCTCTACCAAAATTAAGGGAGATCGATTTCACCAATAAGAAAAATTGATTATTTTGTACTGAATTTAATTTAAAATAAATTAATTTTATACTCTTGCGTTTACACTTTCGATGTATTTCTTAAGTCCTTGAACACCAACGGAATACATATCTACGAATTTCGTCGCGAATGGTGGAATCTTGTTCGGATGCATTCCGAGAGCGTCGTGCATCACAAGAACATGACCGTCTGTGAACTTGCCGCCACCGATTCCGATGGTGGGGGCAGAGACTTCTTTTGTGATTTTTGAGCCGAGTTCTTCGGGAATGTGCTCAAGGACCATTTCGAAGCAACCGAGACTGTCAACGTACTTGGCTGCTTCTTCAATCGCGCGAGCTTCTTCTTCGGTTCTGCCTTTTTGCTTGAAGTTTTCGGCGGTCTGCGGTAAAAGTCCGAGGTGTGCGCAAACAGGAATGTCTTTGCTGCGGAGAAATTCAATCACGCCTTCGGGTGTGCCTTCGAGCTTGATGCTGGAACAGCCTACATCTAAAAAGCGGCGGGCGTTGTCGTAAGCGGTTTGCGGGTCTTTGTCGCTCATGTAAGGCATGTCGCCGATGACGTGCGTGTTAGGAGCGCCACGGCAAACGGCTGCAGCGAAGATGAGCATTTCGGTCATGCCGACTTCGCGAGTGCTCTTGTAACCAAGCATGGTATTTGCAAGGCTATCGCCCACGAGAATCTGGTCAATCCCGGCGGCTTCAGCCATTTTTGCGAAGGCGAAGTCGTAAGCGGTGATCATGGAAATCATTTCGTTCTTTGTTTTTTTCGCTTTGATATCTTCTGGAGTTAACATGATAACCTCTTAACAAATAGTACGTTCTAAAATTCAGATTCGTGCGAGGAAATATAAAAAATAGTGGTTGCGGTTGGTGGTCAGGGTTTGTGAATTAGACGTGATGTGCTTTTTGGGGCGTTTTTTACGTGACTAAACTGCAAAATTTGCATTTTCTCACGTAAAATTGTATATAAATTAAATATAATTTCGAGAAAAAGCTAAAAATGTAGATTGATAGCCACTTTTTTGAGACTCAAAATTGCCTGTAAGAGCTCTTTTTGGAGAATGCATGGCACAAAAATGGCAATATAATTGAAAATACTACGTACAACATAGAAATTTTACGTGAGTTTTTTTGATTTTCGCCCCTTTTTCACGTAAATTTCTGTGTTTTTCTATTTTCGGTATTTTTTTAAGAAATTTAATTTGTTGTAAAATCCGCGAAGATGGATATGGGGCGTGAGGTCGGTCGCTTTGCGTTCCCTTTGTGGTCGCTCGTAAACTCGCTTTGAGAATACTTTGGATCATACCTCAAAGCACCGTAGGTGTGTGCTCATCGCTCAAAGGCTCGTAGAGCCGACCTCATTTCCCAAACAGTTTTCTCGTCTCGTTCAAAAACTTTATAGAGTGAATCTCTTTCAAAAATCCGATGTGATGCCGCAAGTAGGCGAGGAGCGCGTTTTCCGTAAATTCTGGATGCTCGATTTTGTCGTCGTTGCGGAGCGCCCAAAGACCCTGTAGCGTTTCAGTGCGTGCGCGGGGAGTTTCGACGCCAAGGCAAGCGTGGCAAACGAATCCGCCAGTTTCTGGGAAAAAGTCTGCGGCGGGTTTGTCGAGCGTGTGCCCGCAGCGGCTGCAAGTTTCAAGATCGAGATTGTAGCCCCACATGTCGCATGTATCTAAAAGCCAGCGCGCGAAAATGTTCGATTTGTGGGCGGATGCTGGAATTGCTGAAAGCGATTCTGCTGAAGTTGTCGGAGCGCTCGCCGACGTCGCGGATTTTGTCGAAAGCGATTCTGCCGAATTCGCAATCGCACTCGCCGACGTCGCGGACGCATTCACCGATGGTGTTGCGTTTTGTTCCGCGTTTTGCATGCTAGATGATGTCGCGGCGTTGGCAGCGTTTGCGGAACTGCCGCAAGTTTCGTTGAATTCGCGGAGTGCTTGTTCTAGCCGCTCGAATTCTTCTTGGAGAGGGACCCCTTGCGGGGCGTAGCGCAAAATCATCTCGGTGATGACCTGCGCTTTCGCGAGACTCAACAAGTCGTTTCGCAAGTCCTTGTGCCAGTCGAGAAGCGTTGCTTCCTTGATGAACTGCAATTCCGTATTCGGATTTTGCCGAAAGACAACTTCGCTCAACGCGAGCGGGTCAAGCGCTCCCCGGAACGGGGATTCCTTTTTCTTGCCGCCCTTGACGATGAACGAAACGATTCCGCTTTCTTCCGTCAGGACTTTAACGATAAAGCTAGAGTCGCTGTACGGAAAACGATGCAGAACAATGGCACGAGTTTTTATCATAGACGAAAGACCGCTTCGCTGGTAGACGATAGACGAAAGAATTGTAATTGCTGATATACCAAGCAATTTTATGAAGAATTTTGAACAGGTATATCTCTCGTCTTTCGTCTATAGGGCCGAAGGCCCGTTCTTTCGTCTATGCCTTCGGGAATGGAGGCCAACCCATCGCTTGTCCGCCGACGACGTGCAGGTGGATGTGGAACACGGTTTGACCCGCATCAGCCTTGCAGTTGAACACAAAGCGGGCACCGCCTTCTTCAAGACCGAGGTCTTTCGCGATAAGCTGTGCGCGGTAGAGCATCTTGCCCACGAGTTCGCAATCTTCCGGCTTCATGTCCATGATGGTTGCGATGTGGCGTTTCGGCACGACCAAAAAGTGTACCGGTGCTTGCGGGGCGATGTCGTAGAAGGCGAACACATCGTCGTCTTCGTAGATTTTCTTGGAAGGGATTTCACCCTTGATGATTTTGCAGAAAAGACAATTTTCACTCATAGTATGTATAATAGTAGTAAAAAAGATTAGGGCAAGGAATTCAGCTTGCTCAAGTTCATAGTGATAGCCTTTATGATTTTGGTGTAGCAGACAAGAAGGACGATGCCGAGGATAAGGCTTATAATCCTTACTGCAATGAGGCCTTTCGATCCAAAAATCCCTATGCAGCAGCCGACCTGCATCAAAATGCCAAGTACGGGGATGGCGCTGAGTATCCCATTCGGAAGGCTGATGGCTTCGAGATTGTTCTTTTCGAGCGTCTCTTTTTGCCGGGCGAGCAAGTCGTTGAATATTTGGTAATGGAATACTGGAAATAAAATGGGAATTAGGGCGATGCACGATGCTGATTTCGGTGAGTAATGGGTCTCTGAAAATCGACGTTGTTCCCTGATGGTGCTGTGGAGCCATGAACTGAACTTGCAGACTGAATACCACAAAGCGACAATGATGAGTACGAATAGAAGCATATAGAGTATGCTACCGCCGAGGGTCGGCCAACCTATTTTATTGCTTGTTCCGTGGAGGTATTGAATAATGATGAGTGGGGTGACTATACAATTCATTCCTGCATAAAAAAGTTTATCTAGCAATTCATCAAAATAGCTGCCGGAGTTGACTGAATGCGGAATTGAAAGTTGATTCAGAAAGTTATCAAGGTAGCTGCCGGGGGTGACTGTTTGCGAGATTAAAATTTCCGTGGGGATGGCGAAGACGACAAGGCCGATAAAGAAAAGCTTGAGCCACAAGATGGTCTTTTTGCTGTGGGCTTCGAAATCTGGTAGCGTGGAATTCATAAAAACCTCTAGTGGTTTATTTAGAATAAATCGTCTAACGTCAATCCGTTTTGAATTTCGTTCCATGCAGCGTTCTTGGCGAGTCCGCATGGCGTTACAAGTGTCAAGTAAAGTGACTTGCGGGTTTTTGTGACTTCACGGAATGTTTCTCGGCGTTGTTTTAGATATTCCATATATGCGGATGTGATTTCGTAAGGCTTGCTGGAATATTTCATTTCGCAGAGGTTGATGACTTGGTCGCGGCGGTCGATTAGCAAATCGATTTGTGCCCCCTGAGTATCTTTGTCGCCTTTGTAACGCCAAGAACATACATCGCTTTGAATTCCTGAAATGCCAAGTTTTTGCTTGATTTGGTCGATGTGATTTAAACAGACTTGTTCAAAGGCGTAGCCGCTCCATGCTCTACGACTGGGAGAATCTATCATGTTGCTCCATCTATTTTTATCTCCGCCACGGTAATTTTTGGCATAGCGTAGATAAAATAGCGAATAGAGATCCACGAGTTGGTACATGACATCTTTTGCTTTTTTCCCGAATGCTGCGTAACTGCGAATGAAATCGCAACTTTCAAGATTTTCTAGCACCTCCGTTAGCACTCCGCTATCCGAAATTTTGAGTGATGCGACAATTTCAGAACGAGTCATCCCAATTGTCTTTTTTGCGAGCAATTCAACGATTCGCTTATACATCGTTGAATCGTTAAACAAGGACTTGAATAGGAATCCGTATTCTTCGGCAAGGGGAGCGTTGGGTGCGAAAAATAGTTCGTCTATATTTTGCGTTGTACTGAGACCTTTTTTCAGCATATCCAAGTAGAACGGCGTGCCGCCAAGGCACATGTATGTCTCAAGAACTTGTTGCCTTGAATAAGGCATTCCTCTGGACTTTATAAAGTCTTCGGTTTCTTTAAGAGTAAATGCTGAGAGGTGGATTCTCCTTGTAACGCGATTGTGGAGACCCCCCTTGTTGCCGAGTAGCTTGTTGGTCATCCACGAAGTTGCGGAACCGCACACTATTAATTTGAGATTGTCTTGTCGGGAACCCCAACTGTTCCAAAAATATTCGAATGCATTCAAGAATTTGGAACGGGGGGTATCTAGCCAAGGGAGGTCGTCTATAAAGACTATTATGGGTCGCCTTTTGATGCTTCCTAAATAGTTTTGTAGTAAGGTGAACGCCTCGTCCCAGGAACCTACGGTCGGAACGAAACTTTTGGAGTATTCTGCAATCTTTTGGCAGAAACGGCTCAACTGTTCTTCTTTGCTTGCTCCATATGACCCGGTGCAATAAAAGTCGAACTTGTCGTTGAAGTATTCGCGGATCAAGAACGTTTTCCCAATGCGGCGGCGACCATAGACTGTAATGAATTCGGGCTTTCCAGAATGGACGCATTCTTCAAAAAGGGCTTTTTCTTTCAATCTTCCGACAATGAGCTTTTCCATAAGAACTTCTAGTAGTATTACGAAATCTGCTAAAAAAATAGAGATTTCGCAATAGTTCGTTTTCTGAAACATTACGAAAAGTGACAAAAAATATGAGATTTCGTAAAGGTTCGGATTTTGAAATGCTACGAAATGTGTTTAAAAAAGTGAGATTTCGTAATGGTTCAGGTTCTTGTTAGAATATTTTACTTTTGCAATTTGTCATCTCGGTCAGAGTCTGCCCTTCGAGGCTTATTTTATCAATTTCGGCTACCCGCTTTGGAAAAGTAGGCTGAAATTCTATGCGTTCCATTTATTATTATCGAGATAATTGTCAAAAATTGCTTTTATGACAGGGACGCTTACTGCATTTCCTATTTGTTTATACGCATAATAATCTTTAGGGTTTAAGATATAGGAATCTGGGTATCCTTGAAGCCTTGCACATTCTCTAGGAGTTAGATGTCGTATCCTACCATTGTGTACAATTCCTAGTTTATGGCAATCTGAAGCTGTTAATGTGATAGAAATACTGTTAGGATCTAAAAATTTAAATACTTCAAAAGACATATTGCCACAAACAGGATTGAACTTGCCATTTTTCAAACTCAAATATCCTTTTTTTAGCAAGGATTCTATAACATCATCAATGTCTTGATTATGGTAAAAAGTCTTGATTTGTTCTTTTGTAAGAGCTTTCCCGTCTTGTTCAGTTCCAAAAATATGCTTTCTGCGATTTGAAATCAATAAATTCATAAACTTTATTTCATGTTCTGAACAATCACCTTTTCGACCTATATCCCATGAATGAATTGAATTTCCATGTCTAGTATCGATTAAACGT
>Ga0265300_10000300_pt1 | contig 52301 bp, 39 predicted proteins | sample AusTroGonzalo_MG_FD_193482 | JGI IMG/M metagenome (GOLD analysis project Ga0265300, IMG submission 193482) | Bovine rumen microbial communities from tropical cattle in Woodstock, Queensland, Australia - Gonzalo_03 | ecosystem: Host-associated > Mammals > Digestive system > Stomach > Rumen ... | reverse complement strand
ATAGCATAACATGATTCTATTATGCTGTAAAGGTACAAAAAAATCTGCACATAGCCAAACAATTTGATGACTATGTGCGGACTTGAAGTGTTAAAAAGAACCTAACGGGACTTTTTCAGTGCCCTCCTGAATGGCGGGGATTATTGTTTATTAGAATGTGTAGGCAAAGCCCAATGAACAGAATTCCTTAAACTGCCAATAACCTAAGTTTTCGTCGTATTTGCCTGATTTGCTCGCATCGTCGAATCGTGGGTAGAGGAACAAGTTGGCAGAGATGTACTTTGACACTCGCAACTCAAAGGTATTTTCCCATTCAACCTCGGCACGTTTGAAGGAAGTAAAGGCGTATAAACGACTTTTCCAAGTAACCACATCATTAAATTTCCAGACGATATCTGCCGTCATGAGAGGACCGAACTCCAACATGGAGTGCCTGCCCTCATCCAAACCATATTTGGTTGCAAGGTCAAGTCTGTCCACATAACGATAGTTGATAGCTATCGGCGACAGGTTGATGGTTCCTGTCAGTCGTTTGTTCTTAGATTCCACTTTATAATCCATACCAAGACCGAGGTTCAGGTTAAAGGGTGAGAAGAAGTCTGAATAAACCTTTGGATCATTCGCTTTATAACCTGGTGTGAACTGTGTGTAAGCCTGAAACTGAAGGGTATAATACCAACGACGAGATGCATGGAGGCCAACTTTACTGGTAAGACGGATCAAGTCTTCATTAGATTTCACTTTATGCAAAGAGTCTTCGCGAGAAAGAAGGAGTCCAAGTTTCAATTCCAGTTTGTTATCCCATATCCATTTATCCTTGTTGTCGTAATTGGCTTCCAACGTCAGAGCACCCACCATTGAGTAGTTGCTCTCACCACCTTTATACCAGTTGTCTGACACAAAATTCTGCATAAACTGCAAGAAACCATCACCTTTATAGGTCCAGAACTTAGGTTTCTGAATCATCACCGTATCAGGAATATCCTGGGGAACATCCACCAGCAAAGGCTCATCTACTTTCTCGATAAACTCCACCTGATTCTCAATGGGCTTGTTGACATTATCTATAATAGCACCCGTCTCTATCAGATCCGACTCAGTCGTATGCACCAGATCCGGACGATTCAGATAAATTCTCATCAAAGCAGCATCAATGGCGTCAGAAACGGGATCCTTACCTGCCGACTCTGAATCCAATACCAATGTCTTATTAGCCACATTATGATAGAATGTTAAGGGCGCAAACAAGCGATAATAACGTCCATCGAGGCTATCATTTGGCTGTGTGGCACTGGCGCTGAGCACCATACTGACCGCTAGAAATAATAATGGTTTTCTCATATCTGATTGCAAAGTTACAATTTTTTCTCCATAGATTGCATACATTTCGCATTTTTTTCGTAATTTTGCACCTTGATTTATCGCGTACATTAATAAATAACAATAAATAAATGAACAAAGACACTATTATCGGCTTTGTGCTTATTGCAGTGGTCCTGATCGGATTCAGCTGGTATAACCAGCCCTCTGCAGAAGAAATGGAAGCCGCACGCAAGCAAGACAGTATTGCTGCTGCCATCAAGGATAACGCAGTCAAGCAACAAAAACTTAACGAAGCCGCCCGTAAGGCTCAGGCAGAATCTGCCGCCAAAGCCGACTCTTCGGCACTCTTCTTTGCAGCACTCTCTGGCACTAACCAGCCTGTTGTATTGAAGAATGACAAGGTGGAACTGACCTTCGACACCAAAGGCGGTACTATTTCCAAGGCTATCATCAAGGGATTTGAAGATCGTGACAACAAGATGGATGTGACGCTCTTCGACCAGAACACCCAGCAGATGAACTTCATGCTGGCTGGTAAGAACGAGAACATCATCACGAAAGATCTGTTCTTCACACCCTCGAACGTCACAGATTCCACAGTCACCCTAACCGCTGCTGCCAGCAATGGAGGCAGCATCGTCTTCAACTATTGCCTGGGACCGAACTATATGCTTCATTTCACTTTCCAGGTGAACGGTCTGAACGGCATATTTGCGCCTAACTACAAGGAGATGGACATTGAGTGGACAGAGATGGCACGTCAGCAGGAGAAAGGTTTTACGTTTGAGAACCGCTATGCGACCCTTACCTATAAAGAGAAGGATGGTAGTACGGATTACCTGAGTGAGACCTCAGAGAAGATTGATGAGAAGATCGAGACAGCCCTCGACTGGGTGGCTTTCAAGAATCAGTTCTTCTCAGCAACACTGATTGCAAAGAATGAGTTTGCAGCCAACTCACTGATGACCAGTATTCCTCAGGAGAAAGGTTCTGGTTTCCTGAAACAGTTTAATGCCAAGATGAAGACCGCTTTCGATCCTTCAGGTATGCAACCTTCAGAGTTTGAGATGTATATCGGTCCTAACGATTTCCGTCTGATTAAGGCTGTTGAAGAGCAGACTACCTTTGGTAAGGATCTCGATCTGGAACAGTTGGTTTATCTCGGATGGCCACTTTTCCGATACATCAACCGTTTCTTCACCATCTACGTCTTCGACTGGCTTACCTCATGGGGCTTCTCAATGGGTATCGTACTCATCCTGATTACCCTATTACTGAAGGCCATCACCTTCCCGATGGTAAAAAAGAGCTATATGTCATCAGCTAAGATGCGTGTACTGAAGCCGAAACTCGACGAGGCCACCAAGCAGTATGACAAGCCTGAGGACCAGATGAAGAAACAGCAGGCCATGATGCAGATGTACTCTCAGTATGGTGTTTCACCCTTGAGTGGCTGTCTGCCCATGCTGATCCAGATGCCTATCTGGATTGCGATGTTCAACTTCGTGCCTAACGCTATCCAGCTGCGCCGCCAGTCATTCCTCTGGATTGACGACCTCTCAACCTACGATCCCATCATCGAGTGGCAGACGAACTTATGGGGTATCGGCGACCACCTCTCACTGACCTGTATTCTCTTCTGTGTTGCACAGATTCTATACTCGTATATGACCATGCGTCAGCAGAAGGATCAGATGGTAGGGGCACAGGCTGAGCAGATGAAGATGATGCAGTGGATGATGTATCTCATGCCGCTGATGTTCTTCTTCATGTTCAATGACTACTCTTCAGGTCTGAACTTCTACTACTTCATCTCACTCTTCTTCTCTGCTGCCATCATGTGGACACTCCGTAAGACGACTAACGATGAGAAGCTGCTTGCCATTCTGGAAGCAAAGTATCGAGAGAACAAGAACAATCCGAACAAGAAGGTGAGTGGACTCGCTGCCCGTCTGGAGGCTATGCAGAAGCAGGCTGAAGAACTGCAGAAACAGAGAATGAATCAAAAGAAATAACAACATGAAGAAACTAATAACCATCGTTGCCTTAGTGGCCCTGATGCTGCCAGGCAGCCTAAAAGCTCAAGACGAAGTGAAAATTGGGAAACAGAATATCAAGCTTACCAGTAATCTGATGACCCCAGAGGCTCTTTGGGCTATGGGACGTATCGCCACCGCTGAGGCCAGCGCTGACGGCAAGCAGATTGTCTATCAGGTGGGCTACTATAGTGTGAAAGCCAACAAGAGTCAGCAAAAGATTGCCGTTATCAATGCCGATGGTACTGGTAACACCACACTGACAACAGGCTCAAAGAGCGAGACTGATCCCACTTGGATCAACGGCAAGATTGCCTTCCTTACAGGTGGTCAGCTTTGGACGATGAATGCCGATGGCTCAGACCGCAAGCAGATTTCCAAGACCTCCAAGGACATTGAGGGTTTTAAGTTCTCACCCGATGGTAAGCAGGTGATTCTGCTTCACAGCATCGACTTCAACGAGAGCATCAAGAAGAATCCAGATGATCTGCCTAAGGCTACAGGCCGTCTGGTGACTGATCTGATGTATCGTCACTGGGATCATTATGTGGAGAGCATCCAGCACCCCTTCGTATATGAGGTAAACAGCGATGGCATTGCTGAAAACGGAACAGACATCCTGGAAGGTGAGCCCTTCGAGTGTCCGATGGAGCCTTTTGGGGGTATCGAGCAGTTGGCTTGGAGTCCTGATTCCAAGACTATCGCTTACACCTGTCGCAAGAAGACGGGTAGAGCCTATGCCATCTCAACCGATTCTGACATCTATATATATAATATAGGTACGCGCGAGACGAAGAACCTCTGCAAGCCTGCTGATTATGTCGAGCCGGAGGTTGATCCGACAAAGACGATGAAGTATCAGAAGGTGAATGCCGAGGAGAATCTCGTCAATAATGTGGGCTACGATCAGAACCCGCAGTTTTCACCTGATGGTAAGTATATCGCCTGGACCTCTATGCAGCGTAACGGCTATGAGGCAGACCGTAACCGCCTCTGTGTCTATAACTTAGCTACTGGCGAGAAGAAATATGTCACAGAGAGTTTTGACTCGAACGTCGATGCCTTCGTGTGGAGCGATTCGAAGGATGTCATGATCTACTTCATCGGCGTTTGGCACGCTACAGAGAACCTTTATGCTGTCAACTGGAAGGGAGAACTGAAACAGATCACTGATACCTGGGACGACTTTGGTTCCATTTCTTTGATGAACAATGGTAAGCAGCTGCTGATGGAGCGCCACAACTACACATCGCCTGCTGACCTCTATATCGTAACGCCCAACTTCAAGAAGCCTGAGAAGACAGAGATTGTCCAACTGACCTTTGAGAACAAACACATTCTCGACCAGTTGGCCAAGCCTACTATCCAACAGCGTTGGGTAAAGACCAGTGATGGTAAGGATATGCTGACATGGATTATCCTGCCTCCAAACTATGACCCCAATAAGAAGTACCCCACCCTGCTCTTCTGTGAGGGTGGTCCCCAGAGTCCTGTTTCTCAGTTCTGGAGTTATCGTTGGAACTTTATGATTATGGCCTCTAATGGTTATGTGATTGTAGCTCCTAATCGTCGTGGTCTGCCTGGTTTTGGACAAGAATGGTTGGAAGAAATCAGTGGCGACTGGACTGGTCAGTGTATGAAGGATTACCTGTCTGCCATCGACGATGCCGCCAAGAATCTGCCTTATGTGGATAAAGACAAGTTGGGTGCTGTAGGTGCCAGCTTCGGCGGTTTCAGTGTCTATTACCTTGCAGGTCATCATGACAAGCGCTTCAAGGCTTTCATCGCTCATGACGGCGCCTTCAATCTGGAATCAATGTACACAGATACTGAAGAGGTATTCTTCTCAAACTGGGAGTATGACGATGCTTATTGGAACAAGGATCAGACAGCTAATGCCACTCGTACTTACGAGTACTCTCCGCATAAGTTTGTAGATAAGTGGGATACGCCGATTCTCTGCATTCATGGCGAGAAGGATTATCGTATCGTTTATAATCAGGGAATGGGTGCCTTCAATGCAGCCCGTCTGCGTGGCATCCCAGCAGAACTGCTCATCTTCCCTGATGAGAACCACTGGGTACTGAAACCCCAAAACGGCATCCTTTGGCAGCGCACTTTCTTCAACTGGCTCGATCGTTGGCTGAAATAATTAAAAGAAAAAAGAATAAATGACTCAAGTAATTCAAAAGACCCTTCGCGATTCCGCCGCTATGCGATGGACCGCACTGCTGTTGCTCGCTATGGCGATGTTCTGCAGCTATATCTTCATGGATATCCTCTCACCCATCAAAGACCTGATGCAGGAAACCCGAGGCTGGGATTCTACAGCCTTCGGCACGATGCAAGGTTCAGAGGTGTTCCTCAACGTATTCGTATTCTTCCTCATCTTCGCAGGTATCATCCTCGACAAGATGGGCGTTCGTTTCACCGCTGTTCTCTCTGCAGCCGTGATGCTCATCGGAGCCTGTATCAAATGGTATGCCGTGAGTGAAGGTTTCGTGGGAACAGGACTGGAAACTTGGTTTACAGAGAACCTGAATTATATTCCCGTCTTCGAGGAACTCGGCGTTTCGCCTTTCTATGAGGGCATGCCTGCTTCAGCTAAGTTTGCAGCCAGTGGATTCATGATCTTCGGCTGTGGCTGTGAGATGGCTGGTATCACCGTTTCAAGAGGTATCGTGAAGTGGTTCAAAGGTCGTGAAATGGCGTTGGCTATGGGTTCTGAGATGGCACTGGCCCGTCTGGGTGTCGCTACCTGTATGATCTTCTCACCGTTCTTTGCCCGTCTGGGTGGTGAAGTCAGTGTCAGCCGCAGTGTGGCTTTTGGTGTGGTACTGATGTGTATCGCCCTCATCATGACAATCGTCTATTTCTTCATGGATCAGAAGCTTGACGCACAGACTGGTGAGGCTGAGGAGAAGGACGATCCTTTCAAGATCAGCGACCTGGGTAAGATTCTGACAGATGCTGGTTTCTGGATTGTGGCCTTACTCTGCGTACTGTATTATTCAGCCATCTTCCCCTTCCAGAAGTATGCGGTGAACATGCTGCAGTGTAATCTTACATTGACGGCTCCTGATGCAGATTCCTTCTGGGCTTCCTCTAGTGTGACAATTATTCAGTACATCATCATGCTGATTGTGGCTGCTGCAGGTTTCGCCAGCAACTTCCAGAAGAAGCCTAATATGAAATATGGCCTACTAGGAATTTCGATTGTCGCCCTCATCACCTATTGCTATATGGGTTACATGCGTCAGTCGGCAGAGTCGATCTTCGCCGTATTCCCTCTGTTGGCAGTGCTGATTACACCTATCTTAGGTAGTTATCTTGATCATCACGGCAAGGCTGCCTCGATGCTCGTACTCGGCTCTATCCTACTGATTGCCTGTCACTTGACGTTTGCTTTCGTGCTGCCGATGTTCAAGGGTAACGCTGTGGGTGGTATCATCATTGCTTATACTACGATTCTCGTTTTGGGTGCTTCGTTCTCACTGGTACCTGCCTCGCTGTGGCCTTCTGTGCCCAAGCTGGTGGATGCCAAGGTGATCGGTTCTGCCTACGCGCTGATTTTCTGGATTCAGAACATCGGTCTGTGGCTGTTCCCATTGCTCATCGGTAAGGTGCTCGACCAGACGAACCCAGGTGTGACCGATCCCACACAGTTTGATTATACTGCACCGCTGGTGATGCTGGCTTCACTCGGTGTGGCAGCCCTGATTCTCGGCTTTGTGCTGAAAGTGGTAGATAAGAAGAAAGGCATCGGCCTTGAATTGCCAAATATCCAAGAATAAGATCATAAGTTATGAAAATAGGTTTCGATAACGAGAAATATCTCAAGATTCAGTCAGAGCATATCCGCGAGCGCATCGCCCAGTTCGACGGAAAGTTGTATATGGAGTTGGGTGGTAAGCTCTTCGACGATCACCATGCATCACGTGTACTGCCTGGTTTCAAGCCTGACAGTAAGCTCCGCATGCTGGGCCAGTTGCGTGACAGCATCGAGATTGTGATTGTGGTGAGTGCCAATGATATTGAGAAGAACAAGGTGCGCGCCGATCTCGGTATTACCTACGATGAGGATGTGCTGCGTCTGCGTGATGAGTTCATGCGTCGCGACTTCATGGTAGGCTCAGTAGTAATCACCCACTACACAGGTCAGCATGCAGCCGATCAGTTCCGTCATCGCTTAGAGCGCATGGGCATCAAGTCGTATATCCACTACCCCATCGACGGCTATCCCCATAATGTGGAACTGATTGCCAGCGACGAGGGATTCGGCAAAAACGACTACGTGGTAACCTCACGTCCACTCGTGATTATCACTGCCCCTGGCCCTGGTAGCGGTAAGATGGCGACCTGTCTCTCACAACTTTATAATGAGAACAAGCGTGGCATCCGCGCTGGTTATGCCAAGTTCGAGACCTTCCCCGTTTGGAACCTGCCTTTGAAGCATCCTGTAAATATCGCTTATGAGGCTGCCACAGCTGATCTGAACGATGTAAACATGATCGACCCGTTCCATCTGGAGGCCTATAATAAGACTGCCATCAACTATAATCGCGACATCGAGATTTTCCCAGTCCTGAACGCCCTCTTCGAAGGTATCTACGGTGAGAATCCCTATAAGTCACCAACGGATATGGGTGTCAACATGGTGGGCTTCTGTATCTCTGACGATGAGGTTTGCTGCGAGGCTTCGAAGGATGAGATTATCCGCCGTTTCTATGATGCCACCAACAAGATGGCCGACGGTGCCGACAATGAGAGTGAGGTCAATAAGATCCGCATGCTCTTCAATCAGGCTAAGATTTCTACAGCTACCCGTAAGGTGACTGTTGCAGCCTATGAGAAGAAAATACAGAGTGGACTGAATGCCGCCGCCATCGAACTTGAGGACGGAACTATCATCACCTCCAAGTCATCTCCTCTGTTGGGTCCCAGTGCAGCCCTGCTACTCAATGTCATGAAGTATCTGGCAGATATCGATCATGAGTTGAAACTGATTCCGCAGAGTCTGATCGAACCCGTTCAGAAGACAAAGATTGAATACTTAGGTGGCAAGAACCCCCGACTGCATACGGATGAGGTGCTCGTAGCTCTCTCTGTACTCTCTAAGGATGATGAGAACTGTCGCCTTGCACTGGAGCAGTTGCCGAAACTCCGTGGTTGTCAAGTGCATACGACAGTGATGCTCTCTGAGGTGGACCGTAAGATTTTCAAGAAACTCGGTTGCGGTCTCACCAGTGATCCTGTGAAGAAAAAGTAAGGTAGCGTGGCAGAGGTCATCCGTCAACGTCTGAACGATTCGCCCATCGCAAGATGGACTGTACTCTTCATCGTGGCAACAGCCATGATGATGGGCTACTTCGTCAACGATGTCATGTCGCCTTTGGAGGCTCTGCTGGAGATGCCAAAGGCGGAGGGTGGCCTCGGATGGACTTCAAGCGATTACGGATTTTTCTCTGGCTCTGGCAGTTTCATCAATGTATTCCTGCTAATGCTCTTCTTCTCGGGATTGATTCTCGACAAGATGGGCATTCGCTTTACAGGTGTACTAGCCTGTTCATTGATGGTTCTTGGCACACTGCTGAAATATTATGCCGTTACAACTGATTTCGGCACTTCAAGCGTTGCCTTCTTCGGAACACATCTTCCCACCTCGGCAGCCTGGGCTTCATTAGGCTTCGCTGTCTTCGGTGTCGGCTATGAGATGACAGGCATCACGGTATCAAAAGCAATGGTGCGCTGGTTTACAGGTCATGAACTCGCCTTGGCAATGGGTATCCAGTTGGCGATGGCGCGTTTAGGCACAGCTGCAGCCTTGAGTATCTCGGCACCTATCGCCCGCCACTTCACACTTTCCACACCGTTATTGGTAGCATTGGCTTTTCTCATCATCGGCTTGTTGTCATTCCTTGTCTTCTGCGTCATGGACCGCAAGTTAGACAAGAAGGGGCAAATGGTGGAGGAGAAAAACTCTTCTTCCGATGAATTCCGCTTCTCCGATATCTTAGTCACCCTCCGAAATCCAGGCTTCTGGCTGATCACTATCTTCTGCGTACTATTCTACTCCGCCGTCTCACCTTTCCTGAAGTTCTCCACCAAACTGATGGTTATCAAATACGGGGTGGATCCGGATATCGCAGGTTTCTTCTCTTCGATAGCCCCATTCGGCACGATACTGATGACACCACTCTTCGGATTGGTATTCGATCGCTTTGGTCGTGGTGTCACCCTTGTTATCACTGGTGCCCTGATGCTGACTGCTGTCCACTTCGGATTCTCACTGCCCATGCATAGCAGTGCCATTGCCATCGCCCTGATGGTGGTTCTCTCCATCGGCTATTCCTTGGCTCCAGCAGCTCTCTGGCCTTGTGTTCCCAAGATTATCCCCTTGAAATGTCTCGGCACTGCCTATTCGATGATCTTCTTTATCCAGAATTTCGGTCGTGCCATCATCCCGATGTTTGTAGGTCGTGCCAATGAAACCGATCCCAGCTACACCACATCCATGCTTATCTTCGGCTTCACAGCCTTAGGCGCTGTCCTAACTGCTATTGTGATGCTTTATACTGACCGCAAGAAGGGTTACGGTCTCCAACTTCCGAATATCAAGAAAGCGTAATCACCAACGAAAACGAACGACCAGCGGCAGGTGATCACTGTAGCCTGGTTGGTAGCGCGGGCCGTTGTAGGTGCGGCGGGGTCGATAGCCTCCATAGCGTTTTTCATCTTCAAGGAGGAACTGAGGGGCATGAATGAAAGCAGCGCACACCTTATTATGTATATAAGGGGAGCCGAGAATATGATCGATACTTTCCCACTGACCTTTATAGCGGTAGGTGCCTTGAATATCCTTAGGTGCGGAAGCTTCTTTTGTCAGATTGTGAATGCCATGCTGTTCTATCTGCTGAATAATCAGACTTTCATCGCCATCATTAAAATCGCCAGCAATCAGGATCTTAGGTTCAGATGTTACGGCCTGAATAGAATCTATTGACTGACAAAGGCGGTCTGCAGCTGCCTGACGGAAAGGCCGACTGTATTTCTCGCCCCCAAAACGACTGGGGAAATGAACCACAAAAACATGAAGCGTATCGCCTGAAACCGTCTGTCCACAAGCATAGAGGATATCACGGGTAGGTCGCATATGTTCTACTGGTGTCACTCGAAGGGAATAACTCCGGATAGGGGCAAATGTAAAAGGCGAATAGAGCAAAGCGACATCGATGCCACGCACATCAGGCGAATTGGTCATCAGATATTCATATCCTGCATGACGGAGCAAAGACCGTTTGGTCAAATCGTTAAGCGTCGAATCATTCTCAACCTCACAGAGGGCAATCAGATCAGGGATGCCATCATCTGAACAAGAAAGCAGCTCCTGGGCAATATTGTTCAACTTACGCCAATAGCGTTGTTTCGTCCAGTGGCGTGTTGCTTCAGGCAGATATTCCGTATCGTCCTTGCCTTCGTCGTGATGATAATCAAAGAGATTTTCGCAATTCAATTCGACAAAGGTAAGAAACCCTGAAAGCAGAAGACTTAAGAACATTGACGTTTGATTTTCCAACCGATAGAGGCCACAAAGACACTCATCAACGGCGAGAGATAGTTAAAGAAACAATACGGCAGATAGGTCAGTGTAGCTACTCCGAGGACGGTGCTCTGCGTCAGACCACAGGTATTCCAAGGCACCAACACCGATGTCACCGTTGCACTATCTTCACAGCTCCTACTGAGCAGACGTGATTCGTAACCTCGCTCGCGATAAGTATCCTTGAACATCGAACTGGCCAGCATAATCGACAGGTACTGATCAGCCATCGCAATGTTACAGAAAAGTGACGTGCCGACAGTAGAGGCTACCAACGAGGCAGTGCCTTTGACAAAATGCAACACAACACGCATCAGATCCTTTAACTGACCTGTAGCCGTGAGGGAAGCGCCAAAAGTCTGAGCACAGATGATCAACCAGATTGTCGGCATCATACCCGCCATGCCGCTAGTATGTACTAGTTCGTTCAGCATGGGGATGCCTGTCTCGATATCGGTGCTACCGTAACATACCTGCATCATACCTTTATAATGAGTCAGCAAACCTTGTTCTGCCTCACCAGAGATCAGATGAATGAGTTGCGGCTGAACAAGCAGGGCAACGATGACTGCCAGAAAGATAGCCAAAAACAGCACCACCATCGAGGGCCATCGACGGGCTATCATCACACCCGTCAGCACAGGCACCAGCAAGAGCCAAGGCGAGATGACAAACGTGCGCTGTAGTCCCTCCATAAACTCTGCCACATTACCATGACCCGACACATTCATCGTGAAACCGGCAATCAAGAAGATCGTAATAGAGATGCAGAACGTGGGCACCGTGGTATAGAGCATATAACGGATATGGGTAAAGAGCGGTGTGCCAGACACACTCGACGCCAACACCGTGGTATCTGAAAGCGGAGAGAGTTTATCACCAAAATAGGCACCCGTGATAATCGAACCGGCTATCCAACCGTCGTCGAAACCATGCGCCTTACCAATACCCATCAGCGCCAGTCCAATAGTGGCAACAGTAGTCCATGAGGAACCGATCATCAGACTGACAAGAGCACAAAGCAGACTACTACTGACAAGGAATATCTCTGGTCGGATAATCTGCATACCATAATAAATCATCGTCGGCACGATGCCCGATACCATCCACGTACCACCGATGGCACCTATTAATAACAGAATGATAATAGCGGGGGTACAACTGGATATTTTATCAGTAATCTCCTTTTCAAGATTCTCCCACTCCAGACGTTTAGAGAAATGGCCTATCAGGACACTGACGGCCGAGGCTACCAGCAGAGACACCTGAGAGGCACCATCCAATGTTGCGTTGCCAAAAACGGCAACACAACATGTAATCAGTACAATCAGTACCAAGAATGGGATGAATGATAACATTTAGCAGACTTTTTCCAGGCGCTTCATCATGGCAAACATGAAGATAGCAGCCACGAGGCAGACACCGAGGAAGACACTCCAGCAAATCCAGAGAGGAACAGCACCCCAGAGCAGACCTCCGACGACAACGAGCTGGTTTCCGATAGCAGTAGCCACGAACCAGCCACCCATCATCATACCCTTATACTTGGGAGGAGCCACCTTCGATACAAACGAAATACCCATCGGCGAGAGTAGCAGTTCACCGAATGTCAACACCAGATAAACCATAATCAACAGGTTCGGTGTGACGTCAGCCACATGCACAGCCACAGGGTTACCATCAGCCCCCGTCTCCGTCATCGGCATAGGCAGGCCGAATGACCCAAAGGCCATTAGCGCGTAGGCAATGGCAGCCACAATCATACCATAGGCAATCTTTCTCGGAGCCGAGGGTTCCTTACCCTTGGCTGCCAGTGAACCGAAGATTGCCATCGATACCGGTGTCAGTGCTACCACATAGAAGGGATTGAACTGCTGGAAGATTGGGGCAGAAACGGTGATACTGCCATCAGGATCATACGACAAGCAGAGGAATGCCAAAGCCATACAGATGACAATGGCAGAAATGGCCTTGCCCTTTCCTGTCTTCGACTGGAACAGAGAGAAACCTGCATAGACGATAAAGATCACAGCCACGAGGTTCCACACGTTGAAGCACATCGCCTGCAAACCGTCAGCCTTCTGCGCCGTAAACTCATCAGCGAAATAGGTCAGTGAAAGACCATTCTGGTGGAACGCCATCCAGAAGAAGATCACCACAGCGAATACAAGACACAGGGCTACGATGCGCTGCTTGGTCTCTTCCTTCGAGAGCTCTGGCTCATTGCTGGCATCAGCAGCCTTGGCAGCATCCTTCTTTGCGCCACCCTCCGTATGACGGAAGGTAGAACGGAAAGCATAATAGATGGCAATCGAGAGAATCAGCGATGCACAAGCCACAGCAAATGAGAAATGATAAGCATCATTGCTCGAATAGCCTAATGCTGTCTCAGCATACTCCTTAATCCGGATGGCAGCCGTCGGTGCGAACAAGGCACCGATGTTGATAGCCATATAGAATATCGAGAAGCCTGCATCGCGCTTGTCCTTATACTGCGGATCGTTATACAGATCACCTACCATCACCTGCAGGTTTCCTTTGAAAAGACCCGTACCGAAACCGATCAGTAACAGGGCAGCCAGCATCACGATGAGGGCGAAGACGTCGCCACCCAGAGGCACTGACAACAGCAGATAACCGGCAAACATGATGATGATACCTGTGGTGACCATCTTTCCAAAGCCGAACTTATCGGCCATGATACCACCAATCAGCGGGAGGAAATACACCAGCATGAGGAATGAACTATAGATTGTACCAGCCACAGCGGGTGACAATCCGTAATTAGCTCTCAAAAACAGAGCGAAGACGGCAAGCATCGTGTAATAACCGAAACGCTCACCAGTGTTGGCTAAAGCCAACGCGAATAATCCTTTAGGTTGACCTTCGAACATAATTTATTTGATATTTGAGTTTTTAGTCCTGATGATATCAAAGAGGTATGTGAGCTTAATGACGATATTTCCAAAGTTGGACTTTGAGAAATAGTCACGCTTCGAACTGCCATAGATGTTGCCAAGACCATAATAATAGCGACCTTCCACCAGGAAATGCCCCACCTTACGGTTACTGAACTCCAAGCCCACGGCAAAAGCCACACCATAATCGACCTTATTCTCCACAGCCATCGTGTCCTGTGCCACGATATGCGAGGCACGGAGGGAACCATACTGATAATCAGGCGACAGTTTCCCGTTTTTGTCGGGATTAGGATTGAAGGCTGGATCCCTTACATCGAAATTCGTCTCAATCTTATCGCTCAAGAAGAAACCGATCTGCGGACCCACCTGGGCGAAAGCCTGAAAACCCTTGCGCTCACGTCCCCACCCTAAGCGTGCCAGAACAGGAATCTGTATATACGACATCTTACGGCTATACTGTAGCGTCTGTGTCTCATCGGTAAGCAGAGGCACGGGTTCATCCTTCAATGTCAGAATCTTCTCTTTCCAACCGATCTGAGCATAGTTCAACTCAGCCACAATGGCACAGATGCTACTGAAATACTTCTCACATGTATAACGTGCGGTGATACCAAACGTAGCACCACCCAACATATCCTGGGGCACCTTAGGCGTAAAACCCACGTTACTCAACACATAGCCACCATTCACACCGATGGCAAGGTCCTTGCGGAACTCTCCCACCTGAGCAACAACGCCCAAAGGCAAGAGGGCAAAACAGCAAGCCAGTACCTGTTTGTATATCGTCATATTGTCTGTTTCCTAATTAGAATTTGATGGTCTCAATCACCATGTCAGGACGGTAATGCACGAACATCATCGTCCTATTTCTCATACCACCATTGGCATAACGTTCAAACTGCAAAGGCGTCTGCACATAGGGATAACTTGACGTACCTGCCGTGCCGTTGAAGAACTTGCCATACTTATGCAGTCCACGTAAGAAGAAATAAGCGTGATCAAAGCCTGTGATCGCAAAGCGAGCCGGCACATTCATCATATCGGCATGGAAGTTCCAACGATACTTCTGTTGCAGACGCTTCGTAGCTGGCGACACGGGATTGAAGTAGAACACCGAGGGAATAAAGGTGTTATACTTATAGAAATTATCCAGATGTGTATTGGTGTAGCTCAACCACTCCGTATAACCGAACATCGTGATGTTAAGGTCGGGATGATTCACCTTCATACCGTTGATCTTCGAGAAGGCGATACCCAATTCAGGAGAACGACCCGTATTCAGGATCACCACATTCGGCTGCGTGGTGCTGAAAGCCTTGACGAAGCTTGACTCTTCCGTCTTCAGATTGGTCAGGTTATAGGTAATACTACGCTGATCCAACTGTCTGCGGAGACCTGATGTAAAATTAAGCTTCTTGCTCGTCGAGTCGTTACAGTCGATAAACACGGGGTGATAATCCTTAAACTTCTGAAGGAAATGGGTAATCGTAGATTCGTTCTGTTCCGTCGGTGACTGATACACCTGGAAGATATGACGGTTGTCCACCAGCTGAGGCGCATTGATAGAGAACGGGATCAACAGCTGTATATCGTTCTTCTGGACGAAATCCGACAACACATCCATCTGCTTTGAATAGAGCGGTCCGATGATCAGGTCACAATTGGCAGCGGCAGGATCCGTCAGCAACTGAGAAACATTGGCGTCCTCAGCCGCATTCCAGGCATGCACATCCACAGAGATACCCAGTTTCTTCAGACTGTCGCAGGCCATCAACACACCACGATAATACTCCACCATTCTTCGGCCGTCGCCATTGATATCATGCAGAGGCAGCATCACACCCAGTCGGATAGCACGGTTTGAGATGCCTGCATTCGCGTTATTACTGGTCTGAGTGGCATTACTTGTCTGGCTTGAAGTGCTTGGTTGACTAGAGCTGGCTGTCTGGCTCGGATTACCAGAAACAGAGTTTGCTGGCTTATCTGCATTCTTTGCATAGGGGATCTTCAGCATGGTACCCTTCTTCAGTTCGTAGCCAGGCTCTTTCATTTCGGGATTGGCCTCTATCAATTCGTCGATAGAGAGATCATACATTCTCGAGATGCCGAAGATCGTCTCCTTCCGCTTCACCTTATGAAGTCCACGAATCGATTCATCTTCCTGAGCCGAAACCACACCAACTGCCACGAAGAGCATGACAAACAGCGAAAAATATCTTAAAAGTCGAGTCATAATCCTATATTTTGCAATTTCGCCTACAAAAGTACGAAATAAATGTCAATTATCAATTGGGATTTATCAATTTTTTACTAACTTTGCACTTTAAAGCAAACGAAAATGAGAATATATCGCTTTTTTCTGCCCTTTTTGATGGTTTTTCTGCCATTTGCGTGCTCCGCTCAGGATGATGTCCTGATCGAAGATGAAGAGGAACAACAGGAGATTACCACTGTGAGTAAGCTGAGTTTCCCCAATGCCTTCTCGCCCAACGGCGACGGGAAGAATGATAAGTTCATCGCCAAAGAATGCGAGAACATCACAGAGTTCCATGCTTATATCTTCAATCGTTGGGGACAGAAGCTGTTTGAATGGACCGACTCAACCGACGGTTGGGATGGTACCCATAACGGTACTCCTGTGAAAGAGGGTGTCTATTTCCTGCTCTGTAAGGCGAAAGGCTCTGACGGCCAGACTTACAACATCCGCAAAGACGTCAATCTACTTCGTGGCTACCTTGAAGATACGAACAACGAATGACCCCATGAAGAGAGCAGGTGAGAAGATCAATGTGTACGGCGCACGCGTACATAATTTAAAGAATATCGACGTCGAAATCCCGCGCCAGTCGCTGACGGTTATCACCGGTCTCAGCGGCTCGGGTAAGTCGTCGTTAGCCTTCGACACGATCTTTGCCGAGGGGCAACGCCGCTATATCGAGACTTTCTCAGCCTATGCCCGTAATTTCTTAGGTGGGATGGAGCGACCCGATGTCGATAAGATTACCGGTCTGTCGCCTGTCATCAGCATCGAACAGAAGACCACCAACAAGAATCCGCGTTCCACCGTTGGCACCACTACCGAGATCTATGACTACTTGCGTCTGCTCTTTGCCCGCGCAGGTAAGGCCTACAGCTACGCCACTGGTGAGGAGATGGTGAAATATACCGAGGAGAAGGTGCTCGACATGATCATGCACGACTATGCCGGCAAGCCTATCTATATCCTGGCACCCTTGGTGCGCAGTCGTAAAGGTCACTATCGTGAGCTCTTCGAGTCGATGCGCCGCAAAGGTTATCTCAACATCCGCGTTGATGGTGAGTTGCTGGAGATCACACGCGGCATGAAGGTCGATCGTTACAAGAACCACGATATCGAGGTGGTGATCGATAAGTTAAAGCCAGGAGCCGAGGCCACCGACCGTCTCAAGAAATCCGTCGCCATCGCCATGAAACAAGGCGAAGGACTGATTATGATTCTCGATAAGGACACTGGTGCCATCAAGCACTTCTCCAAGCGTCTCATGTGTCCCACTACAGGCATCAGCTATTCCGACCCTGCACCCAACAACTTCTCTTTCAACTCCCCTCAGGGCGCCTGTCCCCACTGCAAAGGATTGGGGTATATCAATATGATCGACTTAGAGAAGGTGATGCCCGACAAGAAACAGAATATCCATGATGGTGGCATCGCGCCCCTTGGCAAATACAAGAACCAGATGATCTTCTGGCAGGTCGAGGCCATCCTGAAGAAATACGAGTGCGACCTCAAGACACCGCTTCAGGATATTCCCGACGAGGCCCTGCAGGAGGTGCTATATGGTTCGTTGGAGAACGTGCGTATCGATAAGGAACTGGTACACACCTCCAGCGACTACTTCGTCTCGTTCGACGGTATCATCAAATACCTGCGTAACGTGATGGATAACGACGACTCTACGGCTGGTCAGAAATGGGCCGATCAGTTCCTTGCCGAATGTGAGTGCCCTGAGTGTCATGGTCAGCGTCTGAACCGTGAAGCCCTGTCGTATAAGATCTGGGACAAGAATATCTCCGACCTGGCCTCGATGGACATCAGTGAACTGCGTGAATGGCTTGACAAGGTGGAAGCGCATCTCGACAACCAGCAACAGCAGATTGCCGTTGAGATCCTCAAAGAGATCCGCACCCGTCTTGACTTCCTGCTCGAAGTGGGTCTCGACTATCTGGCCCTCAACCGCCAGTCAGCCAGTCTGTCAGGTGGTGAGAGTCAGCGAATCCGTCTGGCCACGCAGATCGGTTCGCAGTTGGTGAATGTGCTCTACATCCTCGATGAGCCCAGCATCGGCCTGCATCAGCGTGACAACGAGCGACTCATCCATTCCCTCAAGGAACTGCGCGACCTGGGTAATACCGTCATCGTCGTCGAGCACGACGAGGATATGATGTTCAATGCCGACTACATCGTAGATATTGGTCCCCGTGCAGGTCGTAAAGGTGGCGAAGTGGTGTTCCAGGGAACCCCTCAGGAGATGTTAAAGACCGATACCATCACCGCCCAGTACCTGAATGGCCAACAGCAGATCGTCATCCCCGCCAAGCGGCGCAAGGGCAACGGCAAGAGTCTGGTGTTAAAAGGCTGCACCGGCAACAACCTCAAGCACGTCGATGTCACGTTCCCGCTCGGTGAGCTCATCCTCGTGACAGGTGTCTCAGGCTCCGGCAAATCCACCCTGATCAATGAGACCTTGCAGCCCATTCTCTCGAAACACTTCTATCACTCGCTGAAGAATCCCATGCCCTACGACAGCATCGAGGGACTGGAATATATCGATAAGGTGGTGAATGTCGATCAGTCGCCCATCGGGCGCACGCCTCGTTCCAATCCTGCCACCTACACAGGTGTCTTCTCCGACATCCGTTCGCTGTTTGTCAATCTGCCCGAAGCCAAGATCCGAGGCTACAAGCCTGGCCGTTTCTCCTTCAACGTGAAGGGAGGCCGCTGCGAAACCTGCGGTGGCAATGGGTACAAGACCATCGAGATGAACTTCCTGCCCGATATCCAGGTGCCTTGCGAGACCTGTCACGGCAAGCGTTACAACCGTGAGACCCTTGAGGTGCGCTATAAGGGCAAGTCGATAGCCGATGTGCTCGACATGACCATCAACCAGGCGGTGGAGTTCTTTGAGAACGTGCCCGACATTCTCCGTAAGATCAAAACCATTCAGGATGTGGGTCTTGGCTATATCAAACTCGGTCAGCCCTCCACTACCCTCTCGGGCGGTGAGAGCCAGCGCGTGAAACTCGCCACCGAACTCTCCAAGCGTGATACGGGCAAGACCCTCTATATCCTCGACGAGCCCACCACGGGTCTGCATTTCGAGGATATCCGCATCCTGATGGATGTACTGCAGAAACTGGTCGATCGCGGCAACACCGTCATCGTCATTGAGCACAACCTCGATGTCATCAAACTCGCCGATCACATCATCGACATCGGTCCTGAGGGCGGGCGCAACGGCGGACAGATCCTATCCACCGGCACGCCCGAGCAGGTAGCCAAGTCCAAGAAAGGCTTCACGCCCACTTTCCTCCGCAAGGTACTGAAGTAGATAGAAAAACCTCTTGCTAGGGTTTCGTCCCCTGCAAGAGGAAATTTTTGCTAGATTTAATTCTAACACTTTTTAGATTTAATTCCCGCAAGTGCTAGAATTAAATCTAAAAAACTTCCTCGCAAGCCCTCAAGTAGTCAGGCCACCACACCGGCTTCTCGTAGCGAGGCGATGGTTATCTGCACGTCGGCGAGGGCCTTCTCGGGGGTTACGTCATACGCCGCTACCAGGGCGGCAGCCGTCTCTTCGACGGTCTTGCCAGCCTGCAGCTGCTCGTAGATCAGCACACCAGTGTCGTTCAGCACCAGTGCGCCGCCAAAGTCCTTGACCTTCTGACCCGCAGGCAGCACGACATTGACACCGCCAACCTTGCGGACTACAAAGTTATTAAAACGCACAGTCTGGGGTGGATGAGAATGATGACATGCCACTACTTGACGCTGCAGATACAAAGAAATCCACTAAAGCCCGTTACAAACTCCTTAAAAAACATTAAAAAAGGAGTGCAATCATCTTGCACCCCTTTTTCGGATCTATTACATTTTAATGTTTCATGATTCACATGCCTGCGGCAGCAATCCACTCATAGATACATGAGCAGACACCGAAGAGGGCTACACCTGCCGTGCAGATGGCCATGGCGATCTTCGTGTTGATATCGCTCTGGAAGGTGGGCAGCGGACTGTCGGTCTTCGTGATGTACATAGCCTTCACAATCAATAGATAGTAGTAGAGTGACACCACCGTATTGACGAGGGCGACAAATACCACGAAGTAGGCAGCGGCACTACCCTGCTGGGCTGCAGCCATGAACACGAAGAACTTCGAGAACATACCTGCGAACGGCGGAATACCAGCCAGAGAGAACAGGGCCAGCGTGAGCAGGAACGACAGCTTCGGGTTGGTCTGATAGAAACCATTGTAAGCTGCCATATCCGTACGACCGCCATTCTTCTGCTCAACCACATTGATCACGGTGAAGACTGCCATATTAGCCACGATATAAACAAGCACGTAATAAGTCAGTGAAGCAAGGCCCATCTGACCATTACCCACCACTGCCAGCATGATGTAACCAGCCTGAGAGATAGAGCTGAACGCCATGAAGCGCTTAAGTTCGTTCTGACGGATGGCGAAGAGGTTGGCAACGGTGATAGACAGTACGATGACGATATAGAGCAGATACTCCCAATAAGCCACCAACGGCTGGAACACCTTCATCAGGATGATGCACAACGTAATGGCTGCGGCACCTTTCGAGATCACACTCAGATAACCGGTGACAGGCGTCGGCGCTCCCTGATAGGTGTCGGCTGTCCAGAAGTGGAAGGGCACAAGCGAGATCTTGAAACCTAAGCCACTGAAGAAGAACACGAGACCCATAATAGCCAGCGGAGAACTCTTGATCGCTGTAGCCACGTCGTCGAAATAGAGTGTGCCTGTAGCGGCATAGATAAAGGAGATACCAAAGAGCATGATACCGCTGGAGAAAGTTGCCACGAGAATATACTTGGCAGCACCCTCGGCACTGTTCTTACGATCCTTGTCGAAAGCCACCAAACAGGCCAGGGGCACTGAGGCCATCTCAAGTCCAAGGAAGAACATCAGGAAGTTGCCTGAAGACATCATGACAAACATACCGAGCAATGTGCTCAGAATCAGCATATAGAACTCACCAGCCAGACGCTTCGTCTTCTCTACCCAAGGCTGAGCCATAATAACCACGATAAGTGTACCAACAGCAAGGATAACCTTCATGACATTGACTGCCTGAGAGGCGACATAAAGACCGCCAAAGGCTTCGGCAGGTTCTGACAGCAAGGCGATACGCACTGGTAATACAACCAGTAAAGCCGCTGTCACAGAAAACAATACATCCGTCTTCTTCTCGCTACGGTGCATGATGAAGTCAACCACAAAAACTGCTAACAATATGAGAACGAGGTAATACTCAGGAACCATATTTAAGAATTGTCCGTAATTCATATCTTTTGTCCTCCTATTTTTACATGACACCAATAGAATGCAAGATCGAACCTGCGGCAGGCGAGATCATATCACTGAATAAGAACGGTGCACAACCGAGACCAGCCACACAGAAGATCAGGCAGATCACTGCGACGCGCTCATCCCATGTAGCATCGGTGAGCTCGAGGAAGTGCTTGTTCTCCACCTCGCCATAGAGGATCTTACCAACCACACGCAGGATATAGACTGCCGTTACAACGATCGACGTACAAGCGATGATGGTAGCCACCATGCGGAATGAGTTGTTCGGATCACCAACCATAGGCTCAGCTCCGAAGGCACCCACGAAGATGGTCATCTCAGCAATGAAGCCAGAGAAACCAGGCAGACCGAGGTTGGCGAGACCTGCGATGACATAACCCACAGCGAGGAAAGGCATGATCTTCATCAGACCAGCCAACTCACGGATATCACGTGTGTGGGTACGTCCATAGATCATACCGATGAGGGCAAAGAAGAGGGCCGTCATCAGACCATGAGAGAGCATCTGCAGGATAGCACCTGTAACAGCCGTCTGACTCATCATCAGCAGGGCGAAGAGCACCAGACCACAGTGAGACACTGAAGAATAAGCGTTGATATACTTCAGGTCGGTCTGTACACAAGCACTCAGCGCACCATAGACGACAGAGATCGTGGTGAGGATCAGGAAGATCCACGACAGATCCTGAGCGGCATCAGGCAACAGGTACATGGCTACGCGGAAGCAGCCGTAACCTCCGAGCTTCATCAGCACACCAGCATGGAGCATCGACACGGCGGTAGGCGCAGAGGCATGACCGTCGGGTGACCATGTGTGGAACGGGAACAGGGCTCCCAGCACACCAAAACCGATGAAGATGAAGGGGAAGAAGATGTTCTGGATCCAACCAGGGATGGCATGGGCAGCAGCAATCGTGGTCAGCTCGAACGTGTAGTTACCACTGTACTGGCCGTTGAAGAAATAGATACCCAGCAGACCGAGAATCAGCAGTGCCGATCCTCCCATCAGCATGAGCGTCAGTTTCATGGCTGAATACTCCTTATGGCCTGAACCCCAGACACCGATCAAGAGGTACATCGGAATCAGAGCCACCTCGTAGAACATGAACATCGTGAATAGGTCGGTGCTGATGAAGAAGCCATAGACACCCGTTGACAGCAACGTGAACCAGAGGAAGTACTCCTTGGTGAGCGGTTTGAGCTGCCAAGAGGCGAAGGTACCTGTGAACACGATGATGCTCGACAGGAGCAGCATCACCACAGAGATACCATCGACACCGACGGAATATGCGATATTGAGCGGACGGAACCAAGGTGTGCTGTAAGTAAGCAGCATCTCAGCCTCATTGCCACCAGCACGCTGCTGGATGAAGTAGATCGTCAGCCAGATTGAGAGGGCAAGCAGACATGATGCACCTGCCACCATCACACCACGCACCTGATACAGATTCTTAGCCAACCAGAGGCCAAGCAGCATCAGAGCGGGAATTACTACGAATAATGTTAATATACTCATATCTTTAGATGCATAAAAGGATTAATGTTAATGCAACTGTACCAGTGAGGAACCAGACGGCATACTGGCGCACATCGCCACTCTGCCAAGGACGGATTGACTCACCGGCCTCGTTGGCACCCCAAGCCAGGAAGTTGAACGTGCCGTCAACGACATGACGGTCGAACCAGGCGATCGGTGTGGAAACGAGTGCAAAGATAATTCTATGTGTGACGAACTGCCAGATCTCATCCTGATAGAAACGCTTGTAGGCTGCACGATGCAGTTTGGGGAACGTCTTGTACAGGCGATCGGCAATCGGCTGACTCTCACCCTTATAGATATAGGTAGCCAGACAGATACTCAGGATGGCGATGATCGTCGATGTGGCAGCAATCTGCGTATCGAAGTGGATGGTGTAGTCGGTACCAGCGGCAGACACATAGCTACCGAAGCTACCGCCCCATCCGAGGAAGCCACCCAGTGTGGAGTAGATACCCACACCCATGGTGATCACACAGAGTACAATCAGGGGAATGGTCATCGAAGCAGGAGCCTCATGGGGCGTATGGTGCTCATGAGCCTCAACATTCTCTGTACCCCAGAAGATACCGTAGTAGAGACGGAACATATAGAAGGCCGTCATGGCGGCGATGCCTGTCATGATCCAACCCACCACAGGACTGTACTGGAAACAGGCGGTAATGATCTCATCCTTCGAGCTGAAGCCAGAGAAGAATGGGATACCTGCGATAGCCAGACAGCTGATGAGGAAGGTGATATGCGTGATAGGCATATACTTGCGGAGACCACCCATCAGTGCCATCTCGTTAGAGTGGACGGCATGGATGATACAACCTGCACCCAAGAAGAGGCAGGCCTTGAACATAGCATGCGTAAACAGGTGGAACATACCAGCCATGTAACCCAGCTGAGCGTGGTTGTCCATCAGGGCCTCATGACCTGGCAGTGACACGCCGAGTGCCACCATCATGAAGGCAATCTGAGAGATCGTAGAGAAGGCGAGCACACGTTTGATGTCGCTCTGGGCACAGGCCACGGCAGCAGCATAGAAAGCAGTGAACACACCCACCCAGACCACAATGCTCATGGTGTGAGGCGCATAGGCGATCCACAAGGGGAACATACGGGCGATCTGGAACACACCAGCCACCACCATCGTAGCAGCGTGGATCAGTGCAGATACAGGCGTCGGACCCTCCATGGCATCAGGCAGCCAGATGTGCAAGGGGAACATGGCAGACTTACCAGCACCACCAATGAACATCAGCGTGAGTGCCGTAGGCAGGATCAGACCACCAGCAGCAATAGCCTTCGCTGTGTTACCCTCGATGAACGGTGTCGTACCCTGCCCCATCACGATGTCACCAGCAAACGAGAAGCTGAACGAATCGACGAAGTAGCCGAAGGTGAGGATACCGATCAGGAAGAACATATCGGCAAAGCGCGTCACGATGAACGCCTTCTTAGAAGCGGCGATGGCAGGCTTCAGAGGATAGTAGAAGCCGATGAGCAGGTAAGAGCTCACACCTACCAACTCCCAGAACATATACATCTGGAAGATGTTGGTGGCCAATACCAGACCCAGCATTGACATCGTGAAGAGTGAGAGGAAAGCGTAGTAACGCTGGAAGCCCTTCTCACCGTGCATGTAGCCGAATGAGTAGATATGAACCATCAGCGAAACGGTCGAGATCACGATCAGCATCACCACGCTGATAGGATCCAACAGGATGCCGAGGTCGAAATGCAGGTTGCCCAAGGGCAGCCAAGTGAAATTATACGGAACAAACGTCTGATAGATGCCGTTGACGCGATCCGCACCGAAGTACTGGAACGCCGTCAGATACGACAGGATCGTGACGATGCCAAGTGAACAGGTACCAATCAGACCTGCCACCTTGTGCTGCATCTTCATGCCAGCCAGTCCAAGAATAATGAACGACAGCAGCGGCAGAAGCATGATAAATATCGTGTAACTATACATAACTCTTACTGTTTATCGTTTCATATTCTTGATAGCCTCAACCTGATCGCTCTTGAAGTTGCGATACACGTTGATGATAATAGCGATGGCAACAGCACTTTCGGCTGCGGCAACACCGATCACAAAGAGGGTCATAAACATGCCTTCCATACCGTTCGGATAGAGCAGACGGTTGATGGCGGCGAAGTTGATATCCACAGCATTGAGAACCAGCTCGACAGAGATGAGCATGGCAATCAGGTTACGACGGGTAACGAAGCCATAGACACCGATGAAGAACAGAAGCGCACTCAGCGCGAAATAACACTCAATAGGTATCATTGCTTATCCTCCTTTCTTGCTACTACTAAGCCTCCGATGATACAAGCCAACAGGAATACTGAGATGAACTCGAAAGGCAATACATACTGATACTTCTCTGAACCAACGAGGGCTGTTCCGATCTCCTTCATCGGCACCTCTACATTGGCTAACTCCTGCGTATAGAAGCCGGTCTTCAGCAGAATGAGGCTTACCACCACCAGTCCTGCAAAGGCGGCGAGGGCACCTACAATCATCTTACTTGACTTCACACGCTCTTCAAGACCCTGGAGGGTACGCTTGCTCACCAACTGGATGGCGAACACATAGATCATCGTAACGCCACCGGCATACACAGAGATCTGTGCGGCACCCAGGAAGGTATAGTCGAGCAGGAAATAAATACCTGCTACGCCAAAGAGCACGAACAACATGAATGTTGCGGCTCGCATGATCTTAGTGGTTGTCACACAAAGCAGCGCAGAGCCGATGATGACAACCGCAAGAATGCAAAACATGACGATATTTCCCATAATGGCATTACTTGGTTTTAGTGTTAAACTTACCGATTTCCCACTCAGCACCGCCTTCGATGAGGTTAGGCAGTGAACCACCCTGATAGACTTCTTCATTCAGGTGGAGCACCAGCTTAGAGCGGTCGAACACAGCGTTCTCGAAATCATTCGTAAACTCGATGGCATCGAAGTTGCAGGCGTTCGTACAGAGCTGGCAGAACATGCAGTCGCCCAGGTCGTACTGATAATCATCGAGCACCTTCTTTTTCTTGCCTGTCTCAGGATCCTCCGCCATGTGGGCAGTGATCTTGATGGTTCCGTTCGGACAGGCTTTCTCACACAATGTGCAGGCCGTACACTTGTAGCTGCCATCCTCGTTGCGCTTGAATGTCAGGCGTCCACGATGGCGCTTGGCCACATGGAGTGTGGTCTTGCGGTTCTCAGGGTACTGCTCCGTTGACTTGTTGGTGAAGAAGTCCTTGAAGTATTCCTTCCAAGACGTCTTCATGCCGATAGCCAGCGTCTTCAGACCATCCCCGATTTCTCCGAAATATGATTTGTTATCTTCCATTGCTATACCTTATTTAATATATAAGCCCAAGGCCACTACAACAGTCATGACGACAAGATTCAGCAGTGCCAGCGGCATGAGATACTTCCACTCCAGCTTCAGGATCTGGTCGATACGCAGACGAGGGAACGTCCACTTAATCCACATCAGGATCCACACCAGGAAGAAAGCCTTACCCATGAACCACACGATACCTGGGATGTAATCCATCACAGCATCGAAAGCTTCGATACCGATGTTCACAGGGGCCCAACCACCGAGGAACACCGTAGCGGCGATACCTGCGATGATAAAGAGATTGAGGAACTCTGCGAGGTAGAAGAAGCCAAAGCCCATACCAGAATACTCCGTATGGTGACCAGCCGTCAACTCACTCTCAGCCTCAGCCATATCAAACGGGCCACGGTTCGCCTCGGCGTTACCTGCGATAAGGAACACGAAGAAGGCGATCAGCGCAGGGATATGTCCCTGGAAGATCAACCACTTCCAAGGGCCTGTCTGCGCCTCCACGATACCACTCATCTGCATCGTGCCAGTCAGGATCACAGCAGTGATCAAGCAGAGGCAGAGCGACATCTCGTAAGAGATCATCTGAACGGCACCACGCATGGCGGAAACGACAGAATACTTGTTGTTAGAACCCCAACCTGCGAGGAAGATACCTACCACACCGATTGAAGAAACGGCGGTGAGCAGGAACACACCCACATTGAAGTCGAGCACCGTAGCGCCATTGTTCCAAGGCAGGAACGAGAAGGCACCCACAGAGCCGATAATCACGAGAAGAGGAGCCACGAGGTAGAGCACCTTATCGGCCCTGTCAACGAAGAAGATCTCCTTGATGAGCATCTTCAGCACGTCGGCAAACACCTGCAGCAAGCCCCAGTAACCTACTCGCATCGGGCCCAGACGGCACTGGAAGTAGGCACAGACCTTACGCTCCATAAATATCAGTACGATGGCGATGAGGGCATATCCTATAAGGATTCCCGTACCCACCAATACGCACTCAATCAATATCGCTAACCAGTCAGGACAGCCTATTGTAATCCTGAGTAACTGGTCGAACCACTGTGTTATAATAGAAAAGTCGAACATAATCTTTATCTGTCAATATCAGGAATTACAACGTCAATAGCGGCACAGGTCGCAATCAGGTCGGCAATCTTCTGACCACGCAGCATCGGGTCGAAGGCACCTACCAGCGAGAGACCCATCGGACGCATCTTCATGCGATATGGGCTCTTGTCGCCGCGAGAGTCGAGATAGACACCAAACTCACCAGCCACACCCTCGACAGAGAAGTACCACTGTCCCTCTGGGCACTTAATGATCGGCTTCTGCTTCACGTAGAAGTCACCCTCAGGGATATTGTCGATGAGCTGTTCGATGATGGCGAGGCTCTGGTACATCTCTTCGATGTGAACCAGATAACGGTCCATCGAGTCACAACCAGTCAGTGTGCACTGCTCCCACTTTACCTTGTCGTACATGTCATAGGGGTGGTTCTTACGCACATCGTTCTTCCAGCCTGAAGCACGACCTGCAGGACCAGTCACAGCATAGTTGATACAATCCTTAAGACTCATCGGGCCACAGTTCTCCAAGCGGTTGTGGGTAATCACGTTACCACCGAAGATGTCCATATACTCCTGAATCATCGGACGCAGATACTTCACCAGATCCTTACAGTTCTTCACGAAGTTCGGATCGATGTCATCCTGCAGACCGCCGATACGGTAGTAGTTCTGGATCAGTCGTCCACCAGTGGTCTCCTCCATGCAGTTCAGCACGTGCTCACGATCGCGCATACCATAGAGCATGCCAGTCAGCGCGCCCAGGTCCTGAGCCACACAAGAGGTATAGAGCAGGTGGGAGTCGAGACGCTGCAACTCATCCATAATCGTACGGATGTACTTGATGCGGTCGGTCAGCTCTACCTCCAAAGCCTCTTCGATCACACCTACCAGTGCGTGGCGATGCTGCATGGCTCCCAGATAGTTCAGACGGTCGGTCAATGCCAGCGTCTGAGGATAGGTCATCCCCTCCCACATCTTCTCGATGGCACGATGGATATAGCCGAGATGCGGATAGATACGCTTCACGGTCTCACCGTTGAGCACTGTCTGAAGACGCAACACACCATGGGTAGCAGGGTGCTGCGGACCGATGTTAATCACATAGTCATCAGGCTCGAAGAGCTTGTTCTGCTTCGACTGCAGGTTGCCATCCTTGTCCAGATAATACTCCAGACCGTAGTCAGGCTCATCATCATCCTCCAAGGTATAGGCATCATTAAACTGCCAGTCCTTGCGGAAGGGATAACCCTTGAAGTCGCTGCGGAGGAACAGACGGCGCATATCCTTATGACCCAGGAACACGATGCCATAGAAATCATAGACCTCACGCTCCAGCAGGTCGGCTACGCGCCAGATCTCAGAAACGGTGGGGATATATGCCAGCATCTGACCTTCCAGATCACAGCTACCATTGCTCGACATACCATCGCCGCAAACCTGAGTCTTGGCAATCATCTTCACTGAGCAACGCTCGTGGGTCGTGGTATTCTCGAGAATGTAAATACAGCCGAGGCCCTCCTCAGGACCAAAGTCCTCACCTACGATGGTAACAAGATAGTCGAAACCCTTCTTGTCCTTCAAGTTCTGCATCTCAGAGGCGAACTTGGAAAAAGCGAATGATAAGAATTCTAATTTCATGCCTTGCCCTCCTCTACTTTAGCTTCTGCCTGGGCAGACTTGATTTCTTCAACAAACGCCTGAGGCACATCCGTAATCACCATAGGCTCACGACGGTGGTCGCCATGCTTCTCGCGGAATGTCAGCTCCTCATTTGAAACACCCAGTGCAGCCTCCTCAGCGGTCTGCTTGTGGTTCGCGCCACCGAAGAACTTCTCGATCTTCACCTTACGCTGCAGCTGCATCATGCCATACATGATAGCCTCCGGACGTGGGGGACAACCTGGGATAAACACATCGACGGGCACGATCTCCTCGATACCCTTCACCACATGATAGCTCGACTTGAACGGACCACCGCTGATGGCACAGCCGCCGACGGCAATCACATACTTCGGCTCAGCCATCTCGTCATACAGACGCTTCAAGGCTGGCGCCATCTTGTGGGTGATCGTTCCTGCACACATGATCAGGTCGGCCTGACGGGGGGAGTTACGTGTCACCTCGAAACCGAAACGGGCGAAGTCATAACGTGCGCAACCGCAAGCCATGAACTCGATACCGCAGCAGGAAGTGGCAAAGGTCAGCGACCACAGGCTGTTGCTTCGTCCCCAGTTGATCAACTGGTCGAGCGAGCCTGTCACTACATTGACGCCACCCTCATGGAGCTCGTCAATAATCTTCTCCAACGAGGCGTTGTCATTCCACTCCTCGTAGGGAATACTCTTGATGTGGGGCTTTCTTACTTCCATTCGAGATCTCCTTTCCGCCAGGCATAAGCCAAGCCTAAAACCAGAACAACCAAGAAGAAGCCGATGCTCAGCAGAGCCAGTGCACCGAAGTCCTTCACTACGACTGCCCATGGATACAGAAACACCGTTTCAACATCAAACATGAGGAACAAGATGGCGAAGAGGTAGAAACCCACAGAAACGGGCAACCATGAACTGCCTCGCGTGGGGATACCACTCTCATACGGCTCACCCTTCACCTTCGCGTAGGACCTCGGTCCTATCAGCTTGGCTACGACGTAAGCCGCCACCACCAATGTAATAGCCGTCAGCAAGACGGTAATTAACAATGCAAAATTCATAAACTATATAATGTTATAACAATTATTTGTTCTAATAGCCTACAAAAGAGGCTGCAAAGGTACGAATTAAAATTGTAAATCTAACGAATATTTATGAAAAAATCGTTAATTCTGCTGCTCAGTCCCCAATTACCTCCGTAATGGGCTCTCCGATGCAGGCATTCGGCTGCTGGATATGCAGTTTCTGACACACCGTCGGCGCGATGTCGGTGATGTGGACTTCGCGCGAAGTGCTGCCGTGCTCCACCTTCCAGCCGTAGAACAGCAGGGGGATGTGGGCATCGTAAGGACACCATGTGCCATGCGTCGTGCCTATAGGCGACGAACCCTTGCCGAAACTATAAAAGCCTGGTTCCAACATGAAGATGATGTCGCCGGAGCGGTCGTGGTGATAACCGTTCAGTGCCCGTTCGCGCAGGAACTCAGGCACAGGAGCCGTAGCCGCATTCTTGAAATCAAAGGCAAACGACACATGTGGCATCTTCAAGACCATATCCACGATGATTTGTCTCACTCGCTCCTCGTCAAGGCCCTGTTCGCGGATGCTTTCCTTGTCGAGCACGATCCGATAGTCGAGCATATCCTTGATCACCGGCTTCATGTCGAACTGCTCTGCGAGCTGCTTCTCTGCCTCCATGAGATAATCCTCCTTCCACTTCCAGGCGTCGGCATTAAACTTATGGTCTTCCATGAACTTGAAGTTATGGGCAGCCCCATGGTCAGCCGTCAGGAACAGCAGGTAGTTCCCCTCGCCCACCTGGGCATCGAGGGCCTTCAGTAATCGGGCGATGTCCTTGTCGAGTTCCATATAGGCCTCATCGGTTTTATCGCCACGTGTGCTCCACTCGTGGCCGATCACGTCGGTCTGTGAATAGCTGATACAGAGCATATCGGTCTCCTCACCCTTGCCCAGGTTCTCACCTTTCAGCGAGGCGATGGCCATATCGGTGATCAGATGGCCGCACAGCGGATAAAGCCCCACGTCCTTACCCACCTTGGCCAGTTCCTTGTTCTGCTTCATCTCCTGATTATAGGCTTTCGCCCACTGGGGCAGCTCCTCCATATACCAGGTGCTGGTGATAAACTGGCCGTTCTTCGTATCCATCCAGTAGGCGGCATTGGCGCCGCGCCCGCCTGGCAGGATGGCCGCACGGTCCTTATAGCTCACGCTGATCACCTTCGACTTGAAGTCGGTATGCAGGCGCAGTTGGTCACCGATCGTCGAGGCCAACAGGTTGATGGGCGATGAGGCGTCCTTCTTATCCGTCCCCACTGTCTTCACGTTGGGATCCTCACAACTGCTGCGCTTCACGCCGTTCACATAGAAAGCGTTACCACAGATACCATGGAAGGCAGGTGTCGTACCTGTATAGATACTGGTATGTCCGATGGCCGTCACCGTCGGCAGGTAGTTGATCATACAGTTATCGCAGGAATAGCCCTTGGTGATCAGCCGTTTCAGTCCGTCCGTCTGGAACTGGTCGTAGTATCTGCCAAGATAATCCCAGCGCATCTGATCAACCACGATCCCCACGACGAGCTTCGGGCGTTCGTTGAATGCCGTCTCTGCCTGCAGCTGCGCGGTGAAGCAGACGGCCATTGTCAAAGCAATCAAAATTCTTCTCATTGAATAGCTCTTATTTCTTTCAGTTCATTAGTAATCTCACGCACACGCTTCCTGGTCAACGGATAGAACCACACCACCACAATTGCCAGGGCTGCCACAGCAGCAGGGATGAAGCTCATCAGCCAGCGCAAGGTCATCAGCGCACTCTCAGGCTGAACGGCACCTGCCTCCAACTGCGCCGCATCGGTGATATAGCCGAAGGCCGACAACAGCCACAGCACGGCGGCACCACTGATGGCACCACCAAACTTCTGGGCCATCGACGCACTGGAGAAGATCAGACCTGTAGAGGCGGTACGGAACTTCAGCTCGGCATAGTCGCTCACGTCGGCATACATACTCCAGATCAGCGGCGACATCACACCAGTGAAGATCGAGATGATCACCTGCAGCACCAGCATCGTCCAGAAGCCCGACGGCGTGCAAGGCACGTAGAAGAAGGCGATACTCAGCACCACCAGCATGGCATTCACGAAGATAAAGGTGGATTTCTTACCCAGCACCTTGGCTATCGGCACACAAAGCGCCACACCAGCCATGTTAGCCACCTCTCCGACACCCAGGAACAGACCTGAATAAAAGAGGAACATGATGCCGAAGAACGACAGATTCACACCAGGACCGATGATGTCGAGAAAGAAATAGGCCACCGTCGCACCACGCACCGTATTAAACAGGTTCGAGCAGAGGGCGGCGCCGATGAGTATCCACCAGGGCTTATTGTCGAGCAACGACTTGAAGTCGCGACTCACGCTCACCGTCGAGACAGCCTTCAGATGCTCCCTCGTCAGGAGGAAGCTGATGATGAACAACACGAAACAGGCGGAGGCGACACACACCATCGCCCAGAACCAGCCGTCGGTTGACATATAGCCGCCCAGCGCGTTCGTCAGCGGTTCCCAGATAAACAGGGCGATAAACGAACCGCCATAGGCGAAGAACATACGGAACGATGAGAACACCGTCTTCTCGTTGGTATCGTCGGTCATCACACCCAGCATCGCACCGTAAGGCACGTTCACCGCCGTATAAACCGTCATCATGATGATATAGGTGACATACGCCCACATCAGCTTGGCCCCATAGTTCCAGTCGGGCGTGGTAAACAGCAGGATACCACAGATCGTGAAGAAGGGTGCCACCCACAGCAGATAAGGGCGATACTTACCCCACCTCGTATTGGTACGATCGACAACGATACCCATCATCGGGTCCGACACGGCATCCCAGATACGGGTCACGAGCACCAGCACACCGGCATCGACCAGCGACAGGCCGAAAATGTTTGAGTAGAAGATCGGCAGATAATAAGAGAACACTTTCCAGAAGGTCGATGTTGACATGTCACCGAACCCGTAGCCGATCTTTTCGATTAATTTAGCTTGAGCCATAGGTTGTTATTTCTTAAACACATTCTTCATTCGTTCCACCTGCGAGCTGATCACCTGCAGCGTCGAGCCGTCGCCGGCAAACACAGAATTCAGTCCCTGTGCCTCCTGGGCAGGATCGCCCGTATAGTCATCGCCCACCTGCCACTGCTCGGCATGCTTCGGCTGAGCCAGTCCGCCCCAGCCCCAGAAATTACAGCCGGCAAAGTAGCCACCCTGTTCGGCATTGTCGCCCACCAGCGAGAACACGTAGCTGTAGAACGCGTCGCGCCCCTGCGTCGGTGTGCCCAGGGCAAACTTAAAGTCATCCCTCGGATAGCCGAATTCCTCCATCACCAGCGGTTTCCTGATCTTCGCGCAGATGGCCAGATGGCGGTCGATATAATCCTTCGTGTTCGCCTTGGCTTGCGGCAGGTCGTCAATCAGGTGATCCTGTCGTGCCCAACTCCAGTTATAGGGCCACAGGTGGATATTGCAATAGTCGATGTTCCGGTCAGCACAGATGCGCTCCCAACAGCCGTAGTCGCCCTCACAGCCCCAGGCGCCCTCGCTGCCGATGGAAATCAGGTGGTTCGGATCCAGCTGGCGGATCAGGGCCGACGCCTCGCTGAGCCACTGCTCAAAGGCTGGCAGCGCCTCCTTCGAGAAGGCACGCGGCTCATTGCCGATCTGCCACGACATGATGGCTGGATCGTCCTTATAGGCCACGCCCGTATAACGGTTCGTGCGGCCCAGGATAAATCTCACGTAATCATAGAACAGCTGATGTGCCTGCTGGTTCGTCGCATACTGCGCCACGAAATTCATATAGGCAGGATAACCGTCCTCGTTGGGTCTTGGCGCCTTGCCGGCACCTGCATGCTGCAGATAGAAGCCGTAGCCCCCACTCCACTCCCACGAGTTGTTCAGATAGAGCACGGCCACCATCTGGCGCTTGCCCAGCTCCTGCATCAGGTAGTCGAGTCCTGCCAGGATCGTATCGTTATACACGCCAGGGGCCACCTGCAACGTCGGCTCCACCTTCGTGGTCACGCCGCGTTCGCCATCGGAGCCCACGAGGATGCGAAGGTTGTCGATGCCGATCTGCTTCATCAGGTCGAGCTCGCGGCAGAGTCGCTGGCGGTCACCGCCCTGACCCTCCGAGCCGAGGATCGCCCCATACCAGAAATTCGTACCTACGTAATAATAGGGTTGGCCGTCTTTTTCGAAATGTCCGTCCTTCACAACCACGAACTTCGACTGCCCCATCGTGGGGAGCATCATCGCAGCCATCAGGAGAGTGACGAATAGTTTTAGCTTCATCAAATATGAATTATTTAGTTATTTTGCCTGCAAATATACAATTTCTTTTCCAAACCACCAAATAAAACACGTAAAAATCCGCAAAACCTCCTATTGGATCCAGGCTCTACCGATTAAGAATCCACCGAATGATTGTTAGAAAACTTTGCAAGTTTTTAACACTCCAAAATGGAACAATCTAGAAAAAGAACATGAAATAAAAAGGGTAAAATTATTCCCACACGTAGAAAAAGTTACTCCTTAGTTAGGGATAAATAATTCCCTCACTTGGGAAAAATAACTTTTTGAAGTGCGAAAAGTAACTTATTTATAGTTCATATAAGGCTCATTCTTGATGTTTTTCAGGTATTTTCTATCACTTTTTCAAGTCACAAAATTACAAGCGACTGATTATCAACTAATTGAAAAATCGCTCATAATTCGTGTATTTCAAAGCCAAATTCAACTTGATGAAAAATACACGAGTTACAAGCGATGATTTGTCAGAAATTATCATTAATCAATATACGACAGGATCTGATCAGCGATCTGCTCCTCGGTCTTGCCATCGACGTTGAAGACGAGGTCGTAGTTACGAGTGTCGTAGCGCGTGGTGCCAGTGAAGCGCGTCACGTAGTTCTCGCGCATATTGTCCACCTTTTTAATGATCTGACGGGCCTCGGCCTCAGAGATGTGCTGTTTGGCGGCGACACGTGCAACACGATTCGCCATCGGTGCCTGGATGAGGACACTCAGATGGTTTGGATGATTTCGGAACACGAAGAAACCGCAACGGCCTGCAATGACGCACGACTCTTCCTCGGCAATCTCATTCAGGATCTCCGTCTCTGCCTGAAACACGTTCTCGGTGGTGAGCACATCAGGCTCCTTACCATATTTCGCCAGACAGGATCGGCTATCGACCAGCCCAGTGCCGACCTCAGCGATGCGCTTGAAGTCTTCCCACCATCTGGTCTTGCGGCCTTTCAGCTTCTCAATCTCGTCGGCTGTGAGGTTAAACTTTTCTTCTAATGCCTTGATCAATGCCTTATCATAGAAGGTCACTCCAAGTTTTTTAGCTAAGATCTCACCAACGGTGCGACCACCACTACCTAACTCACGATTAATCGTAATGACAAAATGCTCTTTCTTATTCATAAATTTAGTATTTTACAGTTTATGATAGCGAACTAGACCAGCGAGAGGGGTCTTGAGGACGGTGCCGAGGCGGAAGTTAAGACGCTCAGCGGCCTCGCGCAGCTCATCCTGATAGTGCCAGGCGACACTGCCGACGAACGAGACAGGCAGGTCAGCACGGTTGTAGGGCTGGATGTGATAACGCAGGAAATCGACAAAGTTGTCGATGACGACGGCTCTGACACCAGCATCGTCGAGGTGATTGCCGATGAATTCGGAGAGGGATGCCAGGAAGCGGTTGGCCAACGGCTGACGATAGACACGCTTGATGATTTCTGGCAGGTTCAGGCGCGTATCCTTCTCAAACTTCTCCTTGATTTCTTCTGACAATTTGCCACCATAGAGATCGTGGATGAAACGCTTGCCGAGAACGGAACCGCTACCCTCATCGCCCAGGATATAGCCCAAGGCAGGGGTGTGCTGAACGATGGCTTCACCATCGTAGAGACAGGAGTTGGCACCCGTGCCTAAGATGCTGGCAATACCATAGTTATGGCCACAGAGGGCGCGCGCGGCACCCAACAGATCGCTGTGGGCCTCGACGACACTCGCCTGTGGGAACGTCTCCTGCAACAGGGAGGTCATGAAGGACTCGAGCTCAGGACGGACACCACTGCCATAAAAATAGACAGCAAAGGGAAACTCAGGGGTAAGGATGGCAGAGCTGCGCAGCTTCTGAACCTCTGGGTTGGAACCCATGATGCCGACGAATTCCTCGCGCAGGATACGGACGATCTCCTCGCGCGACTGATGAACGGGGTTGATGCCCTGTGTATTAAGGACTACTGGCTGCGACGCACTGGTGACGATCGCCCAGTCGGTTTTGGTACTTCCACTATCTGCTATTAGTATCATTTCTCGTAATTTTTGATGGTTTACGCTGCAAAAGTAATCAAAAAAGATTTAAAACCATCAGTTTATGGCAGTTTTTTTCTTAAGAATATGTTTTTTTTCGTACCTTTGCCGAACAAAAAAATAAATAAGTACAGAAACAACAGATGAAACGCTTTTTACTGATATTCGTCCTGATGACAGGCTTCATCGCCGAGGCTGGGGCCGTGCTGAAGGAGAAAGACCTGGAACAGACACTCGCCATCTTGCAATCGGAGTTGGAGCAATATAATAACGAGCTGACCATGCGCAGTGCCGTGAGAAGGGAAAGGGCCAAGCAGCTGATCACCAACCTGCTGCTGACCATGAAGCAGGCCGACCAGAACGCGCTGATGCTCTATTCGCAGGAGCAGACCCACCCGTTTGACATGACCTATGCCTGTAAGGAGGCCACCAAGCTCTATCGGGAGTTCCACAGCCATCAGATCCCCTTTACGGAGTTCCTGGACAAGAACACCAAGGAGCTGGCACGTTATGACAGCTTGGTGAAGCGCCTGGAGTCGATGCCTGACATGATGACGACGAAGTTCGGTCAGGAGCGGCGCGACTCCTGTCTGGTGCTCGCCAAGAACATCCGCAGCATGCTGGCCGAGGGCGATCAGCAGCTGAGACGGAACATCCGCTATTACAATATGACGGAGCAGCGCCTGAGCGAGTTGAACGACTACGCACAGAAGCGCTATACCGACATCCAGCAGAGCATCTTCATCAACGGCGGCGACAGCTATTTCACCCTGATAAGCCATCTCGACCGCCGCTGGAAGACGATGACAGAGGCGGTGAAGAAGAAATACACCATCGATGACAATAACCTGTCGCAATGGAGTTCACAGTGGGTGTTCGGTCTGTTTGTCGTCATCGCCATCTATGTCATCATCGCCATCGTGCTCAACCAGCTGTTCTTCCGATTCCTGTTGCCCAAGCGCTTCAAGACCAAGGAGTTTATGGATAAGCAGGCGGCGATCATCATGGCGACGACCACCATCACCTTCGCCATCATCCAGGGACTGCTGATCAACCGATCGGAACAGAACTTTGTGATCATGGCCTCAACGCTGCTGGTGGAGTATGCCTGGCTGTTGGGTGTGATCCTGATCTCGCTCCTGTTGCGTGTAAAGGGTAACCAGATAGGCAGTGCCTTCCGTATCTATGCGCCCCTGATCGGCATCGGCTTCATCGTGATAGGCTGTCGGATCATCCTGATTCCGAATGAGCTGGTGAACCTGATACTGCCGCCCATCCTGTTGCTCTGTGCCATCTGGCAGTGGGTGGTGATCAGGCGGCACAACCAGAATATTCCGAAGTCGGACATCTTCTATACTTACGTGTCGTTGATCGTGTTCATCGCATCGGTGATCAGCTCATGGGCAGGCTATACGCTGCTGGCGGTGCAGCTGCTCATCTGGTGGATCATGCAGCTGACCTGTATCCTGACCATCACCTGTATCAGCCAGTATCTGAAACTCTACGCCAAACGGAAGCATTTCGAGAAGAAACCTGTGACCCAGACCTGGGCTCACACACTGGTGGAGAAGGTGCTGATGCCTGCGCTGAGCATCAACTCAATCATGCTGAGTATCTACTGGGCTGCGAAGGTGTTTAACCTTAGCGAGCTCTGCTGGCAGATCTTCAAGTATAATTTCATCGACCTGGAGAACCTGCAGGTGTCGATCCTGAAGCTCTCGATGGTCATCACCATCTGGTTCCTGTTCCGTTATATCGTGCATACCGTCCTCGCCCTGCTGCGCCAGCACTATCAGGACAGCGACCCCACGACGGCTGCCTCGAAGGAGGTGATGAGCAAGAACGTGATCCAGGTGCTGATCTGGGGTATCTGGCTGATGATCTCGCTGTCGGTGTTCCATATCAGCGTGGCTTGGCTGTTGGCCATCTCAGGCGGTCTGTCAACAGGTATCGGTTTCGCCTCGAAGGATATCATCGAGAATATCTACTATGGTGCCTCGCTGATGGCTGGCCGTATCAAGGTGGGCGACTGGATCCAGGTGGATGGTACCATGGGGAAGGTAGCCTCCATCAGTTACACCTCAACGGTGGTGGAGTCGCTCTACGGCGAGGTGATCACCTTCCAGAACGCACAGCTGTTTACCAAGAATTACAAGAACCTGACGCGTAATCATGGCTACGTGCTGGCTGTCGTGCCCTTCGGTGTGGCCTACGGCTCGAACCTGAAGCAGGTGACCACAGTGGTGGAGGATGCCCTGAACAACATGCATCACCAGTGGATGGACCAGAGCAAGCAGGTGAAGTGCGTGGTATCGGAGATGGGCGACTCGAGCGTGAACTTCAACCTGTTCGTATGGGCTGACGCGCCGAAGAAGTCGTATGTGGTGAGCGATGTGCTGAAATGTGTGTATGACACATTGAACCAGAACCACATCGAGATTCCGTTCCCACAGCAAGACATACATATTAAGTGAGAAGTGAGAAGTGAAAAGTGAAAAGTGTGAAGAAAATTTGGTAGTTATGAATAATTTGTGTATTTTTGCAACATCATTATGAGTAACAAGACAACTATTATAGCCGGACCGTGTGTCATTGAGTCAGCGGAGCTGCTCGATACCGTCGCACGTAAATTGGTGGAAATCAACACCAAGTTAGGCACAGACATCATCTTCAAAGCCTCATTTGACAAGGCCAACCGCACCTCGATCCGCTCTTTCCGCGGACCAGGTATGGAGCGTGGACTCCAGATGCTGGCCGACATCAAGGCGCGTTATGGGCTGCGCATCCTGACCGATATCCATGAGAGTCAGCAGGCAGTCGCTGCTGGAGAGGTCTGTGACGTGCTGCAGATCCCAGCCTTCCTCTGTCGGCAGACAGACTTGCTGGTGGCAGCCGCCAAGACAGGGCGCACGGTGAACATCAAGAAGGCGCAGTTTCTCAGTGGGCTCGACATGAAGTACCCTGTGGAGAAGGCGCGCGACGCTGGTGCCAAGGAGGTGTGGCTCACTGAGCGTGGTAACATGATGGGCTATAATAACCTCGTGGTGGATTTCCGTAACATTCCAGATATGCTGGAGATCGTGCCGACGGTGATCATGGACTGTACGCATAGTGTGCAGCGTCCTGGCGGCAGTGACGGCAAGACGGGCGGCGACCGTCGTTTCGTGCCTCAGATGGCACTGGCAGCCAAGGCATTCGGCGCCACAGGCTTTTTCTTTGAGGTGCACCCCACCCCAGACGAAGGCCTGAGCGATGCCGCCAATATGTTGGAACTCGACAAGCTCGAGCCACTGGTTGCCAAGCTGGTAGAAGTGAGAAGTGAGAAGTGAAAAGTGAGAAGTTATGTCATCGAAAGAATACGCGATACAATGCATAAGAGACGAGGCTGAGGCCGTATTGGGACTGATACCGCAGCTCGACGACAGCTTTGAGAAGGCTGTCAACCTGATGTATGACTGCAAAGGCAAGATCATCGTGACAGGTGTGGGCAAGAGCGGCCATATCGGTGCTAAGATCGCTGCCACCCTGTCGAGTACAGGCACCCCCTCTTTCTTCATCAATCCGCTCGACGTGTTTCATGGCGATCTGGGTGTGATGACCTCTGACGACGTGGTGCTGGCCATCTCGAACTCAGGTCAAACCGACGAGCTGTTGCGTTTCATTCCGATGGTGCTCCACATGCAGATACCGATCATCGGCATGAGTGGCAATCCTGAGTCGCTGCTGGCCAAGTATTCGACCTGCCACCTGAACGTCGGCGTGAAGAAGGAGGCCTGTCCGATGAACCTGGCACCTACCAGTTCCACGATGGCGCAGTTGGCGATGGGTGATGCGATAGCCGTTGCCCTGATCCAGAAACGAAACTTCAAGCCTCGCGACTTCGCGCAGTTCCATCCTGGCGGAGAGCTCGGCAAGCGACTGCTCACCACAGCTCAGGACGTGATGCGTTCTGACGATATGCCCATCCTGCCGCCAGAGATGCATCTGGGCGAGGCTATCATCCTGGTGAGCAAAGGCAAGCTGGGCTTAGGCATCGCAGAGGTGAATGATGAGATCGTGGGGCTGATCACCGATGGCGATATCCGTCGCGCGATGGAGAAATGGCAGGCAGAGTTCTTCGACCACACTGTCAGCGACATCATGACGCGTACGCCCAAGACAGTGAAGCCTGAGACCAAGATCACTGAGATACAAAGAATTATGAACAAATATAAGGTACATTCTGTATTGGTCACTGACAACCAGAACCATCTGCTTGGTGTGGTTGACCATTACTCATGTATGATATAAAAGGAAAACAAGGCCTATATGAAGACAATAAAGAGACTGTTGATTGTGTTGCTGTTGGCGCTGCCGTTAGCGGTGCTGGCAGACTACTTGTTTAAGACACTCGACGCACGTGAGGGACTGACTTCCAGTCAGGTAAACTGTATCCTGAAAGACTCAAAGGGTTACATGTGGTTTGGTACACCTGCCGGACTATACCGTTTCGACGGCTATACTTTCAGGAATTTCCAAAGTGACTCACAGGACGGTTCCTCGCTCAACGACAGTTATATCGTATCAATCCAGGAGATGCTCGACGGCAACCTGCTGGTAGAGACCTCTTCAGGCTATTGCATCTACCACCATCAGACAGAGAGTTTCGAGCGTGACATGAAACAGACGTTCTCGAGGATGGGTATAGAGACGATTCCCAGTGTGGTCTATATCGACCAACACAAGAATCTCTGGGGAGCCATTCCCAACAAGGGCGTGGTATGCTACAACCAACAGCAGCAGCTGCTTTTCGAATTCGGTTATACAGACGACTCTCATGGCGTACCGCAGGGTACAGTTGTCTCCATCAGTGAGTGTAGAGAGGGTGCGATGATCGTGTATGAAGACGGACGTATCGTGTGCTGCGATGTGATGCACCAACAGCATACCGTCTGGGAGACAGAGAGGATCGAATCGCTGAAGAAGCGCAAGAACAAGTCGCTCAGAGCCTTTGCCGACAAGTTGGATAACATCTGGCTCTACGGACAGGGTACCTTGTTTATGTATAACAAGAATACGAACTCCTGGGATAACAGCATCGGCGCCAACTTAGGACTGACAGGTATCGGTGTGGATCGTAATATCAACGGTATGGCTGGCGATAAGGAAGGAAACATCTGGATCGGCTCCGACCAGTTAGGACTACTGAAGATGGATCTGAACAGCCATGAGGTGACATCCGTACAGCCACGCAACATCAACGACAGCCAGTGGATTACTGAGGTGGTCAGCATCCAGAGCGTCTATGTAGATGATACCGATCTGATCTGGGTAGGTACTGAGAAATCAGGTGTCGCCTATTCTGGAAAATATATCTACCGTTTCGGTTCTGATCATATCGGCGACGTCACAGCCATGGCACAGGATGTCAACGGTACCGTCTGGTATGGTACGAGTGATAAGGGCGTCATTAACTATGACGGTCCGCTGTCGAGTCTGAAGATCTCGGCTATGGGCACCACCAATGACGGTAGTCTCTGGGTGGGAACCAAACGCAACGGACTGACACGTATCAAAAACGGCAGTACAACCTTCTACTCTTTAGCCAAGGACAGTATGGCCACCCTGATCGATGACCATATCAATGCCCTCTGTACGGATAAGGTGGGTAACTTGTGGATTGCCACCAACGGTGGTCTGCAGGTGTATAACCCCAAGATGAACACTTTCTCATCCTATACTCGTGAGAACGGCAAACTGCACACGAACAACATCACCAGCCTTTTCTATAATAAGGATGGCAAGAACAACGACCTCTATATCGGTACGGCCGAGGGATTAGTGATACTGAACCTTTCTTCTACAGATAAAACGGTGCTGACTGGTAATGCATCGAACATCAAGTCGTTTACCAACAACTATATCACCCAGGTGGTTCAGGACTCCAGAGGTTTGATCTGGGTAGGTACACGTGAAGGTCTGAATATCCTGAATCTGGAGAACGACAGTCTGAACTATCTGACAGAGAAACAAGGTCTCAGCAATAACAATGTGTGTGGCATTGCAGAAGACAAGAACCATAATATGTGGATCACTACCAGTAGTGGCGTGAGCCGTATCGTGGTTCAGCGTAATCATGAGGACGGCAGCAACAACTACGGACTCTATAACTACACGACTGCCGACGGTTTGCAGAGTAATGAGTTCAACCCAGGTGCCATCCTGACACGACAGGACGGAAACGTATTGTTGGGAGGACAGTTTGGTGTGAACTGGGTGTTAGAAAAGGCCAATGATGAGAACGACGCCCTGCCTCGTGTGATGCTGACACAGCTCTTTATCGGTGAGGAGGAGATCCTGACAGGTCACGAGTATCAGAACCGAGTGATCCTGACACAGGCACTCAACGAGACCACTCGTCTGGAGTTGGGCCATGACCAGAACACTTTCACCATCAAGTTTGCCGCTGGTAACTATAACCAGAGTGAACGTCTGCAGTTCATGTACTGGATGGAAAATAAAGACGAGGACTGGCGCAACGGTAACGCCCTGACCCACGGTGTGACCTTCAAGGACCTGCCAAGCGGAAGCTACACCCTGCATGTGAAGGCCATCAGTGCAGAAGGTGCCGTCAGCAATCAGGAGCGAACCTTGGACATCCGCATCCAGCGCCACTGGCTGCTGTCGTGGTGGATGATCGCAGCCTATATCATCCTTGCGATTGTAGCCATCTACTTCTGGCGCATCGGTCTGAAGCAGCTCAAGGTGATCAAGGCCAGGAAGAAGGCTGTGATCGACCAGCTCGCCATGCAGCGTGAGGAGATCAAGGCTGCCAGTGAAGACTTGCGACAGCCGATGGCCCGTATGACCTCCATCATCACGAATCTCTCTGAGTCAGAGAAGTCATTGGAGGAGCGCGAGCAGCTGAATGCCCTCCACTCGCAGATGCTGCAGATCATCACACGTGTCAGCGATATGCAGATGAATCTGGAGAATCCTGAAGAGAAGGCGAAGACGGTGGTTCACGATCGTCTGGAACTGAACGGACGTGGCGAGATCGAGATGCCAGAGATTGCCAACCACGCCCTGACCACAGAGAGCGCCATCCCAACAAAGGCTGCCATGGATCAGCCTACGATGCAGTTCACGATGGTGATGATCGACGACAATATCGACTTCCTGCAGTTTGCGACAGCCCGTTTGAAGTTTGTATATGACTTCCATGCCTATGACAATATTGAGAAGGCTGCAGCCGACCTTGAAGAGATGCGTTGCGATATCGTCATTTGTAAACAGGACATGCCAGAGATGACAGGTAGTGATCTGTGTAACCAGTTGAAGACAAACATCGCCACTCAGAAGATCAAGTTTGTGCTGATGACAGAAGGTATGCTGACGCCTAACGACATGCGCAACCAGAACATCACCCTTTCTGCCGATGACTATCTGGCAAAGCCATTTAATCTGCAGGAGGCAACCATGCGCTTCAACAAACTGCTCGGACTGGGACCGATCCAGGCCAATAGCAATCTGATTGAAGGTGCTGAGACACGTATGCTCGAAGGTCACAGCTCTAGTATGACCACAGCTACAGAGACCTATGGTATCACAGAATACAAGCCACAAAATGATGGTGAGCCAGATGCTGACGACCCAGTAAACCGCGTTGATACGAAGATTATCAAGCGTAACAACCAGTTGGCCAAGGTTGAGGAAGAGGAAGAGCCAGAGAAAGAAACCGCCATCGCTACCATGACAGCAATGAACATGTCGGACTTCTCGATGCTTGACGCTATGGATCAACAGCTGATCAAGAACATTGAGCAATATGTGATGCAGAACATGAGTCGTGGGCAGATCAGCCTTGAGGAGTTGGCTACGGCCATGGGTATGGGACGCGTGCCGTTCTTCCACAGGATACGTAGTCTGACTGCCAAGACCCCAGCAGAACTGATACGTGACATGCGCCTGAAGCATGCCTGCATCCTGCTGAAACGTACGAATATCAACATGAGTGAGTTGGCTACAAACGTCGGATTCATGACGGCGGAGAACTTCATCAACATCTTCAAGGATAAGTTTGGCATGACGCCACTCGAATATAGATTAAAACATCGTAAATGATAACAGAACATCAACGATCAGCAGGAATAGTCACCATTCTATTCCTGCTGATATCTCTCTATGGACATGCCCAGAGTAGCGACTCCCTACTTGTGGAGGACATGCGACAGGAAGGCATCGAATTCACTAATCAAAACAGCATCAAGTTGCTCATGTCGGGCAGAGAGAAGTTTGCCGACATGTTTGAGGCCATCCGTCAGGCCAAGAGCAGCGTGCATCTGGAATACTTCAACTTCCGTAACGACTCTATTGCAGGATTGTTGTTTGATATCCTGCGCGAGAAGAGGAAGGAAGGTGTGGAAGTTCGTGCCCTCTTTGACGGTTTTGGCAATGACTCCAATAACAAGCCACTGAAGAAGGAGCATCTCGAAAAGCTCCATGCCGACAGTATCGACATTTATGAATTTGACCCCATCCGCTTTCCATGGGTCAATCATATCTGGCCTCGCGATCATCGTAAGATTGTTGTCATCGACGGGGAGATCGGCTATACTGGAGGTATGAATGTGGCCGACTATTATATTGTTGGTACTGAACAGGTGGGCGAATGGCGCGATATGCATTGTCGGCTTGAGGGGCCAGTTGTCAATGAGCTGCAGCGTATCTTCTTACGGATGTGGAAAAAGGTCACTAAAGAAGAGCTCAATGATCCGAAGTATTTCCAAGGGAAACCAGCAGGAGATAAGATGATAGGCATTGCCAATCGTGAGCCACATACCACCAACAAGATCATGCGCCGTTTCTATATCCATGCCCTCGACCGTGCCAAGGACTCTGTGAAGATTGTCAATCCTTACTTTGCCCCTACGCAATCCATCATGAAAGCCTTGAAACGCTGTGCTGACAGAGGTGTGAAGATGGATATTCTCATCTCTTCGAGATACGACGAGCCATTGATGCCTGAGATCGTGCTCTATAATACGTACAGGTTGTCGAAACGTGGGGTCAATGTCTGGCGCTATCGACCTGGATTCCATCACTCGAAGATCATGATGGTGGATGGGAAATACTGCACTGTAGGAAGTACGAACCTGGATGCCCGCAGTCTGCGATATGATTATGAGATCAATGCCATCATCATCGACCCAGAGACCACCCATCAACTGGAGGATAAGTTTCTTCAGGACACCCAGAAATGCGACTACATGACTGAGGAGGAATGGAAGAAAACACGTACGACCTGGAAGAAATTCAAAGGGTGGTTCGGCCATCTACTGACTTTTTTACTATAGCCCATGAAGCGTGATACGACTATATCCATCTGCAAAGGCATTGCCATCATCCTGATGGTGATAGCCCATGCCGAGGCTCCTGGTTGGCTCTGTAAGTTTATCTTTGAATTCCACATGCCGCTCTTCTTCATTACGGCAGGCTATTTCTTCTCACTCAAATATCTGAACGACGAGGCTTCGTTTGTGAAGAAACGGGTGAAGGGTCTCTACTGGCCTTTCGTGAAGTGGTCGGTGTTCTATCTGATCATTCACAACTGGATGTTCGATTTAGGGATATTGAATGAAAGATATGGTAATGAGATGGGGGGCGTGACCCATCCCTACACGTGGCATCAGATACAACAGAACCTATGGAACATCGTGACAGCCATGGGTGGATACGATCAGTTCCTCTGTGGCGCATTCTGGTTCTTCAGAGGATTATTCGTGGCCAGCATCCTATACCTTATTATATATAAGGTGATGGATGTGAGCATAACGAGCAAGGCAAAGAAGGCTATCCCCTACCTCATTTGTGTGCTGATGCTGCTGCTTTGTGGCTGGAAGACATATGAGGGTTTGAAGATTGTGACCTTGGTTCAGGGAGGTTATCGCGACCTGATGGGCTGTTTCTTCTTTGGTTGTGGTTTTATCTTCCGTCAGTTTGTTGACGGCTATCGGACTCTGATCTCACGCCATTACGCCTATCTTTGGACAGCGATCATCTTTGGAGCCGTTGTTTTCCTATTCTCGAAATACCTGACTGCCAACATGAACTGGCGTTCCACCTATACGCAATTCCTCTCCCTGCCGATACCTGCCCTGCTTGGATTCCTGATGACCTACAACATCAGCCAATGGATCGACCGTCATGAGAGTTGGTTGAAGCGTTCGTTGACATATATCGGCGATCACACACTTTATATCTTCATCTTCCATATCTGCGCTTACAAGGTGGTGAGTCTATTGAAGATCTGGTATTATGGACTTGACATCCATCAGATAGGATGCCACATGGTGATCCACGAGTACTCTCAGCAGGACTGGTTCTGGGTGGCCTACACCATTGCAGGCGTAGGAATCCCACTTGTCCTCTACTGGTTGCAGGAACAGATTTCCAACAGGATCAAAGGATATAGAGCATCATCTGCTGCTCAGGCTCAGTAATGCCCTTCTCACGTAACAGGTCAGCCTCATTCTCAAGGATGAACTCTGGTTCACAATCCGTCTCTTTCAAGAAACGGTGGAAACAGTCGGCAGCCTCATCGATATGTCCACTGAACCACAAGGAATAACCATAGTTCAACAGATCATCTGGATGCACATTGCTGGCAGCCAACAACTGGTCATAGATCTTATCGGCAGCCTCATATTTTCCTTCACAGACAAGCGTCCAAGCCAAAACGCGATTGACGTTCCTGTCATCGGGCATCTCGTAGTTCAGCCGATACAATTCCTTCAATGCCTCATCATATCGGCCCAGATTCGTCAGACTAACAGCAAAGTTCAGACGATAACTCTTCTTTTCAGGACAGATCGTGAGTAACTTATCGTAGGTCTCCAATGCCTCCTCATACATCTCACGAGAGAACAAGGCACGCGCAAGACCTGCCAACGCCCTTTCATGATCAGGCTGTATTTCCAAAGCATTAGTATAGCTTTGAAGGTCGCTGAATGCCAATGCCGACTCATTCGCATAATGCTGAGCCAAATAGCCAGACATCATCCAGAATTGGAAATCACGACGCGCCTCTCCGTAATTGGCCAATAGTTTTAGGACATTATACAGCCGATCCTGCTTTAAGAAGAAAGCCGTTACGTCATTGAAGAAGAGTTCCAAGTGCGTCTTTGAGAAGATGGGATCTGCGAAGAACAGATAGCTGCCATCCACATCAAAGGGATTTACGAATGCCGTACGCATGGGGAACAAGCGGAAGAAACGATAGAGGTCCTGCAGGTAGGTACGGCGGATATAGGCTGCACTCTCCAGTTCCTCAGTGGCAAGCTCATTAACAGTAGCCTCGCCTCTCATCAGCATCTCACGCATATTCTGTGGAATCTGATTGATAACCTGTTGGAAGGCAAAGACAAAAGAATACTTATCACTATTACAGAAAGGTCCTTTCTCCCCCATCACATTCAGGAAACGGCTCAAGCCTGTCTTATCCATCACCTCTACCACATCTGGATGGTTCGGATAGAAAGGCATAAACCAGTTGCTCAACTCATTGAAGAAAGTGAAGCGCTTCATCTGGGAGAAACCTCCGAAATAGATATCAGACCCCTGTTTCTGCATATTCACCATCCGTTGGAAACTGGCTTCCATCTGTTCCAGCTTACGCTCCTGTTCTCCTGGATGCAAAATATCCTCCATCGGATCCTCTTCTGTCTCCTCTATACCATTACGCGTCATACGGAAAGACTGGTTCTTCATCAGATCAGGCATAATCTCCCGTTGGATGGTCTGCGTATCATGCTCTGCATTCATACAGAACACAATCTGCTCCTGAAATTCTACCAGTTCCTTACAATGATCTTCATCTTCCAACAGATGATGTACCAAATCTATCTGTTCTGGATAGATGGAGGCGACCAGACGACTATTTAGTGTCAGTACCCAACCGACAAGCGCCCTCTGACGTACCCGTTCATCAACTGCTTTTTCATATACATGGATAAGTGCGCGAAACTTTGCCATATCGAAATGCTCCAATGTAGAAAGCATCATGGCACTGATGATCAGCTGTTGATCATTCGTATCAACAGTAGGCGACAAGAGCATATCCTCCATCACCGTCGCAATGCCATCCGTCCATATATCAGATGTTAGAATCTGGTCAAATAGCACATTCATGTCATGCTGATGCTGTCTGTACAACTCTCGTTGTTTAGTCTCACGCTGTTGGGAAGGCTCTAACTCCAAGATAGCAACATCGGAGACAAAGGTCTCCAGTTCCTCACGGATATTCTGAGGCGACCAGTCGCGAGCCGACATATGCTGACGCAAATAAATGGACGACAGGAAAGAATTATGGCCAATCGCATAACTGCGGCTGATATTCGCACATAACACATACAGCCGCTGTAACAATGACTGGTAGAGTGCAGGCAGCTGAGGATCTTTAAACCCTCGTTTCCAATAATCTGCCATCAGCTGATAGTCTGTACGTACGGCATGCAGACGATCGGAATTAATTTGGTTCGGATGGACAGACAAGAAACTCTCCAGACCGTTGATGGCTGCACTCAGGTTACGTGCCTCCAAATGACCAAGTACCTCTTTCAGACTCTGATGTGTATCCATAGACTACTTCTTTGAAAGCCATTGCTGCGCACGTTCCACATCTTTCTGTCGAGGCGCTTCGGCATGATTATACTTCAAGGAATCTGGCAGGCTCTTGAGTGCAGGCTCTGAGATGGTATAGTATTTCCTGATCACATCCTTATAATGGCGCACACCAAACTTATTGATAGAGTCGCAGGCGTCATTATAGCCTTTTAGAAAAACCTCCATCTGCTTCTTTCGGTTCTGATCGTCCATACCTTTTTCTCTAAAGGCAATAACGCCCATCTGGATGTCTTCCTGACGAGTGTCAAGCAGGACCTTATGTTTCTTCAATAATGCCTGTGTAGCCTGAGGCTCTGTGAGTAGCAGGGCATCCATCTCGTTGTTTTCCAACATCTTCAGACGGACATACACATCATTTACTTGGATGCGGAACACCCGTTCGGTTTTCAACTTTGCACTGTCCACCGCCAGATCGCCTAAGAGATCGGTCACTGAATAACGGGTCATCGCCAGCATCTTATCGTCCAGATGCTTCAACTGGGTGATACGCTGGTTACGGTTACTGATCAGCAGCCAATAGGCATTCGTCGTAGCAACATATTTCAGAGGCATACCTGACTGAATGATCCGTTCGGCTCGCACAAGATCTGTCACCATACCCTCTACCCTTCCTCTCATCATGGCTGTATCACAGTCCATTTGGGCAGTATAGCGCTTCATTCGAATATCCACAACCGTATCAAACAGCTGGTGATCTTTAGCGATAAAAATTGGTAGGCAGTCGAGGGTCGGCATCACAGCAATCTTCAGGGCAGCAGAATCCTCGCGAGCCAGTCTTAGCCGCTGTTCCCTTGACAGTCGTTTAGTCTCCTCATAGGATTGTCCACAACCGGCCAGTATCAACAGACCAGTCACGACAATGGTAAATATCCTGATGTATTTCATATTGTTCGCAATAATTGTGTGCAAAATTAAGCAATTATTTTGGAATACCGAAAATATTTCGTACTTTTGTATTCAATTATGGCAAAAGACAAAATCGCATACGTATGCTCCAACTGCGGCCAGGAGTCGCCGAAGTGGATCGGAAAGTGTCCTTCCTGCGGGCAATGGAACACATTTAAGGAATTTCGCGTGGCAAATGACACCAAAGAGAAAGCTGCGACAACAGCAGCTGCTTCGGCTGGTCATGCACTGCGGAAAAATAAAGTGCTGAAGCTGCGCGACATCTCTAATCAGGACGATCCGCGAATCGATATGCATGACGAAGAGCTGAATCGTGTACTTGGTGGCGGTTTGGTGCCAGGTAGCATTGTCCTATTAGGGGGCGAACCAGGTATCGGCAAATCCACCCTTTCCTTACAGACGATGCTCCGTATGCCAGAGAAGAAAATCCTCTATGTCAGTGGTGAGGAGAGTGCCCATCAGCTGAAGATGCGTGCCAACCGTATTCCCCACGAGGAGAACGACCATTTCCTCATCCTCTGCGAGAATTCCCTCGAACATATTTTCAACCATATCAAAGACGAACAGCCAGAACTAGTGATTATCGACTCCATCCAGACCATTATGACAGAAGATGTCGAGTCCTCCGCTGGTTCCATTGCCCAAGTGCGAGAATGTGCCTCTTCCCTACTCAGATTTGCCAAAACCAGTGGTGTACCTGTCATTCTGATCGGACATATCACCAAAGAAGGTACGCTGGCAGGTCCAAAGATTCTGGAACATATCGTTGACACCGTCATCCAGTTTGAAGGCGATCAGCATTATATGTATCGTATCCTTCGCTCCATGAAGAACCGCTTCGGCTCTACTGCCGAATTAGGCATCTACGAGATGCAGCAAAATGGACTCCGTCAGGTGAGTAATCCTTCCGAGCTCCTGCTCACACAGGACCATGAGGGACTCTCTGGCATCGCTATCTCCTCTGCGATTGAGGGTGTGCGTCCTTTCCTGGTTGAAACACAGGCACTCGTCTCTACAGCAGCCTACGGTACCCCCCAGCGCTCTGCAACAGGTTTCGACCAGCGTCGTCTGAACATGCTGTTGGCCGTTTTGGAGAAGCGAGTAGGATTCAAACTCATGCAGAAAGATGTCTTTATCAATATTGCAGGTGGTCTGAGGGTGACAGACCTCGCAATGGATCTGAGTATCATTGCAGCCGTACTCTCCTCAAATGTTGATACTCCGATAGAAAGTGGCTGGTGTATGTGTGGTGAGGTCGGTCTCTCTGGAGAGGTAAGACCTGTAAACCGTATTGAACAAAGAATCGCCGAAGCCGAGAAACTCGGATTCAGCGATATGATTGTACCCAAATATAATATGCAGGGCTTCGATGCGAAGAAATACCGCATCAGGCTTCATCCCGTTAGGAAGGTCGAGGAAGCCCTTCGTGCCCTGTTCGGCTAAGCCTCGTAGATAGTAGGATCCTCGATACCTGCCTCTGCCAACGCCTCCTTGCGCTCTACACAGGTGCCACACTTGCCGCAATGTTTGTCGCCACCCTTATAGCAACTCCAGGTTTCCGAATAGTCAATGCCCAATTCCTTACCACGACGGGCAATATCGGCCTTTGTCCAGTTCGTAAAGGGCGACAACAGGCCGACGTTCACATACGTACCAGCCTTTGCAGCCTCATCGAAAGCCTTCACAAACTCAGGTCTGCAATCCGGATAGATAGTGTGATCACCTCCATGATTCGCCATCATCACATACTTCAATTCATTACTCTCTGCGATTCCCACAGCGATAGACAGCATGATACCATTACGGAAAGGCACCACCGTCGATTTCATGTTCTCATCGGCATAATGGCCTTCAGGTATAGCTTCTGCTCCTTCAAGCAATGAACTCTTGAAATAAGTCGTCATAAACTCCAAAGGAATCACGATATGCCTGATGCCCAGTCGTTCACAATGTAAACGGGCAAAGGGAATCTCCTTTGCATTATGGTTACTGCCATAGTCGAACGATACGGCCAATGCGATCCGCTCCTGTTGGTCGTAAAGCAGCGTCACAGAATCCATGCCGCCACTGAGAATGATTACTGTATCTTTTTTCATTATGCCTGCAAAGGTAAGAAAAAAAAGGCTGATACGCAAAAAAAGTATAAATTCTTAATTCCTAATTCGTAATTCTTAATTAATATTTGTAATTTTGCACTCACGTTTAAACGAAGTTTTTCACATTATTAA
>Ga0265300_10000299_pt1 | contig 52328 bp, 42 predicted proteins | sample AusTroGonzalo_MG_FD_193482 | JGI IMG/M metagenome (GOLD analysis project Ga0265300, IMG submission 193482) | Bovine rumen microbial communities from tropical cattle in Woodstock, Queensland, Australia - Gonzalo_03 | ecosystem: Host-associated > Mammals > Digestive system > Stomach > Rumen ... | reverse complement strand
GTGAACCCCGAGGCTCGTATCCTTGTCTGCTGGATGACACCCATCTTCGACCGCCACTCCCGTTTCCAGAGCGGCACACGCGACTGGCACGCCCAGATTCAGCAGGCCATCTTCCAGGTGGCATGGGGAGCCAAAGCACAGCTTATCGACCTCTACACACCCCTGCACAACCGTCCCGACCTCTTCCCCGATGCCCTGCATCCCAATCCAGAGGGTGCAAAGATTCTGGCCAAGACTGTCTATAGTGCACTGACGGGTGACCATGGCGGTCTGCAACTGCCGCCTGTCTATTCCAACGGCATGGTTCTGCCACGTGACGAACCCATCCTGGTGGAAGGCATCTCCGATGCCCGGCGCAACATCAAGGTCACGCTATCCTGCAACGGCAAGGTGGTGCATGAGAGCAACAACTTCTCAAGGGCTGACGGACACTGGCACATCGAGATGCCCGAGATGAAGGCTGGTGGTCCCTACACGCTTACGTTCACAGCCACACCCCTGAATCCCGACCACTACCTTTTTTACTATCCAGAGAAGTATCCCAACCTGCTGGAGAACCTGACGAAAGCCAAGACGCAGACACTGACAATTGACAGCGTTTACTATGGCGACCTGTGGCTGGCCAGCGGACAGTCGAACATGGAGATGCGCGTGGATCAGTGTAACACCCTGGAGCAGGATCTTGCCGATGCTGCCCGTCTTGGCGAACGGCTACATCTCTTTAATATGCCTGCACGGGCCCGCACGGATGCCGTGGAGTGGGATGACAGTGTGCTTCGCTACACAAATGAGCTACGCCACATGGACTTACAAGGGTGGAAGACGGCTTCGCCAGAAACAGTAAGACAGTTCTCTGCCGTGGCCTTTAATTTCGGACGCGTCCTTTGCGACAGCCTCGAGGATGTTCCCATAGGAATCATCTGCAATGCTGTGGGCGGCTCCACCACCGAGTCGTGGATTGACCGCTCGACACTGGAATGTGAATTCCCCAACATCTTGCGCGACTGGCGCAATGGTGACTTCGGGCAGCCTTGGGCACGCGGTCGCATGACACAGAACATTGCCCATGCCCTCGATAAGGAATCGCCTGCCTATAACCCCTTGCAGCGCCATCCTTACGACCCTGCCTACCTCTTTGAGGCTGCCATCCTGCCACTTGGTCATCTGCCCCTTCGCGGTGTCATCTGGTACCAGGGCGAGAGCAATGCCCATAACATTGAGGTACACGAGCGGCTGTTCACCCTTCTGGAGCAATCCTGGCGCAAAAGCCTCACCCCCAGCCCCTCTCCGAGGAGAGGGGGAAACCGCCTTGAAAACACTCCCTCCTCGGGGGGAGCTGGAGGGGGGCTTCTGCCCTTCTACACCGTACAGCTCAGCAGTCTGCCACGCCCGTCATGGCCTGCTTTCCGCGACAGTCAGCGCAGCCTGGCTGAAAAGTTGCCCGATACGTGGATGGCTGTCACCACTGACCTTGGTGATCCCAACGATGTCCACTACCGCACAAAGCGCCCCGTTGGTGAGCGCCTGGCCTTGCAGGCATTACACCACACCTATGGTCATTCGGTAGAGTGCGAAGGCCCGACGCTTCGTTATGCTGTCAGAGGAATAAACAATTCCATTTGCGTTCGGTTCAATCATGCAGAAGGCCTCACCTGCACCAAGGGCTTCGAGATTGCCAATTCCGATGGCATATTCTATCCTGCCGACATCAAGATAGAAGGCGACAAGGTCCTTCTCACCTCCCCCAATGTTAAAGGGCCCGCCTTTGTCCGCTACGGCTGGAGCGGCTTTACCGATGCCGACCTCCGCAATGCTCAGGGGCTTCCAGCTTCTACATTCCAGGTCAAGACGGCGGAATAGAGATAACCTCACCCCATACAACAGAAATCCCCATCATGGAACAACCACGATGGGGATAATCATTCTGAAAAAACCTTTTTGCCCTAAAATACTACGGTTCTATGATATTGAAATTGAGGACAGGCTTCTTTATTCCGCTGAAGAGCGAGTTAACAGCATCAGAGCTGCCGAGAACCGACAGACCGCCGCAGTTACCGTTGAGGCAAGCTACCAAAGCAGCCTTGGAACCGGTGGCCGTTGCATCGGCATTAGAACGTGTCTCTCCCATATAGGTGAGGACAACACCGGCACGACGAACCACGCAGCACTTTTCGTTACCGATGATGAAGTTGACCGTTACATCGTAGTCGGCCACATCGCGGCTGTCTGTGGCAATGGCAGCATATTCGAATATCATGCCGATGGTTCCGGCTCCCAGCATATTGGTAACACCCTCTCCCGTTCCATAGATAGGAGCTGCAGGCGTAGCGGCACGCAATTCCATAGCACCCGTCAGGTAGCAGTTACGCCAGGTACCGCTCTCGCACTGATAACCCAACTGCTCCAGTGCATCGGCACAGAGGCGACGAGCCTCAGTATTCGAGGGGTCGGCATAGACCAGCTCCTTTGTTACCTGAGCTACCCACTGGTATTCGCCGCGGGCATAGTCCTCACGGGCCATACGCAGGATGCGCTCGGGAGAACCCATATACTCTACAATCTTCTTGGCAGTACGCTCGGGAGTCAGCAGATTCAGGTTCACAGGGTTGGCATCGTACCATCCCATGTAACGCTGATAAACAGCCTTTATGTTGTGCGAGAGAGTTCCGTAATACTGACGAGTGTACCAAACGCGATCCAAGCGCTCGGGCAGTTGCAGGGTGTCGGAGATCTCGGTAGGGGTAAGACCCAGATTCACGTAGTGCAGTGTCTGGTCGTGGATGAACTTATATACCGAAGCGGTATTCAGCATATACTCACGGATGGTCTCGGTACCCCAGTGTGGCCAGTTGTGGCTCTGGAAGACCACATCGGTCTTGTCGCCAAACTTCTGCTCAGCCTCCAGGATATAGTTGCACCATGCCTCAGCATCACGAACCTGAGCACCACGCAGGGTGTAGAGGTTGTGCAGGGTACCGGTACAGTTCTCTGCCATCCAGAGTGCGCGGTAGTCGGCAAAGTAGGCATTCATCTCGGTAGGAGCCTCTGTGCCTGGGGTAACCTGGAAGGTAACGGTGAGTCCGTCTATGACAAGCGTGGTATCCTTTGTAACCTCGAAAGTAGGAGGCATGAGGGTCAGGGGCGAGTTGGTGCTCTGTCCCATACCGATACCCATGGCCATGCGGCCAGTGGTCCCCTTGGGCAGGTTGGCTCCGTACTGATAGCTGGCACGACGCGACATGGCAGCGTTACAATAGGCATTCTCGGCAATCACATGCTTCATGAAATGCTCTGATGTGATGAGGGCAATCTTACCGGTTTGCAGCTGCTGATCCAGAGGCAGGGAAGCATCGGCAATGTTCTGGGAATCGACAATAGCGCCTACGCCGCCATAGTGGTCAGCATGACTGTGACTGATAAGGACAGCCACAATGCGGGGATTGGCATCCACGTTGCGCTTGAAGATATCCAGGGCAGCCTCAGCCACCTCCTTACACATCAGCACATCAAAGATCAGCCAACCGCCGTTCTTTGTCTTGATAAAGGTCATGTTGGCCATATCGTAGCCACGCACCTGATAGATGCCTTCGCATACCTTGAAGAGACCGCACTGCACATTGCAGAGGGTGTTGCGCCAAAGGCTGGGGTTAACGGTCGAGGGAGCCTCGCCTCCATCCTGTACAAACTTGAACTCAGCCATGTTCCAGACCTCACCTTTGGAATTCTTGATAACAAGGTCTGGGGTAGCCTCAATAAGTCCGCGCTTTGCGTTCTCCAACTCAGCCTGGTCTTCGAAGTCCAGGCGTGTATACCACTGCTGGTTCTTGTCGGCCGTAGCCTTAGTTGCCTTCTTCGAGGCCATAGGATCCTGTCCGGGATCTTCCTCTTCGGGTTCCTGAGCTGGATTCTCCTCTGTCCGATAGAAAACCAGGCTGTCCATCTCGTTGGCACGATAAGACTGCCGTTGTCCATTCTTGTAGAGATAATACCCCTGGGCTGAAACTTGTTGTGCCATGCCACATAGGCAGAGCAGAGCCATGATAAGTTGCTTTTTCATTATTTCTTTGATATTTTGAATGTTTTACTTTCTGTTACTACAAGGTATACACCCTTTCTCAGGGATGCTGTTGAGAGGGTTGCTGTGCCGTCCTTACCGGGAGTGGCTGTTTCCATGCATTTGCCATCGACGGTGTAGAGAGACAGCTGCCGGCATCCGTAAGCAGTCACCTCACCGTCTGTGATACGGAAAGAATCGTCCGCAACAGGCTTGATATCCGTCGCCTTTTCCTCGATGGTCATCTTCAGGTAACCATCCAGTGCATAGCGTACGGTAACCTTACCGGATACCAGCTGTACCTCCTCGCCCACAAACGTTACTACGGGCTTCTCTGTCAGGTTGAACGATGTGGTGCCCTTTGTCTCGTACACAACCACGCACATCGCCTTCTCTTCTGCCCGGACCGTAACAGTCACAAGCATCAACACAAGCAACAGGACTGCCCGTGCAGTGTTACAAATAAATGTTTTTGTGCTCATTGAATTGTATTTAATATTGTTGATTTAATTCTTGCTAAACATTCGGAAAATGACCCATATAACAACTATCCATATGATAATATAGATAACACCAAGGGGGATGGTAAGCCATATGGGCGTATCTTTTATAAAGGAGATAAAATCCATTTCGTTTTTGCCTTCTTGTATGATTTTCAGTCCAAAATTACCTACACAAAACATATTAAGGTGTGAAAAATTCTGCAATGGTGTGTAATTTCCAAGAAAAGGGTGTGAAAATTGACGGAATTTACACACCTTTTACCCTGTTTACGCAAAAAAAACATTAACTTTGCGGCATATAAGTACACAGCATGGAGAATATGCAATTCACAGCCATCATCCTGATGGCATTACTCACATTCAAGCTTTTAATGCTACCCAGCAAGGTAGCCTTAAACCCCTTGGTAAACAGGGCCCGCATACTTATGGCGGCCAGTACCATGTTGTTGGGTGTGCAGTTCCTGTTGCAGTACATCTGGCACCTGCGTGCCATGGGTGTTACCCAGGCTGTGATGCTGAATCTGTTCCTGTTTATCCCCGTATCATGGATGCTTTCCATGGCGGTACTGAACCTGCAGGGCAAGGGTCGTCTGAAACCTTTTGACCGATGGATCGGGGGAATCACATGGCTCCTGTGTACATTACTGCTGGGTATTGCAGCTGCCATAGACGGAGAACCGCTACTGTCTGAGACACCCGAGATCCAGATAGCAGAAATCATCTGCTCTATACTATACGCTACCATGCAGGGCCATTATGCCTGGCGCCAGACCGTAAACCTGCAAGCCATACAACGCTCTCTGCAGAACTACTACGACCGCGATATGGAAGGTATGCTGACCTGGATGCGGCTGAGTGTCATCATCCTGGTGGCACTGGCACTGATGGTTCCCATACTGATCTTCGGTTCTGGAGCGTGGCTGGCAGTGTATGGTCTTTTCTTCTTTGCCAGCATTTTCTATACGGTGGACAGCTTCTGCAGCTATGTGGTAAGTTCTGCCCCCAAGAGATTGGAAGAAGCAGAGGAGAACGAGGAAGAGGAGGAAAGCGAGAAAGCCTCGACAGTTGACAATACAGCAGAGATGTCAGAAGAACAGTCCCAGCGCATAGACCGTATTGTCGGGCAGTGGCTAAAGGACAAGTGCTATCTGAAACGCGACCTGAAGCTCCCTGTCGCTGCGGCAAGTCTTGGCTTACCGCAGTATCAGTTCTCAGCCTGGTTGAGAAACAAGAACCTTAAATACAGCGAATGGATAACCACCCTGCGCATAGAGGAAGCCAAAAGTGTCTTATTGGAACATCCCGACTGGACCTCCGAGGCCGTTGCCGACCATTGCGGTTTCAATAGCCGGGAGTATTTCCACCGCATCTTCCGCACTTATATAGGCATGACACCTGTCAGCTTCCAACAGAGCCACGGAGTAATAGATAAGTAAAGAAACCTGACCATGAAAAAGAGAATCTACATATTATGCATCATTTCTACCCTCTTCATTGGGATCTGTTGGGGGCAGAACCGTATTGTGGTGACAAAGGTGGGAGAGATGGAGCGTGCCGTCTCGGGCCACTTTGCAGGCATGCATAATGGAACGCTTGAAACCTGGGGCGGTTGTAACTTCCCTGATATCCCCTGTGCCGATGGCGGAAAGAAAGTTTTCTATCCCAAAGCCTACGGTGCCAGTGTTACGGTGCCGGAGGGGACTGTGTTTGTGGGGGGGGCCTCACCCCTAACCCCTCTCCGAGGAGAGGGGGAAAGAGGGGTGCAAACCATTATCAGCACTTCCGAGGTATCTTTTCTCCCCTCCTCCCCGGGGGCGACTGGGGTCTCTAGAGAAACCACTGAATGTGGTTCCGGCCCCACAAAGGGGAGTGAGTCCCCACTCACGAGGGAGGCAGGTCTGGGGAAGGGGGCTGGGTTCCCATCTCTCCCGAAAGGGCTCGATAACTTTGCAGCTTGCTACGGAGCAGACCGCATTTTTGTGGCTGGCGGTCAGAGCAACGGAACGCTCAACAGGGATGTCTATGCATTGGACTGGCCAAATGGCAAGGAATGGATAAAGTTGTGCGAGTTGCCCGATGAAGGTCGCTTACAGCCCTGCATGGCCGTACAGAACTCACCTGAAGGAGAAGCGCTGTACATCTTCGGAGGATACAGACCCTCAGCCCCCTCCCTCAATCCCTCCCCCGAGGAGGAGGGAAGAGTTTTCCTGAAAGGGCTGAAACTTAACTTGAAGACATTGGAATGGCAAGAAACAGCACCAGCCATTGTCCTCCCCTCCTCCTCGGGGGAGGGGCAGGGGGAGGGGGCTGCTCTTGTTGGCTCCTGCGCCACGACATCGGGCTATAGCCACATCCTGTTCTTTGGCGGTGTAGACTACGATATCTTCCTTTCAGCCATACAAGGCAGGCAGGACAGCCTTTACCTGCGTCATGAACCTTCATGGTACAGGTTCCGCAGCGATGTGCTGGCCTACCATACCATCACCGACTCCTGGAGCCTTATCCCCGGTGATAGTGCTCTGGCACGTGCAGGAGCAGTGCTCACCCCGTTTCAGGACGGTTGGTTCTACAGCGGAGGCGAGACAATGCCCGGCATAAGGTCGTCACAGATCTCCCGCATCGAGATAGAACACGAGACATCCTTCGGATGGGCCAACTGGTCAGTACTGGTGTGTTACCTGCTGGGTATGTTGGGAATGGGCATCTATTTCATGCGCAGGGAGAAAGGGGCTGACGACTTCTTCAAGGGCGGTGGTCGCATTCCCTGGTGGGCTGCAGGCATCAGTATCTATGCTACCATGCTCAGCGCTATCACCTATATGGCCATTCCTGCCAAAGCATATGCTACCGACTGGACCTATTATCCCATGCTGTGGATGATTCCGCTGGTGGGCTTCCCCGTTATCTGGTACTATCTGCCGTATTTCCGCAAGAGTAAGGCAGCATCAGCCTACGCCATCCTCGAGGAGCGTTTCAATACCGCCACCCGCCTGATGGCCTCTACCCTATTCTGCATCTTTATGGTGGCACGCATGGCATTGGTGCTGTACCTGCCTTCGTTGGCACTGACGGCCGTAACGGGTATAGACATCTACCTGTGCATCCTGATGATGGGCTTGGTAACCATCATCTACTGTACCATGGGCGGTGTGGAGGCTGTCATCTGGGGCGATGTCATTCAGGGTTGCATCCTGGTGGGAGGCGCCATCTTTGCCGCCTTGTATCTGTGGGGTAATACCGAAGGGGGATTCTCCGGGGCCTGGCAACTGGCTGTCGACAACGACAAGTTGCGCCTCTTCGTGTGGAGCTGGGACTACCGACGTGTTACCTTCTGGGTGGCCATTCTGGGTGGTGGCATAGCCAACAACCTGATCTCCTACACCAGCGACCAGACTGTTATCCAGCGCTATATGACCACCAAGGACGAGAAAAGTGCCGGACGAAGCATCCTTACGAATGGTTTCATGAGTGTCTTCATCTCCGTGGCTTTCTATTTTATCGGGACAGGCCTCTATACCTTCTATAAGACCCATCCCCAGAGCCTGGATATCACCATGCAGCAGGGCGATGCCATCTTCCCCTACTTTATGATGAGCCAGATGCCGGCAGGCATAGCAGGACTGCTCATTGCCGCTATCTTTGCTGCTACCATGAGTACGATCTCCAGTAACATCAACAGCCTGAGCACTGCCTTCAGTATCGATTTCGTGCAACGTTTCCGCCCCCATACCTCCGACAGGGCTTTGCTACGAGTGGCACGCTGGACGTGTATCGTAAGCGGACTGGTAGGCCTGGGACTGGCACTGATGATGGCTACCTGGAATATAGCCTCGCTGCTGGATTACTTCAACACCATACTGGGGTTACTGACCAGCGGTCTGGGAGGCCTCTTCGTGATGGCGGTCTTCTTCCCACGTATCAAGGGTGGTGCCGCACTGACAGGTTTCATCGTAGGCGAACTGGTGGTCTTCCTGATGTTCCTCTTCACGGATGCCAACTTCTTCCTCTTCGGTGCCACCGGCATTGTCGTGAGTGTGATAGTCGCATTAGCCCCCTCCCTGCTCCCCCTTTGGGGGAGTGATGCAAACCCCAGAAATCATGACTAAGTTCAATAGAAACAAAGCTAATTACTGTTATTCCGATCCATTCTTGTATCCTATACTAAAGGAACATGCCAAAAGGATGAAAGAATATCCTACAGATGCAGAACGTCTGTTGTGGTTACACCTTCAAAAAAGCAAACTAGGGTTACCTTTCAGAAGACAATATATCATTGCTGACAATATTGCTGATTTCGCATGTCTTCCTGCTCACTTGGTGATTGAGATAGATGGTGGTTATCACGATGACATTCGACAACAATATCATGATCAAGCAAGAACAAATGAAATAGAAAAGTTAGGATTTAAAGTCATACGATTTAAAAACGAAGATATCTTCACAAGATTAGAATATGTTATAGAAACCATTAAAACAATTATATCATGAAAAGAACAAACATAGACACTCCCCCAAAAGGGGAGAAGGGAGGGGGCCTTAAAGCCTTGGCTGCTCAATATAAGAGCGAACTGCTGGACAGGGTGATGCCCTTCTGGATGCAAAACAGTATAGACAAGGAGTATGGCGGTTACTTCACCTGCATAGAACGCGATGGCGAGGTGTACGACACCGACAAGTTCATCTGGCTGCAAGGACGCGAGGTATGGATGCTGGCTACATTATATAATAAGGTAGAGAAAAGACAGGAATGGCTGGATGCAGCCATCCAGGGTGCTGAGTTCCTGAAGAAGTACGGGCACGACGGGAACCTGAACTGGTACTTCTCGCTGGACCGCCAGGGACGGCCGTTGGTAGAGCCCTACAACATCTTCTCTTATACCTTTGCCGTCATAGCCTTTGGGCAGCTCTATAAGGCAACGGGCAACGAGGAGTATGCCGAGATAGCCCGGAAGACCTTTGACATTGTGCTTGCCAAGCGCAACAACCCCAAGGGTAAATGGTCAAAGGCCGCTGCCGGCGCACGTGCCATGAAGGACTTTGCCCTGCCCATGATACTCTGCAATGTGGCGCTGGAGATAGAAGACCTGCTTTCTCCTGAGTTCCTGCAAGAGACCATCGATATCTGCCTGCACGAGGTGCTGGATGTCTTCTACCGTCCCGAGCTGGACCTGATAGTAGAGAACGTAAGCAAGGACGGCCAACTGGTCGACTGCCACGAAGGACGTGTCCTGAATCCCGGTCATGCCATCGAGGCCATGTGGTTCATCATGGACCTTGGCAAGCGTTTAGGTCGTCAGGATCTCATCGACAAGGCCGTTCATATTGCGCTTCGCGAGGCTGAATACGGTTGGGACAAGGAGTATGGAGGCATCTTCTACTTTATGGACCGACTGGGACGACCCCTCCAGCAGCTGGAATGGGACCAGAAACTCTGGTGGGTTCACATCGAGACGCTCATCACCATGATAAAGGGCTATGAGCTGACCGGCAAGCAGGAATGTCTGGATTGGTTCATGCGTGTCCACGAATATGTCTGGAGCCACTTCGTGGATCCCGAATATCCCGAATGGTTCGGCTATCTGAACCGCCGCGGCGAGGTGCTGCTGACCCTGAAGGGCGGCAAGTGGAAGGGCTGCTTCCACGTTCCACGCGGCCTGATGCAGGTATACCAGACCTTAGAGAGGATTGCGGCCCAAGAATAATCTTACCGGAAATATTTTCCTATCACTGGCAGCGACTTCAGGGGCAGATCATGATACAGGATGTGCCCCACAAAGGCGCATATCAACACCGTGTTGATGGCCAGACGCAACACCAAAGGCCACTCACGGGGTACCAGTTGCATCACCGTAAAGAATAAAGCTGTTAGCAGCACATACACCACAATGCTCTTCATAGGATAAGGAATAGGATTCTTTATCTGTCCGACAATGTACGAGAGCACCATTGCTGTTCCATAACCGGCCACACCACCCCAGGCACAGGCCATATAGCTATACTGGGGAATATAAAGGTAGTTGACTAAGAACAACACTGCACAGCCTGCCAGAGAGAACCAGGCACCATAGATGGTCTTGTCGATGAGCTTGTACCAGAACGACAGGTTGAAATAGACACCCATCATAATCTCTGCCACCATCACGATAGGTACAACAGACATTCCCTCGCGATAGCCCTTACCAATAATGAGTTGCAGCACATCTATGTAACCCATTACGCACAGGAAGGCCAATAGCGTGAAGATGAGGAAGTACTTCATCGCAACAGCATAATATTCGTTCTTATCGCCATCCTTGGCTTTGGCAAAGACAATGGGCTCATAGGCATAACGGAAGGCTTGGGTAATCATGGCCATAATCATGGCTATCTTTACACAGCCTCCATAAATACCCAACTGCACGTTGGCATCAGCCTCATCAGGATAAACCAGTGGGAACATTATCTTATCGGCCACTTGGTTCAGAATACCTGCAATACCCAAGATAAGGATAGGCCAGGAATAGGAAAGCATATCCTTGAGCATCTTCCCGTCGAACTTCCAATGAATACGGAACATATCGGGGATGAAGAAGAAGGTGATGAGTCCTGTGCATACCAAGTTGATAAAGAACACGTAAAACACAGACGTCTTACCCAGCCAGACAAAGTATATGACGTTCATTGCTATGTTCAGCAGGATAAACAGCATCTTCAAGGAAGCAAAGCGGATAGGCCGTTTCTGATATCTCAGATAGCTGAAGGGCAAAGCCTGTATGGCATCCAAAGCCACCACCACAGCCATCATCAGCAAATAGTCTGGATGCTCTGTATAACCCAAAGCTTGACTGACGGGAGTGATAAAGCCGAATACCGCCAAAAGGAACACAGCTGTTAGTGAACCGACAATGGCGAAGGATGTTGAGAAAACTGTGTCCGACTTGTATTTCTCATCGTTGGCAAAGCGGAACAGGGTGGTCTCCATGCCGAATGTCAACAGCACCAGAATCAGAGCCGTATAGGCATAGACATTTGTGCTGATACCGTAATCGCCCGATTCTTTGGGCATATAGTGCGTATACAATGGAACAAGCAGATAGTTCAAGAATCTGCCTACAATACTCGAGAGGCCATAAATGGCCGTATCTTTTGCAAGTGATTTGAGGCCCCCTCCTGCTCCCCCTTTGGGGGAGTGATCTTGGGGAGCTGATTGATTATTCTTTATCATTATTACCAAACTGTATTAAATAAGCACTCCCCCAAAGGGGGAGCCGGAGGGGGCTTCCTTTACCCAAAGAACATATACGCTATTGCTATGGCAGCGATAATACCGGCCAGGTCAGCCAACAGGCCGCAGGTCACGGCATGACGTGTCTTGGCCACACCCACGCTACCGAAATAGACTGCCAGAATATAGAATGTGGTATCCGTCGAACCTTGGAAGATACAGCTCAGACGACCCACGAACGAGTCAGCTCCATAAGTGGTCATGGAATCTATCATCATTCCACGTGCCCCACTGCCCGAGAGGGGTTTCATCAGTGCGGTAGGCAGAGCCTCCACAAAGTCCGTATTGCCGCCCAGTGCACCCACTCCGTATTTGATGCCGTCTATCAGCATATCCATGGCACCAGAGGCACGGAAGACACCTATTCCCACAAGGATAGCCACCAGATAAGGGATAATCCTCACGGCTGTGGTAAAGCCATCCTTGGCTCCTTCTATAAAGGCATCATAGACATTGATCTTCTTGCGTACACCTGCCAGGATAAATGCCATGATTATCAGCATCAGGATGATATTGGCAGCGCTGACGCTTACCTTGTTCATCAACAGCGAATCCATCTGTCCGAATCCCCAGATGATAGCAGCCACCACCAGGGCAGCACCGCCCAGGGTCAGCAGCATGGTGCGGTTCAGCAAGTTAATCTTCTGGAACAGACTGGTAATGACAATACCGGCCAGCGTAGAGAAGAAGGTTGCCAGCAGGATGGGGATAAAGATATCCGTAGGCTGGGCCGCTCCCATCTGGGCACGATACACCATGATAGAGATGGGTATCAGTGTCAGGCCACTGGTGTTCAGCACCAGGAACATAATCATCGGGTTGGTGGCAGTATCCTTCTTGGGGTTCAGTTCCTGCAACTGCTCCATGGCTTTCAGACCCAGCGGAGTGGCAGCATTGTCCAGGCCCAGCATGTTGGCAGCTATGTTCATGAAGATACTGCCCGTCACGGGATGGCCCTTGGGAATATCGGGAAACAGCTTCACAAACACGGGACTCAGCAACCGGGCCAGCACGTTTACCACACCACCCTTCTCGCCTATCTTCATGATGCCAAGCCATAACGACAGGACACCTGTCAGTCCCAACGAGATCTCGAAGGCTGTCTTCGACGAAGCAAAAGTGGAATCCATCATTGCGGGGAAAACATCAAAGTCCCCAAAGAACAGCAACTTTACCAACGCTATCGCAAAAGCGATGAGAAAGAAACCAACCCAAATGTAATTCAGAACCATAAAAAGCCTCACCCCCGACCCCTCTCCGAGGAGAGGGGAGTTGTTATAACTATGTTAATTGTCTCAAGATATTTTTTATATCACTCTTTACGTTATCTAAATCAAGCAGCACTCTTTCATTGGAAAACCGTACAACCCAGAATCCCAAACTATTGAGTATTCTCGCCCGTGTTTCATCATCTTCTAATTGGTCCCTTTCCGTATGGTAGCCTCCATCAACTTCAATGACCAACATTTTATCAAGACATACAAAATCAACAATAAAGTCCCCTATAACATGTTGACGACGAAACTCAACTCCCAGTTGTTTATTTCTAATATTTTGCCAAAGAACATTTTCCGCTGTTGTGCTATTCCTCCTATTCTTTTTAGCATAATCCTTAAGCAAATCATATCTGTCAGAAGCAGCCCAACGAAATCGAGTAGAAGATGTTACCTCGTTCATAGATCAAGCTCTCCCTGAACATACTCCCCTCTCCCTGGAGAGGGGTTGGGGGTGAGGCTTCTATTGAGGTGCGAATAGGCCAGTTCAGTGGCCTCTCTTCCGCGGGGGGTCCGCTTCAGGAATCCCTCCTTGATAAGGAAGGGCTCATAGACCTCTTCTACCGTACCACCGTCCTCACCAATGGCTGTTGCTATGGTGTTGATGCCCACAGGTCCGCCCTTGAACTTGTCGATGATGGTAACCAGTATCTTATTATCTATCTCGTCCAGACCATGTCGGTCGATATTCAAAGCCTCCAGGGCCACACGGGCTATCTTCAGGTCTATCTGCCCATTACCCTTCACCTGGGCAAAGTCACGCACTCTGCGCAACAGGGCATTGGCAATACGTGGCGTACCACGACTGCGCCTGGCTATCTCTATGGCTGCATCATCATCAATGGGCAAACCCAGAATGCCGGCACTGCGGGCAATGATACGCTGCAGCGTCTTGGCATCGTAGTACTCCAGGTGCATGTTAATGCCGAATCTGGCACGCAGAGGGGCAGTAAGCAAACCACTGCGGGTGGTAGCACCCACCAGGGTGAACGGGGCCAGGTCTATCTGAATGCTACGCGCGCTGGGACCCTTGTCTATCATGATGTCTATCCGATAGTCCTCCATGGCACTGTACAGGTACTCCTCCACCACGGGGCTCAGACGGTGTATCTCGTCTATGAACAGCACATCGTTGGGTTCCAGACTGGTCAGGATACCTGCCAGGTCTCCGGGCTTGTCCAGCACAGGACCGCTGGTCAACTTGAATCCTACACCCAACTCATTGGCAATGATATTACTCAGCGTGGTCTTACCCAGTCCTGGAGGACCATGCAGCAGAGTATGGTCCAAGGGCTCTCCGCGGAACTTGGCAGCCTCAACGAAGATGCGCAGGTTCTCCACCACCTTCAACTGACCGCTGAAGTCCTCGAATCGCAGGGGGCGAAGGGCATTCTCGAAGTCCTTCTCCTTGTTGCGTCCCTCTTGTCTTATATCAAAGTCTTCCATAATTCCAAAGCTTTGTCTTCCTCAGCTTCCATGACGGCCCGTTCTCCGGGTCCTTTATCATCAATACCACACAGGTGTAGCACACCATGTATGATAACCCTATGCAACTCCTCGTTGTATTCACAACCTATCTTCTCGCTATTGGTACGTACCGTGTCCACCCCGACATAGATATCGCCCGAGATGGCAGAACCCTGACTATAGTCAAATCCTATGTGGTCCGTGTAGTAATCATGGCCTATGAACTCTCTGTTCACCCGCAGGATCTCATCATCATCCACAAAGATGAAGTTGATATCTCCCACATGACGATGGTAGGTGGCAGCCACCTGACGGACCCATTCCGAGACCTTTTGCTGGTCTATGGCCGGCATCTCCGTATTGACAACGTTGTACGATATCATTTCTCCAACAGTTCAACGGCCTTCTTCACCACCTCATCATCCTCGTAGATAATGCTGAAGTACTCACTCATATCCCAAAGGTCACGAGCTATATATCCCTTCAGAATCTTACGCATATTCTCTATAGCCTTAGCCTTATCCTCATCATCCTTGGGCTTGATATTCTGCTTCTCGCCTTCTGCAAAGATGCCGTCAATCATCTCCTGAGGAACCTGGAATGTTGACTTAAACTCCTCAAAGGAAGAATACTGCTTAGAGAGGATCTTGCGATTCTTATCCATGTACTTGAGGCTGGCATTTGTTATCAGATTCTTGTTGAAGAGCTCTCTGTAACACTTGCTGTACTTCAGTGTATCCAAGGGAACGAAATAATCGGGCATGATACCTCCGCCACCATATACGGTACGCTTCTCACGTAGGGTCTGATAACGCAGAGAATCAGGGAAATGGATACTGTCGGCATTTGTCAACTCACCCTTGTTGTAACGGTTTATCACATCCTTGGCATAGCTCAACTGGTCTCCCTTCTCATAGGGTTTCTGAATGCATCTGCCGCTGGGTGTGTAATACTTGGCGGTGGTAAGACGAATCATACTGCCATCGGGCAAATCTATGGGACGCTGCACCAGACCCTTACCAAAGGTTCTTCTTCCCACAACGATGCCACGGTCCTGATCCTGAAGAGCTCCGGAAAGAATCTCTGAAGCGGAAGCACTATACTCATCAACCAGACAAGCCACTTTTCCCGTCATAAAGATACCGTTTCCTGTGCTGCGGAATTCCTGGCTGGGCACACTCCTACCACGGGTATATACAATCATATCCCCCTTGGGCAGGAACTCGCTGGCGATATCAGCTGCTGCCTGGAGGTATCCTCCGCCATTCTGCTGAAGGTCAATAATCAGATGCTCCATACCCAGCCCCTTCAGTTTCTTGATAGCTTCCACTACCTCCTGATGGGTAGTCTGGGCAAAGTTATTGAAACGTATCAGGCCAATCTTCGGAGTAACCATATAGGCTGCATCCACCGAGTTAACAGGAATCTTGTCGCGTGTCACGTCAAAGAACATGGTCTCCTTCGCTCCCTGTCTCTTTACACCCAGGTGGGCAATAGTACCCTTGGGACCACGCAGACGGCGCATAATCTCCTCGCGGCTCATCTTTACACCGGCAATGGCGGTGTCTGCAACACTGATGATCCGGTCACCGGCCAGTATGCCAACCTTCTCGCTGGGTCCCTTGGGTACGGGCTGAATCACCAGCAGTGTATCATCCAGCATATTAAACTGAACGCCTATACCCTCGAAGCTACCTGCCAGCGGCTCCGTAAACTTCTTGGTTTCCGATGCATTGGTATAGGCTGAGTGAGGGTCCAGTTTCGACAGGATGCCGTTGATGGCATCTTCCACCATCTTCTTGGTATCCACGCTGTCCACATAGGAGTTGTTAATCAGTACGCTGGCCATCACCAGCTTCTGTATATTTTGCTGCAGGTCGTTGGCCGGTGCCTTCTGCTCTGCAGGACGGCTATTGCTAAAAAACTGGGCAGACGATGCGAGTGTAACGCAAAACGCCATCATGCCCAAAAATATTCTTTTCATCTCGTATGTATCTTATTTCTTATCTGAGTAATGCAGGCCTTCGGGGAGAAAAGACTGGATATCCTTGCCAAAGTGGGCCAACTCACGAACTACGCTGCTACTGATGGAACTATACTTCGAATCAGTAAACAGCAATAATGTCTCTATCCCTGACAACTGCCTGTTGACATCGGCCAGTTGCATCTCATATTCATAATCTGTCACAGTACGGATACCACGCAAGATGGCGGTAGCACCACACTGCTTGGCATAGTCGGTAGTCAGGCATGAGTAACTATCAACCACCACCCTTGGCTCATTGGCATAGAATGCCTTGAGCGCATTCACACGCTCCTGAACAGGAATCCAACCAGGCTTATGCTCGTTATACCCAACGGCAACAATCACCTTGTCGAAAATCAGCAAGGCACGTTCCACCAAATCGGCATGCCCCCTTGTAAAGGGGTCAAAGGAGCCTGGAAAGAGAATCATTTTATGCTGTGTACTCATGCTCTTCCTGTTCTTCTTCTGGCAGATCCTCTTCGATTACCAGATTGTCAATAATGAAGTTCTGTCGTTCCATGGTGTTGTCACCCATATAGAAATCCAGGAGTTCAGCCACCTGGTCAGACTTATGCAGTGTAACCTGATCCAGTCGGATATCCGGACCGATAAAGTTACGGAACTCCTCAGGACTGATCTCGCCCAGACCTTTGAAGCGTGTTATCTCAGGCTCCGGTCCAAGGTCCTCTATAGCCTGCAGGCGCTCCTCTTCGGTATAGCAATACTGCGTAACGAAGTCCTTCGAGAGACTGAGGTGGCGGGGACGCTTCCCGTCGCTGTAGCCTGTTGCATCCTCTGCATCGTTCCGTGCTGCCAGCTCAGCCTCTATGGCACCCAGCTTGGCCTTTCCGATCTTTGTCTTACGGCCACGGACGCGGAACAGTGGTGTCTGCAGGATAAATACATGGCCCTTCTTTACCAGTTCGGGGAAGAATTTCAGGAAGAAGGTCAGCATCAGCAGGCGGATGTGCATACCGTCATCATCAGCATCTGTTGCCACAATCACCTTGTTGTAACGCAATCCGTCCAGTCCGTCTTCTATATTCAGGGCAGCCTGCAGCAGGTTGAACTCCTCGTTCTCATATACCACCTTTTTGGTCAGCTTGTAACAGTTCAGGGGCTTGCCTCGCAACGAGAACACGGCCTGTGTGTTCACATCCCTGCTCTTGGTGATACTTCCGCTGGCCGAGTCACCCTCGGTAATGAAGATACTGCTCTCTTCCTGCAGCTCGCCCTTGGAGTCAGTCAGGTGTACGCGGCAGTCACGCAACTTACGGTTGTGCAGGCTGGCCTTCTTGCTCATCTCGCGGGCTTTCTTGGCCACACCGGCCATCTCCTTGCGGAGCTTCTCGCTCTCAGCCACCTTCTGCAGGATAACATCAGCCACATCCGTGTTCTTGTGCAGGTAGTTGTCCACCTGTTCCTTCACGAAGTCGCCAATGAACTTATCGATGGATATGCCACCCTCAGGTTCTGTGGTGGTACTACCCAGCTTCACCTTTGTCTGGCTCTCAAAGAGAGGCTCCTGTATGTTGATGCTTATGGCTGCCACCATTCCGTTGCGGATGTCGGCATACTCATAGTTCTTGCCGCTGTAGTCCTTGATGACCTCGGCAATATATTTCTTGAAGGCAGCCTGATGGGTACCGCCCAGTGTCGTATTCTGTCCGTTGACAAAGCTGTAGTACTCCTCACCGTTCTGCTTGGTATGGGTGAAGGCAATCTCTATATCATCTCCACGCAGGTGTACGATGGGATACAACGGTTCATAGTCCATGCGGTCAGACAGCAAGTCGCTGAGTCCGTTGCGCGAGAGGATACGTCTTCCGTTGAACATGATGGTCAGTCCCGTATTCAGGTAGGTGTAGTTGCGCAGCATCGTCTCCACGAACTCACCCCTGAAGGCATAGTGCTTAAAGAGCGAAGCATCCGGCTCAAAGAATACCGATGTTCCGTTCTCGTCCTGTGTAGCCTCTGTGGTATCGCTCTCCAGAATACCCTTACAGAAGACAGCACGCCGCACCTGTCCGTCACGGAAGCTCTGCACCTCGAATCTTACGCTCAAGGCGTTCACAGCCTTCAGACCTACACCGTTCAGACCTACGCTCTTCTGGAAGGCCTTGCTGTCGTACTTACCACCTGTATTAAGCATCGACACTGCCTCGATGAGCTTACCCAAGGGGATACCACGTCCATAGTCACGGACACAGACACGCATATTGTCCTCTATGTCCACCTCTATGCGCTTACCGGCACCCATTTTAAACTCATCGATACTGTTATCGATAACTTCTTTCAAGAGCACATAGATACCGTCTTCAGCCTGAGAGCCGTCACTAAGACGTCCGATATACATACCTGGACGTGTACGGATGTGCTCCATGTCAGAGAGGTGACGAATATTACCTTCGTCGTAATTCACCTTCTCCTTCACATTTTCTTGTAATATCTCTTCCACTCTTTTAATTGAGAATTGAAAGTTGAAAATTGAAAATTAGTTTACTGTTTACAGTTTACTGTTGTTTTCATTGAACATTGAACATTGTTTTTCCAAGGTTCTCACTCCCCCAAAGGGGGGAGCCGGAGGGGGCCTTAAATATCCTTCCCAAACGCAGCCCTTCTCTTATGGATGCTGCAATCCAGATTCTTCCACTGAGTCTGGCTGGCCAGATTCTCTTCCAGCTGCGGATGGGTCTCTGCCCACTCATAACCGTCCTTTGTGGCCTCCGGTATGATATTGGCAAAGATCAGGGCATTGGCACCCTTGTCATGATACTCTGGCAACACACCCACCAAGAGCATATCCAATATCTGGGGATGCTTGTTGAACCACAGTGCCTTTGCTATGTGATACCAGCCAAAGGGGAACAGCCTTGATTTGGCTTTCTGTACAGCCCTGCTGAGACTGGTGATGCAGACGCCCATACCTATCACCTCTCCTTCTGCGTTCTCCACAACAGACAGGTAGCGTTTGTCCAACACCATCAGGAACCTGTCGGCATAGGCTTTCATCTGCTGCTCGTCCAGGGCGCTGTATTCATACAGTTTGGCGTAGGCCTTGTTCACCACTCCCAGAATCTTCTCGATGTATCCTCCCTCTTGTATCTCCTTCTTGCTCTTGAACTTGCGGATTCTGAAGCCGTAGCGTTCCTCCACCAACTGGGCTATCTTGAAATACTTCTGCATGTTGGCCTCATGCCCTTTGTTCGGTACCATCACCTTACGCTCTACCCATCCCTGTTCCTTGCGGAAGCCCAACTGCTCCATGTGCTGGGGGTAATAGGGATAGTTATAGATCGAGAAGACGGTTCCCAACTGGTCGTATCCCTCTGTGAGCATACCTTCGGGATCCAGGTCGGTAAAACCGAGGGGGCCTACCACATGTGTCATACCGCGTTTCTTTCCCCACTCCTCAACTGTTTGCATCAGCTGGCGGGTAACCTCTATGTCGTCCACAAAGTCTATCCAACCAAAACGTACATGCTTGGTCTGCCATGTCTCGTTGGCCCTGCGGTTAATGATGGCCGCCACACGACCTACAATCTTTCCATCCCTACGGGCCAGGAACATTTCAGCCTCACAGAAACGGAATGCCGGGTTCTTCTGGGGGTCAAGAGTATCCAGGGTATCCTCCATCAGATCGGGTACAGCGTATGGGTTGTCCTTATACAACTCATACCCGAATCTGGCAAACTGTTTCAACTCCTTACGGGTCTTAACGCTACTTATGATGATTTCTGACATCTACTAACGTTGTTAAATGCATACTTTAGGGGACAAAGATAGTAAAAAAAGGCGATAACAGCGGCTTTAATTCTCAAATTCTGCATATTATGTTAGTTAAAAGAACAAAAAATGTCTTTGTTTTTGTCAATTTTTCAAAAATAAATTAACTTTGCAATGAATATCATATCAAAAACTAAGACTAACGACGGAAACCTAAACCAAAAATTAAATCAATATGTTTAAATGTAAATTTATTGCCGCAGCAACTCTCATGCTCGGTTTCTGTGTATCTGCTATGGCAGAGAAAACTTCAGATGACGGTCTCGATTACAAGCCCGCTCCTTACATGTTCATAGGAGTCCAAGGTGGTGCACAGACCACGTTCAGCAAAGGCTACAACGCCACCAAGCTCATTACACCTACTGCCAGCCTCAGCTTTGGCGCTTTCTTCACTCCCACAGTGGGTGCCCGCCTACACGTTAATGGTGTCTGGAACAAGGGCGGTTATGAAGGAAACGGGATGGATTTCAAGTACAACTACAAGTACGTGACTACCGACCTCGACCTGTTGGTTAACATGACCAACCTCATCACACGACGCACCTACTCCAAGTGGAACATCTACCTGCTCACCGGTTTCGGTCTGAATACCGCATGGGATAACGGTGATGCTTATGCCCACAAGCAGCAGCTGCCTCTTGCATACGACAACACACGATTCAGTCACAATATCCGCGTAGGTGCCATGGTCGACTACAATATCGCCAAGCACTGGAGCGTTAACCTCGAGATTGCTGCCAACAGCCTTAACGACCGTTACAACAGCAAGCTCACCGGCCACGACGATTGGCAGATGACAGCTCAGTTGGGTGTTGCCTATAAGTTCGGTTACAAGAAGAAACCCGTTGTGAAGGAGCCCGAACCGGCACCTGTAGTAGTCGAGGAGATCTGGGAGACCCGCATCGATACCACATGGTACGACGAGACCATCTACGAGGATGTTAAGCGCGACCGCAACATCGAGAAGCAAATCTTCTTTGGTCTGAGAAAGGACGGCGTAGACGCTACTCAGGCACAGATCAAGGAGGTTGCCGAGTTCCTGAAGGGTGTCGAGAATGGCGAGATCACCATCACCTCTTATGCCGACAAGGGCACTGGTAGCCCCAAGGTCAACATGGGTTACTCCAAGAAGCGTGCACAGAGCACCAAGAAGGCCCTCGTTAATGCCGGCGTAGACGAGAAGATAATCAAGGCTGTCGAGTGGAAGGGCGATACCGTACAGCCATTCCCCGAGAACGACAAGAACCGTTGTTCTATCATCACCGGCCATGGTGTTTATACCGACAAGGATCCTAAGGTCATCAAGAAGTTCCGCACCAAGGAGGTACGCTATCGTGTTCAGTAATCCATAACACCAGATATACAGCAAGCCCCGACTCTCACCAGAGAACCGGGGCTTTCTTTTTCTTATTGGATGGCTTTGTAATGGGCTTTGGCCTCCGCACGGGTGATCAGGTTGAAGTGCCACCATTCACTCTTCAGGGGCATAAAGCCGGCCTCTTTCATCACCTTACGTAGGAGCTCCCTATTGCGCTTGGCCTCAGCACTGATGATGTGACGCTGCACCAACGAAGCCTCATCCGTGATATGTGCATAAGCCCCCAGGTAATCCACCACCGTACCCATATCCAGGGTATCTCCCGTGGCAGCCTTCGCCAGGGTGATATCCACCGCCATGCCATAGTTGTGCATACCACCCCCGTTCTTGGGATTGCTCACATAGTTCTCCTGACTGGTCCCTTCCACCACATCCCACATAATCTGCTGGATGTGCATAGGACGGGCTGCGTCATAGATCTTCAGGGTCAGATCCGGCCGTTCCTTCTTCAACAGCTGCTGAGCCTTCACCACAGCCTTCGCTGCCTTAGGATGCAGATAGGCCTCCCTCAGGTCTTTATACAACACCTTACCCGTAAAGTTATCTGCTCTGCTATACATCAGACTCACCTGAATGGTCGAATCCAATGTTGTCACATCCACAAACCCCTGCCGCGCCATCTTTCTGGCCGTAGCAGAAACCTCTCCCTTCCCCTGTCCCATCATCATCACAGGAACAAGGCAAAACCACATTATTAATCGAACTTTATTCATTTGCTATCATTGATTTTTTTTTAATGTCACGCAGAAATCGCAGAAATTCGCAGAAATGGTTCTCTTTTAAAGGTTGGGGGGTTATACTGCGTAATCCCTTGGCACTATGTTTTACCATTGAACTTTTAAAAGCGAGCTCTTAACGTCCAATGCCAAAACATATTGCCATTCACGTTGTGAACTTACAACCTTTAAAAGAGAACCTAATCTATGTCCTTCAGTTATTGAAAGTCCTACGGAAAATGAAAGTTTAAGTCCCTAATCATTAAATTTAAATTTAGATAAACCGCGGATGCGGCCCCTGGTCCAAGTTATTAGCCCCTTATAGGGGCGGTGGTGGGAGGGGTGATCCGTCAGTAGGGGCGAGCCCCTACCCTAGGTTATTTGACCCCTTCAGGGTCTTCCTTATATCTTTTTTTTATTTTTGGTTACGCATCTGCGTTTATCTTTTTTTTTCTGATCTTTAGGATTAAGTCACAAAAACCGTAGAACCTTTAATGACGGGGATAATAGATAGATAGTACGGAGTACGGTATGGATCGTATGAAATACGAGACATGCGGTTATATATGGATAAAGGGTGTTGAAAGCTCGCTTTCATAAACACTTTAGACAGATAGAACCCTATCTATTATTCCTACCACTCACATAAATTTCTGCGAATTTCTGCGATTTCTGCGTGACATTAAAAATTTTCAATTTTCAATTCTCAATTCTCAATCCGCTATAACGCTGAACTCCGCTCCGCTGGCAAAGTCAGCACCATTCTGGCTGCTTAGGGCCGTGAAACGTAGGTAACGGGCCTTGACGGGTTGCGCAAAGAGCACCTTCTTTTCCTTCGAATTATTCTCGAAGTTGCCCTCGCAGACGGTATCACCCCAGTTCTTGCCGTCCTGACTCACCTGCACCTTGTAACCCTTGATATTACCGTTCGGACTGCCATCCTGACGGGGCAGATAAGTAAAGCCCTTCAGGGTCTTTATCTCGTTGCAGTCAAAGTCGATCCAATGTGGATACTTAGGCACGGTGATGCTGTACATCGTATGCCAGATGGTCGAGGGATCATTGTCCACCAGGTTCTTAGCCACCTCACCACCGGGACCCTCCTCGCTGCTCACATAGGCAACCTCTACGGGCACCTTCTCTATGCGGTCAAAGGTGACGGAAACAGGAGCATCCTCACTTCCCTTATACCATGCTGTGATGGTTCCACCCTGTTGGAAGTTAAAGGGCTCCTGATATTTGGTTGCCTTTTCCTTGCCAATGCGATAATAGACAGAGCCATTCCACGTGTCCACAGCAGGATCACCGCTGATGGTAACCTTTCCGGCCTTGTCGCGCAGGATAGCAACCGGGCAAGGCAGACCTCTCCTTACAAGTACATGTCGCGTAAGTTCTTTTTCCTCCATGACAGGAATCAGCAACAACTTTATCCGATGAAGAGCACCCAGCACTCTGTCTTGCTTCAACGGTCCACCTTGTCCGCAACTGTTTCCACCCATTCCATTCACCTTGCAATCCAGATGCAGATAGGTGCCGTCACTCTTCGGAAGTTCGTGCGGATGTTGTGCAAGTGTCATCTGCAAGGCACTCCAGGGCAAAGCCGAGGTGCTGATATTATCAAACTCGCTCACAAAGAGCAGACCATTGCCCTCTTTGTCTGTCAAGGCGCACCAGCGCACATCCTCTCTGTTACCCATACTCTGAGGCTTGGGGAAGTTCACGAACTGCTCCTGAACTGTACTGCTATAAATGCCCACAAACGATCCCGTCTTACGGTCGTTGTAGTTGTTCAGCGGGCCACGTCCATAGTAAGTGTACTGGTCGTACTGACTGGGCAACTTCACCTCATAGCCCAACCTGGGCAACGCCAAATCCGGGTTACTGCTGACAATACTGCTTGCCAAGTCCACCATACCATCCGGATAGACGCTGTAGGCCAATGTGGTAGTGAAGGAGACAACCCCCTCTTCTGTCTCCCCGAGGGGAGAGATCTTCTTCACACTCTCGAAGGGCTGTCCTGCCTTTCCCTCACGGTATTTCACATCGCCCTTACCTTTGGCCTGACTGACAACGTTATATATGATGTATACAAGGCCACTCTCGGTTTGCTCGATAATGGGTTTGCCCACCACCTTGTGCTGCAGGTCGTAGAGTCCCTGCTGGAACCATTGGTTTCTTGCCCAGTTGTCATTATCCACAGGAGCGCGGAAAGCCGATAACTGCAAAGGCGAATCCTTTAGGATGGTCTTACCATTGTATTGCATATCACACAAACTACCGCTCGCATTATCAAAGGCAACACTGAAGTTCTTTCCGCTAACCACAGTCTTTCCGTCTTCTTCCTTCAATTGTGTGACACCTCTTTTATGGCCCCAAAGATAATCTGCTTGAGTGCGAGTATCCCCAAGGAACAATTGCTCCGACATCTGTACATAGCCCTTCTTGGCCCATGGCATATCTTTCTTCAGACGGAATTCCACGTTCAGGAAGTACTCGCCCGGTTTGTCAATATCAACAATATGGTTACAATTAACCTCCTGGCGGGGCTGTATATCCCCACTCAGCAGGATGGCCGATTCAGCCCCCTTGTTACCGTCACAGACAGGATAGGCCACAATGTCGTACAGGTCTAAGGTGATGGGCTCGAAGTAGTTCTTGTTGAAGATATTATAGTTGGCAACCGTGGCCTTGAATCCAGGAACACCCTTGTCTTCACCTGTCACTACCTTCACTTCATTCAATGTTACCCCCACATTCTGATAGACTTTCTTCACCTCATAGTACTGAGGCTTGGGGCTGAGGTCGGGCAGCATGATACCGTTCATGCAGAACATACCGTCGTTGGGCCAGTCGCCATGGTCGCCGCCATAGCCCATGTACTTGATGCCGTCCGGGGTATAAGTGTCGATGGCCTGGTCCACCCAGTCCCAGATGGCACCGCCGCAGAAGAAGTTGGTGCTCTCCATCGCCTGCCAGTAGTCCACCAGGTTGCCCAACGAGTTACCCATACTATGGGCATATTCCGAGATATGGTAAGGATACTTCACATTCGACTTACCCTTAGCCACCTGCTGTACCCATGACACACTGGGGTACTGGTTACTGCCCATATCCACAATGTCGTTGTTGCGCTCATACTGAACAGGTCTGCTGGTATCGAACGCTTTAATGGCATTATAGGCTGCCACAAAGTTCTGGCCAGGTCCAGCCTCGTTGCCTAAGCTCCAGATAACAATACTGGGATGATTCACATGAGCACGAACGGCTTCCATGACCCTCGCCACATGAGCAGCCTCCCATTCCTGCGGATGAGAGAGTGATTCCTTACCATAATAATACTCATGGCTCTCCACGTTAGCCTCATCCTCCAGGTAGAGACCGTATTTGTCAGCCAGGTAATACCAGTAGGGGTCGTTGCTGTAGTGCGACAGACGCACATGGTTGATATTACCCCTCTTCATCAGCATCACCTCTTCCTGCATCTGCTCGTGGGTGATGGCGTGTCCCACGCTTGGATTCGTCTCATGACGGTTCACGCCCTTCAGTTTCACGGGCTTCCCGTTCACGTAGAAGTACCTACCAGCCAAGCCGAATTCATCCTCGCTGGCTGGTGTCTCCTTTATCTCTACGGTACGAATGCCAAAGTAGGTACTGGTGCAGTCCAATAGTTTTCCCTTCTTATCCTTCAACTCAGCCACAAGAACATAGCGGTAGGGAGCCTCAGCGCTCCAAGGACGAGGATTTTCCATTGAACATTGAACATTGAAGGCTGCGATTGAGCGAGAGAAGAGCGATGCTCGCATCAGCTTTTCCGAGCGTGAGCAGGCTCGACCGTAGGTCAACATTGAACATTGACCGTTGTCTGTTGTCTGTTGACCGTTGTCCACCACGGGGACTTCTGCCTGTTTCACGGGGTCGGCACATTCGTCGGTGTAAAGTTTTACGGGATAGATGCTGTAATACACCTTCAGTCCCTTTTGCTTCTTACCGCTCTTGTTGGCAAAAGTTCCGTCGATGCTAATAGTGGCCTCATCCTTGCTGAGCTTTGTGGTTCGTACTACCAGGTCGTTAATCCGTACCTTGGGCATAGCAGTCAGATAGACGCTTCGGAAGATACCAGGCAGACGGAACATATCCTGAGCCTCCAGGAACGAGCCATCGCTGCTGCGATAGACTTCCACCGCCACCGTATTCTCACCAGAATGATTCAGATAAGGTGTAATGTTAAAGCTGGCTGTGTTCCGGCTATTCTTCGAGAAGCCCACATACTTTCCGTTTATCCACAGGTAGAAGAAAGAGTCCACACCATCAAAGTTAATGAACACATCCTTAGTGCCCCTTTGATGCCATCCTGTGGTAAGAACGAAAGTTCTGCGATAAGAACCTACCTCGTTGGGATATTTATAGGTCGTACAACGCGGGTCCTTAGGTTGGCGCATCACACCCTCGCGCCAGTCATCCACCTTCACCTCGTGGTAAAAAATAACAGGTTGGTTCACATAGATGGGAACGCCGTACTTCATACTTCCGTCCTTCTGTAAGCCCTGCACATTCCAGCATCCGGGCACCTTAATATCGTCCCACGCCGATACATCATAATCAAGCCGATAGAAGTCCCTGGGTCGTTCCTCCGGACTGGGCACCCAATGGAATTTCCACATTCCGTCCAGGCTCTGATAAAATGTGCTATGTTCGGGGAGCACCCTCAGCGCTTGTTCCCTACTGGCATAGGAGAAGGTATAGGCACGCGGCTGCTCCTTGTTCAGCGATAGAATCTCTGGGTTCTGCCATTCCGTACCATCCGGCCCTTCTTTGCAACCGTAAAGGAAACCTGCCAGATTGTCCGCCTTGACTGTCTGCACAAAGGCAAACAAAAGGATTATCATGATTCTATTCATATTCATAGCATTTTAGAATTAGTTAATGCAAAGATATGTCTTGTTTTTGAAACTGCCAAACGTTTCGTTGGAAAATTAGAACATATAGTCCCGCCTATTACCTGCGGGATTATAAACCAAAAAGAGCAACCATCGCGGTCGCTCTTTTAGTCGTTAGTATGTTTTTTTAGTTTAGGATGCTTCGCAGCAACCGTGAAAATGTTTTATAAGCACTAACTTGTTTTTTGAATATAGAAAAAGCAATAAAAATGTTATCTTGTTAAGTTCAGAGAGTCCAACTGCTCCGCAGCCAATGCTGCCTGCTGTTCTGGCAGGGGTGCCAGCTCCTGCACGGGACTCTCCATACTGTCTGCCTCAGCATACTGGGTCTGCTCGGTCTTCTCCGAACCGTCAAAGCTCTGCTGGGCAGCCATACCGATGGTCAGGATCAAAGCCACCAGGCCGGCAGCCTGATAGAGAGGACGTAAACGGCGTCTCCAGCCTGTCAACGGCTGGCTGTTGACAGTTGACTGTTCATCCACTATTTGCAGCATGCGGGCATCGAAATCCTCACCCAGAGAGGCCTCTGCCTGCTCTTGCTGCACATCAAAGACAGCCTTGTAGGCCATCAGGTGTGCGGGGACATCCTCCTGCTGGAAAAAAGTACGCAGAATCTGCTCCTCCTTCAGAGAAGTTTCGCAAGCCCAATAGCGCTCCAGTAATTGTTCTATGTACTTATAATCCATATTTCTCTATTTTATCCACTTGCTGGCGAATGCTGGTCCTGGCCCTGTGTAGGTAAACCTTCACCTGCGACTCACTCAGCTTCAGTATGTTGCCTATCTCCTGATACGTTTTGCCTTCGATATCCCGCAGCTCCATGATGCTGCGCTGCACCTCGGGCAGTGTATCCATTATTTTTTTTACCAGAGAGAGACGCTCCTTCTGTTCGAATTCATTGAACATTGAACATTGAACATTGAACATTGAAGATTCTTCATTCTTCACTCTTAATTCTTCATTCAATTGAACATTTCCGTGGCCTGCCTTTCCTGCCATATCCAGGGCGATGTTGCGGCAGATGGTGTGGGCGTAGGCTTCGATGCTCTCTATCCGTTCCCACTCCTCGCGGTGTTCCCAGACCTTTATCAGTGTGTCCTGAACTGCATCCTCTGCCTCCGCAGGGTTCAGTGTGATGCGCAGCGCCAGCCTGTAGAGCCGGTTCTTCATCGGAAGCACATCATCTCGGAAACTGATCTTTTTCATCTCTCTGTCTAATATGAAGACGAACGAGGGCCGTAAATGTTACAGCCCTCATATGTTAAAATTGTTTAATCTTCGTACCGCACTGTCCGTCAATGTTGTCGGAACGTGTTATCACTACTGTCTCTACACCCTTATGGATGGCATCAAAGGCATTCTCCAACTTGGGGATCATACCGCCCGAGATGACACCGCTTTTCTGATAATCAGCAAAGTCCTGCTCCGTGATGACGGGGATCACGCTATCATCATCATCTGCATCCCTGAGTACGCCTTTCTTCTCGAAGCAGTAGGTCAGCGTAACATCGAAGTAAGGTGCCAGGGCACAGGCCACCTTGCTGGCGATGGTGTCTGCGTTGGTGTTCAGCAGATTGCCGGCTCCGTCATGAGTAAGGGGTGTCATAACGGGCACCACACCTTCTGCTATCAGTTTGCACAGCATCTCCCCGTTGGCCTTGTCCACATCGCCCACAAAACCGAAGTCCACCATCTGCTCAGTGCCGTCATCCATCACCATCTTCTTCAGTGGACGTTTATGGCTCCTCAGCACATCCATATCTGCTCCTGTAAGACCCAGGGCATTCACCCCTTTGGCTTGCAGACCTGCCACAATGTTCTTGTTCACCAGGCCGGCATAGACCATGGTCACTACCTGTAGCATCTGGGCATCGGTAATACGCCTGCCGCCCACCATCTTACTTTCTATACCCAGGTTAGCTGCTATCTTGGTTGCACTTCTGCCGCCTCCATGCACCAGCACTTTGGCACCAGGCATCGCTGCAAACTGTGTCAGCAGATTATCCAGTGATGCTGCGTCCTCAACAACAGCACCCCCAACCTTTATAACGTTTACTTTATTCTTCATATAACTGGGCCCCCTCCCTGCTTTTGCCCACCTTCCCTTCGGTCACCAATTGCTCCGATTCCGCAATTGCCCTTTGGGGGAGTGATTGTTGTAGGGGGATTTTTCTTTCAACTTTACACTTTACGCTATCAACTCTAAACTAAAAAACACTCCCCCAAAGGGGCGACTGGGGTCTCTAGAGAAAGCACTGAATGTGCTTTCGGCCCCACAAAGGGGAGCAAATCCCCATTTGCGACGGTGGACCACGGAGGGGGCTTTATTCAAGGTAAGTATACCCATACAGGCCGGCACGGTAGTTGCTGATGAACTCCTTGCCTTCAGACTCAGTGATCTTTCCGTCCTTGACAGCTTTGCTGACCCAGATCTCCAGGCGGCGAACCAGTTTCTTGGGGTCGTACTGCACGTATTCCAGTACATCAGCCACTGTCTCTCCGTCTATGAACTGATCGATGTTGTAGCCATTCTCATCCACCGAGATATGCACGGCATTGGTATCACCGAACAGGTTGTGCATATTACCCAGGATCTCCTGATAGGCTCCCACCAGGAACACACCTATATAATAATGTTCGTTGGCCTTCACGGGGTGCAGGGGAATATAGTTGGTCTGCTGACCGCCATTCACGTATGCCGAGATCTTGCCATCGCTGTCACAGGTGATATCCTGCAGGGTAGCACTTCTGCTGGGCTGCTCGCCCAGACGTTCTATAGGCATGATGGGGAACAGCTGGTCTATACCCCATGAGTCGGGCATACTCTGGAACAGGCTGAAGTTACAGAAGTACTTGTCAGCCATCTGCTTGTCCAGCTTGCGGAGCTCATCGGGCACATGCTTCTGATGGTGGGCCAACTCGGCCACCTCATGGCTGATAGCCCAATACAGCGATTCTATCTGAGCCCTGGTCTTCAGGTCGATGATGCCATGGCGGAAGAGGTCCAGCGCTTCTTCCCTGATATCCTCAGCATCGTGCCAGTCCTCCAGCATAGAGCGGGAAGACAGCTTATCCCAGATCTCCGTCAGGTCGTGTACCAGCTTATGATCCTCGGGTCCGGGCTCAAAGTCCTCGGGCATCTGGGGCGCAGACACGCTCTCCATCACATCCACCACCAGTACGCTATGATGAGCAGCCAATGAGCGGCCACCCTCCGTGATGATGTTGGGATGAGGTATATTGTTCTGGTTGGCAGCCTCAGCAAGGGTGTACACACAGTCGTTCACATACTCCTGAATGCTGTAGTTCACACTGCTCTCGCTGTTACTGCTCCGGGTGCCGTCATAGTCCACACCCAGACCGCCACCGCAGTCCACAAATTCTATGTTGAAGCCCATCTGATGCAGCTGCACATAATACTGGGCTGCCTCGCGCAGGGCGGTACTGATCCGACGGATCTTGGTAATCTGGCTACCGATATGGAAGTGCATCAACTTCAGGCAGTCGCGCAGCCCCATCTCCTCCAGCATGTGCAGGGCCATCAGCAACTCCGAACTGTTCAGACCGAACTTGCTGGCATCACCGCCGCTCTCGCTCCATTTGCCCGAGCCGTTGCTGGCCAACTTGATGCGGATACCCAGGTTGGGACGTACGCCCAGTCGTTCAGCTGTCTCGGCAATGATCTTCAGCTCAGGCAGCTTCTCCACCACCAGGAACACACGCTTACCCATCTTCTGGGCCAGCAGTGCCAGTTCTATGTAGTTCTGGTCCTTATGACCGTTGCAGACAATCAGGCTGTCGCTGTCCATGTTCGTAGCCAGCACCACATGCAGCTCAGGCTTCGAGCCGGCCTCCAGACCCAGGTTGTAACGCTTACCGTGGCTGATAATCTCCTCTACCACAGGACGCATCTGGTTCACCTTGATGGGGAAGATGATAAAATGCTCGCCCGTATACGAGTATTCCTTCTCCGCTTTACGGAAGCACTCATCAGTCTTCTCGATGCGGTTGTCCAGGATGTCCGGGAATCGCAGCAACACAGGAGCCGTCACATGACGCGTTGCCAGATGATCCACCACTTCCTTCAGGTCTATCTGCACCGAATTCTTCTTGGGCGTTACATACACATGCCCTTTGTCATTGATACCAAAGTAGTTCACTCCCCAACCCTTAATGTTGTAGAGTTCCTCTGAATCCTCAATACGCCACTTCTTCATTTTCTATTGAACTATTTTTAATGTCACGCAGAAATCGCAGAAATTCGCAGAAATTTTTTGTGAGTGGTAGGAATAACAGAGATTAGCTTTATTTAATAAAACCGTTTATAAGAGCGAGCTCTTAACACGCTTTTCTCAAATAAATCTTATGCCTTACACTACGTGTAAGTCTCTGTCATAAATGACTGTCATCTCTTTTATTCCCATTATCTGTGTTCTACGGTTTTTGAGGGTTTTTAAATTGATCTCTAATCTGTCAGCTATTGGCTATTGGCCGTTGAAACTTCGTTTCGAGCCTGCTCACGCTCGGAATAGCTGATGCAAGCATCGCTCTCCTCTCGCTTAATCGCAGCCTTGGCTATTGGCCGTTGGCTTTATTTACTCTCAACTTTGGAGACCCTGAAAGGGTCAAATAAACCAGGGTAGGGTCTTGGCCCTACCAATGGGGATTCCATCCCCACCCCATTGCCCCTGTAAGGGGCGCATAACATTATTAGCCCCTTACAGGGGCATTTTTTATGGAATGTACCCATATCAGTAGGGCCAAGGCCCTACGCTATTTTATTTGACCCTTTCAGGGTCTTACTTCTTACATCTTCCTTCTTCCATCTAACATCTTCCATCATTTCCGCTCTGCGGATTTTATTATCAATTAGATATATTATAATATCGTTCTTTTATAAAGGATGTGAGTTCACGCAGTGAATGGCAATGTGATTTGGCATTGGACGTTAAAAGCTCGCTTTTAAAAGTACAATGGTAAAACATAGTGCCAGGAGATTACGCAGTAAGCTACCGTCCTTTATAAAAGAACTTTCTGCGAATTTCTGCGATTTCTGCGTGACCTTAAAATTAAACTTTGGCCATTGGCTGTTGGCCGTTGGCTTTTCTCTACTTAAACTTTCAGTTTCTCTCTGAGCAACTCAACGCTGGTTTTTATCTTATCGTAATTATCCAGGAGGGTTACGTCCAGGGTGTGTTTGGCTTTCTGGTAGAAAGGTTCACGAACCTGCAGCGAATCCTTGATATACTGCAACAGCTCTTCTTCCGTCTTACCCTTAATCAGCGGGCGTTCTATCTTACCCATCTTCAGGTGCATGGCCAGCACCTCGGGAGTAGCCTTCAGATAAACGGTCTCCGCCAGCGAGTTCATGTAATCCATGTTGTCGAAGAAACAGGGTGTTCCGCCGCCGCAGGACAGGACGATGTCCTGAAACTCAGCCGTCTCATGCAGCATGTTACGCTCTATCTCGCGAAAGCCCTCTTCGCCGCGCTCGGCAAAGATCTGTGCCACGGTACGATGGTAGCGCATCTCTATATACCAGTCCAGGTCGTAGAACTGGACACCCAGGGAGAGGGCCAACTGTCTTCCGACCGTTGTCTTGCCCGAACCCATGTAACCTATCAGGATGATACTCTTCATTATTTCTTGCGTCGTGCGGTCTTGGCCGTCTTATCCATCTGTCCGTTCACCACCTGCATACACTCTTCCTGTGTCAGGTCCTTCACACGGTCGTGCATGTTCTTGGGCAGTCTGTAGTTGTTGCCCTTGTAGACGATGTAGGGACCGTATCTGCCGTTCAGGATTTCCATGTCTATATCCTCGAACTTCTTCAGGTGACGCTCCTCCTCCTCAATATGCTTCTTATGAATCATGATGACAGCCTCCTCGAAGGTGATCTTCAGGGGGTCAACATCCTTGGGGATGGATACATAGGTGCCGTTATGAACCACATAGGGACCATACTTGCCGGCTCCCACCGTAACAACCTTACCCAGGTACTTACCCAGTTCGCGGGGCAGGCGGAACAGCTCCAGGGCCTCATCCAGCGTGATGCTCTCCAGGGTCTGGCCCTTCTTCAGCTGCGCGAAGCGGGGCTTGGCATCTCCGTCAGAGCTGCCTATCTGCACCACGGGTCCGAAGCGGCCTATCTTCACGGTGATGACCTCGCCGGTCTTGGGATCGTTACCCAACAGGCGCTCACCCACCTTATGTTCTGTATGTGTGTTGCCCGCACGTTCTACCAGCGGGTCAAAGTCGTTATAGAAGTCGCTGATGACTCCTGTCCACTCCATCTTGCCCTCAGCTATCTCATCGAAGTCCTTCTCTATGTCAGCCGTGAAGTTATAGTCCATGATGCTGGGGAAGTTCTCGCTCAGATAGTCGTTCACCACGATACCGGTGTCCGTAGGCAGCAGCTTGCCGCGCTCTGCACCGATGGTGGTCTTATGGCTGGCCGTGGCTATCTTGTCACCCTTCAGGGTCAGGGTCACGAAGGTACGCTCCTCACCGGGCTTGTCACCCTTGGCCACATACTCACGCTGCTGAATGGTGGTGATGGTGGTGGCATAGGTACTGGGTCGTCCGATACCCAGCTCCTCCAGCTTGCGCACCAGGCTGGCTTCGTTGTAACGGATAGGACGCTGTGCGAAACGCTGTGTAGCCACGATGACACCTCTGTTCAGGGCATCGCCCACAGTCATCACGGGCAGAACACCCTCTGCCTCTCCTTCGGACTGGTCAGCGATCTCGTTCTCTGTCTCCTTGTATACACGCAGGAAACCGTCGAATTTCACTACCTCGCCGTTGGCCACAAAGTACTCATCCATGCCCTCTATGCTGATGGTCACCTGAGTCTTCTCTATCTCGGCATCAGCCATCTGGCTGGCAATGGTACGCTTCCAGATCAGGTCGTAGAGCTTACGCTCCTGCTGTGTACCCTCTATCTGGGGCTGGTCCATATAGGTGGGACGGATAGCCTCGTGAGCTTCCTGTGCACCCTTCGAGTTGGTCTGGTACTGGCGGGTCTTCACATATTCCTTACCCATCTGCTCTGCGATCACCTGCTTGCTGGCACCCAGGCACAGTTTACTTAGGTTCACGCTATCCGTACGCATGTACGTGATGCGTCCGCTTTCATACAGGTGCTGAGCCACCATCATGGTCTGGGCTACGGTAAAGCCCAACTTATGGGCAGCCTCCTGCTGCAGGGTACTGGTGGTGAAGGGAGGGGCAGGAACACGCTTCTGGGGTTTCGTGGCAATATCCTGAACGGTGAAGTTCACCGAACGGCACTTCTCCAGGAAGGCCTCTGCCTGCTCCTGAGTGGCAAAGCGCTGGTTCAGCTCAGCCTTTACCTCGCTGCCCTCAGCAGTAGTGAAGACAGCCGTTATACGGAAATTATCATCGCCGCTGAAGTTCTGGATCTCGCGCTCGCGCTCTACGATCAGGCGCACAGCCACACTCTGTACACGACCGGCACTCAGGGCGGGCTTCACCTTACGCCACAGCACGGGGCTCAGCTTGAAACCTACTATACGGTCCAGTACACGACGTGCCTGCTGGGCATTCACCAGGTTCAGGTCTATCTTACGGGGATGTTCTATAGCCTCCAGGATGGCAGGCTTTGTAATTTCGTGAAAGACAATTCTGCGGGTATTGTCGGGACGCAGGCCCAGCACCTCATACAGGTGCCAGCTGATAGCCTCTCCTTCGCGGTCCTCATCGGAAGCCAGCCATACGGTCTTGGCCTCTTTCGAGAGTTTCTTCAGATTCTCTACAACACTTTTCTTGTCGGTAGGTACCTCATATTGCGGGGCGAACGTGTTAACGTCCACACTGAAACTTCTTTTCTTCAAGTCACGGATATGGCCGTAACTCGAGACAACCTTATAGTCCTCTCCCAGGAATTTTTCTATAGTCTTTGCCTTTGCCGGGCTCTCCACTATTACCAGATTTTCCTTCATCTTACGTTCGTTTTTTATAATTGCGGCGGCAAAGGTACTGCATTTTTTTGGTCTACACCTTATATATTAGGCATTTTTTTTGCTAAAATATGTTGCACACCTTTCCGAATCGAGGTTAAACCAAAGGTTTCCGGTTTTATGTCCTTCCAGGGAATCCACATGATTTCTGCTGCATCATCAGCCGGAATAGCATTTTTTGTGCTGTTTACGTGGCACAGGTAGAACATGTCTATCGTGTGGATGTCCAGTCCGCCATAGGGGTATATGTTGGGGATGGAAAACAGGAACTCCACCCTGTCCACCTCCAGGCCTGTCTCTTCCTTCACCTCGCGCACTACCCCCTCCTCGCTGGTCTCGTAGCAGTCGCTGAAGCCCCCGGGCAGGTCCAGTGTCCCCTTGGCAGGCTCCTTGGCCCTGCGCACCACCAGCAGCTCGTTCTTCTCGTTCACTATCACAGCCACCGTGCTGGCACTGGGGTTAAAGTAATACACAAAGCCGCATGCCTCGCACCGTTTGCTCTTATTGTTGTTCTCCACAAATCTGTCCGAGCCGCACAGGGGGCAAAAGCGGAATTTTTTAAGAGGATGTTCTGCCATATATACCTGTTTTTGTCATTTTCGAGTTGCAAACATATAAAAAAGTGACAGAAATAACAACAAATACCCGCATTTTGTGTACACCCAATAAAAATATTTTTTATCTTTGTATCTCGAAAATATTAAATATCTATCTAACAAAACTAACAAAAAAAAACATACACATCTATGACTTTTCTTTCAGATTGGTTCAACCAGCTTGATCCGGGCCTCCGCTTTTATTGTGGTGTCGCTATCTTTGCCACTATTGTTGTAATCATCCAGATGACTATGTCCTTTGCCGGCATAGGCGACATCGATTCCGGAGATGCCGACGTGGATTTCAGTACCGATACCGACAGTCTCGATGATGCCGGCAGTATGCACCTGCTGTCCATCCGCAACGTGTTCTATTTCCTGTTGGGCTTCGGTTGGGCTGGTGTTACCCTATGGGGCACAATCCCCAGCACCATCGTCCTCTGTATTGTAGCTATCTTGGTGGGCTGCCTCTTTGTAGCCATTTTCATCTTCCTGTTCCGTCAGATGATGAAGTTACAGAGCAACGGAGCTTTCAATATCAACGATGCCGTAGGCAAGGTCTGCGATGTCTACTTGCGTATCCCTGGCGAGAACCAAGGTATCGGCAAGGTCCAGATCAGCTTCAATGGCTCCGTCCAGGAACTGGATGCCCGCACCTCTGGTGCCCCCATCCCCTCAGGCGCCAAAGTGCGCGTGCTACGCGTAATAGATAAGAAAGTACTGGAAGTGGAAAAGGCATAAAGCCCCCTCCCCGCTCCCCCTTTGGGGGAGTGCTGTCCGCTCAGAATTAATCGATAACCCGCCCTTTTTCACTCCCCCAAGGGGGAGATGGAGGGGGCCTAAATAAAAACAAATGTTTCAAGAACCCTTTTTCCTAATTATCGTATGCGCCATCCTGGTGGTGGCCATCGTGGCCTTTTTGGCCAATCGTTACAGAAAATGTCCTGCTGACAAGATCCTCGTCATCTATGGTAGTGGTAATGGCGGCAAGAAATCAGCCAACTGCGTTCATGGCGGAGGAGCCTTCGTATGGCCCGTCATCCAGGACTATGCCTACATGAGTCTGACCCCCATTGGTATCGATGCCAATCTTACCAATGCCCTGTCACGCCAGAACATCCGTGTGGATGTGCCCTGCCGCTTTACCGTGGGTATCAGCACCGACCCCGAGTACATGAATGCCGCTGCCGAGCGATTGCTGGGCCAGTCTGCCAACCAGATCCAGGAGATGGCACGCGATATCCTCTTCGGACAGTTGCGTCTGGTTATCGCCACCATGAGCATCGAGGAGTTGAACTCCGACCGTGACAAGTTCCTCGAGGCCATCACAGCCAATGTCGAGGTCGAGCTCAAGAAGATTGGTCTGAAGCTCATCAACGTGAACGTTACCGATATCAAGGACGAGAGCGGCTATATCGAGGCCCTCGGTCAGGAGGCTGCTGCCAAGGCTATCAACGAGGCCAAGGTTCGCGTGGCCGAGCAGGAGAAGATGGGTGAGATCGGTAAGGCTGAGGCTGTCCGCGAGACCCGTATCCGTACCGCTGCTGCCAATGCCGAGGCTGTCAAGGGTGAGAACGAGGCCAAGATAAACATTGCCAACTCAGATGCTGTCCGTCGCGAGAAAGAGGCAGAGGCTCTGCGTCGCGCCACAGCTGCCGAGAAGGTGGCCCAGGCTCAGGCCCTCGAGGAGTCCTATGCTGCCGAGCAGAAAGCCGAGGATGCCCGTGCTACCCGTGAGCGTGCCACCCAGAACGCCAATGTCATCGTCAAGCAAGAGATCGAGAAGAAACGTCTCGTCATCGAGGCAGAGGCTGCTGCCGAGCAGAAGCGTGTCAATGCCAAGGGTGAGGCAGATGCCATCTATGCCAAGATGGAGGCAGAGGCCAAGGGTCTCTATCAGATACTGACCAAGCAAGCCGACGGTTACGACAAGATGATCCAGGCTGCCGGTGGTGATGCCACCAAGGCATACACCCTCCTCCTCCTGGAGAAGCTGCCCGAACTCGTCAAGACACAGGTCGAGGCCATCAAGGGCATCAATATCGACAAGGTCACTGTTTGGGACAATGGCAGCAACGCAGACGGCAAAGGCTCCACAGCCAATTTCCTCTCCGGCCTCATGAAATGTGTCCCCCCATTGAACGAACTCTTCGAGCAAGCCGGCATGTCCCTCCCCGAGTACCTAGGCAAGACTCAGCCGCCAAAGGCTGAGACTTCCTCGACTGAGGAGGATTCCTCCTCATCCGAGTAAGCGCGCTCCGCGCGCACTCTAGCCCTCATCTAATTGAAAATTGAAAATTTTTAATGTCACGCAGAAATCGCAGAAATTCGCAGAAAGTTCTTTTATAAAGGACGGTAGCTTACTGCGTAATCTCCTGGCACTATGTTTTACCATTGTACTTTTAAAAGCCAGCTTTTAACGTCCAATGCCAAATCACATTGCCATTCACTGCGTGAACTCACATCCTTTATAAAAGAACGAAACTCTAATATATCTAATTGACAAAAAAAACGCAGAGCGGAAAAGATGGAAGATGTCAGACCTTCTCTCAAAGTGTAGAGTTGAAAGTGTAGAGACCCTGAAAGGGTCATATAACCTAGGGTAGGGCCTTGGCCCTACTGATGGAGAACCCATCCCCCCCCACCGCCCCTGTAAGGGGCTAATAGAGTTGAGAGTTGATAGTGTAGAGTTTAGAGGCGGTTCCAAAGTTGAGAGTTCAAGAGTTAAAAAATAATGTTCAATGCTCAATGAAAGAAGGCTAATAACCTGGACCAGGGGCCGCTCCGCGGGTTTTCCTAAATTTCTTAAATAAAAAGATTAGAGATCAATTTCATAACCCTCAAAAACCGTAGAACACAGATAATGGGAATAATAGATAGATAGTACGGAGTACGGTATGGATCGTATGAAATACGAGACATGTGGTTATATATGGATAAAGGGTGTTGAAAGCTCGCTTTCATAAACACTTTGGGCAGATAGAACCCTATCTGTTATTCCAACCACTCACAAAAAATTTCTGCGAATTTCTGCGATTTCTGCGTGACATTTTAAAAATAATGCTCAATAATCATTAACCCACCCTTTCATCTCTCCCCCAAAGGGGGAGCAGGGAGGGGGCCTAAACAAAATCAACATGAAAAAGTACATTGCTGAATGTATCGGTACATTTGTACTGACATTCCTTGGCTGCGGAGCAGCCGTCAGTCTGAGTTGTGGAACAGATGCAGCATCTGTAGTAGGAACAGCCATCGCCTTCGGTTTGGCCGTTGTAGCCATGGCCTACACCATCGGAGGCATCTCCGGATGCCACATCAATCCAGCCATCACCCTGGGATGCTTCATCACAGGCCGTATCAGCTTTAAGGACTGTGCAGCCTATATGGTTGCCCAGGTAGCAGGAGGTATCATCGCCGGTGCCACCCTGGCAGGTATCTATGGTGCAGAGTCTGGGCTTGGTGCCAATGGCATTGGAGCCGGTTGCAATGGCAGTGTCACAACAGCCATTATCGTGGAGGCTATCCTCACTGCCCTCTTTGTCCTCGTGGTATTGGGATCCACACACAAGAACAATGCAGATACCGGTAAGTTCGCTGGCCTGGCCATTGGCCTCTCACTGATTCTCATCCACCTGGTAGGTATCCACTTCACAGGCACCAGTGTCAATCCCGCCCGTTCTATAGGCCCTGCCATCTTCGCTGGTGGCGAGGCTCTGACAAATGTATGGATCTTCATTGTAGGTCCCTTCATAGGCTCTCTCATCGCTGCCTGCCTTTGGAAGATGGTTGAGAATAAAGAATAAAGAAAAAAGGAGTAAAAAGAAAGAGCGCAGGAGTTATCCTTGCGCTCTTTTTTTTATTTCAATATCTTTTTCCCGTTTTTTATAAATACCCCATGGCCGGGAACCTTCTTCCAAGCACGACCGGAAAGGTCATAAACACCTGTCCCTAAGATAGCGGTAGGGATAGCAGCATTGGCCGTTTCACCATCCTCTTTCACATTCAATGTCAGTGTCTGGGAAATCGGAGCACCATCTATGCATAATGCATATTTGTATGTACCTAGCTGCAGATTACCCAATTCTATGGTACCACTTGCACCCGAGACCTCTTTAACCGGCGTCCAGGTTGTCTCACCTTCCGTCTGACGGCAAAGCTGACAGGCAAAGCGGGTTGGCAACGAACTGTAAGAGAGGGTGATAGCATCCGCTTCGGTGTATTCCGACTTACCGCCACGCAGCAAGGCAGGCTTACCCACTACCACATACTGGCGACCAAAGGGCTCGGTATAACCGTCAGCCATGAAATATCCTATGAAGTACACACCTGTAGGGAGGGCACCCGTCCAGTTGTTATTACCGCTGGTGTTCAGGATAACGGTCCCCGATGTCTTGCTGTTGTACAGGTAACAAGGGCATTTGGCATCCCTTGGCACAATACCATCCTCATAGATTCCTATCCAATCCTTGCTCATCGCAGGAGCACCGGCAAGGGTCACCCTAATAGGATTGCCCGTATTGTAAACCACCTTGTCCGTAGTCATCCCGAAGGTTGTGGGGTCATAGTCCTTTTTCAGCACAAAGAAGGGTACGCGTTCCGAGCACTCCGTATAACCACCGTCCTTGAAGAGCACAGCAAAGTACTCTCCTGCAGCTGACACCTTCACATTGACGGAGCCGTCCTTGACATCTGTATACTGATAGGTATAAGCCTTATCGCTGGTGCCGGGCGTCTTTCCTGCCTGATAAATACCCACCCAGGCCTCCGTACCTACGGGAGCATTCTTAAAGGCAATGGCAATGTCGGTATTTGTCTTGTAGAACTGTTTCTCCAGAGTCAGTGTAGCTGTCAGACTACTGGGAATCTTTCCACCCTTTATCCAATCCGTATAGATAGGATCGCCTTTGCCGCTGTAGCAGTTGCACGGGCGGACGATGAAGCGGTAGTCACGGTCCTTGGGCAACTCACTCAGAGCAAATACGCAGGTTACCTCACCCTCATCCTGAGCCTCACCAAAGAGACTCATGGGTGAGAACACACGCTTGGTAGCCGAGATAAAGTGGCAGTCCAACCACTCCCATTCTACCTGTACCTCGAAGTCGAAGGCTCTTACGCCTGTACGTTTTCTCAGTACATTGGGGAAGTGTACCGTCACCTGCTCCGTTTCCACCCCATCACGATTCTTACCCTTTGCCTGGGTAACAGTAGCTATGGCGCCAGCCTCAAACTGGGGGACAGGTGCTATCTTGCTGCGGTTCTCGAAGCTGAGCGGCTCCGTTAATGAGATGGGCCAGGGCAAGAGCCAGTTATCATCCAGTTGCTGATCATAGACAAACTCCCTTCTTTCCAAGGTAATGGCACTGTCATAAACACGCATAATCATACCCTGACGTGCCATTGAGCTATCCAGGGTGGGCATCTGGTATACAGGACGCAGTTTACTGTCGTCTTGATAGGTATTCTCACGTGCCGGCATGGGATACTGATACTTCAGCGATGCAGTTCCAATGCTGGTGAAAGTTCCCTGCCATAGGTTGCGGTCATCGGTCAGGGGTGAATGCGAGTGGCCCGAGAAAGCCACGGCATTGGGATAACGGCTCATCAATTTTGTCACAGTGCCGTCATCCTGTCCCCAGGCCCACGGACCGTTACAGGTATTCTTCAGGTGCGGATGCTGAATATAGAAGAAAGGTTTCTCCGTCTCCAGCTCACTGGCATGCTGCTGCATCAGCTCCTCCAGACCCGGGATATTGTCGGTATGCCAATGGGCACCTATAAAGTGGTACCCTTTTATGGTCTTGAACCAGATGGGGCTATAGTCCTCGCCAAAGTATTTCTTCCACACCTCGCCAGGATGCCTTCCTATACCCTGCTCCTGTGCCGTCTCGCTACCTACAAGGTTAATAACACTATTCCAAGAGTAAGCTTCCACATCATGATTACCATAGATAAAGAGACGCTCCGTATGCTTGCCGTCCAGTCCCTCATCATTGGGGAAGACGCTATACCAGGTATCAGCCACTACCTTTAGTTGGGGCTCCAGACCCCAGTCAGCCATATCACCTGCTATAATGACTCCGTCCACCTTCAAACTGCGGAAGTATTCAAGGGTGTGTTTAAAGGTCTCGGCAGACTCTATGCCACGGATGTGGATATCACTGACAATGCCAATAACCAGATTGGGATTGCCCAAAGTGCGAAGGGTTTCAGCAAAAGCAGGCACATTCAGATAGGCTGCACCGGCTAAAACCGAAGAACGTTGTAGAAATTCTCGTCGGTTCATTTTTGTCGTTTTTAGGTTTTTCTACCGCAAAGATAGTGTTTTTTTTCAACAAATAAGCAAAAAGTTTTGCAGTTTCGTGGAAATGCCGTATCTTTGCACCCGCAAAAGCCCAGATGGCGGAATCGGTAGACGCGCTGGTCTCAAACACCAGTGGGGCAACCCGTGCCGGTTCGACCCCGGCTCTGGGTACTTTTCAAGAAAGTGTGCTGCAAGTCAGCACACTTTTTTTTGTGTCTTAGAAAATCCTCTCCATCAACTGCCACTTCTCATCGCTGCGGGCATCTGCTGCGCAGCCCTGGAACTGACTCACGTAAGCCTCCCACTCTGCCTGTCGTGGCAGCGTGGCCAGCCTGGCCATGTCGCGCTGGAAGTCAAAGTCATCCACCGTATCCATTATCATGAACAGCGCACGGTCCTTCCTGTAGATCTGCATATCCAGGATTCCCACCTCCCGCTGTCCCTTAATCACCTCGGGCCACACATGTGCATGTGCCTCAACGTATTTCCCTATCATCTCCGGATCATCCACCAGAGTCAAAGTCTGACAATATCTCTTCATAATCTTTTTTTATTATTGAACATTGAACATTGAGCATTGAACATTATTTTTAAAAGGTCACGCAGAAATCGCAGAAATTCGCAGAAATTTTTATGAGTGGAAAGAATAATAGAGATTAGCTTTATTTCATAAAACCGTTTATAAGAGCGAGCTCTTAACACGTTTTTCTCAAATAAACCTTATGCCTTACACCTTGTGTAAGTCTCTGTCATAAATGACTGTCATCTCTATTATTCACGTTATCTGTGTTCTACGGTTTTTGAGGGTTATGAAATTAATCTCTAATCTTTTTATTTAAGAAATATAGGAAACCGCGGAGCGGCCTCTGGTCATTAGCCGTTAGACCCTGAAGGGGTCAAATAAACCAGGGTAGGGTCTTGACCCTACCTATGGGGATTCCATCCCCACCCCATTGCCCCTGTAAGGGGCGCATAACGTTATTAGCCCCTTACAGGGGCGGTGGATCGGGGCGACCCTGATCCGTAAGTAGGGGCGAGCCCCTACCCTATGTTATTTGACCCTTTCAGGGTCTTACTTCTTCCATCTGACATCTTCCATCTTCCATCTTACATCTTACTTCTAACATCTTACTTCTGACATCTTTTCCGCTCTGCGGATTTTATTATCGATTAGATATATTAGAATATCGTTCTTTTATAAAGGATGAGAGTTCACGCAGTGAATGGCAATGTGATTTGGCATTGGACGTTAAAAGCTGGCTTTTAAAAGTACAATGGTAAAACATAGTGCCAGGAGATTACGCAGTAAGCTACCGTCCTTTATAAAAGAACTTTCTGCGAATTTCTGCGATTTCTGCGTGACATTAAAAATTCTCAATTTTCAATTTTCAATTTTCAATTAGATGAAAGCGCGCCCTGACTACATCACATTCCTGCTCTGCGAATTGTTAGAGGGATGGCTTCAGGATTCTCCTGAACAAACGTCTCTGCATTCTCCACTACACAAGCCAGATAGCCTCCACCACCTGCTCCCGGCATCTTCCATGCCAGTACCTTATCCTTATATTGGTCAATACAATCTTGTATGAACGTTTCCTTCTGCCCTGAGCTTGTCGAAGGGTGAATCATAGCTGGAAACATTGCCACCTGAGCATTAAAACTATCCTTATATGCTTTTGCAAATCCTTGCAAGTCTTTATTCATAATAGCACGCCAACAGTCATCTGCTGCTTTGGCTAAAGCACGGACCTTGGGCTCGGTGATGTCCTTGCCTTCTATAACTGAGCATCCGTGTCTGCGAGGTTCCATAGGTATCATCACCAAATGGCTTTCCAACCAGCTGAGCACCGCCTCATCCTGGCATGTCTCTATCTTCTCGGGCCAGAAACGGTTGTTGTAATAATGGCGGCAGAGGCCGGGAATACAGATGCCTATACTGTCTTGGGCTCCGCTGATAATACCATCCGAGCGTTCGGGGTCGTTCTCGAAGCAGAAGACCAGTTTGGCCAGCATCTCGGGTTCCATATTGGGCAACTGGTAGGGCCATATCTTCTTGATCATGTTACGGGTGCTGGTACTCAGACCGCAACGTTCCCTAATCTCGAACGTTGGCTCCAGACTGATGGTGATGGCCCACCCTGGGGCATAGCACGAGACATACGTCTGGTCTATCCATGTGCCTGCCAGATCCAGTCGCACGGGAATCTGACTCTCCGTTTTCTTCAGGTCGGTAGAGCTTCTTGCTGCCAGCCCATCCTGAGGCACTCTCTTCAGCACCACATATTCTATGCCGTGTTCCTCGCAGAATCTTCTCTTCTCGTCATTTCCTCCGTCTTCGTTCACCACCAGCACATCGGGTTTCAGCATCTCTACGGTAGGAACAAAGTCCATCACGCCACTGCCGGCATTAATGTAAGCATCCTTCACATAGCGGATGCTCTTCACCATAAACAGACGTTCCTGTTCCGAATAGATGGTTTTATGGTGCTTATACCCCTCGATGGTTTTGTCACTACCGATTCCCACGTACAGGTCGCCATACTCTGCTGCCTGCCTAAAGAACTCCACATGCCCGCTATGCAGCAAATCATAGCAACCGCTGACGAAGACTTTCTTTCTCATTTGTTGTTTTAATAGATAATGCGAATGCAAAAATAAGATTTTTTCTTCATACCTGCCGCAAATTTTTTCGTAAATTTCATACCTTTGTGGACAGAAACATAAAAGTTAATATGCCAATAGCCAAAGATATCATATCATATATGGAATCGCTGCGCAACGAGAAGCAGCGAAAGGAACTCATGCGTTTCTTCAAAACAGCACCGGGCCAGTATGGCGAGGGTGACGAGTTCCTGGGCCTGAAAGTGCCCCAGACCCGCGAGGTAGTAAAGAGTGTGGCTCATGATTTTGTCATGAGCGAAGTGCCCGAGCTATTGATGAGCCGCTGGCACGAAGTGCGCCTCTGCGGATTCCTGATCCTAGTAACTAAGTTCGAGAAACTGGCCACCAAACGCCTGATTAACAATCCCGATGCCATCACCAAACGCGATGAAATCGTTCAGCTTTACCTGCAATATGCCGAGCAGGCCAACAACTGGGACCTCGTGGACCTCTCCGTCCATAAGATTCTGGGGCACTGGCTGCTATTGCCTTCCTACCTGGGAGGGCAAGATTATAAGCGTCAGGTGCTGGATGAACTGGCAGCCAGTCCCTGTTTGTGGAAACAGCGCATGAGCATTGTCTGTTCGTGGAAGACCTCTCAACAGGGCGACCCATCATGGTGCCTCCGCTATGCAGAAATTCATCTCCACCACCCTCACGACCTGATGCATAAAGCGGTAGGCTGGATGCTCCGCGAGATGGGTAAGCGCGTCTCTATGGACCTTCTTCGCGAATTCCTTCGCCAGCATGCTCACGAGATGCCCCGCACCATGTTACGTTATGCCATAGAGAAAATGCCGGAACCCGAACGCAAAGAGTGGATGAAACAATGACTTCCTATCTTAACACCGAGAATATTGCACGTAGCAAGGATGGCATAGAATACCATCCGCTCATTCCCTTCTTGCCAGAGAATGCCAAGGTGCTATTCCTAGGCAGTTTTCCTCCCCAGCGTAAGCGGTGGTGTATGGATTTCTATTACCCCAACTTCATCAACGACCACTGGCGCATAGAGGGTCAGCTATTCTTTGGCGACAAGAACCATTTTGTCGACCTCAAAAACAAACGCTTCAAGATAGACGAGATTGTGGCATTCTGCCAAGAGAAAGGCCTCGCCTTCTTTGACACCTCATTAGCCATCCGTCGTTTGCAGGACAATGCCTCCGACAAGTTCCTCGAGGTGGTAGAACCCACAGACATCCGTGCCCTAATAAAGCAGCTCCCTCACCTTCGTGCCATCATTACCACCGGCGAGAAAGCAACCGAAACCATCTGCACCTACTTTGGCATCTCGGAAATCCCCAAGGTCAACACATCAACAGCACTCCCCCAAAGGGCGAGCGGGGAGGGGGCCGTCCTTTACCGCCTCCCTTCAAGTTCTCGCGCCTACCCCTTATCGTTCGACAAGAAAGTAGAGGCATACGGGAAATGCTTGGGGGAGTGTTTAGAGTTTAAAGTGTAAAGACCCTGAAAGAGTCAAATATATTAGGGTAGGGGCTTGCCCCTATCAATGGTGATTCCACCCCCATTGCCCCCGACGGGGGCTAATAACATAGCGTAGGGTCTTGACCCTACGTAAACGACATGTACCCACACCCCCATTGCCCCTGTAAGGGGCTAATAATGTTATGCGCCCCTTACAGGGGCATTTTTGGGGGAATGTACCCATTCAGTAGGGCTAAGGCCCTACCCTATTTTATACGCCCCTTACAGGGGCGATGGGGATGTGGGGATGGAATCCCTATAAGTAGGGGCGAGCCCCTACCCTAATATATTTGACCCTTACAGGGTCTGACATTATTTCCGCTCCGCGGTTTTTCTGATCTTTCTTATATAAAAGATGATTAAGGGGCTTTCAAACTCTCAAAAACCGTAGAACATTGAATAACGTGAATAATAGATAGATAGTACGGAGTACGATATGAATCGTATGAAATACGAGACATATGGTTGTATACGAGAAAAGAGGAGTAAAAGCTTGTTTTTAGATCCGCTTTTATCGGATAGAACCCTATCTATTATTCCTACCACTCACATAAATTTCTGCGAATTTCTGCGATTTCTGCGTGACCTTTTAAAAATAATGTTCAATGCTCAATTTTCAATTCTCAATTAGATGAGGGCCAAAACAGATACAGTTATTTCAACTATTTAGTGTGATAAGGTTGGCAAAATGGACAAATATTAAACTTTACCGTTGGATTTTGATGGATTGGCTTTGTTATTTGGAATAAATGAATTAAATTTGCAGTCAGAAACCCTAAATGATAAAAGATTACTAATATACTTGATGGTTACAAAAGAACAAGTGGGAGAATTCCTAAAGCGTCTGAAAGAAAAAATCAAAGTGTTTGATATCGTTTTCAGAGACGATAGAGGAAAGAACCTTCAGACGCTGGCTACTTTGGAAATAACTCCGACATACCGCAAACAGGTCGTGATGAATATAGAACCAGAGGATTATGTGGAAGGCCCGATTGTGGATACTCTTAATAAAATGGGAGAAATGTGGGTGTTTGGGAAGAACGTAAAAAAACAGGAGGTTTATATCAAAATTACGTTAGGACACCCGAATAGCAGTACCATTTGCATTTCCTTCCATATAGCTGAACACAAAATGAATTATCCATTTAAAAACTGAATGTTATGATTAAGCAGATTATGAAGAGTCCTTTTAGTGGAGGTAACGCTGTGCTTCATTGTGAACAGTCTTCTTTGACTTTTCGCAAGGAGGAGTTTAGTTATGTACATCAGTTTTATGTGTGTGAGGAAACACATGAGCGATTCACTACTACTGAACTTGACGAAGTGAATATTGCCCAGGTATACAATAAATATCGCGCCAAATACGGCATCCCATTTCCTGAGGAGATAAAACGTATCCGTCGTCATTATGGGCTCTCGGCCACCAAGATGTCTGAGATACTGGGCTTTGGCGAGAATCAGTACCGGCTGTATGAGAACGGTGATATGCCTAGTGAAGCGAACGGAAAGGTCCTGATGTCAATCATGAATCCGGATTTCTTCCGTATCTTTATCGAGAACGCCAGAGGACAATTTTCTGAAGATGAGTATGCTAAACTGACAGCTAAAGCCAGTGCATGGAAGAATGAAAAGTATCCCCAATACCTGGTGGAATATGTTTTCATGACAAATCGACGTTCTGCCTATAATGGATATGCAACACAGTCTATAGACAAGCTTAAGAATATTCTTCTCTATTTTATAGAAAGGTGTAATGGCGTTTTCTTTACCAAGATGAACAAGTTGCTTTTCTATACGGATTTCCTTTCATATCGTATGCTGGGTAAAGGGCTGACAGGTTTGGCGTATAAGGCAATTGCCCATGGTCCTGTACCTCTGCGATGGGACCGTATCTATAGCTTCTATGATGAAATAAATCAAGAGATCGTACAATTCAAAGATGATAGGGTTGGAACCATGCTGGTCTCTAAGTTGTCGCCAGATATGGCCGAATTCAGTGATGAGGAGCTTAATATCCTGGAATATGTTTATCAGCGATTCAAGAATGAAACTCCTAAACAGATTTCAGAAACCAGTCACCATGAAGAAGCTTGGCTGAGAAATCTTAATAGCGATCAGCTAATTAATTTCGAAATGGCCTTCTCTCTAAAAGCAATTTAATCCGCGCCATTGGCCTCTGGCTTTCATTTAATTGAGAATTGAAAATTGAGAATTGAAAATTTTTAATGTCACGCAGAAATCGCAGAAATTCGCAGAAATAGTTCTCTTTTAAATGTTGAGGGGCTTACTGCGTAATCCCTTGGCACTATGCTTTGACATTGTACTTTTAAAAGCAAGCTCTTAACGTCCAATGCCAAAACATATTGCCATTCACGTTGTGAACTTACAACCTTTAAAAGAGAACCAAATCTATGTTATTCAATTATTGAAAGTCTTACGATTTTTGAGGTGCTCTGAAATAATCCCTAATCTTTTTATTTAAGAAATTTAGGAAAAACCGCAGAGCGGAGGTTGGCCGTTGGCTATTGGCTGATTAGAGACCCTGTAAGGGTCAAATATATTAGCGTAGGGGCTTGCCCCTACTTATGGGGATTCCATCCCCACCCCATTGCCCCTGTAAGGGGCGCATAACATTATTAGCCCCTTACTGGGGCGATGATGGTGGTGGGGGCGCGTCAACCACGTAGGGTCAAGACCCTACGCTAGGTTATTTGACCCCTTCAGGGTCTCTAATCTCTAATCACTAATCTTAGATCAGGGACCCTGATCTATACATAAATGGCATCGTTTAGGATATTAGACTTAAACAAGGGGCGTAGAGATGACCTGAATCTGACTAAATCGACATTGCACTTGAATAGAGCTTTTAATGCCTCTTTCAGTTCGTACATCAAGGAAAGGGTTGGTTTTTCAACTTCCACAACAATGTCAATATCACTGTCCTCGGTATTTTCTTGCCTTGCCACAGAGCCGAAAATGCCGAGTTTTTTTATTCCGAATTGCTTGCCAGAGGCTTGCTTAAAGGCAGCTAATTGGGTAATGCAATCATTTAATACTAACATCGTCTTATCATATTATTCATTGCAAAGGTACAACTTTATTATAATATCATCCAAACATTCCTATAGAAAGATTCTTTTGCCTGTTCTGTCAGTTCGTCTAGTATCTCTTCTGATAAATCTTCATCTTTTTTGTGATTTTTGGAATGCAAATATGGCAAAAAACCGCAATAAGGTGAAAGTAATCTATAAAATTCCATAAATTTTATGCCAATAATTTGGGGACGATGGATTAATGCCTATCTTTACAGCGGAATAAATAAATACCATGAAACGTATGAAGAAGATTCTGTTTATTATCGGGTCATTAAGGTTGAAGTCCTTTAACCGCCAGGTGGCCAATGTGGCTAGAGAGATTATTGGTAATAGTGCTGAGGTGCAGGAACTGGATTTCAGTGACCTGCCTTTGCTGAATCAGGATATTGAACAGCCGGAGCCAGCGGCTGTGGGGCGTATCAGAAAGGAGATTGCAGAGGCTGATGCCTTGTGGATCTTTACGCCAGAGTACAATATGAGTTATCCGGGGCATTTGAAGAATCTGTTGGACTGGATGTCACGGCCGGTGAAGTTTATGGATTACGGTACGCCCACTTGCATCAATGGCAAACGGGTGGCTATCAGTGGGGCTGGAGGCAAGGCAGCTACTGCTAACTGTCGTGCAAAGCTGACGGAATTGCTGACTTTCATGAAGGCTGAGGTACTGCCAGAGCAGGTTGGTATCGCTGTTCCTGCTGAGGCATGGGGTACGGATGTGCTGGTGCTGACTGAGGAACAAAAGGCAGAACTGAAGGCGCTGGCGGACGGGTTGATTAATTGAGAATTGAAAATTGAAGGCTGCGATTAAGCGAGAGGAGAAGAAACTTGTTTATTATCCCGAGCGTGAGCAGGCTCGACCGAAGGTCAAAGTTGAAAATTAGACTTTAGACGCTAGACTTTAGACTTTAGTTAACGATAACGATAACGTCAACGACAACGTCAACGAGAACATATAGAAGGTTATAGAGAATTGAAAAAGCCAACGGCCAACGGCCAACAGCCAAAGTTTTTTATAAGGTCACGCAGAAATGGTTTTTAACAAAAACCGGGAAAACCCTGAAGGGGTCAAATAACCTATAAAATAATCCTCAATGTTCAATGTTGACCTACGGTCGAGCCTGCTCACGCTCGGAAAAGCTGATGCGAGCATCGCTCTTCTCTCGCTTAATCGCAGCCTTCAATGCTCAATGTTCAATGCTCAATGTTCAATGTACAATGGCCAATGGATTAATACGCGTGACATTAAAAAATACTATAAATAAATAGGAATAAGTTTGGAGGTTGTGAATTTATGTCTATATTTGCAACGATGAATAAGTAATAACCTAATAAAAGACCACATGAAGTTTACACTGATGACACTACCGTATGCTCCAGATGCGTTGGAACCGGTGATTAGTAAGGAGACGATTGCTTTTCATCATGGGAAGCATCTGGCTGGCTATGTGAATAATCTGAATGGGTTACTGGAAGGAAGTCCTTTGGCCGGACTCTCGCTGGAAGAGATTGTGCTGAAGGCTGAAGGCGGTATGCTCAATAATGCTGGACAGATACTGAATCATAATCTGTACTTTGGGCAGTTCTGTGCGCCTAAGGCCGACAACAAACCTGTGGGGAACTTGGCTGAGGCCATTGCCCGCGACTTCGGGTCGTTTGAGGCCTTCAAGGAGGAGTTTCAGAAGAAGGGAGCCACACTGTTTGGCTCTGGCTGGGTATGGCTGTCTGCAGACAAGGATGGAAAGTTGGTCATCACTCAGGAGACCAATGCTGCCAATCCTATCCAGAAAGGGCTGAAACCCTTGCTGGCCTTCGATGTTTGGGAGCACGCGTACTATCTGGACTACCAGAACCGTAGGCCTGACCATCTGGCTGCGCTATGGCAGATTGTGGATTGGAACGTTGTGGAAAACCGCTATCTTTAACGATAACGTTAACGGGAACGATAACTATTTTATTCTCGCGCAGAAGGCGCAGAAATGTTTTTAACAAAAACCGAGAAAAGGAATATTAATAAACGGTAAACCGTAAACATTTAAACATATAAAAACATGAAAGAACTGAAAGGAACAAAGACTGAGCAGAACCTCAAGGAGGCTTTTGCTGGTGAGAGTATGGCAAGAAACAAGTATACCTACTTTGCTTCTAAGGCCAAGAAGGATGGATATGTACAGATTGCAGCTATCTTTGAGGAGACAGCTGCCAACGAGAAGGAGCATGCAAAGATGTGGTACAAGTATCTGAACGGTGGTAGTGTTAGCGATACCAAGACCAATCTGGCTGATGCCGCCAATGGCGAGAACTTTGAGTGGACAGATATGTATGCTCGTATGGCCAAGGAGGCACGCGAGGAGGGCTTTGAGGAGATCGCCAGGAAGTTCGAACTGGTTGGTGCCATAGAGAAGCATCACGAGGAGCGCTACCGCAAGTTGCTGCAGAACATTGAAGAGGGTATCGTCTTCTCTCGCGAGGGCGATGTTATCTGGCAGTGTGCCAACTGCGGTCATATCGTTATCGGTAAGAAGGCTCCCGAGGTATGTCCTACCTGCGACCATCCCCAGAGCTACTTCCAGATTAAGCCAGAGAACTTTTAAAATTGAGAATTTTTAATGTCACGCAGAAATCGCAGAAATCGCGGAACAGCGAGAGCAGAGTCAAACTTGTTTGAACTATGCCGAGTCGTGACGCGATAAGACAATAGTCAAATTCGCAGAAAGTTCTTTTATAAAGGACGGTAGCTTACTGCGTAATCTCCTGGCACTATGTTTTACCATTGTACTTTTAAAAGCCAGCTTTTAACGTCCAA
>Ga0265300_10000298_pt1 | contig 52363 bp, 42 predicted proteins | sample AusTroGonzalo_MG_FD_193482 | JGI IMG/M metagenome (GOLD analysis project Ga0265300, IMG submission 193482) | Bovine rumen microbial communities from tropical cattle in Woodstock, Queensland, Australia - Gonzalo_03 | ecosystem: Host-associated > Mammals > Digestive system > Stomach > Rumen ... | reverse complement strand
CCGTTTCGATGTGAACGGCAAGGAGATTTCCAATGTTGACATTTATCAGGAAAAGAAATGACGATAACCCTACTCGGACCGACTGCCACAGGCAAAACCCGACTGGCCGCAGTGCTGGCCAAGTATATCTCGGGTGAGATTATCAGTGCTGATTCTCGTCAGGTATATCGAGGTATGGATATCGGCACGGGCAAGGATCTGGATGATTATACGATTGATGGATTACAGATACCTTTCCATCTGATAGATGTGGTGGAGCCCGGCATAGAATATAATGTTTTCGAGTATCAAAAGTTGGCTCATCGCGCTATCAAAGATATTGAGCAGCGGGAAAAAATCCCCATTATCTGCGGAGGCAGCGGTATGTACATTGAGGCCTTGCTGAAAGGCTATAAGTTGTTTCCCGTGCCTGACAATCCCGCTTTGCGCGCTGAATTGGAGCGACAGACAGATGAGCAGTTGACTGAGTTGCTGGCCTCTTTCAAAGCCTTGCATAATCATACGGATACTTGCGAGCGTCCCCGCCTTTTGCGAGCTATCGAAATTGAGCTGTATTATCGTGAGCATCCCGAACTGTTGGAAACCTGTCAGGCGGTGCCTTCGGTGATTTTTGGTCTGCGAGGCGACCGCGACCTGATCCGCTCAAGAATTACCCGCCGTTTAAGAGAGCGTTTGGAAAACGGCATGGTGGAGGAGGTGCGGGCCCTGATTGACAAAGGCGTGAGCCAGAACCAGCTAATCCGTTATGGTCTGGAATATAAATTTCTGACCCTGTATATACAGGGCCAGATAGATTATGATACGATGTTCAAGCGTTTGAATGTGGCCATCCACCAGTTCTCCAAGCGCCAGATGACCTGGTTTCGCAAGATGGAGAGGGAAGGTTTCAACATCCATTGGCTGGATGTGGAGTGGCCGGAGGAGGAAAAACTGTCGTTTATCCTTAGAACTTGCAACCGATAGTGGCTACCACGCGGTGGGTGTTGGTCTTCAGAGAGGCAGGATCCACAAAGTCGGAGTCATACATCCACAAGTTTTCGGTTTTGGTTTTGAAGACGTATGCGAAATCGCAGAAGAAGTATTTGGTTCTGAAGCCGAAACCTGCGGAGGCAGTGTGCATGGCATTGTTATTGTTTACTGATTTGCGATAAGCCGATGACTTGAAATTATAGCCAGCACGCAAGAGGAAGTTGTTGGTAACATACACTTCGCCACCTACACGTACAGTATGGCAGGCACCATATTTGTCCTGGATAGCCTCGTTTTCCTCGTCAAATGAGTATTCATTGGAGCTCATGTGGCTCATGCCCATGCCCGTGAATTCGTATTCAGCGCTCACAAAGGCTCTTTTCTTGATGAGGAAGGCCACGCTGCCGATAGCCCGCAAAGGAGTGGTCAGGGTATAGTTAAAAGAGTTAGTGGGTGATTCGTATGAATCAGGATTTTTGCCGTTAGTGAAATGACATGACATGGTTGAGGAATTGGTGCATCTCACGCGACCAAAATAGGAGGGGGTATGGAAGGCAGCACCAATTCTGAAGAAGTCAACAGGTTGGTAGATGATACCTAATTTCAAATTGACACCGGTGGTGCGCACCCGCAGGTTTTGGTTGATATTGAAACTGTTGATTCCTGTTATTAATTCGTCCGAAGTCTCTGTGTATTTGGTTTTTTCATTGTAATTGATGATAGGAACACCAATGGTGGCACCAATAAAAATCTGATCGTTGTAATTCGCACCCAAAGAAAATGCCATTTCATCGTTGGCACCAGAAGTTTCCACCAGTGCTTTTTGACCTTTTGTATTATTGGCAAACTCTGAGACATATCGGTCACCCCCTGCTATGGTGTCGGCCAAATAAGAATACCAAAACCACAATTCTTCATTGGTCAATTGCTCAAGTTTTTTCCCTTGCATGTCTGCTAAAATAGGTAGAAGTCTGGAACTTCCATTGCTCGGTCCTTCAATACGATAGGTATTATTAAAATCGTAAGTGCGGTTATAGCCGAAACCCAAATTTATGGACTTCCATCCGTTTTCTTGATTCAGGCCGATACGGAAAGTGCCGCCTGCGTTGGCCAGAGAGTATTTCACATTGCTGGTATGGCTGTTATGTCCGTTATATAAGGCATTGTCGTTGTAGATGGAAATTACTAAGGGGGTGAAGGTGATTTCGCTTTTCTTGAACACCCCAATGGCGGCGGGATTGACGTTCAAGGCTGAGAACTCCGCACCTACAGCACTAAAAGCTGCACCAGCGCCCATGAAGCGTGCGGTTCCTTCATAGTCGCTCTGGGAGAAACAAAAAGCGTCAATGTCATTTTGTGCTACACTCAGGGCGGTGACACCCAGCAAGAGGATTGCTGCAAGGAAAAATCTTTTCATGATACCAATTTATTTACGTTGCAAAAATATGAAAATTATCTATATAGACCGTATAAAACTGAAATTGTTTAAAATAAAAAAGGTCGGCCAAATGGTCGACCTTTTTTTAGGATTAAGAAAGATTATTTCTTGATCAGTTTCTGAGTAGCGATACCGTCATTGCCGCTGATGCGGATGAAGTAAACGCCGTCAGCATAGTTAGCAACATTCAGAGTGAAGTTGTTGTTGGTGGCGTTCTGTGAGAAGATCACCTGACCCAGATAGTTCATAATTTCAACTTTCTGAACATCCATAGTAGTTGAAACATTTACAGTCTCGTGAGCGGGGTTCGGATAAACCTCGAATGACAGGTTGCTTTCAACATCGTTGATAGCGCTTGAAGTAGCGCAAGCTGAATAGTTGGAAATCTGACCATTCTCGCAGATGGTTTGTACCTGATAGCATGCACCTGGAGTGTAGGGAGACACAACATATTCAGCGCCTTCAATGCCAGACTCCAATTCAGTACCGTCTTCCAAAACAATGTAATGATAATCAGGAGCCACTACATTGGCACGGATTGCCCAGTTGTAGTTCAATGTTGAGCCAGCATCGAGCAGAGTACTCCAATCACTGTTGAAGTACATCACGTTACCATAATTGTCGTTGATATTGCCATGGTCAATTACACCGGCTGCGAAAACGTCTGAAGAAGCACCGCTAACGGTTACGAAATAACCAATCCATAAGTTCTGGCTACCGTCGATAACGTAAGGAGTGTTCAGGGTAATGTCGCTCCATGAGCTGAGGGTGATTTCTTCGGTTGAAACTTCCTGTTCATAAATGGGTTCAGTTGAAACAGGACCATCTTCAACGGTACCGCCTATCCAAATCTGAATCTTGTAGGAAGAATATTCTAATGCGCCAGCGAAAATTGCACCAATGCTGGTGATGCTACATCCGTTATAAGCATTCAGGTCAGTTGGGGTGAACAGGTGGTATGCACCGAAAGAGTAGCTGGAACCGGCACCGATAGCTGACTCGGCATCGCCTTCGCTGGATGATTGACTCATCACACCGTCTTCGATAGCGTCCCAGGTGAGGATCATGTTATCTTCTTCAATAGTGTAATGAACTGAAGTGGGGATAACACCGCATGCTTCAATGGTCAGTTCAAAGTTAACACCGTTGTTGTCACCAGGGCCTAAAGCATAACCAGTGTTCAATTCTTGGTAACCATTGGCATTAACGGTGATGGTGTAGTAACCAGCAACAATGTCTGTAATCGTGTACTGGCCATTTTCGTCGGTAGTGGCAGTAGCCGTGAAACCTTGGTTGGAAACCATGTAAATAGTAGCGTTGGGGATAATCTCACCAGTTTGGTCGTCGGTAACAGTACCGCTCATGTTGGAGAACTGAGGAATGGTAATGTTGATGTTATCAACTGCGAGAGGAGTCTCAGCACCACTCAAAGAGTCGTTGGTCCATAAGAAATACAGACGCTTAACAGTACCGATGTTGCCTTCAGAAGGAATGATATAAGCAGCGGTCTGCATCTGGCCCTTATTTTCATATCTGTCTAATTTGGTCAAACCGGCAGGAGTATAGTGAGCGGTGTTTACATCAACGAAACCGGGGTGGTTTTCATTTCTGTCGAAATTGGTAATTTCAGTAGCATTGCCGATAAAGAGTTCACCGAAGTCATAGTCAACTTCACCGAAGCACTTCCAGTTCAAAGTCAAGAGGTAGCCGGGGGTGGGAGTTGTGGGGAATTGGATATCTCTGTATGCCCATACGGTGCTGTAGTTAGAAGTCATGTTGTCGCCTATCTGAGTCAGATAAGTGTTGGTGCTGCCGTCATGGGTAATAATCAGGGCTTTGCCAGTGGTGGAGCCAGGAACATTGCCATATGTGAAATAGTTGGGCTGGTTGCCGTTGAACAGTACCCAGTTATCAAGGTCGGCATCACCGTCTTCGAATGTCTGAGTGTAAGGAATCTCGGCAGGAGTAGTGGTGGTCCAGAAATCAAGAATTTCAGACCAACTGCTATAGCCTTCATCGCAGATAGCATGTACAGCCATCTGATAGTGGCTGTTGATGTTCAAATCTGACAAGGTGATAGTGTTGCTGGTGGCAGTATCCGGGATAATGGCATCTACATTCAAAGGATACATACCATAAACATATGCCCATGATGTTTCATTGGCACCTGCGGTCCAAGTGATGTTAGCGCTATTGGCATTGGTGCTTTCAGCTCTCAGCTCAACAGGGAACATGCAAGCGGGTGCTTCCATGATTTTGAAGTTGTCGATGTACAGATAAGCCTTACGCTGTGACTTGTACTGGATGGCAACATATTTCACGTCAGCGGGGACATCGGTTTTGCGATACAGCTGCCAATCGGTGTTGGCGGCGTTCACGATGTCGGCTTCCCAAGTGAAGTCGCTAACAGCATTGCCAGTGGTAGAGTAACCAACGCAGAAAGTCTCGTCTTTTGTTGCGGAAGCGTTAGCATAGTTGAACATCACCAGCATGGGGTTGTTGGCACTCAGTTCGGGAGAGATGAGGTATTGGGTATAAACCTGTTGTGCATTGTATTTGATGGAGGAGAAGCGGAGTGACTGGCTGCCAGTGTAAGCATAGTTGTTAGAGTTAACGATGTCATTCTGAGCATCTCTGGTATTAGCTTTGAAGGCTTGCCAGCAATATTCAGTGGTATTGGGGGCCAGAACTGTACTATCTGCACTCTCGAAGCTTTCTGCGATAGGCAGAACAACACCTGAACAGTCGTAAGAGTTACCATTGATAACGATAGTGTCGCTGAAAATGGTGCTGGGATAAGTACCGGTAGTATCGGTATAGTTGTTGGCAATAATGATGTTAGCGCTTGCGCCAACTACAGCGGTTGTCGGGTTGAATCTTGCATACAGGGTTGCGCCTGTTGCGGGAAGGGTAGCGGTTTCGCCGTAAGAGGTACCGTCGATTGAAACCTGGAAAGGCTCGGTGGTGGTAACATTGATAGCGCTATTGAGGTTACGGCCTTCAACGGGGATGGCAATAGCCTCTGGATGGCCAACGTAGGTAAATACAGAGATGGTGTCATCAGAGATCACATCCAATTTTGGTTCGAGGTAGTTGATGAATTTCACATTCTGAATGATAATCTGGTCGGCAGCGTCCTCGTCTGTTTCATAGTGGAAGTCGAACTGAATATTGGCATTAGTGCCAACATACTGGTCCATGTCAAAATGAACGGGCCAAATATCTGACCATCCAGTCCAGTATTCAGCGAAAGCTTCACGGATATTGGCAACATCCCAAACAGTGTTGAATGTGTTACCACCATCGGTACTCATATTAACGGTGAATCTGACACCGCCATTAATCAAAGCTTCGATTCCGGGGTTGGTTCTGAATTCGAATTCGAAATCAGCAGCGCCAGTTACATTGCTCAGATTGAACACTGGAGTATAGAGGTGCTCATCTTGTTCGCGAGAATTATCACCGATAACTGCGGCATACTGGCTGCTAATGGAGTTGTACCATGTGTAATGTTTCACGCCAGGATATACTTGACCGTCTGACTCATAATCAGCGGTATCGGTAGAGGTCATCGTCCAGCAGTTGGTGGGGAATTCTTCGGTGGTGAAGTCTTCATACCAAGGAATAGGCATGGCCTGGTTGCAGTCAAGGGCCAGACCCTTTACATTTACATTGTGAGAGGTGGCACCCTCGGAAACAACGCTGATGGTGTGTTCATAGTAACCTATCGTAGTGGGGTTGAAAACAACGTAGATAGTAGCGTTAGCGCTTCCGTTGTTCGGGGTCAATGTTACAGAAGTGCTATAAGTAGCATTGGTGTCGGTTGAAAGTCCGAAAGGTGAGTTGGCAGGTAAAGTGATGTTCACGGGGTTGGTCAACAAAACGCCATTCACGCTAATGTTCTTTCTGCCGAAGTCGCTGTTAAGTGCGCCAGCAGTGAACTGGAGAGCTTCGGGAGAAACAAACAAGGTGGGTTCGGTAATCTCCTCTACAGCCACATCGTCCAAGTTGATATAGAACTGGTCACGGACGTTGAAGTGTCTGAAGGCGATATGAATGGTCTGACCAGCATAAGCTGACAGCACAGCGGTTTTCTGTTTCCAAGCGCCTTGAGCTCTGGCACCACCGTTGGCATCCAAAGTCTCCTCAAACAACAAGGTATAGTTGTTGGGGTTTTGGAAGTCGTCGCTGGTAGTTACATACACACCATAGTGTTCTGCCGCATAGTTGGCATCCTGTGCGCATACCCAGAAAGAAAGCATGGGATAACTGTCTGCAGTCAAGTTGATGGCAGGAGTAATCAACCAGTTGTCAGGAGTAAGAGCTCCAGCGGTGCTGGTATAAGACTGGGAAGTCGCGCAGCTGTCGGTTTCTGCACCTGAATGGCCGACCATGGCGAAGTTGCCCCAGTTGTGACCGTCTCCGTCAGCGTCCACTGTGTACCATGTTGAGGGGATACCATGGTTGAAATCCTCACTCATCAGTACTTGTTGTGCCTTGCCGACAATAATTAATGCCAGCAAAAGCACCATCGTTGTAAAGAGTTTTTTCATGATAAATAAATTTGGTTAATAATAAAAGTTGTTTACAGTTTTGCTTCTTATTTTAAGTTTGCAAAAATACAAAAAAAATGCGGATGGAATTCTGTTGTTAATAATTTTTATGAAGTTCCATGATTGATTTGGAGGGCCAAGGTTTAATAGAAAAATTCAAAAAACTGATTGTCAATTGGTTGTCACTTTTCTTTGACCAATTCGTTATGGTGATCTTTATTTTTAGGGTGAAAACAGGCATTTTTTTCATAAAAGCTTCAGAATTTTCCCAAAAATGCCCTGTATGCGAAGGACTATTTTGTTCTTTGGGGATATTCTGACCTTGACTCTTTAAAAATTATCCTACTGATAATGTGATAGATAAATCCATTTTTTGAAAAAAATACGCTGATTTGTGTTTTGTGTCAAAAAAAAGTCTATTTTTGCAAACCGATTTTTCGAAACGGTAAAGTTATTTGAAAGGGTAAAAATCTCAAGCCGATGTAGCTCAGTTGGTAGAGCAGCTGATTTGTAATCAGCCGGTCGGCGGTTCGAGTCCGTCTATCGGCTCAAAATGGGAGGGTACCAGAGCGGTCAAATGGGGCAGACTGTAAATCTGTTGGCTAAGCCTTCGGAGGTTCGAATCCTCCCCCTCCCACATCCCACTGCGGAAGTAGCTCATTTGGCAGAGCGACAGCCTTCCAAGCTGTAGGTAGCGGGTTCGAGACCCGTCTTCCGCTCACTTTCGCAATGAAAACAAAAAAAGACGACCATTTTTGGTCGTCTTTTTTTTTGTTTACGTGCGTGAGGGTATAGAAGGTTAAAAGGTGAGAAGGTGAGATTTTGTGGTTTGGGAGGTTTAGGATAAAAAAAGAGTTAAGACCTGTAATAGCCTTAACCCTTAATTCTTATTGCTATCCCCTAATCACTAATCCCTAATCACTTCTTCTTCTCGGGGTCAAACGGAATGGTTACCACGGTTTTGAATGGGATGTCCTGGCAATCCTGCTTGGCTGGAACCCAGTTGGGGAAAGACTTGACAATGCGAACGGCTTCGTCGTCAAATTCTTTGTAACCAGAGGTTTTGAATACTTCCACATTGGTGATGGTGCTGTCGGTGTTCACCATGAACTGCACCTGAGTCTGACCGCTGATACCGCGATTCTTCAGATTCTGGGGATACTGTTGGTTTTTGTAGATGTAACGGTACATGGCCTTGTTGCCTCCTTTGAATTTGGGATAGGACAATGCAGCGGTGGGGGTGTTGTGGTTGCCGTTCTCGTCGTCACGGGTCAGCGCGATGCCGCCTTTTTTGACATTCCCGTTTTCATCTCTACAGTTGTTCTGTGCAAAACTATTAGACATGCAGAAAACAAATGCTAAAACGCAAGCCAGTGATAATAAACATTTTGAACTTTTCATAGATTTATTTTTTTTACTTTTTATCCAATACATTACAATCTGCAAAAGTAATAATTTTTTTGATACAATAGTCGAAAAATAAAGTTTTTTTTCCTGCCTATTTATAATAATGTGTAAAAGTGATAATTTTTCCGTATTTTTGCCGTTAATATGAAATAGTATTTTGTATGAAAAAAATAGGGACTTTGTTGTTGCTGTGCCTGCTGTCTGTGGCGCTTTTCGGCCAGACGGCGAAGTACAGCAATGCCTTCCTGTCGCTGGGTGTGGGTGCCCGCGGCTTGTCCCTGTCCAACTCCATGGTTGCCATTTCCGATGATGTGACCGCTGCCTACTGGAACCCTGCTGGTTTGGGGCGCATGCAGCAGAAGTTGCAACTTTCTGCCATGCATGCCGAATATTTTGCCGGGATTTCCAAGTATGACTATGCGGCGGCGGCATACAAGATAGACTCCTCTTTTACCATGGCGTTCAGCTATATCCGTTTTGGCGTGGATAACATTATGAATACCACGGAGTTGATAGATAATTATGGTAATATTGATTACGATCGCATCAGCTATTTTTCGTCGGCGGATAATGCCTTTCTGCTGAGTTTCGCTTATAACTTCAAGAAGGTGAAAGGCTTGTCGGTGGGGGGTAATGCCAAAATTATCCGCCGTCGCATCGGTGATTTCGCCGGGGCCTGGGGTTTTGGTTTGGACTTTGGGGTGCAGTACGTGTACAAAGGCTGGCAGGTGGGAGCGATGTTGCAGGATGGAACGGGTACTTTCAACGCGTGGAGCTATACCTTGAGCGACCGTGTGAAGGAGGTGTTCCTGCAAACGGGCAACGAAATTCCTGAAAACAGTCTCGAAGTGACAGTGCCTCAGTTGGTTTTGGGTGCGGCCAAGTATGTGGAGTTTGGCAAGGGATTCAATGCCACTTTCGCCTTGAATACGGATTTTACTTTCGATGGAAGAAGAGATAATATCTTAAGTACTAACTATTTTACTTTTAATCCCCACTTCGGGATGGAGTTCGCCTACAAGAAAATTGTGGCGATTCGTGCCGGTATCGGCAATTTCCAGCGTGAGACGGATTTCGACAACAAGACGAAGGTGACCTGTCAGATTAATCTTGGCATTGGAGTCAACATCAAGGATATTGTAGCTATCGACTACGCCTTTACTGATATCGGAGATGTGTCGATTGCCTTGTATTCGCATATTTTCTCCTTGAGAATAGGCATCAATTCATTTTCTAAATTAAAAAAGAAAAAATGAACCAGCCTCTTGCTGAAATACTGAGACCTAAAACCTTGGAAGCCTACATCGGTCAGGAACACCTGATGGGGCCGGGAGGGGTATTGCGGCAAGCCTTGGAGAACGACACCATCTACTCGATGATATTGTGGGGCCCCCCGGGAGTGGGCAAGACCACGCTGGCCTTGCTGATTGCCGAGGTGACAGGGGCGGATTTCTATATGCTGAGTGCCATCAGCTCTGGGGTGAAGGACATTCGTGAGATTTTGGACAAGGCGGAGAAATCCGAGAAAAAATCAATATTGTTCATTGATGAAATCCATCGTTTCAGCAAGTCGCAACAGGATTCGCTGTTGGGGGCGGTAGAGCGTGGTGTGGTGACCCTGATTGGTGCCACAACCGAGAATCCTTCGTTCGAGGTGATTTCTCCCTTACTCTCTCGTTGTCAGGTTTATACATTGAAGTCACTGGAAAAGTCGCACCTGGATCGTATTATCCAGTCGGCCAAGGTCTATCTGGAGCAGCATTTGTCCTGTACCATCGATTTTCAGGAGACGGAGGCGCTGATGCGCTATTCTGGTGGCGATGCCCGCAAGCTCATCAATGCCATTGAGCTGGTGACCATGGCTACTCCTCCAGTGGATGGTAAGGTGGTGATTAATAATGAGTTGGTGACAAGAGTAATCCAGAAGAATCTGGCGATATACGACAAGAAAGGCGAACAACATTATGATATCATCTCGGCCTTCATCAAGTCGTTGCGGGGCAGTGACCCCAACGCGGCGGTGTATTGGATGGCGCGGATGCTGGTGGCTGGCGAAGATCCCTTGTTCATCGCCCGCCGTATGATTATTTTGGCTTCGGAGGATATTGGCAATGCCAATCCCAATGCCTTGTTGTTGGCCAACAATTGTTTCCAGGCGGTGCATCATATCGGTATGCCGGAGGCACGGATTGTCTTGTCGCAGACCGCAGTGTATCTGGCCTGTTCGCCGAAGAGCAATGCCTCGTATATGGCTATTGATGAGGCGATTTCTTGGGTAAAGAAGACGGGTGACCTGCCTGTTCCCTTGCATTTGCGCAATGCCCCCACCAAGCTGATGAAAGAGTTGGGCTACCACGACGGCTACAAGTATGCCCACGAGTATGCCGGCAATTTCGCGGATTTGGAATTTTTGCCGGAATCTATCAGCGGGAAGAAGTTTTATGAACCGGGAAACAATGCCCGTGAGAATGAGTTGCGCCGCTATCTGAAAAATTGCTGGAAAGATAAGTACAAGTATATCATTCTGTTACTGATTTCGCTCTTCAGTTTCCGATTCTGTTGGGCACAGGATTTGCATTATTCGCAGTTCTATCAGGCTCCGATAGAAATCAATCCTGCGCAGACAGGTTGTTATGATGGCTTGTTTCGTGTTGGAGCGAATCAGAAAACCCAATGGCTCTCTGTCACCAAGCCATACGTGCATTTCAGCTTTTATGGCGATGTGCCAGTAGTGCGTGACCAGCAGCACCGGCAGCAGTTCAGCATCGGGGTGAATGTCAACTGTGACTATACGGGCGACTCGCGCTACAACAGCGTGCAGCCTTACGTGTCGTTGTCCTATTTGAAAGCTTTGGGCAGCAAGAGCCGGCACAAATTGGGCTTGGGACTGTACCTGGGTTTCATCCAGCGCAGTATCAATTACAGCGGTATGACCTTCGACGAGCAGTTCGTCAATAATATCTTCAATGCGGGCAATCCCATTTCCGAGAGTTTCGGCAAGGAGAAAGTGTTTTTTTTTGATTGTGGGGTTGGGGCTTTGTGGAATTTCGCACCCAATAAGACCGATCGCTATACGGTTGGCTTCAGTGCAAGGCATTTGACCCAGCCGAATCAGGCATTTAACGATTATGCCACTCGCTTGCCCATTAATTTTGATGCTTATTTCATCTCTACGATTCGCGTTGTGGACGATGTGGCGCTTGAGCCGGCGGTGTATGCGGAGTTTCAGCAGCAATTTTTCGAAGTGGTGTTCGGTACCAATGTGGAGTATTTTCAGATGAAAAATAGCTATACCACAGTGTTTTCTGTGGGTGGCGGGATGTTTTACCGCTGGAATGACGCGTTGATTTTGGATTTTTTTTTCGAGTGGCAGCGACTGCGCTTGGGAGTCAGCTACGACATAACGTTGTCGAGTTTGTTGCCGGCTAACCATGCGCGCGGAGGATTGGAACTATCTCTGAACTACACGTTTAAGCGGAAACGCATTGCTAAAATCGGCAAGGAGCCTTGTCCGTTTGATATTATGTAGGGGTTAGTGATTAGTGGTCAGGGGTCAGGGGTCAGTGATTAGGGGTTAGTGAATAGGACATAGGACATAATGAATTTTGAAATTTGAATTAGGGATTATGGGCCGTGGTTTTAGGTTTTCGGTTTGCACGCTTTTGCTTTGTGCGGTTGGCATGGGAATGCTGATGGCCCAGAATGGTGTGTCGTTGGCGGAGAGAAAGGCTATTGCAAAGCAAATCAAACAGGATACACTGCCGTATTGGGTGAATCGCTTGCCTGAGAGGATTAATAGTCCCTTCTCTGAATATAATCCCCTGTTACTTTCCGACTCTTTGTTTTTCTTCACCTCGATGCGCTCGGAAGTGGATGATGACAATGAACAGTTTTTCGATACCCATTGGTCCAGTAAGATTTATCAAGCTGATTATGAAGACGACAACTATTTGAATATTCGGGCATTGCCTTCTATTATCAACAAGGATCGCTATTACCATCCGAATTTTTGTTTCAACAAGGCACAGGATCATATCATTTTTTCCCGTTGTTATCGTACGATAAATGAGGAGTTGGTGTGTGATTTGTATGAAAGTCATTGGAAAAAGGGAAAATGGGAGAAGCCGGTTATGTTGGGCAGTGAGATCAATGGCAAGGATTTCAGCAGTACCCAGCCTTTTTTGGCGGAACTGGCTGATTACGCGGTGCTGTATTTTGTGTCGAATCGTCCTGGGGGCCAGGGTGAGCACGACATTTGGTTTTCTGTGTATAAGAATGGGAAATATGAGGTGCCGGTCAATGCGGGCAGTGGTATCAATACGGCTGGTAACGAGGTGACCCCTTTTTATGATACGGATTCTTCGGTGTTGTATTTCAGTTCGGACGAATGGCCTGGGATTGGCGGTTATGACATTTTCAGCAGCAAGGGAGGTTTGTGCAGCTGGACTACCCCTAAAAATCTGGGGGTGCCGATTAATTCCGAAGAAAATGACATTTATTTTTCTGTGAATCAGGATAATAAAAGTGGTTATCTCTCTTCCAACCGTCCTGTTGATGATGCTCATTTAGAGGATACTTGCTGCAATGATATTTTCCGTTGGGAGAGTCTGCTCCAACAAAAAGAAACCTTGGAAGTTCGCCAGGACACTGTTCCTATGGTCATTAAAGCTCTTTTTCCGCTTAACCTATACTTTGACAATGACCAGCCTGATCCTAAGACTTTAAAAGACACTACCACAGCACGATATGGGACCTTGCAGTCGGTTTACAGCCAGCAGAAAGCGCATTATCTTTCACAAGTGACTGATATAGAAGAAAGGCAGTGGGTAGAAGCTTTCTTTGAGGATTCGTTAGCGGGTTGTCATGCGAAAGTCCAGCAATTGTTGTCGTTTATCGAGGAGCGATTGGCGCAGAGAAAGCGTGTGACTTTGAGCATAGAGGGCTATGCCAGTTTATTGCACAATAGTGATTATAATCGCCACGTGTCTCAGCGCAGAATTGTTGCTTTTGTGAATGAATTGAAGGCATATAAGGGAGGGGTGCTGCGGTCTGCGATTTCCGATGGACGGCTGGTTATCAAGGAATTGCCATACGGTAGCTCGAAGGCAGAGGCAACACAGGGCGATTCTGTTTATGGTCGCCAGGCGATGCTACAGCGGAAGATTATTGTGTGGGATGTGGAAGTAGGACGTTAAGACGTGGAGACGTGGAGGCGTTAAGACGAGGGAGTCTCGCTTCGCTCGAGGGAAGTTTTGATGAGTGGGGGATATATGTAGAGGCGTTTCATGAAACGTCTCTACAGGAGGAAAAACCGGGAAGATTAATATTTGAACTTGCTGCCGCCGACGAATTCGCGCAGGATGGAGGTGCCGGGGATGTTGTTTTCAGGAATCATCTTGAAATAAGACAGAAATTTCAACAATCGGTGGGCTTCGGCGAATTCCTCGCAGTTTTCGGGCACGGCGGCCAGAATCGGGATGGCGTATTGTTTGAGCACACCCATCTCGCATATCAGCGAGGTGTTGAACATGGCGTCGGCATTCTCCTGGAAGGGGAAGATGTTGCGGTTCTCGCCACGGCGCACACTGGGCCAGCGACTGATGGTTTCCCGGGCTGAATAACCACGGTAGTTGTAGTCACGGATAATTCTGCGTATCAGTCTGTTGTCCGTTGTAGGAATGGGATTCTGCTGGTCGATGGAGATACAGGTGAGGGCGGATACAAAGAGCTTGAACTTGATGCTGTCGTCAATTTGCTCGGTCAGCCTCGGGTTCAGACAGTGGATACCCTCAATCACCATGACGGAGTTGTCTTTCAGTTGAATGGTGTTGCCCTTCCACAGTTTCTTTCCTATGGTGAAATCAAAAGTGGGTAGCGGAACTTCCTCACCGTTGATCAGTCTTTTCAAAGTCTCGTTAAAGAGTTTCAAATCAATAGCGTCGATGGACTCGAAGTCGTATTGGCCGTTCTCGTCTTTCGGGGTATCCTCGCGTTCCACAAAGAAGTCGTCGACGGAAATCTGCACGGGGTCGTAACCGAGAATACCCAGCTGTACCGACAGTCGTTTGCAGGAGGTGGTTTTTCCCGAACTTGAAGGACCGCTGATGAGCACCACCTTGGCCTGCCGGTCATTGATTTGGTCGGCGATCCTGGCCAACAGTTTCTCGTGGTAGGCTTCTGTGATGAGGATGGTGTCTTGAATCTTTCCATCGGCAATTTTTTTGTTCACATTATACACGTAGGGAATGCCGATGGTGTTGGCCCATTTTTTATAGTCCTGATAAACAGAAAACAGTTTGGGTACATGATGCGTGTGCGAGAGCGTGGTAGGGTGCTGTTGTTGAGGTGCTTTCAGCAGCAGGCCGGATTCATATAATTCCAGTCCAAACAGATGGATTACCCCCGTTGAGGGTGCCAAATTGCCGAAATAGTAGTTGACTGTATTTCCCAATTTATAGATGGAGGTGTAAATACGTGAGCGGTTGCGGAGAAGCTCGTATTTGTCTTCAAGTCCTTCATCCTTAAATAATTGCACAGCTTCTTCTGAAGGTAGTTCAAGTCTTTCGAAAGGCAGGTTGCTGTCCACAATTTTCTGCATACTTTTATACAGTTGGCTAACCAGATGTTGGTCTAATGGCTGATCCAGATTGTCCAATTCACAGTATTTTCCTCCGGAGATAGAGTGGAGGATTTTGAGTCTTACCTTTGAGGGAAGGGTTTCTTTAACAGCTTTATATAAAATGAAATACAGCGAGCGAATGTACATGAGATGACCGTAGGAGGAGGTCATGTCGAAAAACTGCACCGTGCAAGGTTTGTGGATACGGTAGGCGCACTCGCGGACTTTATTGTTGATCAAAGCCCCCATGAGGGGGTATTCCAATTGTATCTTTTCTTGTTTGGCCAATTCTTGGATTGTCATGCCAAAGGGAATGGTCAGGTCTTTGTCAGTGTTTTGAATATGTATAGCAATCATAGAAAAAAAATTTGTTGCAAATGTACGGTAAATTTTTTAATGAGGTATCGTTTTTATTTGTATTTTTGCCTTTTTATACCAATAAAAAAATACGATATGACTTTCACCGCATTGGCGATGCCTATTTTCGAGCAGGTTATCAAAGATTATCATCGTACTGATGATGTGGATGCCCCGATTCTTAACCCATATACCACAGGCAGTATTGAGGCCGATTTGTACTTGAAATGCTGGATTGATACGGTGCAGTGGCATCTGGAGGACATTATCCGTGACCCGAATATTGACCCTGTGGAAGCTTTGGCACTGAAGCGCCGCATAGACCGCAGCAATCAGGAGCGTACCGATTTGGTGGAGACCATTGACAGTTTTTTTTATACGAAATATCATGATGTAAAGGCATTGGAAAATGCCACCATCAATACCGAAAGTCCTGCATGGGCAGTGGATCGCTTGAGTATTCTGGCATTGAAAATCTATCACATGCGTGAGCAGGTGGAGCGTGCCAACGCTTCCGAAGAGCACCGAAAGTCTTGTCAGCGCAAACTGGAAGTGCTGTTGCAGCAGCAAGTGGACTTGAGCACGGCCATCGACCAATTGCTGGCGGACTTCGAGGTGGGTCGCAAATACATGCGTGTGTACAAGCAGATGAAAATGTACAACGACCCCAGTACCAATCCTATACTATACGGTAAAAAGTGAAACCGCACCTTCTGATTATCCGCTTTTCCGCTTTGGGCGATGTGTTGATGTCGGTGCCCGTGATTGACGCGCTGGCGAGGCAATACCCTGATTTGCGGATTACGGTGGTGAGCCGCCCGTATGTGGGCAGTGTGATGTGCCTGCTGCCGGAAAATGTGTCGTTTGTGGGGGTGAACCTGAAACAGTATCAAGGTCTGGCTGGCTTAAAACGCCTGTTTGCGGAACTGAAGGCCTTGCAGCCGACGGCAGTGGCGGATTTTCACAATGTGCTGAGAACTATTTATTTGAGATTTCTTTTTAGGCGGAATGGGATACCAACAGCCTATTTAAATAAGGATCGCCGTCAACGCAAAAAGTTTATTACGGCGGCGGTGAAGACCCAGCAACGCACCTCGTTCGAGGGCTATCAGCAGGTGCTGGCGGAACTGGGGTATCCGGTGCAGATAGACTGGCATCAGTCATTTTCGCTCTTTGGAAATGTACCTGGGTCTGGAATGGGTACATCAGCTGAAACTGATATGAAGTCCGGCACCAATTCACAGCAGGGAGAAGTTGCTTTTGCCAAAGAGCAGGCCATTGGCGTGGCTCCTTTTGCTGCCCACAAAGGCAAGATTTATCCTTTGGACAAAATGGAGCAGGTGGTGGCAGCACTTTCCAAGCGGGTGCATGTGTATTTGTTTGGTGCAGGCGAAGAGGAGAAAGCATTGATGGAACAATGGGAACAAAAATATCCTAATGTAGAGTCTGTGGTGGGCCGTTTGGCCGATATGGGTGAGGAATTGCGACTGATGAGTCGTTTGCGCCTGGTGTTGTCGATGGACAGTGGCAATATGCATTTGGCCTCATTGGCGGGAATTCCTGTGATAAGTATCTGGGGTGCCACACATCCCTTAGGCGGTTTTCTAGGTTGGGGACAATCGATGGACAATGTGATTCAGGAGAACTTGCCCTGCCGTCCGTGCAGTATCTACGGCAATAAGCCCTGCCGCTTTGGTGACTACCGCTGCCTGACACGCATTACCCCGGAAAGGGTTGTGGAGACAATAAGTAAATTAGGAATTGTCGTATAATTCTCTCATTATAGTAAAGGGGCAATGTCGATGGCCGTCTGAAAACAGTCCCCTAATCATGCACACACAATCTCTGGCTGATGGTACAGCATTGCGCAGCGGTCGATGATATCGTTGGCATACTCGAAACCAGCGTCACATACTTTCCTGCCCTTTGCGCCGTCATAGCCCATTGTCAGATGTAAAATGTCGTAGCCAATTACAATTGCTGTCAACAATTTTCCGTCACGTTTCTTGGCTGCCTCCTTGTATTTTTCTATTGACGGACGGCCTTTGCCTTTGCGCACATGCAGAACCGCATCCAAAGCAATAAGACAACCTTTCCAGAGAATATCCCCAGCCGTCTTGACGTACTTGCTGTCCATATACGACTTGGTTTCTGGATTGTATATAGCTTTCTCAATATTCTCTTCTGCATTGGCTACATACCTGCGTGCCTCTTCGATAGGATTTTCCCTTTCTTTGTTTTCCATAATTCATTTGTTGTTTAACACGAAGGCAAAGATACAACAGACATTTCAATTTTTTAACGATGTTGAGAAATTTATTGCTACTGTATATCAATAAGTTGATAAAAACAAATCTTTAATTTCTATAATTTATAATAAATTATTCGGAATATTTTCATATTTTACATCGTTATTTTTCAGTCTTTCCCTTGTCATACCAGCAAGACACCTTCTCCCTATCAGTGTCCTTTTCTTTGGCGGAGAAGTTTACACTTTGCGCTTCTAAAACAGCGAGCGGATGAACTTTGAATCATTAGTAGGACAAATCAATCAGGTGCAGGATCTGTGATTTGGATTTTCTCTGCCTGTTTGCGACGAGGTTTGTGTACACCAGCAGCATAATGCCATAGTTGCCGTTCATTAATGCCGGTGATGCGACTCAATGCTGACACAACTATTCGTGCCGGCTATATTATCCTTTTTATCGCAATTATATCAGCGAAACCAGAACAAACAGCCAGTGGGCGGAGATGCCAGCGATGAGGCCGCCGACGGTGTGGGAGGCGATGGCTTTGGAAATTAACTGGCGGTAACCAAGAGAATCCAACATGCCGGTGTGGGTGCTTAAGAAACCGCTCCAGCACATGCCCATGGCGGTGAATACGGCGATGGCATTGGCGTTGATGAGGCCAGAGGCATCGAAGGCGGGAATCAAACCGATGGCGGCGCCTACAGCTCCTAAAGCGGTGATGGGGAAGGCAATCAACTCAGGATGGTCGAAGCCGAACAGCCATTGGAAAACGAAGTCGATCTTGGAAGCCAGCCAGGGCAACACGGGCACACCTTCGTAAGCGGCACCGGTATAAGAACCGCCGGCGGGAGCACTGAAAGTGGTCATCATCACTATGGTGGAGATGATCAGCACACCGGGAATGATGGACAGGCCAATTTCCACACCGCTCTTGCCGCCGTCCAGCATGGCATTCAGCGTACGCAAGAAGGGTCCTTTCTTCTCTTCTTCTATTGAGTTTGGTGCGGCTTGTGTGTTCTCGATATTCTCTGTTTTCTCAAAATTTTCAATGTTTTTGCTTGGCTCCGTGATGGCGTTTGGCATGGGAGAATCCAATTCGGGATAGGATTTGAGTGTCAGGTATTGCATCATACGGGTGGTGACAATACTGCCGATAAAGGCACCTGCCAAACCGACCAAAGCGCCACTACCATAGCCGCGACCGGTCATGAATGCTACTACTACCAAGCCCATGCCGAAGGAGGTGCCGAAGTTGGTAAGGGAGGCCATTTGGTATTGCTTGAAGTAGCGGCTGAAGGTTTTGTCCTTGGACAGGGTGATAATGGCGGGGTTGTCGCTCAGGAAGGTCATCACCGCTCCCAAGGAGGCTACGCCTGGCAGGTTGTAAAGCGGCTTCATCAGCGGCTTCAGCATCCTTTCCAACAACACTACAACACCGAATTCCACAAACAGCTTGCTGATGGCACCGGTCATCACGGTGATGGCCATGATGTAGAACACGGTCTCGAGCAGCAGATGATAGGCGGTGTTCATGAAGGTGTTCAGCATGTTCGGCAATCCCATCGGAATAGACAAACCGACGAAAAATCCAAAGAAAATAATCAGAAAAATAACCAACTCATGGGTACGGCGGTAGGCTCTCAGCAAATAATGCATGACATTATTTCTGGAAACCCTGTAAATCTGATGCAGAATATTGTTATTTCTGAAATTGAAAGGTGCCATATTATTCTTATTTTAATCTTTCAGGTAAATATTTCATGAAGTCGATTCTCCAGGTGGCGCCCACGTTAACTTGCAGGGTGCCATGGCCTTCTTCGGGATAGTAATAGTCTAACGTGTAGGCAGGATGATGCAGCACGCTGTTGGCTACGAAGGCATGGATACGCAGATCCTGGTATTTCAATGGGCGGAATTCAATACCCAAACCGTAAAAATGATAGTTGCAGCCAGCATCCATCATCACGTCGATGAGGTGTTCGGTGTTGTAATCCTCTGCAAAGTTCTGGTCATAGCCGGCTTTGGCAAAAAGGTTTACACTTTTGCTGACATGCCAGTCCAGACGGCTCACAACGGTGAAGTCGCGAAGGAAGTTCTTGAAGTTGGCGGTGCGACTCTGCAAGTCCAGATAAATGGACCATTTGGGAAAATCCAGCTTGTTGCCCAAGGATATGTAGTTGACAAATTGTCCGCGCTCATATTCCATCATATTGATAGAATACATGGTTGAGAATGGTCCGAAATTTCCGTTCCAAAATATATTGTAAGAAAACAGTCCTTTTTTCCATTCGTCACCCGTTCCGGCGAAGTGCACGTAAGGTGAGTTGGCGAACTGGAAGACAATCTTGTTTTTCTTTTGCTTGTCGGTGTAAGACGCGGAAACGCCCAGTTGGAAACAGTAAATCTCGCCCCAGAAATGGGTGTAGAAATATACGTCGATAGGAGCGGCATCGTATTCAAAACCACCTATATACAAGGCCTCCTTACCCACGCGGATAGCCCACTGGTCGTTGAAACGATATTGCAGGTACAAGAAGTCGGTGTTGTCAAAAAAGTTGACGGAACCGGCTTTGGGAATGATACGCTGGCGCAAGAAATAAGAGATGTGGTTGCCGATATTGCCGCCGAGGGCGAAGTTGAAATACTGACCATGGAAGCCGTAATTGCTGTTCCATCCCGTTTTATCCATATGGTACATGGCGGGGTTGTCGGAGTCAAGCCATTGGTAGGTGCCCAGATACTCCAAGTCGGCACGCGCCTCCAAGTGGAAGGTGGTGAAACTGTGTTTGATTTTCTTTTTAGTACTGTCCGCCTCCTGCGCTTGGGAGAAAAAAGGAAGAATAATCAGTAAAAATAGCCCTATGTAAAATTGTAACTTTCTCACAATCAGATATTTGATTTATTGGTTTTGAAAGTACAAAGATAGAAAAAATGTGCGAATTAGCAAATTAGTTAATTAGCAAATTAGTTAATTAGCTTCGCTGTTGGTGAGCTTCTCATTTCGCAGCGGGTTTATCCGGTCCTTCGGTGCACATTACATTCGCGCTGCGAAGAGGTATACCGCATTTCTCATACCCCACACTGCGGCCTACGGCCTTATGTGGGGCTACAGAGAGAATGTCTCTTCGAGACATATTCCCATAAGGTAGTCAGATACTCTTCACTGCAAGACACCGGCTTTGGCCCCGGCCTCGGAGAGGCCTCCTCTCTTGTAACCCCATACGAAGCGTAGCGAGTATGGGGTAATGACAATGCCACTACAATCTCCTCGCGGCGCAGGACTGTCTTGCACTGAAACACGTAATAAGATCGCCGCGAAATTTGCTAATTTGCTAATTGATAGTGTATTCCAGTGCTTCTTTCATTGAATCGAAATAATGGAAGTGCATACCTTCGATGAAGTTCTCCTTGATGTCGTCGATGTCTTTCTTGTTGTCGGAGGAGAGTACAATGTCGTAGATGCCGGAGCGTTTGGCAGCGAGGATCTTCTCCTTGATGCCTCCTACGGGCAGCAGTTTGCCGCGGAGGGTGATTTCGCCGGTCATGGCAATCTTGTCACGCACTAAGCGGCCAGTATAGGCGGAAATCATGGCGGTGAGCAGGGTGATGCCGGCGGAGGGACCGTCTTTCGGGGTGGCGCCTTCGGGTACGTGCACGTGAATCTTCCTCTTCTCGAATTCCTCATCGCTGATGCCGTATTCAGCAGCATGGGCTTTGAGGTACTCGTAAGCGATGGTAGCCGACTCTTTCATCACATCGCCCAAGTTGCCGGTCATGGTGAGGCCTCCCTTGCCGGGACTGGTGATGGCTTCCACAAAGAGGATTTCGCCACCGACTGCGGTCCATGCCAAGCCAGTGGCTACGCCGGGACAGTCGTTGTTGAACGATTTCTCCTTTTGGAAAATGGGAGAGCCCAGAAGTTCCTGCAGGTCATTAGGGCAGATTTTCTTCTCCATCTCGCCGGTCTTGACCAGTTGTGCGGCTCTTTTGCGGATGATGCGCGCGATGGTCTTTTCTAGAAGACGGACACCGGACTCGCGGGTGTATTCGGTGATAATCTGTTCTATGATTTTTTCAGAAAATGAAAGGTCGGTTCTCTTGATGCCATGTTCTTTCAATTGCTTGGGGATGAGGTGCTTCTTAGCGATTTGAACCTTCTCTTCCAGCAGATATCCGGGAATGTCGATGATTTCCATACGGTCGAGCAGGGCAGGGTGGATGTTGCCCAGATTGTTGGCTGTGGCGATGAAGAGCACCTTCGACAAGTCGTAGGTAGTCTCCAAGTAATTGTCGTAGAAGGCGTTATTCTGCTCCGGATCAAGTACTTCGAGCAGGGCTGCCGACGGGTCACCTTGGACGGTCATGCCGGTCACCTTGTCGATTTCGTCGAGCACAAAGACAGGGTTGGAGCAGCCGGCCTTGCGCATATTCTGGATAACACGGCCGGGCATGGCACCGATGTAAGTTTTGCGGTGTCCGCGGATTTCCGACTCATCGTGCAAACCGCCTAATGACATGCGGATATATTTGCGGCCGAGAGCATCGGCGATGGAGTGGCCTAAAGAGGTTTTGCCCACGCCCGGAGGGCCCGCCAGACACAAGATGGGAGATTTCATGTCGCCTTTCAGCTTCAGCACTGCCAGATATTCAATGATACGCTCTTTCACCTTGTCCAGACCGAAATGGTCGCGGTCCAGAATCTTGCGGGCGCGCTCCAAGTCGAAATTGTCCTCACTGTATTCGTTCCATGGCAATTCCACGAGCAGTTCCAGGTAGTTGAGCTGCACGGAGTAGTCGGGTGACATGGCGTTGGTGCGGCGTAGTTTCTCCAACTCTTTTTCAAACAGCTCTTTAGTCTCCTGATTCCATTTCTTCTTGGCCGCTTTTTCTTTCAGTTCATTGTATTCTTTCTCGCTGGGCGAGCCGCCTAATTCCTGCTGGATGGTCTTCATCTGCTGGTTCAGGAAGTATTCGCGCTGCTGCTTGTCCAGTTCCTGCTTCGACTTGTACTGGATCTGGTTCTTCAGCTCCAGCATCTGCAGGTCGTTATTGAGCAGTTTCAGAATGAGTTTGGCGCGCTCCTCAATGTCGGCAATCTCCAGAATCCGCTGCTTCTCGTCCACTGCCACCGAAAGGTTGGAGGCGATGAAGCTGAGCAGGAAAGTCGGACTTTCGATATTGCGCAAGGCGATGGTGCTCTCTTGCGGGATTTGGGGCGACTTCTTGATCATGGTGATGGCTGTGTCCCGGATGGAGCCGATGAGGGCGTTGAAAGTCCTTTTGTGGGCGATAACCGGGTCGAAGTCGTTGGTGGGATATTCGGCCACCAGTGCCTTATAGTAAGGCTCTGTCTGGATTAACTGCTTTATTTCGAAGCGCTTGAGACCGCGTACGATGATGGTCACGCTGCCGTCGGGCATGGAGAGGAACTTCAGGATGTGGGCGAGGGTGCCGACGGAGTACATATCTTCCAGTTGCGGCTCTTCCACCTCGTTGTCCTTCTGTGCCACCACGCCGATGGGATCATTGCTGCGGCTGTATTCCTGTGCCAGACGGATGGACTTGTTGCGGCCCACGGTGATGGGAATCACCATGCCGGGAAACAATACCGTGTTGCGCAGTGGCAGTATCGGCAGTTGCTCGGGCACCTGCTCGCGTTTCAGCGAGTCCTCGTCATCCGGCGAAAACAGGGGTATGAAATTGGATTCGTTATTGATAAAGTCGTTGATCAATGATATTTCGTCCATATAATATTCAATATGATTTTGGGGTGGCAAAGATACGGAAAATTTCAATTAGCAAATTATTGAATTAGTAAATGAGCAAATGATTTTAGGGAATAGGGATTAGTGGATAGGGGTTAGTAATGAACTTTGAATTTTGAAATTTGAATTCAAGAAATGCCAAATTCATTAACTAATTAGCGCATTTGCTAATTATTTTTCGTATCTTTGCAGGTTAATTATTAATGTAGAAAAAATATTACTATGGATACTGTTTTAAGTGGCATCAGACCGACAGGTTTCCTTCACCTCGGCAATTATTTTGGTGCGTTACAGAATTTTACCAGAATGCAGTTCGACAACAACTGCTTCTTTTTTATCGCTGACTATCATTCCTTGACCACTCATCCTCATCCGGCGGATTTGCATGAGAATATCAAAAATGTGCTGATTGACTACCTTGCGGCCGGAATCGACCCCGAAAAATCAACCATTTATGTGCAGAGCGATGTGCCGCAGGTATGTGAGTTGACCGTACTGCTGTCGATGAACGTTTACGTGGGCGAACTGCAACGAGTGGCCTCTTTCAAGGAGAAGGTGCGCCGCCAGCCCGACAATGTGAATGCGGGCCTGCTGAACTATCCGGTACTGATGGCCGCGGATATTTTGCTTCATCGTGCCGATAAGGTGCCAGTGGGCAAGGACCAGGAGCAGCATTTGGAGCTGACCCGCGATTTCGCCCAGCGCTTCAACCGCATATATGAGACCGAATATTTCAAACTGCCAGTAGCTTATAACTTTGGTAAACAGCTGGTTAAGATTCCAGGTCTGGATGGCTCCACCAAGATGTCCAAGTCAGACAACGAGGCATCGTGCATCTATCTGTCCGATGATCCAGCGGTCATTCGCAAAAAAGTAATGCGTGCTGTGTCAGATTCCGGTCCCACCGAACCCAACCAGCCGAAACCTCAGGCTATCGAGAACCTGTTTACCTTGATGGAAGCGGTATCCGCTCCCGAAACGGTAGCTTTCTTCGAGGAGCAATACAACAAGTGCCAGATCAGATATGGCGACATGAAGAAGCAGCTGGCCGAGGATATTGTGCAGTTTACCGCTCCTATTTATGAGAAAATCAAGGAATTGCGTAGCAATGACGACTATATCGCCAAGGTGGCCCGTATGGGCGCTGAGAAAGCCCGTGCCAGCGCGGACAAGACCATCAAGGATGTTCGCGAAATCATTGGTATCAAGCATTTCTAAACCCTGAATCATGTCGTTGCTCACTCAATACTCTCTCTGGTTTCTGCCGTTGTGCCTGCTCGTTGGGGCGGGTTGTGCATTGTTGCTGTATTACAAATCCACCACACTGGACCTAGACCAAAAAAGCCGCATCATCATGTCCTGTCTGCGAGGCTTGGCGGTATCGCTGATTTGCTTCCTGCTGTTGGCCCCGATGCTGAAGATGATGATGAAGGAATTAGACAAGCCGCTGATTATCTTTGCGGTGGATAATTCCGAATCCATTGTTTTGTCGAAGGATTCGGCCTATTACCGCACGGATTATCCTCAGCAACTGAAGCAATTGGTGAATTCTTTCGGAAATAAATATGATGTCAAGGTGTATTCCGTAGGAGAAAAAAATCAGCTGCAAGAGAATGACAATACTGATTTTATGGATTTCTCGGAAAAATCTACAGATTTGTCCGCTATCTTCAATGATGTTTCCACGCTATATGGCAACCGGAATATCGGTTCGATGATTCTGCTGAGCGATGGTATTGTCAATTCGGGCAGTAATCCATACTACAAAGCCTCTTCTGTGGAATATCCTGTTTATACTGTGGGACTGGGAAGTACAGAAACGACCACCGACTTGTTTTTTGCTGGGGTTAATCACAACAAACAGGCGCTGAAAGGCAATTATTTCCCGGTGGAAATTAAGGTGGCTGCCAATCAGTTGGCTAACAATAATATAACTTTAACACTGACAGAAGGCGACGAGGTGCTGATGAGCAAGAATATGACCATCAATAGCCGCAAGTTCTTTGAGACCGTGTCGGCCAATCTACAGGCTACCACCAAGGGTTTGCACAAGTACAAACTAACGTTAACGGAGCTGGATGGTGAGTTGACCTATGTCAATAATACCGCATATTTCTATGTAGAGGTGATTGACTCGCGTGAGAAAATCGCTATCGTTTACAATGGCCCGCACCCCGATGTTGCGGCTATCAAGTCGGCATTAGAGAGTGCTGAGAATTATGAGGTTACGGTTTTGTCTATCCAGGATTTCAGGGCTTCGGTGGACGATTATTCCTTGATTGTTCTGCATCAACTGCCATCGGCGGGACAGCCTGCCGCCAACCTGTTGGCTCAAATTGAGAAGACCGGAACCTCCTGTTTGTTCATTGTGGGCAGTCAGACCAATCTGTCCGCTTTCAACAACCTCAATGCGGGTATCAGTATTCAGCAGAACAAGAATCTTTTCAATAGTGCGGTGCCGCTGTACAACGAGAATTTCACGGCATTCACTTTCTCGGAAGAAGCCCGTCAGCTGTTGCCGAAGTTGCCGCCCATGACCACAATCTTTGGAGATTATAAGTCGATGGTGGCCTCCAATGTGTTTCTGTATCAGAAAATCAATAATGTCAATACCCAATATCCGTTGATATTGTTCAATGAACGCAACGGTGTGAAGACGGGTGTGATTTGCGGTACGGGTATCTGGCAGTGGAAGTTATACAACTATCTATATACCCAAGGTCATCGCGAATTTGACGAGATTATTAACAAGATTGCTACCTATCTGTCGGTGAAGGCCGACAAGAGCCTGTTCCGTGTGTCGGCGAAGAACGTGTACGAGGAGTACAAGCCCGTGGTGATTACGGCAGAATTGTACAACGAGAGCTATGAGTTGGTGAATGACGCCGATGTGTCAATTGTCATCACCGCTGAGGATGGCAAAAAGTACGAGCAGCAGCTGTCAAAGCAGAACAACCAGTATGTGCTGAATATGGGCGAGTTGCCAGTCGGGGATTACAGCTGGCTCTGCTCGACCAAATATGGCAAGAACAGCTATTCCAAGTCGGGCCGTTTCTCGGTAGATGAGGTGCTGATTGAGTCCACCAATTTGGTGGCTGACCACAGTTTGTTGCAAAGTATCGCGACCGCCACCAACGCCAAGTTTTTCTTGCCGCGGGAGATGCAGCAGATAGAACAGGAAATCAAAGCTAACGACAATATCAAACCGATAGCCAATTACAGCAAAAAATATAGCCTTTTGCTCAGTTCATGGGTATATTTCGCCTGCATTGTGCTGCTGTTGGCGGTGGAATGGTTCTTGAGAAAATGGAATGGAGGAATTTAATATGCTGAAGACAAAACATATAGTGCTTTGGATGATGGTTTTGCTGCTGTCATGTGGCATGGCGCAAGGTCAGAAAATCGCCTTGTTGAAATATCGTGGCGGTGGCGACTGGTATAGCAATCCTACCTCGTTGCCCAATCTGATCGCATTCTGTAATAAGAATCTGGGAACCTCGATTGACAAAGACCCAGCGACGGTGGAGGTGGGTAGTGCCGACATTTTCCAGTATCCTTTTATCCACATGACAGGTCATGGCAATGTGGTGTTCAGTGAGGATGAGGCGCAGAATCTACGGGCTTATTTGATTTCGGGAGGTTTTCTGCATATTGATGATAATTATGGTCTGAACAATTTTATCCGGACGCAGATGAAGGCAGTGTTTCCGGAACTGGATTTTGTGGAGTTACCGTATAATCATCCGATTTACCATCAGAAATATGACTTTCCGAGAGGTTTGCCGAAGATTCATGAGCATGACGGCAAGCCTGCCCAGGGCTTTGGATTGATATGGGAAGGCCGTTTGGTTTGTTTCTTCTCGTATGAGTGTGACTTGGGTGATGGTTGGGAGGATGCCATTGTGCACGGCGACAGCGAGGCCACCCGCACCAAGGCCCTGCAGATGGGAGCGAATATCATCCAGTACGTTTTTACCCGATAAATCTTGTGGGGATGTCTCGCATGCGTCCGCCAGTGTAATGTAGGGCTGTTACATCGTGGCAGCCATATTATGCCATCCGTGTAATTTGTAGGGACGCATGGCATGCATCCGCTGATGTAATGTAGGGCTGTCACACCGTGGCAGCCGTATCGTGTTCTCTGCGTAATTTATGAGGCTGCGTCACATGCGTCCGCTTGTTTACGATTACATAATACGGGAATAAAATAACGGTGACCTGTAAGCCGGGTTCTGTGATCTTCTGTCATTTATCTAGGCATTACGTTGCCGTAATGCTCCATCGACCTACCCTCCGGGATCGGGCGAGCCACCCTCAAGCCCCGGTTTATTTGGTTTTTCAACCCATGAGGTTTACCCCCGTCGCATATCACTACCGACGTCGTGAGCTCTTACCTCGCGTTTTCACCCTTACCTGATTGCTCAGGCGGTTGTTTTCTGTGGCCCTGTCTGTAACTCCTTGCGGAGTCCCTTCCTGTTAAGAAGCATGGTGCTCTGTGTTGCCCGGACTTTCCTCTCCCTCCTTGAAGGAGGCAGCGACAGAACGGCCACCGTTATTTAATTGTTAGTCATATATACAGATATGTCTGTTTTACTACCCCGCCCTTCGGGCACCCCTTCTATTAGAAGGGGAATTATCGTCTTCACGCCTCCGCGTCTTGACGTCTCCACATTTATTAGTAATTCAGCATTACCGGCATAATCAGCATCAGCAGGTTCTCTTCTGCGGAGAATTCCTCCACGGGCAGAATCAAGGCTGCACGGTCGGGACGAGACATCTCGAGGCGGATCTCGGTGCCGTCCATGTTCTCCAGCATTTCGCGGAGGAACTTGGAGTTGAAGCCGATATCCATTTTCTCGCCGCTATACAGACCAGCGATGCTCTCTTCGGCTTTGTTGGAGAAGTCAATATCCTCGGCGGTGATGTTGGTGCCTTCTTCTGATAAGGAAACACGTACCTGGAAAGTGGATTGGTTGGAGTAGTTACCCACACGCTTGATGGAGCGCAGGAACTCTTCACGGTTGACAACCAAGGTGTTGGGATTGTCTTTCGGAATCACATTTTCATAGTTCGGATATTTTCCTTCTTTCAGCGAAGAAAACAGCTGCAAATTTCCGAAGGAGAACTGGATATGGTTGGTATTAGCGGAATATTCGACTTTTACAGGGGTGTCAACACCTGACAGGATGGTTTTGAGGTGAGCGAGAGGTTTCTTTGACAAGATGAAGGAAGCCGGATTCTCGCTGGTATTCTTGGTGTTGCGGTAGCGAACCAATTTGTGGGCGTCGGTGGCCACAAAGGTGATGCAGTCGCTGTTAAGTTCACAGAACACGCCCATCATGTTAGGTCTCAATTCATCGTTGCCCGTGGCAAAGAGTGTCTTGCTAATGGCGCGCTGCAGGATATTGGGTTCCATCTCGAAAGACTCAGCGTTCTCCATGGTGGGCATCTGCGGGTATTCGTTGCCAGGGAAGCAGGGAGCTTCATACTCACCATTGGCGATGGTGTATTTCACCTCGTTGTTTTCTTCATTGATGACGAAGACGATAGGATTTTCGCCCACTAACTTCAAGGTTTCCAGCATGATTTTCGAGGGTACTGCCACGCAGCACTCACCTTCCACGTTGGTCAGTTCAATGACTGCAGTCATGGTGGAATCCAAGTCAGAAGCGGTCAGCGTCAAGGTATTGCCCTTAACGGTGAACAGGAAGTTGTCGAGGATAGCCATGGTGCTGTTGCTGCCCAGCACACCACTGATGGCACTTAAATTTTTATACAGAACGTCTCTTGATACGATGAATTTCATATTTTTTCTTTTTTGGTTTAAGAGTGCAAAGATACAAATTTTTTTAATGTGCTAATCAAATTTAGTGATTAGGTTTTAGGTTTTAGGTTTTAGGTGTTAGTGATTTATTTTCAGAGATTACTAACCCCTAATCACTAATCCCTAATACCTTATCTCAGTTGCTTGTACAAATCCCAATATATTTGTGCTTCTTCTTTCTTGCCGCGGCTTTCCAGGCTCTTGGCTATCTTCTTGTAGAGCTTGCGGTAGGCTCCTCTGTCGTCCAGACCGTCAGCTTTATAAATATTGATGAGCTGTTGTACACCGGCATTGTCCAATTGATCGTGATCGATAAGCTGGCTCAGCGCTTTTTCGGCATTTTTGATATCATTTTGGCGGAGGTAGATGTTGCACATCAGATGGTATGCACTTGTGAATTTGAAGTTGCAATCGATGATGAACTTGCAGGTCTCGATGGCCTTGTCCATTTCGCCTTTGGTCATGTAATAATGAGCCAGGAAGTAGTTGGCGGTCTCATATTTGGGCAGGAATGAAAGTTCTTGGTCAATGTATGTCTTGGCGCTATCCAGCAGGCCTCGCATCAGGTAGCACTCGATGATATTGTTGAGGGCTGCCTCGTTGTATGGGTTGATGGCCAAAGCCTCTTTGAAGCAGATGATGGCGCTATCCACCTGATTTTTGGACTTATATTGATTGCCTAACATATCGATTTTTGATTGGCGTTTCAGAATAAGGCAGATAGGCTTGCCATCCACATCAATCGTTTTGATGCAATCGGGTGGGGGGAAGGCACCTGCATTCTTGATTTGTTCTGGAGCCATGCCCGTGATGGTAAAGATGGCGTAATCCCAGTCATTGTTGCCTTTCTCATACCAGCGGCAGAAGAGAGGCGCAAATTTGGCGGTATCATTCCGGAAGAAATAGCCGACCGATGCGGTATGCCAGGTGGCTACTTTTATCTTCGAGCCGTCTGGATTGGGTTCGGCATTGGCAATAATCCATTCGGAAGCCTCGCGGGTGGAGTGGTAATAGTAGTCCATCTCGTAATTGCCGTAGGCCTTGTCGATACCTCCTGCCAACTCGTTGAAATACACGTATTCGTAGGGATGGTTGGCAATGATGTGGCGGATGGGACCAATGAGCAGGACTAATAAAACCGTTACAGCGGCAACATTCACCACAATTCCCTTTGCAGAGAAGCGATTAATCGCTTCTCTACCGTAGTTTTCTTGTTTGGTATTGTCTTTTTCGGCTGATACTTTCTTTCCGTCCTCATTAATTATTAATTGTTCATTATTAATTCCTAACTTGGATTCAATCCACGTTACCAGTGCATCGAAGCCCCAGCCGGCGGCGACCACCATAGGCGGGTAGGCGAACATGGCGTGACGCCATCCGCCGTATACATTGGCATGGGTGAAAACAATCCAGAACACCGGGAAGAAGAAGGTGAAGAACACAAAGAACGCCCAGAAACGGTCTTCTTTCTTGCGCCAGCAGCACACGAAAAACAGGACAAGTCCCACGATGACCGCAATAGGAATAGTCATGAAAATATATTTCGGCGTATAATACCACGGCAGCACATCCGACCATTGTAGAGATCCCTCGAACAGCTGGCGGATAGCAGTGGCGAATTGGCTTTGGGCCTTGAATGTCTCAACAGGATTGTCAATAGGACTTACCAAGCCGTATGGCCATAAGAGCATGGCGACAAAATATCCGGCGACCGAAACGATAATTCCATACAGGACCATCTTCCCGAAGTCTTGCATGGATTTTTTCTTGAAAACATCTTTCTTAGGATGGAGCTTGAATAGATACAAAACACTAAACATACCCAGATAGGGTATCAACAACAGTCCGCCGATACGAACAGCGATGGCGAAGGCGATACTGGCACCTAATAAAATGAAAGTGCTGATTTTGGGTTTGGGAAATTCTTGCAGATATACGATAATGGCATAAATGCCCCATAGCATGGCCATGGCGAAACTCACGTCTTTCAAGTCATTGAATGAGTGGCCTAATAGTCGTGGCGATAAAAACATCAGCACGGCCACAAAAAAGGCAGAACGCCAGTTGCCTGTAATTCGATGGGCGATTAATCCTCCGAAAAGCAACATAAGCCAGCCACAGATGAAATTGCAGATGTGGCGAACCATCAGCTCGTCTTCGATAGAGCAAATGTGTGCGATGAAATAAGCGATGTTATCCACTGCTTGTCCGTAATGAGGCAGGTTCCAGTCGGGACGGGCGTCAATGGCGACCGTGTCCTTACCTCCTGTGGCATAGAAATCGTAAACGGCCTTGGCCTGTTTCATCTGAAATCCCTCATCTCCGCTAAAACCGGCATCAAGGCATAAACGGATACCTGTACATAAAGAGAAAATCAAGAATAGGATGAATAGTAATTTCCAAGGATTGTCTTTGATCCATTGTGAGATTTTTTTCATGTTATTATGTTTTTGATTATGCAAATTTGAATACTAAGTTTCTAGCGATACACATTATCCATGCCATGGTTTTGCAATATGTTCGAGTGAACCATGAGTAATTGATTACGCCTTCTTTATGATATTTGTCGATAAGTGCATTGAATATTCGAGCTTGGTTCCATTTGAATCCTGCTGTTCCAGAGGTATTGATGACTCGGAAAGAGAATAAGGGTTCTTTAATGACAAAAAGATTACCAAATTGAAGTAGTTGACAGTAAAAGTTGAAATCCATCACGTACGACAGTGAATCTTCAATGGAAAACTCGTCTGTTTTCTTTGCTGTCTCATGGTCAAACATTATACAACCAGGTTCTCCAAAAATGCTTGTTCCATGAAGAAAACTTTTTTTTATGGCTTTTTTGCCATTATGTAAACCTGCTTTCCCTGGGAAAGGTTTTTTAAATAAAACCTTATTGTTTTTGTTGATGACGTATTTCTCTGCAGCCACCATGACAATCTTGTCATTGGGGTGTGATAAGAAAGTATTCACTTGCTTTTCTATGCAATCTGGAGTAATAATATCGTCAGCACATAAGCATTTTATATATTTTCCGGTGGCATGGGAAATAGCAGCTTGAAAATTTCTGGCCATTCCGATGTTTGTATCATTGATAAAAAGTTTGATCCTTTCATCTTGTATTTGTCTAACAACTTTTATAGTTTGATCTGTGGAATCATTGTCGGATATGATAATTTCCAGATCTGTATATGTTTGGTTTAAGACACTTTGGATGGTTTTACCAATGGTACCCTGCGCGTTGTAGCATGGTATGCATATACTGACAAGAGGATTCATAATTAGAATGTAATCGTAAAAAAAACAGATATTGAATATAAAATCGCAAAAATACTAAAAAAAGTAATAGGAGCGAATGACCTATGATTACTTTTGAGTGTTGTGTTATATACAGAAAAGTCCAGTTGAAAATCCATCAGGATAAAAACAGCTTGATTCCTTGATAGATATCTATTTTGGGCTTCCAGCTAGGTACAATGTTACTTGGTTGCCAGGGTGTCATAACTTCTCGTTCCCTATATGGTAAACCTCCCCATAAAATATTTAGTTTTTTCTTTGAAACAGTTTCAAATATACCAGCCAATTCTTGTAAGGAATATGTTTTTTTTGCGCTTAATGCATATTCATTTTTTAATTGTGTCTTGTTGCATAGAAGATTCACCAATGTGATAAAGCCATTAACCACATCGTCAATATATAATAAGTTGATTTTTTGTTCTCCCGGGGACATCTTTAGTTGTTCTCCACTTTCGGCATATTGTTTGAAAAGAGACATGAGTTTCCTTCTAGGATCTTTTGGACCGTAGGTGTCACATATTTTAAGTGTAACGAATTTGATGTCAGATGTTTCTGTGTAATATTTGGAGATGTCAATAAAAGCTTGTTTGGTGGCAGCATATAGATTTACAGGGTCGTATTTTGTACTGTCATGCAGATAGTTCTGCCAGTATGTCCCCGTGTTCAAAAACCATTGGACGCTTGTTTCTTTTGCGGCTTCCAAAAGTGCTGTGCCCAAAAAAACATTTGACAAAATGAGGTCTTTGCATTGATAGCTTTGATGTTGTGCGATAAAGAGTGATGCAAGATGAATGATTCCTTCAATTTGGTTTCTGACGATGTATTCTTTAAGTTCTTCTATATTATCATTGAAAATGAACTTTTTAAGAATGCAGTCTTTTCCCCATTTTGTTGAGGGTCTAATTAACACGTGAATTTCGTGCTCTTGTGATAATGACTTAAGTAAATGCTGCCCTATAAATCCGGTGGCTCCAGTGATTAATATGTTCATCAGAAAGGACTTTTAAAATTAGAAAGAGAGGGAAATGATAAATCTCTGTCTGAAATGATAGGTTTCTCAACTCCCCAGTCAAATCCGAAAGAATCATACCTGATTCCGCAATCACAGGCGGAATTATAGACAGAGGTTTGAATGTAATTTACGACTGTATTGTCATTTAAAGACAGGAAGCCATGAGCACATCCTTTGGGTATATAAAGAAATTCTCCACTTGTATCGGATAAGTTGAATGAGCAGTATTGTCCGTATGTCCCACTGTTGGCACGAATATCAACGACCACATCTATAATAGAGCCATTACTTACATATACAATCTTTTCATGTTCTGCCGGTGGGATTTGGAAATGCATACCTCGAATTACATTTTTATGAGATATTGAGAAGTAGCATTCCTTAAGATTTGTGCATAACAAGTTGTCCTTGTAAAAATCCTCATTAAAGATTTTGAGGAAACCGCCGCGGCTGTCCGTGAAAAGTTTGTTTTTTATAAGCAGCAAGCCTTTTATAGATGTTTCAATCGCTTCCATATTATTCCCAATCGTCTGTGAGCACATTTTCGGTTGGAACGCCCAACTCGACTAATTTATTCTTAAAAACCTTGATCATCACGGGAGGTCCGGAGATAAAATAGTTGCTTTCGTTGCCGTTCTGTTCGTAAATTTTCATTATGTCAATCACGCCATCCTTATTTTCGTAGAAGATCGTGATTTGTGCATTATCGTTCTTGATGGCGGCAAATTCCTTTTGGTAAATATAGTAGTCCTCATTCTTGTAGCCCAAGTAGATCTTCGGATTCTGGTAATCTCTAAATGTTTCGTGCGTAAAGAGCGACAGGAAAGGGGTGACACCTGTCCCACCTGCAATGAACACGGTGTTATTCTTGTTATGAGGTTGGGTAAATAATTCGCCAAATGGCAATTTTAGCCACACTTCCCTTCCCACTTTCAAAGTCTTCTCCATCTCTTGCGTGAAGTTACCTTTCACGGCGTATGTAATACGGATGATTTCTTCTGCGGGATCGCTCTGCATGGAGAAACAACGCGATTCTGGCCATTGTCCGATGCCATCATACTCTTCGTCAATGGCAATATGGAGAAACTGCCCCGGTCCATATTTGTAAGGTCGCTCCAGCGATTTGAATTCAACGGTATAAATACCCTTGAACGGATTTTCTATGGAAACCACTTCTGAAAGATACTTCTTGGCAAGCATATTAGTATTGTTTTACGAATTCGTCCAATTTTTCTTCCACATAGTTGAACATTTCGTCCGTAAGACCAGGATAGGTGCCTAAGAAGAAAGTGTTGTTCATGATGTAATCTGTCTGGTTCAGATGGTCGGCAATGCGCCAGTTCTTTCCTATATAGGCTGGCTGTTTGGTCATATTGCCGGCAAAGAGGTTGCGGGTTTCGATAAGATTGTCATTCAGATACTTGGTCAGATCATCGCGTTTGAACGGACAATCATTTTTCAAAGTGACGATAAAAGCGAACCAGGCGGGGTCGGATCCTTCGGTGGCTTCTGGTGTGATAAAATATTGTGGATATTTGCTGAAAATGCGTTTCCACTCTTGAAAATGTGTTTTACGGCTTTCGCAGAAGTCGGGCAGTTTGTCTATCTGAGCAGATCCTATAGCAGCCTGTATGTCGGTCATTTTCAAGTTATAGCCGATTTCTGAATACACATATTTGTGGTCAAAACCAAAGGGCAAGGTTCCAAACTGTTGGGAAAAACGTTTGCCGCAGGTGTTGTTGTCACCACCAGCGCAGTAGCAGTCGCGTCCCCAGTCGCGGAAGGCGCGAACAATTTTTGCCAGTTGCGGGTCGTTGGTGCAGATGGCTCCACCTTCACCGGTGGTGATATGGTGGGCAGGGTAGAACGAAATAGTGGACAGATGTCCGAAAGTACCTGTTTTCTTGCCTTTGTATTCGGAACCAAAAGCATCGCAGTTGTCTTCTACCACCCACAGGTCATACTCTTTGGCAAGTTCCATAATGGCATCAATGTCGAATGGATTGCCAAGAGTATGTGCCAAAAAGATGCATCGCACCTTTGGTGTGATGGCTTTTTTCAACATTTCAATATCAATGTTGTAGGTTGGAATGCTCAAGTCCACAAACACGGGAATCATGCCATTTTGGATGATGGGTGTTACAGTAGCGGGGAATCCTGCCGCTACAGAGATTACTTCGTCGCCAGGCTTTAGCCTTTTGTCGCCGAGTTTTTCGGATGTAAGTGCTGAGAAAGCCAAGAGGTTGGCGGAAGAACCTGAATTAGTGAGCAGCACGTGTTCTATACCTAAGAACTCTGAAATCTTGCTGGAAAACTCTTCGGAGAACCTTCCTTCCGTCAGCCAGAAATCCAGAGAGGCGTTCACGGCATTCTGCAGCTCTTCTTCATCAAACACACGGCCAGCGTAGTTTACTTTTGTTTTGCCTGGAATAAAACCTCTCTCTTCAAATCGGGCTTTGAAGTATTCAGCGGTCAGTGCTGTGATTTGTTTACGTAATTCTTTGTGATTCAGCATGGTTTTTATTTTTTTCTATTTTCTTCTGCTAATAAAAATTCCTTTTATCAAAATTTATATGTTGTCTGTACCACCATTTTCCGCACAGGAGGGGGCAGGTTCAAGCCCGTTGAGTCGCCAATAGCCTGTTTTGTCAGATCCAATCCGTTTTATTACTCCGTTTTCTTGCAAATGTTTTAAATGGATTCTGATTGTCTCTCTTGATTTTTGGGTGTATTCACTTAACTCCTTGTACGTGTATTTTGAATTAGAATGTAACAGGTTTATTATCTGCAGGTCTAATGTGGTAGGTTTAAAGTTTACAGGCAAGTTTACAGGCAAGTTTACAGGCAAGCTTGTGCTGCGCTCTTGCGAGTAATTTACTGTTGGCCTATATATAATGACAGAGAATTGATTGGAAGATAGATTGTTGACAAAATCAACATGGATGCCTTCAGACAGAGAACGAATGATGCCCGATCCTAATCCTCTATAAATCATTGTCCTGTTGCAAAAATGGGCAATTAGAGGATTTCTTTGGAATGTGCTACCTTCTTTAATGTCATCAATGGAAAGATTTCCTCCCAAACATCCCGGATTAACAATTTCTACACGATCATCAAAAATCATTAATCTAATGGGAGCCGAACGTAAATAGTCTCGGTGAACTAATGCGTTTTGAAGTAATTCTTCCAATGCCGTTTCGGGAATTTCCAATTTGCCAATGGAATTAAAGGATTGTCCAGCCTGCACGCTATGCAAGTTGGATTTGAGAAATGCCATTCCTTGCTCGAACATTTCAGGGATGGTTCCAGAAATGTCCTTGCTGTCCCGATATTTGTTTCCACCAATAGAATTCCCATAGAAAGACACTGCTTTAATCACAAATTGCGGCATAAAAGCTTGCGGATCATCAGAAAAGAAAAGTAATCCGGCTAGGGTGAGTTCTCCTTTTGTATTGATGATATGCAAGTTATAGAGCAGTCTTTCTTGAGGGATTCTGAAATCTCTAAGTCGTTTATCGTATAATTTTTCCAAGAAAGAATCTAATGCTTTTGTGTCAATATTTTCTATGGTAGTTCCGGTAATGCTTTGTTTTTCGGGAAAATAGTTTTCAGATGATTGAAAAAGAGCAAGTATATCACTGTTTTCAGTGATTCTGCGTTTGTCAGGTCCTTGCTTAATCCAAATATGTCCATTTAAATCTTTGTATGGTTTATTAGACCCCTCATTGACATAGACAATCAGCACATGCGCCTTTTTATATTTGATTACTTCTGTTTGTATATAAATGACGGGTCGTATGGAGTCGTTGGCAATTGTGCTGATTTCATGAGAGATATGTTGAATTTCTGAATAGCTGAGCCCTGTTATTACCCCATTCTTGTCTTTGATGCCGAACAATAAAATTCCACCACGGCTATTGGCAAAAGCAACCAATTCTTCTGCAATCTGTTTTGACGACGAGAATTGTTGCTTGAACTGAACCTTACTGGTTTCACCACAACTTACGATTTCTTCTAATTCTTCACAAGTCATTGCCTCGAAAATTTACAATACACATTGATTATTGGTCAATATTTATTTTTTCATTGATGTAGTTGATGTGGCCTTCGGCTATTTTTTCCTGCTATTTATATTTGTATTCGTTTCTATTTTCTTCTGCTATGATAAGTCCTCATGATTTTCCAAAGTTCGTATGGGGCTTTGAAAAAGTCTTTCATTTTGAGTCGTGAACCGCCAACATCTTGCCATTTCAGAACCGGATTTTCATATACTTTTGTTTTGGCTTCTTCTTTCCCATATAAATTTATATATCGAGCTAATAGTTCCACATCAAAGAGCCAACGGGTGATGAATTTCTGTTCGAATAGTTTCCCGGCAATTTCAACTTTGTATAATTTTGCTCCACACTGGGTGTCATAGACAGGTAAATCTAATACAAAGGCAGCCAAGGATGCAAAGAAACGTCCAATATAGTGCCTTGAGTATTTTCTTCGAACCTGTGCCCCTAATCTCATCAGTCTCAGTCCTGTGACGCAATCATAATGGTGATGGTCAATTATTCGCTCAAAATGTTTTATTTCTTCAAGAGGTGTTGCTAAATCTGCATCCCAAAATCCGACATAAGCACAATCATATTGTGAAACCGCTAGGATTATACCCTGCCTTACGGCTTCCGCTTTGCCACCATTTTTGGCCAAGTCTAAATAATGGATTTTGTTGTTTTCGGTAGAAAACGTCTGTAGCATTGATAACGTATCATCTGTACTGCCATCATTGACAAATAGAAATTCAATGTCTTCATTATTTAATACAAAAGACAAAAAAGCATCTTTGTTCAGTCTGTTGGCCTCATTATAACAGGGAATAACTATTAGTGTTTTCATTCAAGATGTTTTTTCTATAGTGTTGTCTCAGAGAGTCAAATGTTCTCGAATTGTCTGATTTGTTTTCTGGATAATTCTGTGATGGCGGAAGGGTTTTTGTAGTATGTTTTATACCACTCCAATGTCATCTCCAAAGCTTTTCGCGCATTAAAATGTGGACGCCAGCCGAGCACTTCCTCTGCTTTGGTGATATCTAATGACAATAAGCCTGCTTCGTGCGGCTGATTGGTGAGTTTTGGAAAAACAAACGTTCCGCTGCCCCATATTTCAGTGGCCATCTGTGTCATCTCCTCCACCGTCAAAGTATCGGCAGGATTGGGGCCGAAGTTGAATCCTTCGGCATAGCGAATGGGGTCTTCCATTAGTTTCTGTGCCAGCAGGATATAGCCGGAAAGTGGCTCCAGCACATGTTGCCAGGGGCGGACCGCTTTGGGGTTGCGGATCTGGATGGCCTCATTTTTGGACAAAGCCCGTACAATATCCGGAACCAGTCGGTCGGCAGCCCAATCGCCACCTCCTATAACATTGCCGGCACGGGCAGAGGCAATTGCTTTATGGTGTTGGTTGTATTCGGCTGGGTTGAAGAAAGATTTTCTGTATGAGTCAATAACCAATTCCGCACAGGCTTTGCTGGCACTATAGGGGTCATAGCCACCGAAGCGGTCATCTTCCTTGTAAGCTTGTCCAGTCTCGTTGTTTTGATACACCTTGTCGGTGGTAATCATCACACCCACACAAGGCTTGTCCAACATGCGAATGCCATCCAACACATTGGCGGTGCCAATAGCGTTGATCTCAAAGGTCTCGGCGGGAATCTGGTAGGAGGTTCTCACAATCGGCTGCGCCGCCAAATGAAACACCACGTCGGGCTGGCACTCGGCCATGGTTTGGTGCAGCAACTTGGTGTCGCGCAGGTCACCGATGATGGAATGGCAGAGCGTCTCACCATGAATTACTTCAAAGAGACTTGGGTTGGTGTTTGGTGTCAAGGAATAGCCTGTCACTTCTGCTCCCATCTGATGAAGCATTAAGGTTAACCAAGCACCCTTAAAGCCAGTGTGCCCTGTCAAGAAAACCTTTTTGTTGTTTAATACGTTGTCAATCACAATGTATAACCCTAATTATTAATTGTTAACCGTTAATTGTTCCACATTTTCCACGGGGCTTTCCCTGATGCCCACAGCTCCTCAAGGTGCATTTTGTCACGCTGGGTATCCATGCATTGCCAGAAACCGTTGTGTTTATATGCTTTCAGTTGTTGCATGTTGGCAACTGTTTCAAGTGGCTCTTTCTCAAAAACGGTGTCGTCACCCTTGATGAAATCGAAAATCTCAGGTTGGAATACCATGAATCCTCCGTTGACAACACTGCTGTCCACATCCTGTTTTTCGCGGAAAGATTGTACAAAGTTGTCATCACCCATGTCAATCACGCCAAAACGTTGACCAACGTTGACTGTGGTGAGGGTGGCGATTTTCCCGTGGCTCTGATGGAATTTTACCAGCTCGGCAATGTTAATGTCTGCAACTCCATCACCGTATGTGAGCATGAAGGGTTCATTGCCGACATATTTCTGGATGCGTTTCACACGTCCGCCAGTCATGGTGTTCAGTCCCGTATCTACCAAGGTCACTTTCCATGGTTCAACTGCTGAGGTGTTCAAAACAGTCAGCTTATTGTCTTCGGTAAAATCAAACATGATGTCGCTGTTATGTAAATAATAGTCAGCGAACCATTCTTTGATGATATAGTGTTTGTATCCACAGCAGATGATGAAATCGTTGTATCCGTAATGGGAATAAATCTTCATGATGTGCCAAAGTATAGGCTTTTCACCTATCTCAATCATTGGCTTGGGTTTCAGATGGCTTTCTTCACTGATGCGGGTGCCAAAGCCTCCGGCAAGTAATACAACCTTCATAGTTTTATTCTAATTTAGATTAATCTGCAAAGATACGAAAAATAATCAAACCAAATCCTTATATTTTGCACCGATGAGCTCGATGAGGTCGTTGGGGGCGACTTGCACCTGAAAGCCGACTTTGCCGGCGCTGAAATAGATTTTGTCGCAGAGGGTGGCGCTTTCTTCCACAAAGGTGGGGAAGGGCTTCTTCATGCCGATAGGGGAGCAGCCTCCGTGAATGTATCCCGTAAGTGGTAACAACTCTTTCTGTTTGATCATGGCGATGTTCTTGACACCGGCCGCGGTGGCGGCTTTCTTGAGATCCAAAGTGCAGCAGACGGGAATGACAAAAACATAGTGCTCGCCCGTGTTGGCTACCGTCACCAGGGTTTTGAAAACCGATTCGGGGGCTTCATTCAGCAGGCGGGCGATGGTCTCGCCGTCGGTCATTGTGTTGTCATATTCGTGAGCGGTGAATTCTATCCCTTGTTGGGTCAATATCCGCATTACATTGGTTTTCTCCATGCCATATAATTTTAATCTATGCGATGACAGCGGTGGAACCGCAGATATTAATTCAAAATTCAAAATCCAAAGTTCATAATCTCCACCCCAGATAAAACTCCTCTGCGCAGCACTTCCTTCGAGCGAATCGAGACTCTCCCTGCGGACGCACGCCTTGCGTCCCTACTTGGCCCCTGTACCCTGTCCCCTGTATCCTGTAACCTGTAACCTGAAACCTCTATTCTTCTTCCAACTCCCTATGTTTCGCGTAGTTGCGCCATTTTTCAATGACGGCGGCGAAGTCCTCCGGCAGCTCGGAGTCAAACAACATGTACTTGCCTGTGGAGGGGTGCACAATACCTAAGGATTTGGCGTGCAGGGCTTGTCGCGGCATCAGGCGGAAACAGTTGTCAATGAATTGCTTGTATTTGCTGAAGGTGGTGCCTTTCAAAATCTGGTCACCACCGTAGGTCTCGTCGTTGAACAAGGGGTGGCCGATGTATTTCATGTGGACCCTGATCTGATGGGTGCGGCCGGTCTCCAACTGGCATTCCACCAGGGTGACATAGCCGAAACGTTCAATCACCTTCCAGTGGGTGACGGCGTGCTTGCCTTGGTCGCTGCCCTCGGGGAAGACTGTCATCACCAGGCGGTCCTTGGGGTTGCGTCCCACATTGCCCACAATGGTGCCTTCGTCTTCCTTGAAATCGCCCCAGACCAGCGCCCAGTATTTGCGTTCCAAATCGTGGTTGAAGAAGCGCTTGGCCAAGGTCATCTGCGCCAGTTCGTTTTTGGCCACAATCATGATGCCGGAGGTGTTTTTGTCGATACGGTGCACCAGCATAGGCCGCTGGTCGTTGCCGTCCTTGTCTTTCTTTCCTAAAAACCTGAAGGTAAGTGCATTTACCAAAGTTCCGGTGTAGTTGCCATAGGCAGGATGCACTACCAAACCCGGCTGTTTGTTGATGATGATGAGGTCATCGTCCTCGTAGGGCACATTGAGGGGAATGTCCTCGGGGATGATTTCTATGTCACGCAAAGGCTGCGGCATCAGGATGGAGATGACATCCAATGGGTGAACACGGTAATTCTGCTTTTCGGGTTTGCCATTCACCACAATGCAGTTGGCTTTGGCCGCCTGCTGTATCTTGTTGCGTGAGGTGTTGGGGATGAGGTTCATCAGGTATTTGTCGATGCGCAGCATCTCGGTACCCTTATCTACCACAAACCGAAAGTGTTCGTATAATTCGTCTTTTTCTTCTTTCTCAATCTTTTCCTCGTCCTGGACCATTTGTGATAAGGTTTATAGATTAAGGATTACGGGGTTTGAATTATGTTTACGTCACTACCCTGCCCTCCGGGCACTCGTTGAAGTCTTACGACTTCGTTTCCTCTTCGCTCGGCATAGCCAAAGCAAGCTTTGTCTCTGCACTCGCTCATTCGTCAACCCTAAAAGAAGGGGAATTTTTTTCAATTGGCACATTAGCACATTGTCTCATTAGCACATTTGCTAATTTGCTAATTGCACCCTATCTTCCGCATAACTTGCACACTGTCTTTTTCACTTCCGCGTTGTCGAACACGCAGATGGGCAGCTTGTCGAACAGACCGCACAGGCGGGCTCCGTCGCGCTCGGCAGCCATCTTGACCGCTTTGGTGAAGAAGCTGCTCATGTAGGTTTCCTCGCGATGGGCGGCGATGCTTACGTAAGAGAAGAGGAAGTCGTTGGAGATGTTGGGGTCGGAGAGGAAAGGTTCCATGATGCTTATGGCATACATGTAGTCGTAGTTCTTCACGAAATAAGAGGCCAGTTTATAGGCGTTCTGCCAGCTTTCCAGCTTCTTGTTGGTGATGCTTTTGATTTTGTCGAAAGTGGCGTTGTACAGCGCGGTGCCTTCCGATGTGGGCGGGTTGGCGTTGATGTATTCGATAATCTTGAACTGATATTCGAGGTTGAGGTTGTTGATATCCTCCTTCGGAAGTACGGACAGCGTGTACAACTTGTCAATTTCAGCCTGAGTCTTGGTGATTTCCGTCAAGGAGCTGATTGGGGTATGGAAAACTTTGCCTACGGCGACATTGTATAGCACAATGGGGTTGGCGGGGTCGAGAGCCAGGGTTTTGTTCATACCGTTGACAATCTTGTCATTGAGCTTTGAGGAAAGGAGCTCCAGCATATATAACTTATTGTTGTGCAGTTGCTGAAATTTCTTGTCGGCGGGAATTTCAAGCTGGTTGACGGCATTAGCGGTGTACGCGCCAGCTTCCACTTTCTTAATCATGAAGTTCTCGATGGCGGTAGCCAAACTGTAGTTCTTGGCTTTCATAGCCTGGTTGAATTTCCATGCGGCAAAGTTTTCAGCTTCGGCATTGTTGTTAGCATTATATACCACATGGAATACCAATTTGATATATCTGTGTTTGGAGAGATATTCCTCCTCCAGTTCCTTGGCGATGGCGTTGTTGTTGGCCTTAAGATTCTTGATGGCGTCAGCCTTGCTGTACAGCGTAAGGTCATAGTGTTCGGCGTTGCTGTTGACATCGCGTTTGAAGTCTTCCCAGCCATCGTCGTAGGTGATGGTGGTAGCGACTTCCGGATACATTTGTGCCAGCACTTTCTGTACACTCAGCGCACGTTTTTTCTGGTTGTTGATTTGGGTTTGGTCGGTACTGTAGTTCAGAGAGTTTTGGGCAATAATGTCAATGCTCTTTACTGTATAGGCGGGCGCGTCGATAGCCTGGATACTTGAATCAAGATCAGCTTTGGTATAGGTCATCTTGGTGAGTGCGAAGGGATATTTCACTTCGTGTGTTCCCTCTTCTGCTGCGACAACCCATTCGCCGGTACTTTTCATGCTGGCATAGTCGGGTTTATAATGGATTGTAGCTTGATAAGAGGCTTTCTTGCATTCAATGGCCTTTTTAATGATGGTGCGGCAGGCATACTTGTCTTCTTTCAGCACGATAATGTTTACATCGAATTCAGCGTCACTTTCAATGGCTTCCGGTACGGTGGCGATTTTGGCGTATAACTTGCTGGATTTTTTGTCTTTGATGGTGTTGCCGTCCAGAATCTTCTCGAACAAAATGGGTTTGGTAGTGAAGCCACGGTTTATTCTGTCGTTGTCAATCACTGCTCTCTCGCAGTCGTACTGGCTGTGTTGCACGAAATCGAGTACGATGGCATCGCCTTCTTTGCCAATCAGTTTCTTCAGATATTTTTGGTCGCCGCAGTTGATAAATACCTCGTTGTCTTTAACTTGTATATATTCTGATAAAACCTCAAGGTTTTTGTCGGCATTGCATTTGGCGCATACTTTCTCATCGTAATAGGTCATGCCCGATTTTCCCTTGCTGAAAGGCACATCCTTTTCCATGGGGTCTGGCTTGTCGGGGTTGAAAGTCAGGTCGTTGCCGATGATAAAGGAAGCGTACATGCTCTTCATGTACTCGTCGGTCTCGAAGCCCATGCCAATGTAAGTGTATTGTTTATCCAGCAATTGCCTAGCGGTCTTAATGTTTTTCAAAATAGGTCTGATGAGTTCAAGGCAAAGGTCGTAATAGCTGTATTCTTGGGTGCCTAGGTTAGCTTTCGCCTTGGAAACCAGCTCGATGGCATGGTAGGTGAGGCCATATTTTTTCAAACGGAAGAAGGTAGTGCGGTAAGGCGGTTCGTTCAGTACGCCTTTTTCATCCTTCAGGGCCTGATAGTCGGCTTGCATCTGTGCGCAATCGTTCATATCCTTGTCTGTTTTCAATGGGTCAAGGAAGAAATATTCCTCGCGGGCAAGGTTAATCATGTCGAGCATGCAGTTGTACAGCACGTTGCTCTTGTAATTGCCAGGGTTGAAATTTTTGGTGTATTCTGTCTTTGCTTTCAATTTTTCAGGATTGAAATCGATGTAGGGATTTTCTACTTGACAGAAAGATAAATTACTGATAGACAATAAGATGATTGCCAGTACGAAAGTGTATTTTTTTATCATAACGGATGTATTTTTTTGCACAATAATGAATATGCAATAATAATAAAAAAATCAATATGATTTTTCAATTAGCAAATTAGTTAATTAGCAAATGTGCCAATGAAGAATTCAAAATTCAGAATTCAGAATCCAAATTGAATTTTGGACTTTGAACTTTGAATTCTTGTTGTCACTCAGAATCCCTTATGAATTGGCAAAAAAAAGGACGACCAGAGGTCGCCCTTTTTTTTTGTTAGATGTATAATCGATGATTATGCACCCAGTTGCAGACGGTAAAAACCGGTGCAAACCAGATTGCTGTCGATCTGCTTCATGAAGTCAGCCACAGTCATTTTGCTGTCCATGATATATTCCTGACCCATGAGGGTGTTTTCCTTGATAAATTTGTTCAAACGACCCTGAGCGATGTTGTTCACCATGTTGTCCTGAATGGTCTTGGCTTTTTCCTCAGCGGCGCGAACTTTGATTTCGCGAGCTTTGTTAGCCTCGTCTTCAGTCAACCAACCCTTGGTGATGTTGGAGGCGATATGATCGTCGGAATCCACCAAGTTGGGGTTGATACCAGCTTTCTTCAGTTCAACTTCAACGGCTTTCTGGATGAGTTCAGCCACGGTTTTCTCTTTGGCGATAGCCAACTCGTGGTCTTTCACGTCCTGAGCGATGCTGTTGCCATCAACGGCCATGGGGTTCATGGCAGCGATCTGCATAGCGATGTGGTGACCAGCTTCAGCTACATTGTCGCCAGCGATATTGAAACCTGCGATGGTAGCCAAACGGTTGCCATTGTGGTTGTAGTAAGCCACGCAGGGAGCCTCGATGGTGTTATAGGCGGGCAATTCGATCTTTTCACCGGTCTTGCCAGTCATGTCGAGCAGCAATTCGGAAACCTTGCGACCTTCGATAGACAGTTCCATCAGTTCGTCTCTGGTCTTCACGTTAGCGGCCATGGCGTTATCCAGGATTTTTTCAGCGAAGGCGACGAAGTCGGCGTTTTTGCCCACGAAGTCGGTCTCGCAGCTCACCACGATAACGGCACCGAAAGTATGGTCGGCGTTCACCTTTGCGATGGCGCGGCCTTCGTTGGAAGCGCGGTCAGCACGTTTGGCGGCCACTTTCTGACCTTTCTTTCTCAGGATGTCGATAGCCTGTTCGAAATCACCGTTAGCTTCTACAAGAGCGTTCTTGCAGTCCATCATACCGGCGCCTGTTTCTTGTCTGAGTTTATTTACATCAGCAGCTGTAATAGCCATAATATCAATATTTTAAATGTTTATACTAAATTAAGCTTTGGCAACGGGGTTTTTCTTTGCCGTTGTTCTTTTTCTTTTGGGCTTGTCGTCGGAACCGTCTTCCTCTTCAACGCTCTTCACTTTCTTCACCACGGTTTTTTCGTCGTTCTGAGCTGCTTCTTCCTCGTCGTCGTCAGCGGCTTCAGTTCTTCTTACATCTTCTTCTTCCTCTTCAACGTCGATATTGTCTTTGTCCATTTTTCTCTCGTTCAGACCTTCGGCGATAGCGTCGCAGATGGCCTGTACGATGATAGCGATAGACTTGGAAGCGTCGTCGTTAGCGGGGATGGGGAAGTCGATGAGGTTGGGGTTGGAGTTGGTGTCAACGATAGCGAAAGTGTTGATGTTCAAGCGGCGGGCTTCAGCCACGGCGATGTGTTCTTTGAGCACGTCAACGATAAAGACAGCTGCGGGCAGGCGTGACAGGTCGGCGATAGAACCCAAGTTCTTCTCCAGTTTAGCTCTTTCACGCTGGATTTGCAGTTTTTCGCGTTTGGAGATGTTGGCGAACTGGGGGCTAGCCATCAGTTTGTCGATGTCACCCATTTTTTTCACGGCCTTGCGGATGGTGAAGAAGTTGGTGAGCATACCACCAGGCCAACGTTCAGTGACGTAAGGCATATTCACGCCTTTAACGATTTCGGCAACGGTGTCTTTAGCCTGTTTTTTGGTAGCCACGAATAAGATCTTACGGCCGGATTTGGCAATCTGTTTAGCAGCGGCGCAAGCCTCCTGCAGTTTGTCCATAGTCTTATAGAGGTCGATAATATGGATACCGTTTTTCTCCATAAAGATGTACTGGGCCATTGCCGGGTTCCATTTTCTTCTGAGGTGTCCGAAGTGACAACCTGCTTCTAATAAATCTTCAAATTTTGGGTTTGTCATTGTTGTTTTTGTTTAATTTGTTTACTTTCGTTTGATTAATAAGCAATTGCGGAGTAGTTCTTGAGAGAAGTCTTCGCAATTTCGATACTAAACATGCGCAATATATATAATAGTATATATTAACGTTTGCTGAACTGGAATCTTCTACGAGCTTTCGGCTGACCGGGTTTCTTACGTTCCACCATACGCGGGTCTCTCTTGAGGAGGCCTTTAGCTTTGAGGGCGGGACGGTACTCGGGGTTGATTTCGCAGAGGGCGCGTGAGATGGCGAGGCGCAGGGCTTCAGCCTGGCCGGTCATGCCGCCGCCGTCGAGGTTCACCTTGATGTCGTATTCACCTTCCACCTGTGAAATGGCGAGGGGCTGGGTGACTACGTACTGCAGGGTAGCCAAGTTGAAATATTCTTTATAGTCACGGTTGTTGATCGTGATGTTGCCACTGCCTTTTTTCATATAGATACGTGCGACAGCGGTTTTTCTTCTACCGATTGTATTGATTATTTCCATCTCTCTTATTTGATTTCGTTAATGTTGATGACTTTGGGGTTCTGACCTTCGTGCGGGTGGTTCGGGCCGGCATAGACATGCAGGTTGCGGAAGAGCTGGTCTCCGAGTCTGTTTTTGGGGAGCATGCCTCTGATGGCGTGTTCAACGACCTTGATGGGGTTCTTGGCGAGCACTTCTCTCGGGGTAGCGAAACGCTGACCGCCGGGGTAGGTGGTGTGGCGCACATAAACCTTGTCGGTCATTTTCTTGCCGGTGAATCTGATTTTGTCCGCATTGACGATGATGACGTTGTCACCACAATCGAAATGAGGAGTGTAGTAAGGTTTGTTTTTGCCTCTGAGGATGCGGGCAACGGCGGTGGCCAGTCTACCGACGATCATCTCCTGGGCGTCAACAACAACCCATTCTTTCTTTACGATCTTTTCGTTTGCCGAAATTGTTCTGTAACTTACTTGATCCATTTTTTTTTCTTGTTTGTGAGATGATGTCTTCACCCACATCACCTCGATTTTCACTTAATTTCCTTTTCTAACCTAAAGGATAATAATCGGTAATTTTTTGAGGGTGCAAAAATACAACTTTTTTATATATAAAATGCGTTGAAAAAAATTTTTTTTGAAATGTTTTTTGTGTAAATAAAATTATTATATTTGCCGACCATATAAAATGTAACGTTGCGTAGAAGCGAATGACGGAGAATTTTGTGTGTAATTACTTGAAATTACGCAAGTTACAAAGCGATGGAGCGGTTTCTGAATTTTCCGCGAGAGGTGAAAAATGTGCAAAAAACGGGAGAAAAATTCCGAAATCGAGAAAAAATTGGAGTGGGGCAGAGGCGAAATTTGGGAATTTTTCGGTTGAAAAATGAAAAAAAGTGAATCAAAAATAGAAAAAATTGCTCGAAAATGAAAATAGTAAATTACATCAAGGAATGTTATGACGAACTGGTACACAAAGTGACCTGGCCGTCACCTCAGGATCTTCAGAGTAGCGTTTTGGTAGTATCCATTGCTTCCCTAATCATAGCACTTATTGTGTTTTTGATGGATGTTATCTTCAACGCAGGGATGGGCTTGCTCTTCCCGACTATTTAATTTTCAGTAGTTTAAAATAGGTATTTAACCGTAAACGAATTTGAAATGGCAGAGATCGAACACAAGTGGTATGTGATCAAGACGGTCACGGGCACGGAGAAGAAGGTGAAGCAGAACATCGAGAGCGAGGTTGAGGCTTCCCATCTGAAAGATTTCGTGTCGCGTGTCCTGATTCCGACCGAGAAGTATTATCAGATCCGCAACGGTAAGAAGATCAGCAAGGAGAGGAACTACTTCCCCGGCTACATCTTTGTCGAGGCAATGATGTTGGGCGAGGTGCACCATGTCCTGCTGAACATCCCCGGTGTGCTGGGCTTCGTAGGCTGCAAGAAGAAGACTGATCCCCCCATTGCGCTCCGTCCCGCCGAGGTAACCCGCATGTTAGGCAAGGCCGACGAATTGCTTGAGCAAGACGAGTCCTTCTCTCTCCCCTTCATCGTGGGCGAAGAAATCAAAGTCATTGACGGTCCTTTCAGCACTTTTAACGGTATTATCGAAGAGATCAATCCCGAGAAAAAGAAACTGAAGGTTATGGTGAAAATCTTCGGACGTAAGACTCCGCTCGAGCTGAGTTTTATGCAAGTTGAAAAGGTCTAAATACCGCAACTAGTTACAAACAAAAAAATTAACAAACAATGGCAAAAGAAGTAGCTGGACTTATTAAGTTACAAATCAAAGGTGGCGCCGCCAATCCATCTCCCCCAGTAGGACCTGCTTTGGGTGCCAAGGGTGTGAACATCATGGAATTTTGTAAGCAGTTCAATGCTCGTACGCAAGATTTGGCCGGCAAGTTAGTGCCTGTCATCATCACTGTTTACAAGGATAAATCTTTTGATTTTGTCACCAAAACGCCGCCGGTTGCTGTACAGTTGTTGGAAGCAGCCAAAATTCAAAAAGGATCCAAGGAACCTAACCGTAACAAGGTTGCCACGATTACTTGGGACCAGGTGAAGGCCATCGCTGAGGTCAAGATGCCCGACTTGAACTGTTTCGAGTTGCCATCTGCCATGAGCATGGTAGCCGGTACCGCAAGAAGCATGGGTATCAACGTGAAGGGCGGAACCAATCCTTTTGAACAAAATTAATAACAAGTAAACCAAAACAACATGGCTAAAATATCAAAAAAACGCAAAGAAGCTTTTGCTAAATTTGATAAGAGCAAAGTATATCCCGTTGCCGAAGCTGTTCAGATCGTGAAGGATATCACCTACACCAAATTTGACGCCTCCTTCGACATCGACGTCCGCTTGGGCGTTGACCCCCGAAAGGCCAATCAGATGGTGAGAGGTATCGTGACCCTTCCCCACGGAACTGGTAAGGTGGTGAGAGTGCTTGTTCTTTGCACCCCCGACAAGGAGGATGAGGCAAAAGCAGCTGGCGCCGACTATGTGGGCCTGGACGAATACGTTGACAAGATCAAGAAAGGTTGGACCGACGTGGACGTTATCATCACTATGCCGAGCGTTATGCCTAAAATCGGTGCCCTCGGTAAAATCCTGGGTCCCCGTGGCTTGATGCCGAACCCCAAAGCCGGTACGGTTACCATGGAAATCGGTAAGGCTGTTGCTGATGTGAAAGCCGGTAAGATTGACTTCAAAGTTGACAAATTCGGTATCATCCACTCCGGTATCGGTAAAGTTAGCTTCGACGCTAACAAGCTCGTGGAGAATACTCGCGAAATGATGTCAACCATTATCAAATTGAAACCGACTGCCGCAAAGGGAACTTACGTAAAGAGCATTTACCTTTCCAGTACCATGAGTCCCGGTGTACAAGTTGATGTGAAATCAGTTACATTATAATCAAAAAAAAGCTAAAGTATGAAACAAGAACAGAAAAGCGTTATCATTGATGCCATCGCGAAGGACTTAGCTGAGTATTCCCATGTATATGTAACCGATATCTCAGGCTTTACGGTAGAGACCGTCAATCAGCTCAGAAGACTGTGCTTCCGTCGCAACATTAAGCTGAAAGTGGTGAAGAACACCCTGCTGAAACGCGCTATGGAACAGTCAGACGTTGACTATTCGGAAATCTATCCCGCATTAGCCGGCACAACTTCAATCATGCTGTCCAACACGGGAAACGCTCCCGCTAAGGTTATCAAGGAATTCCGCGCTAAAAACAAAAAGCCCATCCTGAAGGCAGCATTCATCGAAGAGGCAACTTATTTCGGTGACGATCAATTGGATAATCTCTGCAACATCAAGTCAAGAGAAGAACTGATCGGTGACATCGTAGGTCTGTTGCAGTCACCTGCACGCAACGTCATCTCTGCATTGCAGTCTGGCGGTGGCAAACTCGCAGGCATCGTAAAGACCTTGTCAGAAAGAAATTAAAAAATCAAACAAACAATCAATTTAGTAAAAAACCATTAAAAGAATACAATTATGGCAGATTTGAAAGCATTTGCAGAACAATTAGTAAATTTGACCGTTAAGGAAGTTAACGAATTGGCTCAAATTTTGAAAGAAGAATACGGTATTGAACCCGCAGCCGCAGCAGTAGCAGTAGCAGCTCCCGCAGCAGGTGGCGCTGGCGCAGCAGCAGCTGAAGAGAAAACCGAATTCGACGTTATCCTGAAAGCAGCTGGCCCCAACAAATTGGCCGTTGTTAAATTGGTGAAAGAACTGACCAGCCTCGGTCTGAAGGAAGCTAAGGAATTAGTTGACGGTGCTCCTAAGGCTGTTAAGGAAGGCGTTTCCAAAGACGAAGCTGAAGGCTTGAGAAAATCATTGGAAGAAGCCGGCGCTGAAGTAGAAGTTAAATAATTTTACTCCGCTAATACGACAATCAGTACAACGCTTTCACTCCGGTGGAAGCCTTGTACTTATTGTTGTATTTATGTGTTTTAAATAACACGCTTCCTCCAGTCAACTGCAAACGACTGCATCTAACTTCCCCGACTGCCCCCGCTGAAGCTCACTGCCATCTCTCTCATTGCTTATTTCCAGCTTAGAAAGTTCTTATTTTCGTAATTAAAAAATCACCACCTTGGCAACAACAAATAACACAAGATTCAGCTTTGCATCCACCACGCCAGTGGAATTCCCGGACTTTCTTGATATCCAATTGAAGTCTTTCAAGGATTTCTTCCAAATCGACACCGACGCGGAACACCGCCGCGACGAAGGACTCTTCAAGGTTTTTACGGAGAATTTTCCCATTACGGATGCGAGAAACAGTTTTGTCCTCGAATTTCTGGACTACTATATCGACGGTCCTCGCTATTCGATGGAAGAGTGTCTTGAAAGGGGCCTGACTTACAGCGTTCCTTTAAAAGCCAAAATGAAACTCTCATGCAATGATGTCGAGCATGAGGATTTCGAAACCCGTATTCAGGATGTATTTTTGGGACTGATTCCCTATATGACCCCCCGCGGCACCTTCATCATCAATGGTGCTGAGCGTGTGGTGGTGTCCCAGTTGCACCGTTCCCCCGGTGTGTTCTTCGGTTCTTCCTTCCATACCAATGGTACCCAGCTGTACTCAGCTCGTATCATCCCGTTCAAGGGCTCATGGATGGAGTTCACCACCGGTCCTCACGATGTGATGTACGCCTACATCGACCGTAAGAAACAGTTGCCGGTCACCACTTTGCTGCGTGCCATCGGCTACGAGACCGATAAGGACATCCTCGACATTTTCGACATCGCCCAAGAAGTGAAAGCAACCAAGGCCAACTTGAAGAAGTTTGTGGGCCAGAAATTCGCTGCCGCTGTTGTGAGAACCTGGAACGAAGACTTCCCCGATGAGGAAACCGGTGAAGTGTCAAGTATCGAACGTACCGAGGTGATCATCGACCGCGAGACCGTGTTGGAA